>WNGI01003229.1_pt1 | contig 14312 bp, 14 predicted proteins | sample 5400621 | NCBI WGS metagenome assembly WNGI01 (sample SAMN13153374, study PRJNA577476) | soil metagenome | isolation source: 20 cm soil or saprolite under Garry oak tree replicate 1 | place: USA:California | collected 2016-06-15
GCGAATCCCTACGACGCGGCGGTGCTCGAGTCGATCGGGCCGGTGGTACCGGGCACCGAGGACAAGATCGTCGATCTCGAGACCGGCACGAAGACGCTGGCGAACGGCGAGGTCGGCGAGATCTGCGTGCGCGGCCCGCAAGTGATGCGGGGCTACTGGAACAAGCCCCAGGACACGGCGGACGTCATCCGCGAGGGCTGGTTCCATACCGGAGACGTGGGCCGGCGCGACGACAAGGGATACGTGTTCATCGTCGACCGCAAGAAGGAGTTCATCAAGTACAAGGGGTTCGGTGTGGGCCCGGCGGAGGTCGAGGCGGTCCTCTGCGAACATCCGGCGGTCGCAGACGCGGGCGTCATCGGAAAGGCGGACGAGGAAGCCGGTGAGATTCCGAAGGCGTTCGTCCAATTGCGCCCGAACACCCAGGCCACCGCCGAGGAGCTCATCGGCTTCGTGAAGGAGCGGCTCTCTGACTACAAGCGCGTGCGCGAGGTCGAGTTCATCGAGAGAGTCCCTCGCACCGCGTCGGGAAAGATCCTGCGCCGGGAGCTCGCCGAGCTAGAGCGTCGCCGCGCTAGCCCTTGACTCCGCCGATGCGGATCCCCTCGATGAAGTGACGCTGGAAAGCAAAGAACACGGCGATCATGGGGATGGCCGCGACGGCGGCGCCCGTCATGAGCATCCCGTAGTCGGTGTTGAACTCGCCCTGCAGAGTCGCGAGGCCCACCTGCACCGGATATTTCGATGGATCGTGCAGGATCACGAGCGGAAAGATGAAGGCGTTCCAATAGCGTTGGAACGTGAAGATCGCGAGCACCGCCAGCGCGGGACGCGAAAGCGGCACGATGACGTGCCGGTACACCTGCCACTCCGACGCACCGTCGACGCGCGCGGCGTGTTCGAGCTCCGTCGGCAGCGTCTGGATGAACTGCTTCATCAGGAATATGCCGAACACGTCAGCCAGTCCGGGAAGGATCACGCCGGGATAGGTGTCGAGCAGCCCTAAGAACCGCAGGATGAAGAACACCGGGATCAGCGTCACCTGCGCCGGCACGGTGAGCGTGCTCACCACCAGCCAGAACATCACGTTCTTTCCCGGGAAGCGCCGCTTCGCGAAGGCGTATCCGGCCATGGAATCAAACAGCAGGTGAAACGCGGTGATCACGCCCGCGATCACGACGGTGTTGAACAGCCACCGCACGATCGGCGTGGTCTCGAAAAGCCGCACGTAGTTCGCGGTCGTCAGTTCCCGCGGGACGACCTCGGGCGGCACCCGCACCACGTATTGCGTCGGTGAAAGCGACGTCAGGAAGAGCCAGTACAACGGGAAAAGCGACAGCCCGCCCGCGAGGAGCAGAACGACATGGACCGGGAGGCGCTGCCTAATACTCGACATCGGACCGAAGCGAGCGGAACTGCACCACGGCGACGACGAGCGCCATTCCGAACAGGACCACCGCCATCGCACTCGCGAGCCCGTAGCGCCCGAACTGGAACGCCGTGGAGTAGATGAGCTGAACGATCGTGATCGTCGCGTTATTTGGCCCGCCGCCGTTCGTCATGATGTACACGCGCTCGAATAGCTGGAACGCGAGGATCGTGTAGATCACGAGCAGGTACAGCGTGGTCGGCCGCAAGAGCGGCACCGTGATGTGACGCCACTTCGAGAACCAGCTCGCGCCGTCGAGGTCCGCCGCCTCGTAGAGCTCCCGCGGGAGCGACCCCATCGCCGCGGAGTAGAGGACCACGCCGCCGCCCGGGATCGTCAACACGGCGCTCAGGATCACAGCGATCAGCGCCTGATCCGAGCTCCCGATCCAAAGGTAGGGGCCCAGCCCGACCGTGCTCAGCGCCGCGTTCGCGAGGCCGTACGGGTTGGCGTTGAAGATCCAGCGCCACACCATCGCGACGAGGATCGCCGAGTTCACGAGGGGCAGGTAGAAAAGCGCGCGGTAGAAGACGTGCGCCCTCGGGCCGAGCGGCTGTATGAGGCTAGCGACGACGAGGGCGAGGGTGATCTGCGCCGCGACGACGACCGTCGCGTACAGGATCGTGTTTCCGAGCGCCTGTATGAAGACGGGATCGGCCGCGAGGGTCTCGAAGTTCGCGAGCCCGATGAACTCGCCGCCGGTCACACGCGCGTTCTGCAGCGACAACACCAGGCCCTGGACCACCGGCAGGAGCGTGAAGACGACGAACAGCGAGAACGTCGGTAGCACGAAGAGGTACGACCAGCCATAACGTCGCAGCACGGCGGCGAAGCTGCGTCGCCGCCGCGGTGCTGCGGTCGCGATCATGTCTATTTGTTGGCTTCGTCCAGCAGCTTCTGCGCCTGCGGCGCCACCTCGTCGAGTGCCTGCTTCGGCGTCTTCTTGCCTTCGAGCGCGGCGTCACGCGCCGGCCGCAGGTACTTCTGGTCGATCTCGGACCACGTGCTTACGTTCGGCAGCACGTAAGTGAATGCGCCCATCGTGGCGACCTTCGCCTTTGCCGGGTGATAGTCGCCGTAGATGCCTGCCGCGGACTTTCGGCCGGCGGGCGCGAGCCAGTACTCGACCGGCGGCGTCTGCTTTTTGAGATCGGGCCCGATGTCCGGACCGGTGAGGTATTTGGCGAACGCATGCGCCGCGGCCTTCTTGTCCGCGTCGGACTGCTCGCGCACGGCGATGAAACCGACGCCGCCCCACGCCGTCTGGTCCCCCTTCGCCTTCGGGAAGTTCGCGATGTCCCAGTTCGTGCCGAACTTCCACTTCGCGTCAGCGTTCAGGACGTTGATCATTGCGCTCGGTCGCTGGAGGATCGCCACCTCACCGGCGATGAAGCGCGCCTGCGAGTCGTTGGGGTTCAACGTCAAGAAGTCGGGCGGCATGACCTTCTGCTGCGCGAGCGCGACCCACTTCTCGAGGCCGCTCACGGCGTCGGCGCTGTTGAACGTCCAGGTCTTGATGGCGCTGTCGTACGGCCGGCCGCCGTCGATGAGCATGAAGGCAAACTCGTCGTTGGCGTGCGCGAAGCCGTAGATCTGTTTGCCGTCGGCGCGCTTGAAGGTCAGCTTCTTCGCCGCGGCGAGGAACTCGTCATACGTCCAGTTGCCATTCGCAGGGGGCGTGACGCCGGCCTCCTTGAAGAGATCGAGGTTGATGTACTCGAACCACGGCACGATCCATAGCGGATACGCGACCACCGTGCCCTTGTACGTCGTGGCCTTGAGCGCGCTCGGGTTGAAGTCGTTGCGCTCGGCATCCGTCAGCGTGGGCTGCGAGAGCTGTCCGGCCGCGGCGTACTTCAGCACGTCGCCGCCGGTGGTGTGGAACACGTCGGGGCCGTTATGCGCCTGCAGGATCGCGATGTCGAACTTCTGGTCCGTCTCGGCTCCGAATGGGCCGCCCTGTATGGCGATGCTCACGTTCGATGCGCGGTCTTTGTAGGCCTTCACCGCCGCATCCGAGGTGATCGTCTCGGCGGACTGCGTCCCGGCGGCGTAATTACGCCGCCACCACTCGATGCTGACCGCCTTCGCAGCCTGGCTGCCGCTCGCGGCCGGGGTCGGACTTGGGGTCCCCGTTGGTCCGCATGCCACCACGACGCCTACCGCGGCCAAGGACTGCAGGAAACGCCGACGATTCATCACGCCATCAGCCGTCATCTGAAGACCTCCACGCGCTCGATCAGCGGCTGACTATAGAAGGGTCTACTTGGTCCAGTCGGCGACGTTGTACATCTCGGAGTCCCACGGCGATGGGTCGACGCCTTTGAGGGACTTCGCGACGCCGCTCGTCACCGCCGCGCGTTCGACGAGCGGAATCACGGCAACGTCCTGGATCAAGAGGTCGTTCGCCTGCATGGCGAGCTGCGCGCGCTTGGTGGGGTCCGTCTCGCCCACGAGGCGCGCGACGAGCGCATCGAAATCCTTGTTCGAGTAACGCGCGCGATTTCCCAGGAGCCAGTTGTTGGCCTTGGCCGCCATCTGCGCGGTCGTCCACCCGGCGGTGAGATAGGCCGTCGGGTCGGGGTCGCCGCCATCGGCGTAGGTCTGCACGTCCGCCCAGAAGTGAGCGGCGCCCCCGGGCGAGGTATTCGTGAAGAACGTGCTGAAGGGCTCGGAGCGCAGGTCGACCTGGAAACCGATGCTCTCCCAGTCCTTTTTCAGCATCGCCTGCGTGAGCTCCCGGCGCGCGTTGACGTTCGTCTGAAAGAGCACCTTCAGCTTCATCGTGCCTTTGGCGCGTATCCCGTCAGCGCCCTTGATCCAGCCCGCGCTGTCGAGCTCGGCATTCGCGGCGTCCACATCGAACTTGCAGACGTCAAGGCCCTTGGTGTTCGACGAGCTCAACGCGTCGGGCGCGGCGAGCACGTTGCAGGTCGCTCTGCCGAATAGGCCGTCGCCGTAGATCTTCTGGGCGATCGCGTCACGGTTCGTCGCCATCGCCAGCGCTCGGCGGACGGACTTGTCGGAAAGAAACGGGTGCCTCGTGTCGGGCTCGGCACGTTTGTCCCCCAGCGACGAGTCGGGATTGGAGAAGTTGAGATCGAGACGCTCGACGCTCGACCCGAAAGCGGTCACGAGCGTGCCGCTCTGTGAGTTCTGCGCGAGGGTACGGAGCGTCGTCGCCTCAACCTGAAGGTTCCAGGCGTAGTCGATGTCCCCGCTCTGAAAGATCGCGCGCGCGGCGGCCTCCGGGTCGGTGCCACCCTTGAAGGTGACCGATTTGAAGAAGGGTTTGCTCGGATCGCGGAAGTTCTCGTTCAGATCGAACGTGGCGACGTCGCTGATCTTGAAGTCACGCACCTTGTACGGACCGGTCCCGATGGGCTTGATGTCAGCCGCGCATCCCGTCGCTTTGACACCGAGACAGCTCTTGTACTGATCTCTTTGGAGGATCGCGCCGTCCGCGCCGACGCCCCATTGGAAAACGTAAGAATGTGGCGACCGGTACGTGACGACGACCGTGTTCGTGTCGCGAGCGACGACGCTCTGGAGGCCGTCGCACCGATCGAACGTCGACGCCGCCGTCGCGGGATCGCACTGGTACTGGTAGGTGAATGCGACGTCGTCGGCCGAGAACGGTGTGCCGTCCGACCACTTCACGCCCTGCCGGAGCTTCCACGTCACGCTCGTGGAGTCCTTTGCGATACCGCCGTTCGCGATCGTCGGAATCTCGGCGGCGAGGCCGTTGGCGATCGGCTGACCGTCCTTGCCGAGCGATGCGAGCGGTTCCAGCACCAGGCGGGCAGCGTCGCTGTCCTTGGGACCGGTGGCCTGATGCGTGTTGAGCGTGCTCGGCGGCTGCCAGTACAGGATCTTGAGATCGCCGCCGGCGCCGCGCTGCGACACGAGGGCGCCCGCCGAGGTGGTGGGACTGCTGCGAGTGGCGTCGGTTTGCTGCGGCACGCAGGCTGCGAATGCAATGAGCGAGAGGGTGGCGAGCGCTCTCACCCACCTCCGCATCAAAGCGCGCCGATGGCCAACAGCAACCCGTTCTTCTTGATGGCCGGGCTCGTCACGATGAAGAGGACGACCCCGCCCACCGGGGCGGTCATGGCCGCGAGCGGCTCCCCGACCAGGTCGGTTATGTCTCCCAGGAGATCGCGCGGCTTCACGAGCTGGGCGACGTGGACGTGGCAGTGGAAGATCCCTTCGACGGGCGAGCGCAGCCAGTCGAAGCTCTTCACGACTGTCGGTGGCTCGACGCGCGCCGCGCGCCCGCTCAGCACCCCGATCGTCCGAAGGATGTTCGTGACGCCGGTGACGTGCCGCGCGACGTCCTCTTCGATGAGAAGCCCGCGTCCGCCGGACTCGGCGATCATCGACGCGACGCCGTTCAGCGCCGCGACGGCGAACAGCGAACCCGGCCGCTCGCTGCTCGGCATGCCTTTCACGGCCCAGCGCGCGCCGTACGCATTGGCCATCTCGCGGATCCGGTCGTCGAGTGAAGGCGTCTCCGTTTCGCGGTAGATGACGAAGGGCTCGAGATCTTCGATCAGATCGCCGGCGTGGAGGTCGATCGAGTACTCGCATTTCGTGATGATCTCGGTAAGGAGGTGATGCGCGAACCGCTCGCCCCATGTCCCGTCGGGTTTTCCCGGGAAGAGCCGGTTCAGGTTGTCCCCGTCCTCGGGATTCACGTAGATGCTGCGTTCGTAGAACCCCGGGCGGTTCAGGAGCGGAAGGATGAGGATGGTGCCCCGAACCGCGTCGGGCGAAATCGTGCGCCCGAGGCGGATCGCGGCCTCGATCCCGGTGTACTCGGCCGCATGTATCCCTGCGGTGATGAGGACGATCGGCCCCGCTCGGAGGCCGGCGATCGCGACATAGGGCCACTCGTACTTCGCGAGCCCGTCATCGTCTGAGAACGTGAAGGTGCCGGTCGCGCGCTCGCCCGCCTCCGGGATCGTGATGGGTCCGATCTTCATACCGATTGTCGAAAGGCCTCCATATCCACCGCCTCGCCGGTGACTCGCGACTGCTCCGCGGCGAACGCCATCAGATGGCTCGTCACGGACTCGCGGGCCGAGGTCAGCACGCCCGCGCGATCGCCGCGCAACGCGCCCACGAACGCGCGCGTGAGTCCTTCGTCCCCGCCACCGTGTCCGCCGACGCCTCGAAGCTTCGCGATGCGCTCGGACATACCGCTTCGGTGGTCGTGGATCTCGAACTCGCCGCGGCTCTCGTTGGCGAGGAGGGTGGCGCGGGTTCCGTCGATGCGGACGGTGCGGCCCTCGACGTGCGATGAGCCCTGCATCGTCAGGCTCACCGAGAGCCCGCCCGCGAAACGCATGAGCACGACCTGATGGTCGACGACGTCGTTGTCCGAACGGTAGACGCAGCGACCGTACGGGCCGGTCTCGAGCGCTCGCATCACGCCCTCTGGCGTACGGTCCACGGTCACCGCGGCAACCGCGAAGCTGTTCGCGTTCTCTCGGAGGCGATCGAGATAGACGCGCGGCGCGAAGTACGGGCAGTCGTCGGCGATCGGACAGCCGTCGGTGCAACGCTCAGGGATCTCAGCGCCGACCACGCCGCGTGTGAAATGCGTGAGCGAGCCCGCCGAGGAAAGGCGATCGCACCGGCCGAAGATCCAAACGAGCAGATCGAGGTCGTGGCAGCACTTCGTGAGGATGATCGGGCCGCCCCGCTGGCTGTTGCCCCAATTGCCGCGAACATAGCTATGCGCGAAGTGCCAGTAGACGAGATTCTCCCGCCAGTCGACCGAGACGACCGCGCCGAGACGGCCCGACACGACGATCTCGCGGAGCGCCACGAAGAATGGTGCGTAGCGCAGCACGTGCGCGATCTGGAGGAGGCGCCCTCCTGACTCAGCCGCGCTCGCGATCTCGAGGCACTCGCGCGGCGTGATCGCGATCGGCTTCTCGAGAAGCATGTCGTACCCCGCGGCGAGGAGGCCCAGCGTGCTTGCGCGATGCGTTCGCTCGAGAGTGGCGTTGATCAGGCCTGGCGCGAGGGGCGGCCGTCCCGCGATCTCTTCCCACGAGCGGAACTGACGCTCGGCGGGTATGCCGTGGGCGTTCGCGAACCGCGCGCGGCGCGCATCGTCGGGCTCTACGACGGCGACGAACCTGGCCTCGTCCGGATTTCGCTCGGCGAAAGCGCCGTACGCGAGGTACCCGCGGTTGCCCGCGCCGACCATGACGAGCTCGACAGGCCGCATCGCCCGAAGGCTAGCGGGTGCGGGTTACTCGACCTTCGCGATGGTCTGGCCGTCCTCCGAAAGGGTGAAGACGTACCAGACGTCTTTTTGCCCGTGGTGCAGCACGAATACGAACTGGCTCGCGCCGACGGATCCGAGGTAGCGAACGCTCGTGCAATCCAGACCGTTGTCGTGCAGGCGCTGGAACTGCGCGTCGATGTCCTCCTGGGTCAGGGCAAGCGCCGCATCGGTCCGTTCGACGACGTAGGCGGAATCGCCCGCGCAGAGAGCGCCGGCGTATTGCGTGACCCACGGCGGAGCGGCGCTTCCGCGGCCGTGGCGCAGATCGGCGACCTCGCCGCGCATCAGAGCAACCTCGTCCTTCGAGGTAAAGAAATTGCCCATCGAGTCCTTGAGCGGCCCCGGTCCGCTCGCACCGGTGAGCAAGACAAGCCCGAAGACGCCGGTAATGAGGAGCTTCATGGTCTATCCCGCACCTGGGCACGCCGTGTGCCAGGGCGTCCACGTAGCATCCGGGCATCGGGACAGAGCTACGCCTCGACGACCTTGTCACTAATCGGACGATGTCGCCGGACATCGCGCAAACGCTGCGCGAGGTCGCGCGCGCCAAGCGTTCGTTCATCGTCGTCGCCGTGCCGCGCCTGGCCGGCAAGAGCACCGTCTTGCGCGCCATCCTTGCCGAGCGCCCGGCATCCGCACCGGTACTGACGCTCGCGGAGGATGGCGAGCTCATCGATCAGCTGATCAGCAAGAGTGCCGGTGGGTATCTGGTCATCCCCGAGATCACGCAGAGCGCGGCCATGCCCGGGTATGTCTGGGGCGCGGACGTTCGCCGGATATTCGAGATGGCGAAGGAGAACGTCTCACTCGCCGCGACTCTTCATGCCGAGGGCCCGGAGGACGCGTTCGCCCAGATCTGCCAGGGCTGCGGCGTCCCTGGCCGCGACGATTCGAGGATCGCCTTCGCGGTCTCGCTCCGATCGATCGGGCGCTGGGAGGAGCCGACGCGGCGCGTGGTCGCGTCCGTTCATGAGATCCGCGGCGTCGAGCGCGGGCGGCCGAACGCACGGCTTCTCTATCGATGGGATGAGGGGCGTGATGCGTTCGTCAGGGCAACAAGTGACGCTGGGAGCGGACGAGCCGAGCGGGCGTGAGGCCCGTGAGACTGCGGCATTCACGGGACATGTGCGCCTGATCGGCGTAGCCGGCCGCGATCGCAAGCGCGGCGAGCCCCGCATCCGGTAACCGCCGCGCCAAGCCGAGCAAGCGCTGAAGCCTGAGAACGCGGACGAGGTGCTTTGGACCGTACCCGACCTCATCGAGGCACCGGCGAAAGAGCTGACGCTCGGAGAGACCAACCTCACGCGCGATGTTCCGGACGGTCCAGCGATCTCTCGCGAGCTGGACGACCCGTCGGATGAGGTGGTCAGGTCGCGCGCCGGCGCGGCCGCGTTCCATCAACACTGCGGAAAACTCCGACATCACCCGGTCGCCACCGACTGATCGCAATCGCATCGCCGCCACCTCGGCTGCCTTGCCCCAGAGATCGCCGAGCGGAACCGTCCGATCTGCGAGCGCGTCCGCTGTCTCGCCGAGCATGGCGCGGGTCGATCCCGGCCTGAGCCGGACTCCGATGGACACAGCAGGACCGGCCTCGAGCGTGGCTTCGGATCGACTCCGCGGGCCGTACACGATGAGCCCGGAGCCGTCCCACAGAATGTCGATCGCACCGTCCGGGTGGACGCCGTCGGCGTGCGATCCGACGGTGACCGTTTCCTGCCAGGTCGCGGCGACCCAGGTCGCGAGCTCCCGCGGTGCTGCGGTGGCTTCGTACATCGCCCGACTCTACGGCCGCGCGCGTCCGATTCGTACAAGTCGACCGGTCACCCGTGCGGCTAGGCTCGAACGCTCTGATCGACCTTTCGCCGCTCCGCCAGTCACGCTCGTTCCGGCTGCTGTGGGTTGGCCAGCTCGTATCGCTCACCGGAACACAGCTTCGACTCGTGGCCATCCCTTACCAGATCTACCTGATCACCGGGTCGTCCCTCGATGTTGGACTCATCGGTCTCTTCCAGGCGATACCGCTGATCTCGCTCGCGCTCTTCGGCGGCGTGATCGCCGATCGTGTCGACCGGCGGCGCCTGCTCATCGTCACTCAGATCGGCCTCGCGGCATGCTCGGCCGGGCTCGCGATCGGGACGCAGCTTGGGTTCGCGAGCGTGCCATACCTCTACGCGTTCACGGCCATCGGTGCGGCCTTCTCGGCCCTCGACGGTCCCGCCCGCGGCGCGCTGACGCCAAGCCTCGTGCAGCGGGACCAGCTCCCCGCAGCGATGGCGCTGAACCAGGTCCTCTTCCAGACCGCATCGATCGCGGGGCCGGCCATGGCCGGCATCGTCATCCTCACGTTCGGCGTCGCCGGCGCGTATTGGATCGACGTCGCCTCGTTCCTCGTCGCCATCGCGGCCGTGACCTCGCTCGTCGCGCCGCCGCGCGAAGTGCGGATCCATCCGCCCGTCGGTCGCGCCCTCGTCGAGGGCCTCGCGCACTTCCGGGCGAACCGCATCCTCTTCGGAACGATGCTGCTCGACTTCCTCGCGACGTTCTTCGGTTCGCCTCGCGCGCTCTTCCCGTTCTACGCCGACCGGGTGTTCGCGGTCGGACCCCAGGGGCTCGGCCTTCTTTTCGCGGCGCCCGGAATCGGGTCGCTCATCGCCGCGCTCACATCCGGATGGACGAGGCGCGTGCAGCGCCAGGGCGTTGCCGTGCTGCTCGCGGTCGCCGCCTGGGGCCTCGCGATCGCCGCCTTCGGCCTCATGAACGATGGGCTCTTCATCCCAGCCCTGGTGTTCATCGCGGTCGCACAAGGTGCCGACACGATCAGCGCGATCTTCCGCAGCACCATCCTGCTGACCGTCGTTCCCGATCACCTCCGCGGCCGACTCGTCGCCATCAGCTCGATGTTCTTCCTGGGCGGCCCGTATCTCGGTCAGGTGGAGTCAGGCGTCGTCGCGGACCTGGTGTCGCCGATGTTCTCGGTCGTGTCCGGAGGTATCGCGACTCTACTGAGCGTCGCCGGGGTCGCGCTCTGGGCGCCGGAAGTCGTTTCTTATCGCTCCGGCGCCCAGGGGGATGGGCCCCTGACCGCAGGGACCCAGCGCAAAGAGGGGCCTAGCCGCGGCGCGTGAGGGCGCGAAGGTTGGTCAGCGCCAGGAAACCGAACGCTGCCGCTGCCGCGATGCCGACCATCAGGACGGCGCTGCCCGTGGTGAGCCAGTCGCCCGAGCGGTCTGACCCAACGAGTTTCGCCGCGACCCCGGCGGTCGCGATCGCCGTGGAGTAGTACGCGAGCGCGAGACCCATGATCGCGAAGCCAATGAACGCTAGAGCTTTCGGCCATGTGGGGTTCTTCATGGCGATGCATTCAATTTGGGCCGCACGTTTCGGTCAATGTCGCCGGGGTACCAGAGTTATCTCGCAACGAAATCGATCCTTCGCCGTTGTGTTTTAGGCGGCCTGACCGCCGTCGGAGTAGGCTGCTTTTCTTCATGAAGACGCAAGCCTCGTCGGCGACGCTGCGCGATCGGGTCAGCGAGGACATGCCGCGCATCCGCGCCGAGCTCGAGGCCCTCGTTCGCATTCCCTCGATCAGCCATCCCGGGCACGACCCATCGCAGCTGCGACGTTCGGCCGACGCGACCGCGAAGATCCTTCGCGACGCCGGGTGCGATACGAAGATCGTCGAGATCGAAGGCGTTCCGGCGGTCATCGGTCACGTCGCGGCGCCGGCGGGAGCACCGACCGTCCTGCTGTACGCGCACCACGACGTCCAGCCGGTCGGCGACGAGAGCCAGTGGCAGACGCCGCCGTTCGAGCCGACCGTGGTTGGCGAGCGGCTCTACGGCCGGGGCTGCGCCGACGACAAGGCCGGCGTCCTCGCGCATGTGGCAGCGCTGCGGGCGTACGGCGACGACATTCCGGTCGGCATCGTGGTCTTCGTCGAGGGCGAGGAGGAGTTCGGGTCCGAGTCGCTGGAGGACCTCCTCCGCGAGTACCGCGACGACCTCACCGCGGACGTCATCGTCATCGCGGACTCCGGTAACTGGGACGTCGGCGTACCGGCGTTGACCACCTCGCTGCGCGGCATCGTCAACGCCTTCGTCGATGTCCGGGTCCTCGACCACGCGGTGCACAGCGGCATGTACGGCGGCGCCGTCCCCGACGCGCTGACCGTACTGTGCCGCCTCCTCGCCACCCTGCACGACGCTGCGGGCGACGTTGCCATACCGGGGCTCGTCAGCGGGCAGGCGGCACCGCTGGACTACCCGCTGGAGCGGTTCCGCGCCGAGGCCGGCCTGCTGCCGGACACCGAGCTCATCGGTACCGGCCGGCTGGTGGACCGGGTGTGGACGAAGCCGGCGGTCGCCGTGCTGGGCATCGACGCGCCCCGGACCGGCGAGGCACCCAACGCGCTGGTACCGGCGGCGCGCGCGAAGGTCAGCCTCCGGCTGGCGCCCGGCGACGACCCGCACAAGGCGTACGAGGCGATCAAGACGTACCTGGAGGCCCAGCACCCCTGGGGCGCCACCGTCCAGGTGAGCCTGCAGGAGCTCGGCGAGTCCTGCCAGATCGACGCGACCGGACCGGCGTACGACGCGGCGCGGGCGGCGTTCCGTACCGCGTGGGACGGCGTGGAGCCGGTGGAGATCGGGGTCGGCGGCTCGATCCCGTTCATCGCCACCTTCCGGGAACTGTTCCCGGCGGCCTCGGTACTGGTGACCGGCGTCGAGGACCCGGACTCCCGCGCGCACGGACCGAACGAGAGCCTGCATCTGGAGGAGTTCGCCCGGGTCTGCCTCGCCGAGGCGCTGCTGCTCGCGAACGTCGCCGCGACGGTCCGGCCGGCCTGACCTACCGCGGGTCGACGGTCGCCTGGAGGTGTGCGCGGGCCTCCTCGACCTGGCGCGTGATGCGCTGCGCGCCGCTGGCCGCGGCGATCGCGCCCGCCTCCTGGACCAGTGCCTGTGCGTCGTCCCGGCGGCCCTGTCCGGCGGCGACGTAGACCAACCCGACCAGGTTCGCCGCCACGCCCGGCAGGAACCCGACCTCCCGGCGTAGCCGCGTCGACTCCTCCAACCGCGCCCGCGCCGTGTCCAACCGGCCCGCGGCATGCTCGGCGATGCCCAGGTGCCGAAGGGCTTCGGACAGCGTCAGCTTGTCGCCGACCTGCGTCGCGAGCTCGCACGAGCGGTCAAATACGGGTACTGCGGTGTCGTTGTCCTGCCGGACGATCTGGTGGAACGTGCCGATCCAGAACAGCGCCGCACCCTCGCCGCGCACGTCGTCGAGGCTCCGATAGAGCTGCGCGGCACGCTCGAACAGCGCCAGCTCGCGCGGGTCCTCGTTGCGCTCGTCCTGGAATCGCGCGTGGATCACCTGGCCACGGGCCAGCGCGAGATCCGCCTCGACGGCGTCCAGTTCCCGCTCGGCGCTCGCGAGAGCTCCCGCGTCGCCACCGAAGACGGCGCGCTCGCAGCACAGCCTGGCCCGCTCGATCCGATCTTCCCGGCTCATCGCCGCCCCCGTCCCGACCCGACTACCTGGGCCATGTCCGAACCGCGAGTCTAGCCTCGGCACGGCGACACGCGGTCACCCCTTCGCGTGCTTGCGGGGGAGATCGTGCACCCCTACCCTTTCGAACATGAGTTCGAACGAAGTGATCGCCCGCCTCGACGCGGCGATCCGCGCGCTCGGTGAGGTCGACCTCACCGACTGGTCCGACACGGCGCTGCGTGGCCATCTCGACGAGCTGTCGACCGCGCTGTGCCAGGTCGACCGACACCTCGCCCGGCTGGCCGAGGCGGTACGGGCCCGGGGCTTCCGGGTCGCCGAGCCCGTAGGCAGCTGAAACTGTCGGGGGTGGCTGCGAGGATCGGGGTCATGCGGTTCCTGGATCTCGCCGCCACCTCCGCCGCTGTCGCGGCGGTCTCCGCGCGCCGGAGCAAGATCGACCTCCTGGCGACCACGCTGCGCGGCCTGGCCCGGGACGAGATCGAGGCGGGCGCCGCATACCTGTCGGGCGAGCTGCGGCAGCGGCAGATCGGGGTCGGCTGGGCGAGCCTGCGCGACACACCGCCACCGGCCGCCGAAGCGACGTTGACCGTTGCCGACGTCGATGCCGCGCTGGCCCGGATCGGAGTCCAGTCCGGGCCCGGTTCCCAGGGGCGCCGACGGGAGCTGGTGGGTGCCCTGTTCGCCGCCGCGACGGCCGACGAGCAGCGGATGCTCGTGGCCCTGGTCTCCGGCGAGTTACGGCAGGGTGCGCAGGCCGGCGTGCTGGTCGAGGCGGTGGCGAAGGCGGCGGAGATACCGGTGGCCGACGTGCGCCGCGCGTTGCTGCTGTGCGGCGATCTCAAGACCGTCGCCCGCGCCGCGCTCACCGGCGGCGCGGCCGAGCTGGCGACGTTCCGGCTCCGGGTCGGGCGGCCGCTGGCCCCGATGCTCGCCCAGTCGGCGTCCACAGTGGACGAGGCGCTGGCCGCGACCGGTGAGCCGGCGGCCGTAGACGTCAAGCTGGACGGGATCCGGGTGCAGGTGCACCGGTCGGGGGAGGAGGTCGCGGTGTTCACCCGCAGCCTCGAC
>WNGI01003444.1_pt1 | contig 14311 bp, 14 predicted proteins | sample 5400621 | NCBI WGS metagenome assembly WNGI01 (sample SAMN13153374, study PRJNA577476) | soil metagenome | isolation source: 20 cm soil or saprolite under Garry oak tree replicate 1 | place: USA:California | collected 2016-06-15
TATGGATCGATGGGCGGTGACGGCCAGCCGCAGCTGCAGTCCCAGGTTCTGATCAACATCGTGGATCAGGGTCTGGATCCAGCCGCTGCGGTTGCGCGGCCAAGGATCCGGTTCAGTCCGGACGGCAGCAAGGTGTCGATCGAGGCCAGCTATCCGTCGGCGGGCGACATCGCAAGATACGACCCAGCCGTCGAGCTGCTGCCTGCCGGCCATCACTCACTAGGACACGCCCAGGCGATCTTGATAGATGGTCCGGGCCAATGGCGCGCAGGCTTCGATCCGCGATCCGACGGATCAGTCGAGATGGCCGACTAAACCCCTGTTCCAAGGCCCAACGTATAATTCCTGGTCGGTTTGGCAGAAGAGACGGAAGTCAAGGGCAAGCTGATCGCCGGATACAGGCGATCGGAGAAGGACACCGGTTCCCCCGAGGTCCAGATCGCGCTTTCCAACGCGCGCATCAGGGAGCTCACAGAGCACCTGAAGATTCACGCCAAGGACCACCACTCTCGCCGCGGCCTCCTGCTCCTGGTTGGCAAGCAACGGCGTCTGCTGAACTACCTGAGGGACATCGACGTGGAGCGCTACCGCGCTCTGGTCGGGAAGCTCGGGATCAGGAGATAAGAAAAAGCCCTACTGGGGCAAGTCAGTCGATAACGACAAAGAATGTCGAGGTCGCTGGAAGGCGGCTGTCGATCGAGACCGGCCGGGTGGCAGAGCAGGCCAACGGAGCAGTGATCGTTCGTCAGGGCGACTCCGTCGTCCTCAGCACAGTGGTGATGTCGAAGGAGCCGCGGGAAGGCATCGACTGGTTCCCGCTCACCTGCGACTACGAGGAGAAGCTGTACGCGGCGGGCAAGATCCCGGGCGCCTTCATGCGCCGCGAGGGGAGGCCCAGCGAGGCCGCGATCATCGCCTCGCGCCTGACGGACCGGCCGCTTCGTCCTCTGTTCCCTGACGGCTTTCGGCTGGACATCCAGGTGGTGTCGACAGTGCTGTCGGTGGACCAGGAGAACGACCCCACGATCCTTTCGATCAACGGCGCGTCGACGGCGATCGTGATCTCGGACGTGCCGTGGGCCGGGCCGGTGGGCGCTGTGCGCATGGGCCTGCTGGACGGCAAGGTAGTGGTCAACCCGCCCATGAGCCGCATGGCCGAGTCGGAGCTCGACCTGGTGATCGCCGGCACCGCCGACGCCATCCTGATGGTCGAGGCGGGCGCCAAAGGCGTCAGCGAGCAGATCGTGCTCGAAGCACTCGAGATGGCCCACGACGCCATCCGCCAGATCTGCGCCGCTCAGCTCGAGCTGCGGGAGCAGGTCGGCAAGGAGAAGCGCGACTTCATCCCGACCTCGTATCCCGAGCAGGCGATCGAGGTGGTCAACGAGTACCTCGCCATGCGCCTGGACGCGGTTCTGTTCAGCCCGGACAAGGCCGCCCGCGAGAGCGGCGTCGATGAGCTGCGGCGTGTGACGATGCTTGACCTCGGGACGCGATTTCCCGAGCACATCGACATCATCGGCAAGCTCTTCGACAAGAAGGTCAAGGATCGCGTCAGGGAGCGCATCGTCGAAGAGGGCGTGCGGCCGGACGGCCGCGGCCTCAAGGACGTGCGCCAGATCAGCGTCGAGGTGGGCGTGCTACCCCGCACGCATGGCTCGGGCCTCTTCACCCGCGGCCAGACGCAGGCGCTGACCATCGCGACCCTGGGCTCGATGTCGGACCAGCAGAAGCTGGACGGCCTTTCGCCCGACGAGTTCAAGCGCTACATGCACCACTACAACTTCCCGCCGTTCTCGGTCGGCGAGGCGCGGCCGCTGCGCGGTCCCGGCCGCCGCGAGATTGGTCATGGAGCGCTGGCTGAGCGCGCTCTGCTTGCGGTCATTCCACCCGTTGAGGAGTGGCCCTACACCATGAGGCTCGTGTCCGAGATCCTCAGCTCCAACGGCTCGACGTCGATGGCATCGGTATGCGGTTCGACGCTCGCGCTGATGGACGCCGGCGTGCCCATCAAGTCGCCGGTTGCCGGCATCGCGATGGGATTGGTGAATCGCGGAGGCAAGTTCGCAGTGCTCACCGACATCCAGGGCGTGGAGGACGCGCTGGGCGACATGGACTTCAAGGTCGCCGGCACGCGCGACGGCATCACCGCCCTGCAGATGGACATCAAGATCGGGGGCTTGACCCACGAGATCTTCGCGCAGGCGCTGGACCAGGCGCGCGAGGCAAGGCTCTTCGTGCTCGACAAGATGCTGGCGGTGCTCCCGCGGCCTCGCTCCGAGATGAGCGCTTACGCGCCTCGCATCACGACGATCATGATCAACCCCGACAAGATCCGCGACGTCATCGGCCCCGGAGGCAAGATGATCCGCAAGATCACCGAGGAAACGGGTGCGCAGATCGACGTCGAGGACGACGGCCGCGTATTCATCGCCGCGGTCGACCAGGTTGCCGGACAGCGAGCCATCGATTGGATCAAAGGCCTCACCGACGAGGCTGAGGTCGGCAGGATCTACAGGGGCAAGGTCGTGCGCATCATGCCGTTCGGCGCATTCGTCGAGATCCTGCCGGGCCAGGATGGCCTCGTGCACATCTCCAAGCTGACCGACCACCGCGTGGAGCGCGTGGAGGAGGTTATCAACGTCGGCGACGAGATCGTCGTCAAGGCTGTCGAGATCGACAGCCAGGGCCGGCTGAACCTGAGCCGGCAGGCGGCGATCGAAGAGCTGACGTCGCAGGGCCAGCCGATCGACGAGAAGATCGACCCCGAGGTGATGGCGGCCGCCCTGGCGATACCTCCCGCTCCTCGAGAGAGCAGCTTCGGTGGGCGCGATCGCGGCGGACGTGATCGCGGCGGGCGCAACGGCGGCCGCAACCGCCACTAGCAACCAATGACCGAGCCGATCCGCGTCGGCCCCTCCGGCGCTGCGCGCGCCTCCCCGTAAATGGGGAGGCAACCGTGATGGCTGACGCCATCAGGGTTTGTGTGTCGGGATACCGCGGCCGGGTCGGCCTGGTGCTCGTGCCCGCGCTGCAGAGCGAACCCGGCATCGAGTACGTCGGCGGCATAGGCCAGGGCGACGATCTGGCCGCGTTCCTGCACGAGAAGAGGCCGCGCGTGCTGGTCGACTTCACAAAGCCCGCCGAGGCCCTGCACATCGCGCTCGCCGCCGTCGCGGCAGGGGCATCGCCGGTCGTCGGCACCACCGGCATCCCCGCAGACGGAATTGACAAGCTGGAGACGGCGTGCAAGGACAAGGGTCTGGGCGGGATCGTCGCGCCGAACTTCGCCGTCGGCGCCGTGCTGATGATGCACCTCGCCGAGATCGCCGCTCCTCATTTCGAGGCGGTCGAGGTCATCGAGATGCACCACGCCGGCAAGGTCGACGCCCCATCCGGCACCGCGCTCTCCACCGCGCGCCGTCTGGCGGCGAAGCGCGGCGAGAAGCCTTTCGCCCATCGCAAACCCGAGAAAGAGACGCTCGCCGGAACGCGAGGCGGGGAGGAGGGCAACGTCGCGGTCCACTCTGTGCGGCTGCCCGGTTTCGTGGCCGACCAGGAGGTCATCTTCGGCCTCCCAGGACAGACGCTGACCATCGCGCACCGCACCACGAGTCGCGAGGCATACGCGCCTGGAGTGCTGCTGGCGATCCGCCGCGTGGTCGAATCGCCGCGTTTCTATCGAGGCCTGGACCAGCTGCTGGGTTTGGGAGCTTGATCACACGGAACGACCGGATCCAGATCTGGGGGTCGCAGCTCGCAGCCAACGATTTTCCGCCGGTGTGTGCGATGAGCGGCCGCCCCGCCGAGACATGGAAGCGCTTCAAGTTCGCCACGCCGCCGCAATGGGCCTACGCCCTGCTGGTGCTGATCTGCCTCGGCGGTATCGGCCTGATCATCTATGCAATCGTCATATCAACGGTCTCGCAGCGGGCGAGCGGATTCCTGCCGCTCACGCTCTCGAGCCAACGCACAGCCAACCTCACGATGCAGGTGCCGGTAATCCTGATCATCGCCTGGGCTGCGCTCTGGGGTGTCGCCGCGGTCATCGCCTTCTCCATGGACGACGACTCGCTTGGGATCTTGGCGGCCGTTTGCTTCTGGATCGGACTGCTCCTGATGATCGCCGGCCTTGTTGGCAGGCTGGTGATCACCAGGCTTGTGATCCCGCAGGCGAAGGTAATGGAGCCGCAGCCCGGATATTTCGACAAGCTCGTCGAGCTTCGCAACGTACACCCGAACTTCGTGCAGGCCCTGCACCAGCAGCAGGTGACGCGTCTGGCGCAGATGACCACTTCGCCCTAAACTGAGGCCGTGCCCACCCCCAAGCGATTAAACGTGGCCGTCGTCGGCGCGACGGGGATGGTCGGTCAGGAGATCCTGAAGGTCCTGGCCGAGCGGAAGTTCCCTGCCGACAAGGTCATCGCGCTCGCATCCGAGCGATCGGCAGGCGTGACCGTGCCCTACAACGGGACGCAGCTGCAGATTCAACCGATATCCGAGGGTGCGTTCAACGACATCGACATCGCTCTCTTCGCTGCTAGCGCCGACATTGCCTTGATGTACGCGCCCATCGCCGCGGAGAAGGGCGCCCTGGTGATCGACCTCAGCTCCGCGTGGCGCATGCGCGACAACGTGCCGCTGGTGGTAGCAGAGGTCAACGCGGAGGATCTGCACCATCACGAGGGCATCGTCGCCAACCCGAACTGCTGCGCCATTCCGCTGACCGTGGTTCTCAAACCGCTGCATGAGAAGGCCGGCGTCGAGCGCGTGCTCGTGTCGACCTACCAGTCGGCGTCGGGGGCAGGCCGTGCGCTGGTCGACGAGCTCGAGGAGCAAACCAAGGCGATCGCCGCCGGGGCCGAGCCAGAGGTCAGCGTGTATCCGTACCAGCTCGCATACAACGTGGTGCCCGGGGGCTGGCGGCACGAGGCGGACGGCTACAACGAAGAGGAGGTGAAGATCGTCAACGAGACGCGCAAGATCCTGCACCTCCCAGACCTGCGCATCGCGGCCACCTGCGTCCGCGTGCCGGTGCCGGTCGGCCACGGCGAGTCTGTGTTCGTCGAGACGCGCGACCCGATCACCGCCGACGAGTTCCGCACCCTGATGGGCGCGGCGCCCGGCGTGATCGTCGAGGACGACCCCAGCGCGAAGATCTACCCGACCCCGCGCCACGTCGCCGGCACTGACGAGGTCTACGTCGGCCGCATCCGCAAGGATCCGTCGGTCGATCGCGGCCTCGCGATGTGGCTGGTGTCCGACAACATCCGCAAAGGCGCGGCGCTCAACGCCGTGCAGGTGGCGGAGCAGGCGCTCGAGATGGGAGTTCTGCGGCCCGCGGGTCGCGCCGCGAAGTGACGAAGGAGGCTTAGGACCATGGCCAAAGAGATCGGTCGCCTGCTGACCGCGATGATCACGCCATTCAAGGCCGATGGTTCGATCGACTTCGCCGCCGCGGAGAAGCTCGCCAACCTGTTGGTCGCTGACGGGTCCGACGGCGTGGTCGTCTCCGGCACCACCGGCGAATCGCCGACGCTGTCCGACGACGAGAAGGTGGAGCTGGTCGGCGTGGTCAAGAAGGCAATTCCCAACCACAACGTGGTCGCGGGCACGGGAAGCAACGACACTCATCACTCCATCAAGCTGTCCGAGCGCGCGATGAAGGCCGGGTCGGACGCGCTGCTCGCGGTTGTGCCTTACTACAACAAGCCGCCGCAGGACGGCATGTACCACCACTTCAAGGCGATCGCCGAGGTGGGGCCGACGATCATGTACAACATCCAGGGCCGGACCGCGGTCAACATGACCGCCGCGACCACACTGCGATGCGCGGCGCTGCCCGGGATCATCGGCGTCAAAGAAGCGAGCGGCGACCTCGACCAGATGGGCTTGGTGTGCGCTGGCAAGCCGAAGGGCTTTCACGTGTGGAGCGGCGACGACAGCTTCACGCTGCCGTTGATGGCGGTCGGCGGCTATGGCGTGATATGTGTCACCTCTCACATCGCAGGCAGATCGATGAAGCGCCTGATCGAGGCGCACCTCGCCGGCGAAAACGAGACCGCACGGCGCATCCACCTGGGTCTGCTGCCGGTTATCAAGGCCCTCATGACCACCGCCGCCAACCCGGTGCCGGTGAAGTCGGCGCTGCAGGCGATGGGCTTCCCCGCCGGACCCTTCCGCCTGCCGCTGGTGCCGCTCTCAGACGAGCAGCTCCAGTCGGTTGTGAAGGTCATCCGCGAGGCGGGAGACCTCATCACGTTCAAGACCGGAGTCAAAGTCGCTTAACTCCGTCGCCGAGCTGGCGGTCCTCCACGACGAGGTACGGGGCTGCACCAAGTGCAGCCTGCACGCCACGCGCACGCAGGCGGTTCCGGGCGTCGGTCCATGCCCGGCCGATGTGATGATCGTGGGCGAGGCGCCTGGCTTCAATGAGGACCGGCAGGGCGAGCCGTTCGTCGGCCCCGCCGGCAAGCTGCTCGACACGCTTCTGGCCCGCATCGGGCTGAGCCGCGCCGACGTCTACATCACCAACGTCCTGAAATGCCGGCCGCCTCAGAACCGCGACCCGATGCCCAACGAGGCCGAGGCCTGCGAGCCCTACCTCCAGCGACAGCTCAAGCTCATCAAGCCGAAGGTCGTGCTCGTGCTCGGACGGCATGCCCTCGAGCGCCTGCTCCCCGGGCAGGGATCGATCTCGCGCATCCACGGCAGCCTCGTGCTCCGCGGCGAGATCGCGTACGTGCCGCTGTACCACCCGGCAGCGGCGCTGCACAACGGATCGCTCGTCGGAGACCTCGAGCGCGACTTCGACAGTGTGCGCAGGTACCTCGACCGATTCCTCGCTCCGCCTCCACCACCCGAGCCCGAACCAGAGAGGCAGGAAGCCGAGCAGCTGCGCTTGCTGTGACGCAAGGGCGACTCCGCTACCTGCCGCTCGGCGGCCTCGGCGAGGTCGGGATCAACATGTGGGCCCTCGAGTGGGAGGACAAAGTCCTCGTGGTGGACTCGGGCCTGATGTTCCCGCAGGACGACATGCTCGGCATCGACCTCGTGCTGCCCGACATCTCGTACCTGCTGGAAAAGGGTCGAGACGTCGTCGGGATCTTCCTCACGCACGGCCATGAGGACCACATCGGCGGCCTGCCGTACGCGTTGAAGAAGCTCAACGTGCCCGTTTACGGGACCCGGCTCACACTCGGCCTGCTCAAGCCCAAGCTGCGCGAGCACCGCATCCTGCGCGAGTCCGACCTGCGCGAGGTCCGCATCGGCGACGCCGTTCAGCTCGGCCCGTTTCGCGTGGAGGCGGTGTCCGTGTGCCATTCGATCCCGGACGCGGTCGGACTGTCGATCGAGACGCCGGTCGGTCGGGTCGTGTACACGAGTGACTTCAAGCTCGACCCCGCGCCACCGGACGGCCTTCCGACCGACATGGCCCGGTTCAAGAGCCTCGGCGATGAGGGGGTGCTGCTCTTGCTCAGCGACTCCACCAACTCCGAGCGCGAGGGCCACTCCGGCTCGGAGCGCGACCTGCACGCGCCGTTCGAGCGCATCTTCGGCTCGGCGCCAGGCCGAATCGTGGTCGCCAACTTCGCCTCCAACATCCACCGCATCCAGCACCTGGTGCGCATGGCGATCCAGTTCGAACGCCGCGTCGCCGTCGTCGGGCGCAGCCTCCAGCAGAACTTCAAGACCTCGCGCGAGCTCGGGTTCCTCAAAGTTCCCGAAGGATTGACCGTGCCGCTGGAGGAGGCCGATCGCATTCCGTCGTCGAAGCTGCTCTTGCTCACCGCCGGCAGCCAGGGCGAGCCCATGTCGGCCCTGACGCGTTTCGCGGCGCAACGCCACCCGCTCGTGAACGTGCGCAAAGGCGACTGGGTCGTGATCTCGGCACGGCCCATCCCGGGCAACGAGCGGATGGTCCACCAGACCGTCAACAACCTGTACCGACATGGCGCGCGAGTTTTCTACTCCGAGGTTGGCAACGTGCACGTCACAGGGCACGCGCAGCGCGAGGAGCTGCGCGAGATGCTCGACGCGACCCGGCCGCGCTACTTCATCCCCGTGCACGGCGAGTACCGGCAGCTGTTGCAGCATGCGGAGCTTGCAAGGGAGGCTGGCGTGCCCGACGACCGCGTCGTCGTGGTCGAGGACGGCGAGGCCGTCGAGCTCGATGCGAAGTCGATCGAGCGAGGCGAAAAGATAAGCACCGGCCTTGTGTTCGTCGACGGCCTGGGGGTGGGGGACGTGGAGCAGGTGGTGCTGCGCGACCGCCGCCACCTCGCCGAGGACGGGATCCTCGTGGTCACGCTGGCGCTCGATCGCGATACAGGATCGCTGCGCGCGGGGCCCGATCTTCTGTCGCGCGGCGTCATCGAGCCCGAGCTCTCCTCCAACCTGATGGCCGACGCTCGCAAAGCGGCAGTGGATGTCATCAAGCGCCTGGCCGACTCGCGCGACCTCAACATCCTTCAAGAGGCGATCCACGACGCCGTTTCCAAGACCGTGTGGAGGCAGACGCGCCGCCGCCCGATGGTCATTCCGGTCGTCACCGAGATCTGAGATCCGGTGAAGCTCCCGCCGCTCGCGCTGGTCGCCCCGAGCCTGTGTCCGCGCTGCGACCAGCCGGCGATGGTCCTGGACCGGCTGGACGATCAGCGCTGCGCGCACTGCGGCCTGCAGCTGCATCGGTGCGGCAGCTGCCACGGCGTGGCAGGACCGTTCGACCGCTACTGCGGCTTCTGCGGCCACGAGCTGGTGCGCGGCGAGGAGCGTGCCCCGTACTGGCGGCTGTGGATGCTGGCCGGCCTGATACCCCTGGTGGCCGGGCTGGTCTACGGCGTCGTCTGGGCGGCTTCTCACCCGGTCAAATAGAGGTTTTGACCTCCCCTCCCGACCTCCCCACTAAGTGGGGAGGGGTCTCTAGCCCCCGGCGATTGCGCCCAGGATCAGGTAGGGCTCCTTGCCCGCGGCCACCTCGCTCGGCAGCGGCGCGTCGATCGGGTCGTCCGAGTGGTCCTCCTCGCATGCGAAGAACCTCAGCATCGGCCGCCGGCGCTTGGTGCCCGGATCCCTGATGGTCCCGAGCAGCGCCGGATAGCGCGCCTCGAGCGCATCCAGCACCGACCGCTGCGTAGCCTGGCCGGACACATCCAGCTCGACGGTCCGGCCCGTGCCCGCGAGCGACTGCAGGTTGCGAGGCAGCACGACCTGGATCACTTCAGAGTCTGCACCTCGACCGAGAGCACGCCCGGCAGGTCCCGCACCACCGCGTTCCAGCTGTTGCCGTCGTCCGCTGACGCGTACACCTGGCCGCCGCTAGTGCCGAAGTAGACGCCACACGGGTCGAGGCCGTCGACCGCCATCGCGTCGCGAAGAACGTTGACGTAGCAGTCCTCTTGGGGCAATCCCTTCGTGAGGGCCTCCCAATCGTCGCCGCCTGTCTTGCTGCGATACACGCTGAGCTTGCCGTCGGGCACGTAGTGCAGCGAATCGCTTGTGATCGGGAGCACGTAGACGGTCTCTGGGTCATTCGAGTTGACATCGATGACGAAACCGAAGTCGGTTGGAAGGTTGCCGCTCACCTCGCGCCAGTTCTCACCGCCGTCGTCGGTGCGCATCACGTCCCAGTGCTTCTGCATGTAGAGGGTCTCGGGCTTCGATGGATGCATTGCCAGGCGGTGCACACAGTGCCCGACCTCCGCGTCCGGGTCCGGGATGTGGTTGGAGCGCAGCCCATGGTTGATGGCCCGCCAGGTTTTGCCGGCGTCGTCAGTTCGGAAAGCGCCGGCCGACGAGATGGCTATGAAGATGCGGTCGTGGTCGGTCGGATCGATGATGATCGTGTGCAGGCAGAGGCCGCCCGCACCTGGGGCCCATTCGGACGCAGTCTTGTGAGTCCGAATACCGGGAAGCTCCGCCCAGCTCGTGCCGCCGTCCTTCGACTGGAACAGCGCGGCGTCCTCGGCTCCCGCATATACCAAGTCGGCGTCGTGGAGCGAAGGCTCGAGGTGCCACACCCGCTTGAACTCATATGGGTGAGGCGAGCCGTCATACCACTTGTGAGGCCCAACCTCGCCCTCGTAGAGGAACTGATTGCCCACGGTCTCCCACGTTTTGCCCGCGTCGCTTGATCGCTGCATCACCTGGCCGAACCAACCGCTCGACTGCGACGCGTAGAGGCGGTCAGGATCGACAGGCGAGCCTTTGAGGTGATAGATCTCCCAGCCTGGGAACAGCGGGCCCTGCACGTCCCAGCTCTTCCGGGCTCCGTCCGAGTTGAGGATGAACGCACCCTTCCGGGTGCCGACCAGCACTCGCACCTTGCTCACGAGCAACTACCTCCAAATCGCAAACCGGCCGTAGGCCAACACGATAGACGACTGCCGGAGCAGGCAAAACTCATCGGTTCAGGCGCTTTCCACACTCCACGCAGTAGCTGTGCCTGCCCAGATTGTGATGCCCGCAGTAAGTGCAGACGAGCCGGCGCGGAGGATCAGCCTGCAACCACCGCTCATGCTCGCGGCGGTACCAGATTCCGTCCTCGGGTCCCAGCATCCAGCGATGTCCCTCGCTGTCGAGCACGGCGAGATCGCGCACCGCGAGCCTGAACGCTCGCGGCTGCAGATTGCCCGCGCGTCTGTCCGCGACCAGCGTTCGATATCTCGCCTCGGCTTCGGCGAATGGATCGACCGCCATCGGGACAGTATCGCCCGCGACGGGATGCCGAACGCGGCGCGGTCCTGGGGTCCCCGCGGAATCGTCAGATTCCGTGGGGCAAAGAGGTGGGGTGTAGAATTCATCGGAACCGGGCCCCGGTAACGCAGCATGCCTCGCACCACCGCACGCAGCTCACGTTCTTCCTCACACGGCGCGCGGCGCACTTCCTCCGCGCGGAGTCGTTCGACGCGTTCGCATCGGCGAGTCCAACCTCGGCTGACGCAGCGCCAGGTGCGAGAGATCGGCGGGATCCTGCTGCTCCTGATCGGACTGCTTGGGCTGCTGGCGGCCGCGAGCAACCAGGGCTCGATCCTTGCCGGCATCCGCGAGTGGCTGCTTGGGAGCTTCGGGCGCGCATGGTTCGTACCGGTCGCCGCGTCGCTCGGCACAGGCGCATACCTGCTGTGGCCGAAGGCGCCGCGACCGCGGCCGCTCGATGTGATCAGCGGTCTGGTCGCGGGGCTCTCGCTGATCGGACTGTTCGGCATGGCGCGAGCGCAGGGCGGTGGCCTGGGCGCGGGAATCGACCAGGCCCTCACCGAGGTGGTCGGAACGTTTGGCGCATGGGCGCTGCTCGTCGCCGGGCTTGTGATCGGGCTCATCGTCACGATCCATTTCAGCCCGGGCGCGGTCATCCAGTCGGTGCTGGATGCGGTGAAGGCCGCCCTGAACGAGCGCGACCGCCTCGAGCGCCTGGTGAAGCTGCCGGAGCAGCCCAAGGCTGTGCCCCTCAAGGCGGCCAACGGCGCCGCGGCAGCAGTCGGCCCTGCCTATCCGCCCGTTCCGACCGCGCCGCACCCGTGGGAGATCGACAACGACCCCGAGCCGCAGCCCAAACGCGAGCCGGTGCGCGGTGAGCGCGAAGCCAAGCACGAGCCTGACGGGTCCGAGCCCAAGCCGGTGCTGCGAGTCGTGGCGGAGCCCGAGGACGACCTGCCTGAGATCGAGTGGAAGCTGCCGCCGGTCGCCATGCTCGACACCGTCACTGCGCGCCGCGAGCGCATGAAAGACGAGATCAAGCGCAACGCGGTGATCATCGAGCAGACGCTCGAGACGTTCGGCGTGCCGGCCAAGGTCGTGGGCGTGAACACGGGCCCGGCGGTCACGCAGTTCGAGGTGCAGCCGGGCCCGGGCGTGCAGGTGAAAAAGATCACCGCTCTTCAGAACGACCTGTCCCTGGCCCTGGCCGCTGCGCCGCTGCGCATTGAAGCCCCGATTCCCGGCAAGTCGGCGGTTGGCATCGAGGTGCCGAACAAGGCGGCAAGCCTTGTGACAATTCGCGAGGTTCTCGAAACAGCTGCGTTTCGCGAGGGCACGCATTCGCTCGCGCTTGCCCTGGGCAACGACGTGTCCGGCGCCTCGATCGTGGGCGACCTCACGCGCATGCCGCACCTGCTCATCGCCGGCGCGACGGGGCAGGGCAAGAGCGTGTGCATCAACGCGATCATCACCAGCCTTTTGTTCCAGACGACGCCCGACCACATGCGACTGCTGCTCATCGATCCCAAGCGCGTCGAGATGACAGGCTTCAACGGCCTGCCTCACCTGGCGCTACCGGTGCTCGTGGAGTCGCACCAGGCCGCGGCCGCGCTGCGTTGGGCCGTGGCCGAGATGGACCGTCGCTACAAGCTGTTCTCCGCGGAGGGCGTCCGCAACATCGCCGCTTACAACGAGAAGGCGACGCTGAGGTCCGCACGGCAGCTGCCGTATGTCGTGATCGTGATCGACGAGCTCGCTGACCTGATGATGGTCGCGGCCGGCGAGATCGAAGAGCTGATATGCCGCATCGCGCAGCTGGCGCGAGCCGTCGGCATCCATCTCGTCATCGCCACGCAGCGCCCGTCGACTGACATCATCACCGGCCTCATCAAAGCCAACATCCCCTCGCGCATCGCATTCGCGGTTGGGTCGCAGGTCGACAGCCGCGTCATCCTCGACTCAGGCGGCGCGGAGAAGCTGCTCGGGCGCGGCGACATGCTGTACCAGCCGGTGGATGCGGGCAAGCCGACGCGCATCCAGGGCGCGTTCGTCAGCGACGCCGAGGTCGAATCGGTCGTCAGCTTCTGGAAATCGCAGGGAGCGCCGCGATACATGGAGGAGATCCTCGAGGAGGGCGCCGGTTCGGAGTGGTCCGGTGGAGGCGAGCGCTTGGAGCGCAAGCTCGACCCGTTGTTTGCACGCGCGGCTCGCGCGGTCGCGGCTGAAGGTGGCGCGTCGGTGTCGCTGGTTCAGCGCAAGTTCAACGTCGGCTACTCGCGCGCGGGCCGCATCGTCGACCAGCTCGCCGAGCATCGCGTGATCGGCGGATACCAGGGTTCGAAATCGCGCGAGGTGATGATGAACCTGCCGGATGTCGACGAGCTGCTGGAGCGACTCGGTCTCGAATAGTCGTTTAGGCTGAGCTCGGTGAACCTGCCGAACGCGCTCACCATCAGCCGCCTCGTCGCGATCCCGCCGCTGATGTTCCTGCTGCTGGCGCGGTTCGACTATCACGACCAGGTGGCAGCCGCGGTCTTCATCGTGTTCTCGCTCACCGACACCATGGACGGGCAGATCGCGCGGCGTCAGGGGACGGTGAGCGACCTCGGCAAATTCCTCGACCCGCTGGCGGACAAGCTGTTCGTGCTGTCAGTCCTGATCGTGCTCGTCCAGGAAGGACTGGTCGCGGCGTGGGTGGTGGTCGTGATCTTCTCGCGCGAGCTGCTCATCACCCTGCTGCGCACGGCCGCGGCGGGCCAAGGCGGCGTGATCGCGGCCGCGCCCCTGGGCAAGACGAAGACCGTGACCCAGGTCGTCGCGGTGACCTTGCTCATCCTGCAGCGCCCGTATCCCTGGCTCGGGCTGCCGGCTACGGTCGCGGTCGCGTTCGCGGTGCTTTTCACGATCTCCAGCGGCCTCGACTACATGTGGCGGTGGCGCCACGTGCTCGCACCGCGCGGCGCGGCGCGCGCCGAATCATCGGTCGAGCCGGCGGCGCGCGAGCTGGGCCGAGTCCTCAGCGAAAACACCCTCACGCTCGCGCTGGCGGAGTCGTGCACGGGCGGCCTGCTGGCTGCCCTCGTCACCGATCTTCCGGGCAGCTCCACCTACTTCATCGGCGGCGTGGTCGCCTATTCGAACTCGGCGAAGGAGAAGCTGCTGGGGGTGGCCGGCAAGCTCATTGCAGACCATGGTGCGGTGAGCGCGGAGGTCGCCGAGGCGATGGCCGACGGCGCCCGGGCCCGCTTCGGCACCGCGCTGGCCGCGGGCGTCACGGGCATCGCGGGGCCCGACGCCGACGGCGCCGAGAAGCCTGTCGGCCTCACCTACATCGCGGTGGCAACCCCCTCACGGACGTCGAGCCAGGTGTTCACCTTCGTGGGCGATCGCTGGGCCAATCGCCGTGAGGCGGCGGTGGAGGCGCTCAAGATGCTGGCCGAATCGGCCCGTTCCGTCGCTGCCGGCAAGAGCACGGTAAAGAGTGCTTGACACTCCGAACACCTGTTCGATACCATGTGCGAACGGCCAGGTCCTGTAAAGATGAGATTGCGTTCTGCACCTCGACATAGAACACTCGCCGCAACGACGTAGGAGGCATCTGGATTGGAAAAAG
>WNGI01004065.1_pt1 | contig 14311 bp, 13 predicted proteins | sample 5400621 | NCBI WGS metagenome assembly WNGI01 (sample SAMN13153374, study PRJNA577476) | soil metagenome | isolation source: 20 cm soil or saprolite under Garry oak tree replicate 1 | place: USA:California | collected 2016-06-15
CAGCAAACTCGGCTGACTCCCGGGCGAAGGAAAGCAGCTGCATGTCGATGATGAATGCCTTTTCCCGGAGGCGCTGGCGCCGCTCGTCGTTGGTCAGATGAGCGGTGCTGGAGGGGTAAACGTCTTGCGTCGCGAGCATGGGAATAGACTACCAAACAGATGTTCGCCTGTCAACATTTCTGCCTGTCAATTTCGTCCCGTCTGAGCATCTCCCTTTCGCGTTTCCCTATGCCTAGTCAAGCTGTTTCGCGAGGCCGGAGTGAGCGAGCAGGAGAGCAGTCATCTCTTTTTCAGGGCACGGGCGACCGACTAGAAATCCCTGAGCCGCGTCGCAGCCCGCCTCGACCAGCACAGCCTCCGCGGCGCGGTCCTGCAGGCCTTCCGCGACGACCCGGAGGCCCAGGTTGTGGCCCAACCCCACCGCCGACCGCACGATCGCACCAGAGTCTGGATCCGTCGCGAGCGCCGAGACAAATGAGCGGTCGATCTTGATCTCGTTGACCGGCAGGCGCATGAGATACAGCAGCGACGAGTAGCCCGTCCCGAAGTCGTCGAGAGCAAGCCGCACGCCCATCTCGTTGAGGCGGTGGAGTGCCTTGGCGGCGGCTGCGGCCATCGCGACACCCTCCGTGATCTCGAGCGTGAGCCGCTGCGGCTCGACCTTGAACGTGCCGAGTGCGCGCGCGACCATCTCCTCCAGTGAGTGGTCCTCGATGTTGCGGGGCGACACGTTCAGCGAGATCGAAACATCGAGACCGTCGTCCAGCCACTTGGTCAACTGCGCCAGCGCCGAATCGAGCACCCATGCGGTGAGGGGATGGATGATGCCCGTCTCTTCGGCCATCGGGATGAAACGGTCTGGAGGCATCAACCCCTCGCGTGGATGGTTCCAGCGCACGAGCGCCTCGACGGAATGCATCGCGCCGGTGGCCAGCGTGACCTGTGGCTGGTAGTGCAGGACGAGCTCACCTTGCGGGATCGAGCGGCGCAGCTCGCCGGCCAGGCCGGAGCGGCGCAACGTCTGCGCCTCCTGCTCTGGGGCATAGACGGCGTAGCCACCACCAGACCGCTTCGCGACATACATCGCGACGTCGGCGCGCCGCAGTAAGGTGCTCGGGTCGTCTCCATGGACGGGATACATCGCGATGCCGATGGAAGCGCCGGTTTCGACCATCTGGTCCGCGATCGCGAAGGGGCCTTCTAGCGACGCGAGAATTTTCTTGCCCGTCGACACCACATCGTCGGGGTGCTTGGCGTCTGTAGTCAGGACCGCAAACTCGTCGCCGCCAAGCCGCGCGATGGTGTCGGTCGCCCGCAGCACGCCGCGAAGCCGCGCCGTGACTTCCTGAAGCAGGCTGTCGCCGCGGTCGTGACCCAGCGCGTCGTTGATGTCCTTGAGCCGGTCGAGGTCGAGCAGCAGCACGCCGAACGTCATGCAGGGCCTGGTACTCGAGCGCATCGGTATGCGCCTTGCGCTCGCTGATATCGCGCAGGGTGGCGATGAAAAGGTGCCGCGATCCGATCTGCATCGAGCTGACGACGAACTCGAGGGGAAACAGGCTGCCGTTCTTCCGCTTGCCCATCGTCTCGTGCGCCCCGCTGACCGGGATGTCGAGCTTCAACCGCCGCTCGAGGTAGTTGACGAACGCGCTGCGGTGGGTGGTCGCGATGAGCACATCCGCCTGCTGGCCGACAAGCTCTTGCTCCGAGTAGCCGAATAGCTTCACCACGGCTGGGTTCGCGGACTCGATGATTCCGCTCCGCTCGATGGTGGCGAGCCCATCGGAGACGTTGTCGAGCACGGAGCGCATTCGCTTTTCGCTTTCTTGCAGGGCCCCCTCGGCGCGCTTGCGCTCGACGAACTCGCCGATCTGCGACCCGACGTCGTTCATGACCGCGAGCAAACCCTCATCCAGCTCGCGCGGCGCCCAGGTGTGGAGAGCGATCATGCCCACGACCCGCCGCCCGCTTCGCACCGGAAACCCGACGATGCCTTTGAGCCCGGCGGCCACGGCTGCGGCGGCGCGGGGTGAGTCGTCGGAGGCGACGTCGAGCACTGAAACCGGCGAGCCCGATTCCCACACCCGCCCGGCGAGGCCCTCACCGCGCCTGTAGCTCGTCTGTGATGCGGTCGCCTCGTAGCTGGTGGTTTCGCGCCCTGGCCGCTTCCACGCAGTGACGAAATGCATCACCTCGCGCTCAGCGTCGACCTCCCAGTATTCCGCCAGCTCCCAGTCGAGGGTGTGACACAGGCCTTCGAGCACCCCCGGCGCGGCTTTCTCCCAGCCTGGCGACGTGACGAGCGCCTGCGTCACCGCAAACCGCGCGGCCCGCAAGACCTCTGCGCGCTTGCGGTCGCGGATGTCGACCGCGACCGTCTGGAGGTACAGCGGTTTTCCGTATGGGCCGCGCACGAGGCGGGTCGTCACGTCGACCCAAACGGCGTCGCCATCTTTGCGCGTGTAGCGACTCTCGATTCGAGTCCCTTCTTCACCCCCCGCGATCATTCGGAACATCGCCTCCTGCAACGAGGGCACGTCCTCCGCGTGTGTGATGTCGAGCAGCGACAGCTTCCGCAGCTCTTCCGCCTCGTAACCGACCAGCTGGCAGAAGGCCGCGTTCACGGTGGTGATGCGCCCGTCAAGGCCCGCAAAAGCCATGCCCGCCTGCGCCTGCTCGAAGAGAGTTCTGAATCTCGTCTCGCTCTCGCGCTCAGCCTCTTCCATGCGATGCCGCTCGCTGATGTCGTGGACCAGGGCCAGCAGCCGGTGCTTGCCCTCGGCCGCCAGCCGCCGCACCGCCGTTTCGACCTGGATGCGACGCCCGTCCTTAGTGATAAGCGCCGATTCGTAGCGGAAGGGGGCGTCGCCTCCCTCCAATCGATTGGCGAGTTGGGAGCTGAGCTGCTCGCGCTCCTCGGGCGGGGCGAGCTCGATCAGCGAGCCGAAGGCCGCGAGCTCCTCAGACCCATAACCGGTCAGCGCTTGATATGCGGCGTTGCCGGCCACATACCGACCCTGGTCGGTGATCACCAGCCCTTCTCCGATGTCGCTGATCGCCTCGAGCAACGACGCCTGCCGCTCGGCCTGCCGCGCCAGGCTGCGATCGAGCACGTGCTGGCTGAGGTAGGCCAGCACTGAAAGGATCAAGAGGGCGACCGCCCAGGCAGCGAGCTCGGTCGCCCGGACATCGGCCAGCCAAGGCGGAAGCCGACCGCGGCCAGGATCACGGTGGCGGCGATTCCCGTGATGACCGGGAGAAGGAGCGCCCACCGGCGCAGGCGGCGGGCCTCGTTGGCCCATCCCGCTATGGCATCAAGAGCGTCGGGATGGATGGACGTGGGTTGAGACGGTGTCGGATCGGTGGCCAACTCGATCACGATAACGTTCGAACCCGAGATTCGGTGCGCTGCCCCCAGGGCCAGACCGGCCTAAGCCGGCCGGCTTCGGTTCCGGGTTATTTGCTCGATTTGGCCTGCGGGCGCTGAGGAACCGTTCGCTTGAGGGGCGGCCGGCGCTGGGCGTGAAGGGGCTTGGTTTCGTTGCCATCCTTCTCGGTGGCGCGGGCTCGGCCGGCTGCGGCGTGCAGGGTCCGCAGCTTGGTCAGGCGCTCCTTCTTGGCCGCCAGGGCGGTCTTCAGGGCGTCCGACAGCTGGGTGTCGTTCATGGGAACCACGCGGAGCCTGGCTTCCAGCTCCAGGACCTCCACTTCGGCCCGGGTCAACTCGAGATCGATCGTCTTTGCCACTCTCTTCCTTTCTATATACGGCTCAAAGCTACTTCCGAATCAAATAACTACCCCAATTGCGCTCAGGTTATGCCTTGAACCTGGGAAGTTCCTGAGAGTGAGGGCTAGTCGAGCGAGATCGCGTCGCGCAGTTTCTCAAAAAAGCCCTTCGAGACCTTTTCGGGCTTGCCGGTCAGGCCGCCCACCTTCCGGAGCAGTGACTTCTGCTCCAGTGTGAGGTCCTTGGGCACCACCACCTGGACCACGACGTACTGATCGCCGCGCCGGCCGCCCCGAACGTCCGGCATGCCCCGGCCGGCCAGGCGGAACGACTGTCCGTGCTGGGTGCCGGCTGGGATGGCGATCTCGACCGTGCCTTCGAGCGTCGGGATCTCGATCCGGTCTCCGAGCGCGGCCTGGACCATGTTCACCCGCAGCTCGTACACCGTGTCCTGCTCGTGCCTCGCGAGATGGGCATGCGCCTTGACGCGCAGCACCACGTAGAGGTCGCCCGGCTGGCCGCCCCTGAGGCCGGACTCTCCCTCGCCGCTGATCCGGATCTGGGACCCGGTGTCGACGCCCGCCGGGATCTTGATGGCAAGGCGCTTGGGCTGCTGAACGCGACCCTGGCCGCGGCACTGGACACATGGGTTCTTGATCAGGCGACCGGCACCCCGGCAGGTTGGGCAGGTGGCCGTGGTGACGACCGCCCCGAAGATGGATTGCGCCTGGCGGCGGACCTGGCCGGACCCCCGGCAGCTGGGACACGACTCATCGCCCGTACCCGGCTCGGCGCCGCTGCCCGAACACCGTTCGCAGGTCAAAAGGCGCGCGACCTCGATCTGCTTTTCGACCCCGGTGAAGGCTTCTTCGAAGGTGATCGTCAGGTCGTAGCGGAGATCGTCACCGCGGTTGGAACGCTCGCGCCGTGCGCGACCGCCAAAGCCTCCACCGAAGAACGTGTCGAAGATGTCGCCAAACGGCATGTCCGAGAAGTCGACGGCCGGGCCACCTCCCGACTCGACGGCGGCGTGGCCGAACATGTCGTACGAGCGCCTTCGACCTGGATCCGATAGGACCGCGTATGCCTCGCTTGCCTCCCTGAACCGAGCGGCTGCGGCCGGGTCGTCAGGGTTGCGGTCGGGGTGGGAGTCCATCGCGATCTTGCGGAAGGCGCGCTTCAGCTCATCCGGTGAGGCCTGCCGGGCGCATCCCAGCACCGCGTAGTAGTCGCGCTTGACGGCCAAGCTCTTCTTCTAGAGGTCTGAGTCGTCTGACGCCGGGGGCTCCGGTGGGCGCGCCACCTTGACAAGCGCCGGCCTGACCACGCGGTCGCGGATGCGGTAGCCGCGACGAAGCTCTGAGGTGATCGTGTCCTCCGGGTGCTCAGCCGACTCCTCCGATCCGATCGCCTCGTGCAGCTTCGGGTCGAAGCGGGCGCCGACGGCCTCGATCGCCTCGAGCCCATGCGCGCTCAGGGCCTCGTCCAGCTTGCGCACGCCCAGCTCGAGTCCCTTGACCCATGCCTCGTCGACACCCTTTGGCTTGTGATCGAGCGCCTTGTGCAGGTCGTCGAGCGCGGGCAAAAGCCTGGCGATCAGGTCGGCCGAAGCGTGCTGGATGGTCTCAAGCTGCTCCTGACGAGTGCGCTTCTTGAAGTTGTCGAAGTCGGCAGCCAGCCGCAGCCGTCGGTCCTTGGCCTCAGCCAGGTCGGACTCGAGCTCCGCGATTTTGGTCTCCATGGAAGACACAGCTCGGGAGTCTGGTGGATCGACCGTCTCGCTGCGGCCCTCTGGCTCGTGCGGGTCGTGCGGGTGCTTACGCGTGGTCATCGTCTCTTAGATACCGCGCACGCACGTCCCGTCAAACTCCGAGGTCGGCCATGCGATCGCTTGCGCTCCGAGCGACGGCCTGCAGCCGGGCAACCGTCTGGCTGTACGCCATCCGCGTCGGGCCGATCACCCCGAGCACGCCCTTCAGCCGGTTGGACGGTCCGTAAGTCGTCAGCACCACGGCGCAACCCTGCAGCTGGCTCGATGCATTTTCTGAGCCGATCACGATCTGCAGGTCGGATTCGCCGATCAGCTGGCGGAGCAAGACGGTCAGGTAGCGGGTCTCCTCGAGGACCTCGAGCACCTGGTGAAGGCGCGAGGACTCCGCGAACTCGGGCTGGCGCAGCAGGTTGCGGACGCCGTCGTGCACGACCAGGCTTTCCGAGCCTTTCTCGTAAAGGTCCAGCACCGCGACCACGCGGCCGAGGAGCTCTTTCTCCAGCCCGAGCACCGCGCCCTCGTAGGTGCGACGGACCTCTTCGCTTCCACGACCCGCGAGCGTCGAATTGAACCGGGACGCAAGCTTCGTCAGCTCCGGCTGCACCGCCTCTTCCGTCACCGTCACCACCTGCTGACGGAGGAGATTGCCTTCGAGCAGGAGGATCAGCAGCACCTCGGTCGGCTCGAGTGAGACCAGGTCGACGTGCTTGATGCGGGCCTGCGAGCCCTGTGGAGCGCTGGCGACGGAGGCGTTCTGGGTCACCGCGGCCACAGTCATCGCCACTTTCTCGACCATGCCTTGGACGTCCGCCGGCGCTAAACGCAGCTCGTTCTCGATAAACGCGGTCACGTGCTCGGGAATCGTCTCGAGATCCATGAGGAAGTCGACGAAATAGCGGTAGCCCGAGTCGGTTGGGACCCGCCCGGCCGAGGTGTGTGGCTGGGCGAGATAGCCGAGGTCCGCGAGCTCGGCCAGCTCGCTGCGGATTGTGGCCGAGGACAGGTTCACGAAGTAGCGACTCTGCAGCGCCTGGGAGCCGACGGGCACTGCGCTGGTGGTGAACTCGTTCACCACCGCGCGGAGGATTGCCTGCTTTCTGTTTTCCATGGTTTCAGCACTCTCTTGCGGAGAGTGCTAGTTACAGTACCGAAAGAGCGATCTGGTTGTGCAGGTCCATGCCACGCCGGGTCGGCGCCACCCGGCCGCCGATTCTGGCGACCAGGCCGCCGGCCTCCAGCTCAGCGAGCTCGCGCTCGAAGCCGGCCGGCGCCGCCATCCCGTCCGCGGTGCGCAGCCCGAGCATCAAAGTCTCGGCCGTCCTCTTCCGCGCGGCGAGGTCTTCCCCGTCCGCCTCGGGCTCCGGGCAGGCGGCGATGTAGTCGCGAGGCCGCGCGACGTTCCACCAGCGACGCGCGGTAGTACCGTCGCTGCCGTAAGAGTGCGCCCCCGCGCCGGCGCCGTACACCGGGCTGCACCTCCAGTACGCCTGGTTGTGTCGCGACTCGAAACCAGGTCGTGCCCAGCTCGAGACTTCGTATCGCCGGAAACCGGTTCGCTCGAGCTCAGTGCATGCGGCGTCGAGCTGATCCCACGCAAGGTCGGATTCGACCTCGGGCACGCGACCGGCGGCGCGCCGGCGCCACAGCAGAGTTCCTTCCTCGAAAGTCAGGCAGTAGGTCGAGACGTGGTCGGGGCCGAAAGCGATGCCGCGGCGAAGTGTCTCGAGCCAGGAGTCGAGGCTCTGAAACGGGACCGCATAGATGAGGTCGATGCTGATGTTTCGCACGCCCGCCGCGCGCGCGAGCTGGAAGGCATGCGTCGCCTGCGCCGCGTCAGTTCGTCTTTCCAGAACGGCGAGAGCCTGGCCGTCGAAGCCCTGCACGCCGAGGCTCAAGCGATTTACTCCACCCTCGAGCCAAGCAGCGAGCTTGCGCTCGTCGGTGCTCGCGGGGTTCGCTTCCAACGTGACCTCGGCTCCGGGCGCCACATCGAAATTTGCGTGAATGAGTCGCAAGAGCCGCGTCGCGAGCTCCGCGGGCAGCAGGCTCGGCGTCCCGCCGCCGAGATAAATGGTCTCGAGCGGTTCGAACGGGTATCTCGCCCGGGCACCCACCAGCTCGCGCCCCAGCGCGTCGACGTAGTCGGGCATCAAACGATCCATGCCCGAGTAGGCATTGAAATCGCAATACCCGCACTTGTGCTTACAGAATGGGATATGCAGATATAGATGCCTGAAAGGCTTCATCTAGATAGGTGACTTCCCCGCTTGGCCTCCCCACTTGTGGGGAGGTCGGCGCTGCCCGCGAGGGCACGGCCGGGTGGGGAGACGGAGTCCCCCTCCACTTTCAAATCAGTCACCGTCGCATTGCTCAGCTCTCTAAGCCGGCCCGGCGAAATTTCAAACACTGAATCCGGCCGCCCCGCCGCCGCCCAAACCTCCTCATAACCGAGCAAATCGCGGTCCATGAAGACTGGGACCTCGCTCGCGTGGCCAAAGGGCGGCACACCACCGATCGAAAACCCGGTCGCGGCGCGCGCAGCTTCGGCGTCGGCCTTCTCGACCGGCGTACCTGCGACCCGTCCGAGCCGCCTTTCATCCAGCCGGTTCGCCCCACTCATGAGAGCCACCACCGGCTTGCCACCCGCGACGAACACCAGCGACTTGACGATCTGCCCGAGCTCGCAGCCGACCGCACGCGCCGCATCCGCCGCCGTTCGCGTCCCCTCCGGAAATTCCTTGACCATGATGCCGGCGCCCGACGCCGACAGCCACGCCTCGAATCGATTCACGGTATGAGGATAGGAGGCTTCTCAGTTGCAATAGAGCACCACCGAACCGCACGCTGTGTCGGCAGTGAGCACACCGCCACGTGTCGTCGTGACCGGCGCAGCCGGGTTCATCGGCTCGCATCTATGCGAACGGCTGCTCATCCTCGGACACCGGGTCGTAGGCGTCGACAGCTTCACGGACTATTACGAACGCGCCCGGAAGGAGCAGAACCTCGCCGGCTCGAAGGCCAATCCCGACTTCACGTTCGAAGAGCTCGACCTTGTTGAAGCCAATCTCCAGCCAGCACTCCGCGGCGCGAATGTCGTCTACCACCTGGCGGGCCAGGACGGTGTGCGCCCTCGCTCGGGCGGACAGTTCGACCGCTACGTGCGCAACAACATCATCGCCACGCAGCGCCTCCTCGAGGCTTTGATGGAGATGCCGGTCGACCGGCTCGTTTTCGCCGGAAGCTCATCCGTTTACGGCGATGCGGAGATGTACCCCACCAAAGAGTCGGCGCTGCCTCGACCAGTGTCCCCCGACGGCGTGACCAAGCTCGCGGCTGAGCATATGGCCCTTCTGTACACGAAAAACTTCGGCCTGCCTGCCGTGTCCGTGCGCTACTTCACTGTGTTTGGGCCACGACAACGGCCCGACATGGCATTTTCTCGATTCATGCAGGCGCTCGTCGATCGCGAAATGATTGAAGTGTTCGGAGACGGTGAGCAGACACGCGAGTTCACCTACATCTCGGACGCGATCGAAGGCACGATCAAAGCGGCGACCGCGAAAGTCACCGGTCAGGTCTTCAACCTGGGCGGCGGAAGCCGCAGCACGATCAACGGGGTGCTCGCGACTCTCGAGGACATCAGCGGCATGAAGGTGCGGAAGCACATGCTGCCGGCCGTCCCCGGCGAACCCCGACACACTGGCGCTTCGATCAATCTCGCCCGCGAGCGCCTCGGCTGGGAACCTCGGGTGTCGCTGCGCGAGGGCCTGACGAAGCAGTGGGAGTGGTTCCAGGCGATGCGCGACGTCGGTGCGCGGTCGAGCGGTGGCAGCTAGCCCCTGAGGCTCGACTTCCAGGCCGCCCCAACCGGCGCGATGGGCGCCTCGCAAGAGCGCGATGCCGATTCGCCTTCCGCGACCGACCGGCAGATGTAGACGGCCGCCTTGCTGCCCGCGACGAACAGCAAGAAATACTGTCCGGTCAGATCGTCGAAGTAAGCGGCAAAGCCATCGGAGGTCATGGAGTTGGTGCCGCGCACCTCATCCAGCCATAGCGACGCAGACGCTGCGGACTGGAATTCGAGGACGGCGGTGCGTACCTCCATGTGCGTGTCGTTGTCGAGGGTGTAGTCGCCGAAGAGAAATGTCTTGAGCCCGGCGTCATGCAAGCCTGTCGCCATCGCATCGGGCGACGCCGAGTGCACCATGACGACGGCAGCCTCGATGGGAAGCCGAGCTGAACCGAGCAGCGTGAGGTACGGACCAGCCGGCGGGAGCATGGCGGTGTCGGTCGACGGCGGTGGCGTCGCATGCACCTTGCCCGCGGTGACCTGCTTCAGGCGCGAGGCGATCTTGACCGCGATCTTTCCCAGCTTGCTCGCGCCGCCGAATGAGTCGGTGCGGCTCCAGATGCTCTGGATGATCGTCTGGCCGACACGGATGTAGGCCTCGGTCGCGTAGGGCGCCGCGCCGTACTGAAGCTGCTGCTGGTAGTAGAGGACCTGGTCGCCGGCTTTTGGTCCGGTCAGCGACGTGCCGAGCGCGGTCTCGTAGCTGCTCATGATCGAGGTCGCAAGCGAGGTCGTGTCCCAGACCCGGTACAGGGTGTACACGTTCTCCGCGGTGCCGACGCGGGAGAACCTGACGATCGTCTCCGACCGCACCTGCGGCGGCATGTTCGCCGTGTCCAGGGGCCTGACACCGAAGGTCGGAGGTCCGGGCCACCAGTTGGACGCGTCACCGACCACCGATGTCAGGTCTCCGAGCTCGATCGCGCCCGCATAGATGTCGGCGGGCTTCGCGCCGGAAGTCGACGACGTCGACCTCGTGCACGCAATCATCACGACCGCTACCAACGCGAGCAAGGCGATCGGCCGCAGCGTTCTAATCAAGGCTGAGCACCGCCATGAACGCCTCCTGCGGAATCTCGATCGAGCCGACGCGCTTCATGCGTCGCTTGCCTTCCTTCTGCTTTTCCAGCAGCTTGCGTTTGCGTGTGATGTCGCCGCCGTAGCACTTGGCCAGAACGTCCTTCCTCATGGCCGGGATCGTCTCGCGCGCGATCACCTTGCCGCCGATCGCAGCCTGCAGCGGCACCTCGAACATCTGCCGCGGAATGATCGTCTTGAGCTTCTCGACAAGTTTGCGGCCTTGCACCTGGGCTTTGCTGCGGTGCGTGATGAGCGACAACGCATCGACCGGTTCACCCGCCACCAGGACGTCGAGCTTGGCAAGGTCGCCTTCGCGGAATCCGATCATCTCGTAGTCCATCGAGGCATAGCCCTTGGAGCGAGACTTCAGCTGGTCGTAGAAGTCGTGGATGATCTCGCCCAGCGGGATCTCATATTCGAGCACGACCCGGTCGCCCGGTTTGTGTTCGAGGTGCTTGAACGAACCGCGGCGCTCCTGGCACAGCTCCATCATCGGTCCGACAAAAGTGGACGGCACGATGATGGTCAGCTTCACATACGGCTCAGCGATGGATTCGATCATCGTCGGGTCCGGCAGAAGCGCCGGGTTGTCCACCGCGATCACACCCCCACGCTTCAGCCTTACCTGGTACTCGACGGTCGGCGCGGTCGTGATGAGGTCTAGCTCGAACTCTCGCTCGAGCCTCTCTTGCACGATCTCCAGGTGGAGGAGGCCGAGGAATCCGCAGCGGAACCCGAAGCCAAGGGCGGCCGAGTTCTCCGGCTCGTACGAGAGAGCCGCATCGTTGAGCTGCAGCTTTTCCAGCGCCTCCTTCAGTTCGGGGAACTGGTCTGAGTCGGACGGAAAGAGGCCCGCGAACACCATGGGCTTGACCTGCCGGTAACCGGGCAGCGGCGTGCTGGCGCCGTGCTCTGCCGTGGTGATCGTGTCGCCGACGCGCGCGTCGACCACATTCTTGATCGCCGCGATGACATAACCGACCTCGCCTGCGGTCAGCTTCTCAGCCGGCTGCGGGCGCGGCGCGAACCAGCCGACCTCGTCCACGTCGTGGACCTTGTCGGTGTTCATCATCCGGATCCTGGTTTTCGGGATGATCTCGCCATCCACCACGCGCACGTAGGTGATGACACCTCGGTAGATGTCGTAGTGCGAGTCAAAGATCAGGGCCCGCAGCGGCCGGGAGGGATCTCCCCGCGGAGGTGGAACTCGCGCGACGACGGCCTCGAGTATCTCTTCGGTCCCAATGCCCTGCTTGGCCGACGCGAAGATGACCTGGTCCCGCGGGATGCCCGTTACGTCGGCGATCTCCTCGGCGACCATCTCTGGCTGCGCCGCGTCCAGGTCGATCTTGTTGACCACCGGGATGATCGTCAGGCCCGCCTCGACCGCCTGGTAGAGGTTCGCGAGCGTCTGCGCTTCAATGCCCTGCGCTGCGTCGACCACAAGGATCGCCCCTTCGCATGCGGCGAGCGACCGCGACACTTCGTATGCGAAGTCGACGTGTCCAGGCGTGTCGATGAGGTTGAGCTCGTACTTCTTGCCATCTCTCGCGGGATAGGTCATGCGGACGGCCTGGAGCTTGATCGTGATCCCACGCTCGCGCTCGAGGTCCATCGTGTCGAGCACCTGGTCCTGCATGTCGCGCTTGCTGATCGAGCCGGTGTACTCCAGCAGCCGATCGGCAAGCGTGGACTTGCCGTGATCGATGTGGGCGATGATGCAGAAGTTCCGGACTCGGTCCTGCGTGGTTGGCACGCTGCAATGCTAGGGAGAGGAAGATTCCGACGTGGGTGTAGTGATGACGATCGGCGTGGTGCTCGTTCTAGCAGGGTTGGCCCTGCTGCTCAACCTGTTCGGCTCGGGCGACCTCGTGATGCGCCGCGTGACCTCGCAACCGCTGGGTGAGCTGGCTCCAGGTTTCGCCGCGAGCCTGCGTGGCTTCCGGACTTATACAGTTCTGGTGCTCTCGGTCGGAGTCCTGTGTGTGGGACTGGCAGAGACCGCCTACTTCCTCCCCCTTGCCGCCGCCCTACTGATCGTTGGAGCCTTGCTGTTCGGCGTCGCGTCGGTCATCGCCATCGCAGGCGAAGTAGAAACCTACCGGGGTCTGAAACGCTAGGTTCGTACCCCTAGACCCCCATAAAGGGCGGCGTGTGGTGCGAAAAGAGGGAATCGAGTGGGTCTCGATAGCCGATCGGCTGCACACTGGATGAAAGAAGAGCTAGCTCGCCAGCGCTGCTGGCGCGTCCCGCCGTTGATGGGCTCCAACGCTGGCCGGTCGCGCGAGCGCGGCGGCGCAGATCATCGAAGCCATCTCGGCCGCATCGGCCGCCACCGCGGAAACTGCGCCTGAACGCAGCGTGGTCAGCGCGTCCTGCAGGGCCGCTCCGGAGCGAAGAACGCCGGCCGCGCTGTCGAGCAGCGAGCCGACCTCGGCGACCGTGAGCTCTCCACGCCGCCAGGCAGGTGATGGCCGCTGGCCGGTGTTGCGCGCCGGCGACGCAAGACTTGCAGCGACAGCGGCTCGACGCCCAAACGCGGCCGCTTCCAAAAGCGAGTTGCTGGCCAGGCGATTGGAGCCATGCACGCCTGTGCGAGCGCACTCCCCCGCCGCATAGAGTCCCGCGAGCGACGACCGGCCGTCGAGGTCGGTCACGACGCCGCCCATCGTGTAGTGAGCGGCGGGCGCGATCGGCACCGGCTGTCGGACCGGATCGATGCCCACGCGGCGGCAGTTGCGGATGAAGTTGGGAAAGCTCCGGTGCAGCATGTTCGGGTCCATGTGTACGGCCGAAAGGTAGGCTCGACCCTGATGGGCGGCCACCGCACGCGCGACCTGGTCGCGGGGCAGCAGCTCGTCGACGAAACGCTCGCCGTGGTCGTCAACCAGGACAGCCCTCGCGCCGCGCAGCGCTTCAGTGATGAGGAATGACTCGGGTCCGTCGAAGACCGTCGGGTGAAACTGCACGAACTCGAGGTCCGCGACACGCGCTCCGGTGCGAGCAGCTTCGAGGATGCCCTTGCCGTTGCTGATCCGGCTGTTGGTCGTGCGTCCGTAGAGGCCCGCGTAACCGCCGGTGGCGAGCACCGTCGCACCCGCGACGATCACGAGCCCACCCGTGAACGAAGCACCCGCAACGATGCCGTCACCGATCAGCGAATCGAGGCGGGCGCGATATCGCGTGATCCCCGGCTCGTGCTCGATCGCCGTGCGCATGAAGCCCATCAACGTGCTGCCGCTCTGGTCGCCGCCCAGGTGAAGGACACGCGGGAGAGAGTGCGCGGCCTCGCGCGCGCTGCCACCGTCGAACCGGACGCCGAGCGACTCCAGCCAGCGCACCGTGCCCGGCCCGGCGGACGTCAGCATCGCAACTGCGGTCGGGTCGCACAGATCGCCGCCCGCGGCCAGCGTGTCCAGCGCGTGAAGTTGCGGCGAGTCCTCCGGCAGCGTCGCCGCGGCGATTCCGCCCTGGGCACGGTCGGACGACCCGTGGGCCGCCGAGACCAGCGCCACCGACGCGCCAAGTCGAGCCGCCTCGAGCGCCGCCGCCGAACCGGCAAGCCCGTCGCCGATGACCAGGAGGTCAGTCTGGATCACAACTTTTCTCCAAGTCCCAAACAGCGGGAAGGTGAGCAGCGGCGCTTGCCCGGCCGGAGGCCGGGTCGGCATCGCCGACGCCGCGATGAGAGGGAACCGACAGGTTCCCTCTCATATTTCGACCATTCTTTGAATCGCCACGCGCGCCCTGTCCGCCACCTCTTGCGGGACAGTGACCTCGAACACGTCATCACGCAGCGCGGTCAGCACCTTGTCGAGCGTGATCTTCTTCATGTACCGGCAGATCGCGCGCTCGCTCGCCGCGTAGAAGCGCCCCTGTGGCG
>WNGI01003234.1_pt1 | contig 14307 bp, 15 predicted proteins | sample 5400621 | NCBI WGS metagenome assembly WNGI01 (sample SAMN13153374, study PRJNA577476) | soil metagenome | isolation source: 20 cm soil or saprolite under Garry oak tree replicate 1 | place: USA:California | collected 2016-06-15
CGCGGAAGAGCCCCCTTGCTCATCTAGCGCGGCTACGTCTGGGGTCGAAAGCGACGCCAAAGGGATGGGGTTCAACCGATGGGACCTTGTTTCGGTTAGTGCGGATGCGTTTAGGCAAACAAGAGAGACGGGTACTCCAATTACCGATAGCGGGTGGCGATCTGGGAATCCGACGACGAGCACGGTCACCGATTATGGCAAGATGATCAGGGCCAGTCCATTTACAGCCATGCGCGACATGTTGGCGTCCTCCTCTTCTTCGCTTCCCAGGAGAAGCAGAAAGAAGCGCGTGAATAGGATAATGGACATTTCACCTGTGATCCTCCCACGAGATGGAGATCGGACTCCGACGAATATGCACCTCAATTCGAGTCCCCTGCACCCGCCGCAGCACTCAAATCACCCACACCAACCGCACCAGCAAAAGAGTCGGAAAGAGCTTCGTCGCGAGCGGAAGCTAAAACGAAAGAGTGCAGCGCAGACTGCGCACCAGCAGCAGCACCAACATCGCCAGTATCGCCATCACAATTCGCCGAACAGCCAGCATTATCAGCATCACCATGCTCATCGGCATTATCCCAATTCAAAATCGCGTGGGTTGTCGGCGGTGCAGAGGACTGGATTTGGCTCCTCGTCATCTGTCCCGCCTTTGAGTTTATGAAGAGGAAGAAGAAAAGATTAAGGCCTTTTTGTATGGTGTATTCACTCTTTCTTTTGTTTTTTTCGTTTTTCGTTTTTATTACCTACCACGATGCCAGCCAACAACTCATACAAGTTATGCTTTTACATGCTCATTGCTCCTGTGCCTCGTCCATGTCCATTCGCATCACCAACCTCGTGCCGATACGTATAAAGCGTTATATACGCCCTTTCCCCTATCTTTTTTTTTCCTTCCCTGTTTTATCATGTACGCTGCTGCTGATGATGATGAAGACGAAGACGACGAAGATGATGGTGGTAATAGTGCATATATATATTGTCGCTTGCGATGTGTATGTATGTACTAGTACTTTTGGTATACATGTGTATTTCTATGTCTGCCCGCGTAGATGTGAAGTTGTACTATAATTTGTACTGCTATTGTTGTCGATAAATCAATCAATATCACTAGCTGGGCTTTTTAAAAACTGACTGCGCATCTCGATTGGTTATTGTGATCCGTTCATTAACAAAGGTACAATGGAGATACGTATAGGCGCGTATCGTAGCAACCACCACCCGACGCACAACTTTCCGGACGACCTGCTTAGGCATACATCGCATCATATTGGCGTCGTCCGCGGTGATGGTATACATAGTTTCGTTCACTACCACTCCTAAAGCAAGCAGTAAAAAATCAATGCGTGTTCTCGGGCTGAGGTAGCTACTCACAATGAGATACGATTATCCCTACAATGCTCAACATAATTCTGCCGCAGGCGTCCTAAAGGGACCTCCGAATCTTGTGCGTCGCCTGGGGACACGGGAAGAACGTCTACCCCGTAAGATATAACAATATAGTACGTTTTTCTTCCGGGAGTTTCGGTCTTGAACCATCCGATTAGATTATTGAGACGTTTGTGGACGTAGATCTTGCGGAAAATTCGAACTAATTTGCCGGGGTCTGCTCGAGGATTGGGTACTACGATTCTCCTGACCAAGGGAGTCACTGTGCCCTCTCTGATCGCGTTGGATGGACGGATAAGATACGCTTCGTCGTCCTCGTCGCCCACGAGCCGATGATTTGAATGTCGCTCGTTGCACGCTTGCGTAACGGCGGGATTGGATATACGGTCTTGGCGGGCGAGATCGAGCAAAATTTCTAGACTCAGGCCAACCGGCGGATGCGACGGAGGTTCTTCTTGAGCTTCAGCCGGTCCGAGTAGTTCAGCCTGAGCCTGAGGTTCGTGTCCAAGTTTGTCATACATTGAAGAGTCGTGTTTAAGTCGTTTCTAATGATAATAATAAAAGTTGTCACGATCTGATAGATTGGTGAAGAGGATGAGCTCACTGAGAGGGTCGAATAACCATGGTTGTGGTGTGACCCGCACACGGTGTTGAAAATGAGAAAAAGGGGGATGAAGGCGGAAAGACGCATGTGTGCCCACTGCCCAGCCCCGGTTGAATCAAGGTCGATATCGAGCGCATCGTGAAACCCCAACGGCCTCCAACGGCTGATGGCTGAATCACTGATGTTTTGAGACGTGATCAAAGCTTCAAAGGCCTTGGAAACCGCTTCCTATGTACTGGGCCCAATAATGACGTAGCACGTTGACAGGAACTGGGAAGTGGGGAAGCTCGGAACCGTTAGCAAGGGGTGGATCATGCACCTTCTCCGCAGAATGGTTCATATAACCATTGTGGAAGATACCATGAACGGAACAGGAAAGAGCACATGCTCCAGCACAAACGTTTCAGCGTTTGTGCAGATATTTCTTCTTGCAGGCTGCCACGTAACAATTTGCTCGCGATTCACGTCGTGCACGAGTATGGACGTTCTTTCGTTGCCGTTGGTAGCAGGTAAGCCTCTGTTCGTTCTTGAAAGTCTGTACGTTGAGGTATTCCAGTCCTTCGGATGCTGATGCCTATCATGGCGTATTGCGGTCTGCGGATGAGTACCCCTGAACGACGCACGTTGTATATATGGCTCACATGGATTTCGCCCAAGGATCGCACGTCAACACTCCCATGCAAGACGAACAGAAAATACATAAATGTTGCCCCCACGTATGGCCTTTTTCCTGCGCGGATTGGATATGAAAATTCCAACGTCGTTCTCCGCGGCTGCCTGGGCGGTAGCCGCTCTTCTTCCCCTCTCTGTCGCTGCCAGTATTAATGAAACTGCCGTGATGCCAATGCAGATCCGACTCGCCTACGCTGGCCCAACCGCCATGTATGTCAGCTGGAACACTTATAGTCAAATATCGCACCCGACCGTTCGGTTTGGGCGTTTCTCTTGGGCTCTCGACCGGACCGCGTCGTCAGACGTGTCTGTGACGTACCCAACCTCGACGACGTACAATAACCACGTCAAGATCACTGGTCTTGAGCCCGGCACCAAGTACTACTACCTCCCCGAGTACAGTAACACCACGATTCCGTACTCGTTCACGACGAGCCGCGTCGCGGGTGATCAGACCCCGTTTACCGTGGCGTACGTTGCGGACTTGGGCTTGATTGGACCGGATGGTCTCTCTACTACTGTTGGAGTTGGCGCAGCGAACCCATTGGGACCTCACGACCACACTACAATCCAGATTTTGGAACAGAATATGCCGCTTTTCGACTTTTTATGGCATTGTAAGTTTTATTTTAAATTATCGCAACATGTTCTTATATATACGTCTTTTAGCTGGTGATATCGCGTATGCGGACTACTGGTTGAAGGAAGAGATCCAGGCTTACCTTCCCAATACGACGATTGCGGATGGGTACAAAGTTTATGAGATGTTGCTTAATCAGTACTACGACGAGATGGAACCTATTACCGCGTACAAGCCGTACATGGTCGGACCTGGCAATCATGACTCAAACTGTACGAAAATGTCCATTGTGCCTGAGGAAGTGATAACTAACCTTTTTGGCCGAAATAGGTGACAATGGCGGTACAACGGACCACAAGAACAACATATCTTATACCGCATCCATCTGTTCGCCTGGTCAAACGAACTTTACCGGCTTCATGCATCACTACCGCATGCCAAGCGCCGAGTCTGGGGGTACGGGCAACTTTTGGTACTCGCATGACCATGGCATGGTTCACTTCGTCCAGTTCAACACGGAGACGGACCTGGGCCATGGATTGGTTGGTCCTGATGAGCCAGGTGGTGGCGACGTCGAAAACAGTGGACCATTTGGAAGCTACCCAAATGCTCAAGTAGACTGGTTGAAAAAGGACTTGGCATCCGTTGACAGGAAAAAGACGCCGTGGGTCGTCGTGGGTAAGTAGCTTCCTCTGGGCGCGACAAGAGTGCTTATCTATTTTCGTCTAGCGGGTCACCGACCGTGGTACGTCAGTGCCGGGCCTGACGACATATGCACCGAGTGTCAAGACGCTTTTGCTTCGATCTTCCAAGATTACTCTGTTGATCTGGTCTTGACTGGCCATTTCCATGTTTATGAGCGTAATGCGCCTATTCTGAACGGTGCAGCTGATCCGAATGAGTTGAATAACCCATCTGGGCCTTGGTATATTTCGAATGGCGCTGCAGGCCATTATGATGGTCTGGACCCGCTCGTTACGCCTCTTATGAACTACTCGAGGTACGCACAGGACTCGGCGTACGGATGGAGCAGGTTGATTTTCCACAATTGCACACATTTCACTCAGGAATTTGTGGCAAGTGCAAATGGGTCGGTTTTGGATACGGCCACTCTATATAAGGATAGGAAGTGTAACTAAAATTGTGGACATTTGTTCCGAAAAAGACGTATTATTGTGTTCGCCCTGGTTCCTGGCGCGTGGCCCAAGTTGCCTGTAAATCAGATTACATATAGCAGAACAAGCGGAGGAAGGGCTGCCGAGCGGAGCCGACTTAGCGTGGAAGAGACGGTTGAATGTGTTTCTAAACTCGGCCAAGTCCTCCTCCTCCCTGACAAGCCTCCAGCTGGTCTGAAGCCTCTCTGACCTGCTCACTGCCAGCTCTCAATTGCTATGGCGTTCGCACAGTCATTGCCCCGCATGTCCTATCGCGATCCCCTCCAGCACCACCCAGTGCCCCATATTCACCGCAGGCATGCTCCAAAGCAGAGATTCGTCGCAGACCTCTCCCACTGTCTCTTTGAATTCGTCATTCAGCTTCTCCCCAGCCAAGAAGAGATAGCTGTCAAGGAAGACGTCAGGAAGCTGCTCGAGAGGCTCATCCGGACCATTGAACCCGACAGTCGCCTTCTTTCCTTCGGTAGCACCGCCAATGGCTTCAGCCTTAGAAACTCAGGTAATTCTTACCATCCCGTTGGCTATCTGTCTGCCCATTCATGATCATCCTTGCACGAACATCTCAGATATGGACCTCTGTTGTCTAATAGATTCAGATGATAGACTGTCAGCTACCGATCTCGTCACCATGCTAGGTGATTTGCTCGAACGAGGTACGCTCCAAAGTCTCCAACGCTCGCCACCCCACGACTCACTTCCTCCCAGAAACAAAGTTCCACGTCAAACCCCTGCCGCTTGCCCGAATACCTATCGTCAAGCTCTCCCTGGACCCCTCACCTGGCTTGCCACTGGGCATCGCGTGCGACATCGGCTTTGAGAACAGATTGGCGCTTGAAAACACGCGCCTCCTCATGTGCTATGCGATGGTGGACCCAACACGGGTCCGGACAATGGTTCTATTTCGTAAGTCGCTTCAACGGCTTCCAGTACTACCCCTCTCACACCTCCCTAGTCAAAGTATGGAGTAAACGGAGGTAACCCTGCGTCCAGCGCCCATCCTCGTTAACCGACCGCTCACCACTTGCCCCATAGAAAAATCAACTCACCATATAAAGGAACTCTCTCATCATACGGCTACGTTTTACTTGTAATTTACTTCCTGGTTCACGTCAAAAACCCTCCAGTTTTACCTAATCTACAACAAATGCCGCCTGTGCGACCAATATCAAAAGTGAGCCTGTATAACGTTATATACCTAGGGTCGTCGCTGATCTGGAAGCTAGGAAGAGACACATGTTAATGGATATAATACTTGGTACGCAGGAACAGATAACTCTGGGTATTCGCTCACGGGTACCGCACAGGTTCTTTGATGACATTGATTTGCTGCGTCAACGCTGGCGCTCGGACAATACCGAATCCGTGGGCGAACTGCGAGTAGTCATCAGACGGACTTCCGAACCGACGCCACTAACACAAGTCTTGGCAGATTGATCGATTTCTTCCGCTATTTTTCGCGCGACTTTTCCTACAACACAGGGGTAGCTTCTATCAGAGCTGGGTTAATCAAGAAGGAGAGCAAAGGGTGGCAAAATGACGTATGTTTTCCTTCTTGGATAGGCTTCTAAGGTTCCGATTGATGATGTTGCTTGTCAGCTCTCTGCTGGTCGATATAATGATGCAAGAGAGAGAAATAGGCTCTGTGTCGAGGATCCATTCGAGATTGACTACAATGTGGCTAGATGTGTCACCAAAGACGGGCTTTACACGGTGCGGCTGCCCGTTCGAATGCCCGCGTCGACTGACTTATGTCCTTTTTAGATTCGCGGAGAATTTATGCGTGCAAGCCGCATTCTCGCCACCCGCCCTGAACGTGCATGGCTCGCCTTGGCGGAACTGTGTGATGAGCGAAAAGCCGATGATTTGATGTCCCCTCCTTCGTTCGCTTCTTCTCGTTTGTCGAATCCGCCCCCTCAAACGCCGTTCCCCGTAGGAAGCCAGTCGATGCAGGCAAACAGGGTGCCGCCACCTGACCGTCTTTCTCCGACGGCGCAGCCTGCGGAACCTACCAACGGATCACCTGCGCTAGAAGTTCCGGAACGACCTGTCCCAGACCACATGGCACCCAAACGCAGTAAATGGACTAGCCCGCCTCCGCCGGAGGCTCCTTCGGAAGACCATGTTTTCTTCGATGCTCAGCTTGGGAAAGGCATCGAACTAGCAATTGCGTCCACCGATGCGCGTGAAAAAGAGTCAACGAGCAATTCGTCATCAAGTAATAGTGAAACACTTACAGACGAAGCTCAGTCAGAAGCTGCCGAGTCGGACGATATCACGTCTGTACGGTCGTTCACTGAGGGAACTAGTGTAGAAACGGTCAATGGCCCGACGCCCGTTCGAAGGCCATCGTGGCATGTGCAAGATGGTGCTGTACGAATACCCCAGAACAATACTCATGATGGGAATGTTGTTCCACCTGAATCCATCCCATCTTATCCCCCTCGTCACATCACCGCCGGTGGTGGACGGAGATACATTCGCGACAAAATGACAGATCTTACCCAACGTTTCCAACGGGATTTCCAAGTCATGTCTTCAAGAGCAGGTGCTATGAAACGACCTATACCCGGTTCTTCTAGAGGTATACAAGGAACAACGGCATCATGGTCCCCCATTCTTTCATCTTCGATATCCTCATCGCCTGCATCTATTCCCCTTCCTGCTTCACCGGACCTAGTATCGTCGATTGAGTCAACTGTGGATTCTACTACTGTATATTATCAAACTACCAGGTCACCACGGCCAACCTCTATGCTATACCCCGGTTCTACCTCCGGATCCCCACAACATCTCTCTCCCCAACATAACGCATTTCTTTCCCAATTTCATCAACAACAGCAAGCCCAACAAGCCTTTTACCTGAATAATGTGCCTCAAGATATTTTTCCATCGAATATGCCTCCCGCCATAACTTCAACTTTAAGTAGCCCCAATCCTAGTGGTGGCACTTTGGGTCGCGGTTTCCAGCAAAGACATGCGGCGGAGGCAAGACGGAGTGACGTGGAAACACCAACTCCGATGTCGCAAGATCGACATAACCCCCACCATAACTATAATCGACCGTATACTCACGCTCACTCACATTCTGTTACAACTGTGACTGCCCCAACCCCACCTCCAAGTCATAGTCCAGTTATTAATCCCGCCACCATGAGGTTTTCCGTCCAAGTGCGCAGTAGCTCTCCCCTGACAAGGGCCGCCGAGGTATACAGCTGCGATATACGCTCATCTCCAAGACAGTCCTCATCACCTTCAATATCTTCCTCACCACGAATACATTCGTACTCACCAGCATCATCACAAACGCAGATAATGGTCACGCAAACGCCGACCAGATCTTCTGCCAATCCCAATGGGACAATAAATTTGACCTCTCCTCAGCCCTCCTTGACAATATCGAACGAGAGTTCTCCGGCGTTGTCGTCAGGGACTGGGTATGAGAGCTCGATATCGAGGTCGCCCTCGCCTCATTCACCCCGATCGCCTCCGACGGCTGTTCCTATAAATCGAGTTATGGAGCTTCTGAGCCGCGCAGGAAAGAGAGAAGGAGGGCAAAAGAACGACAATGCCGCGTTTGCGTCGTTCGCTGCTTTGGACGTGAAAGACGAGAACCGACCGACGTTGCAAAGCCTGAACAGCCACCATCGCTGTCTGCCACGTCATCCGCGTCATCTGGTAACGGCCGATCCGGCAGTACTGGAGGTTGCCCCCTCCGTCCACCATGCCGTTGCCCATCACGCACCTGAAACCGCACCTGCACTTTGACGAGAAGATGCTAGATCAATTGCTATCTGTCTGCTTTTTTTGTGTGTGGATAGACGAGGTTGTGTGATATTGTGTAAAACGATTGGAAGGTTTGTTTTAGGGAGGTTTGGAGTTTTTTGGTTGGGGTCGCGATCTGACTGACGCGCCCTGCCCCTTCCAGTATCGCGACGTCGTCGCTGCGAGGAAGTACAATAGGCCCCGTGTACCGACTGCATGACGAAGATAGGTCGTTATCGTACGTTCAACAAAACAAGTCAGACTCTTCGACGTTTACGACATTCTCGTCTAGTGTAAAATTGCCGATTCCCCCCTTCCAGGCCTTCTTAATCCATCTTTTCAATGGTGTCTACTACCATCTTTCCTCCCTTCCCACTTCCGATTAGCTACCGCGGTATCCGCGGTTACTTCCTGTCGTTTTTCGTATGGGCGATCATTGAGAGGCAGAGACTTAGCCAAATTAAACATGTCAGTTGCTTCGCAAGTCAATCACGCAAGTATATAATGCATGCCAAATGTCGTGATACCATCATAGATTCATGGCACTTTAACTAGTACCACTTGACAATGCTGACATCCGGTATGAGTCGAGACTGAGAAGTGAGCTAGTATCAATGATGTAAGGATGCAACATGGAGGGGCTTGGACTATTTTCTTGCAATGTAATCAACACTCGTTACAACTGAAGATGATTAAATTGCATAATGTTACATGATGATCATTGATAGGAGAAGTTTTGTTCAAAATTGAAAGTGTTTGCAAGGTGTGAATCCAAGTCGTTCAGAAATGCAAAAGTCAGATTTGACACACACCATATCCTTCAAAAGGCCTAATGGTAGTCTTGGAACCCAAACTAATTTCTTCTGCGAGAGAAAATAGTTCTTCAGGTCCTGAAGCAGTTGGGATTTTTGTAAACAAAGAAGGCCCACCCTTCACCTGTGGTATTGCAAAGGCTCACCTTGCAAGACAGATAGCCCGAATGAATTCAGGTTATTACTACGGTTGTTCAGGCTATACACCGCAAGGGTAGAAAATGATGGAGACAGGCTCATTGAAGGGTTCAGCACTTACGAAGGTGCGTTCATCCCTTCCCGTACGGCGTATATATACGAGTCTTCGGCTGACAACGTTTACGTAGTAAGTTCATCACTCGTACGCACCCTTCAGCGGTCCGCTAAAGTGCGATAAGAAACTTCCAGGACGAAACTAAGCAGACGGCCGCCGATGACCAACCCACTGTCCAAGTTATCCATGTTTTCGAGAGTGAAGGTTCACTCGCAAAGAACCACAACTTCACCGGTATTCCTCGGATCGAAGTCGCGTTTGAAATCGATGCCAATGGTATCTTGAAAGAACCGAGCATCGCTTCAGCCAGATGATCTTGAAAGAGAGAGCGAGGGATGGGAAGCTGAACGCGAAAGGGAGATCGACAGCATGAGAGTGAGAGTCTCGGAGATAGGGAAATGGAAAAAGACCCAAAGACGGCCGCCGGTTACGACGTCAACACCGAACGTGAGGGAGCGGCGACGACAGGAAGGACTTAATTAATATATTGAATACTACAGCTTGCTGTTTGAATCCTGCTTTCTCGGTACTCATGCATCATGCATTACTATCTCACAATTGTATTCCACTTCCGTTCTATTCCCGCAACCTTTAGGTTGTGGGTCTTACGAGGCACTCTCCCTTGACTAAAATAGCTCATCACGTGTAGCGTCCCACGTTCTCGTGATCTCTGTCAACTGCACCTTTGCCCTTAAAATAGCGCATCACGTGTGACGGTCCGCTCTCACCTCCTGGATGTCACCAAAAAACGTTATCTACCTCGCCATGTTCTTCAGCGTATGATCGTGTCAGCTCCTTGTCTTCTCTCCTGCTATATGATAGTTCACGTAGTGTATCCCACCATCTGTGCACACCTGGTAGTGCTGGTCTTACGAGGCACTTGAAGTAGAATCGTTCACCGAAATGTATCATTGCAATAGACATTGTTTTATCAGGCAGGAAGTAGAATCGTTCACCGAAATGTATCATTGCAATAGACATTGTTTTATCAGGCAGAGTGGAAAAAAGGGCAACGTTGCGGGTTCTGCCGCGCACGCGGGCGTAAGGCCATAATCATTTTATGTATGGAAACACACCAGCCCACATTCCACATAATTGAAAAGCCACCGCATCACGGGTCATGAAGGTCACGTTCCTTGATATCCTTAGATTTACGAGCCCTAGATTTACGAGCCCGGCCCGAGGATCTCTTATCCCCAGTGCCACGTTCAAAGGCCCCAGAAGCGACAGATTCCTCGGTATCCTCATCGCTATAGGTGTCGTCCCCAGGTCTGGGCCTGGCAGCTGTAGTGGTAGAGGGGCCAGCGTCATCCGGACCTTGAACCGTTCTGCGAGACCGTCTGGCAGCTGTAGTAGTAGAGGGGCCGGCGTCATCCGGACCTTGAACCGTTCTGCGAGACCGTCTGGCAGCTGTAGTAGTAGAGGGGCCAGCGTCATCCGGACCTTGAACCGTTCTGCGAGACCGTCCGGCAGCTGTAGTAGTAGAAGGGCCGGCGTCATCCGGACCTTGAACCGTTTTGCGATTGTACCAGCCATTCCGAGTCCTTGGTGCGTTTTCTCCAGTGTCACGACGTAATTTTTCGAGACCTCTCTTAGTGATGTGGAGATCGGGGATCCTCCGACCCTTAAACTTGTCAAGTTCGATTTCTCTGGGTTTGCTGATGTGTATCTTTGATCGTCTATCCGTTCCGCTTCCAGAGATCCCATAATCCAGGGACTTGCCAACTTTAATATTCTCGTTGCCATTGAAGTCATGGGATAGTGGGAGGTACTTGACCATATCTTTACCACGTGAATTCTTGAAAGAATCTACAATCATCACTGGATGGAGTTTGGACAGATCCTTCCGTGGTTGACGTTTGCTTGAGCGGCGATCTTCCTGTTGGCAGATCATCTAGTAATATCAACTTGGAAGAAAACTTAAGGAACACTGACAAAGTGTCTTAACTCTATCAGCCCCCAGGCCACGTCCATATCCTCTGCATCCGACTCTGACCCAACCTCCCCTTGGATGGATGATGAAGGAACATTTCCCTCCCTGTCTTCGGGACTCGCTTCTTTCGCCTTCGCTTTTCCTTTTAACCTTTTTGGTTTGGGATCATCAGAGGAAGGAGAATCTGCGAGCGAGCGGGGTCGTTTGCGGGTAACTTGCTCGGGGCCTCCTTGGATGGATGATGGGGGAACGTTGCCTTCCCTGTCTTCGGGACTCGCTTCTTTTGCCTTCGCTTTTCCTTTTGACCTTTTTGGTTTTGGATCATCAGAGCGAGGAGAATTCGTCAGCGAGTGGCGTCGTTTGCGGGTAACCTGCTCGGGGCCTCCTTGGATAGATGATGAAGGAACGTTGCCCTCCCTGTCTTCAGGGGTCACTTCTTTCGCTTTTCCTTTTGATGTTTTCGGTTTGGGATCAGAGTCAGAGCGAGGAGAATCGCTGAGCGAGCGTCGTTTGTGGGTATTCGAAGAACCACTGCCTTCAGGTGGTGTCGTTTCCCTTCCTTTTCCTGCGGCACCGGGAGACACATTACCGAGAGCATGCTTAGCGGCCTCTGGGGAGGAAGAATCCATAGCTGAATCGTGGTGTAAGAAAGAGCGTGCCTCTAAAAACACTGGTCAGCCTCTTCGTTTACTTAAATAATCGAACAAAATTAAAAAAGACCGGCCCAAACTGGATTGATCCGCTGCGACAACCGTGAAGATCACCGCACCAAGCAACGTCTACCGTTTGCACTAAGATTTCCGAGGCCTCGGAGTGTATTGGGTCAGGTCAGGCTCTCATGAGCCTCTTCATTGAACCCGGGGCTTAGAATCGGACCCGGCGATTGATCATACCAACTTCAACCTGTGGAGCCACATATTAACGCGTGCTGTCAGTGATTGGCGTACCTCCTATTTAGGTTTTCGGTATCTTCCGCTTTGGCTACTCATCGCTTTGCCGAACACCGCGCAACCCTAAGCTTGCTTGACTTGTTAGTTGTGCACCACTTCATGTGGCCGCTCACTGGCATGGTCTGAGGCCGTCAAACTATATTGCCTGTTGGGTGACAAGAGTATAATTCGTTTTGGAGAACAGAACTTATCTGCAGCCTGATCTGCTATTCCATGAAGGAATAGTCGCCGATCAATGGAGGAGAGAACAACGAGCCTGCCTTCCGGAAGGCTTAGTGCCCCAAATTACTGGTTCGTTCGTTCACTTAGTACACATCTTGGCAAGAACTTGTTCACATGTGTGATTTGTCCGCAGAGGGTTATCGTGCTCGTATGTGTTAACATGGAGTATGCAATTGATTATGTCGTAAGCAGGTGGCAAGAGAAATGCGACTTCTGGGGATAAAACTAACCGTTAAACTAGCTTTGCTAATACAATTCGCTATCCGTCTCGTCAATTTCGTGCGCATGATTCCACCATTGATAAAAATACATATCGTATGACCGCCGACACCTCAATGACACCCCTAGCGCTTGCAACTGCTCCCGCTCTTCCGCATCCCACTGGGGTGTACTTGCACAGTCAGAATACTCCAGCTCTCTTATACCACTCGTCCGAAGTACCTCAACCAGCGTGGATCCACTCATCGGAAAGTCGCAATCCAGAAAAACAAGCCTCTTGAGTGGAATCATCTGCTGGCGTGCAAACCTCTTCAATAATTGGTTATCAAACCCACCACGCAGATTGTCATATTGTATCCCGTGCAATGCGATGCTTTCCAGCTTTGGGAACGGTGGTCCGCTCCCATCCTCTGAGCCAAACAGAATCCAGTCCCATTCTGTCTGTCTGAAATCCACGGCCAAAAGTGCCAACCGCCGCACACTTCGACATCGCAGTGCCAAGCTTCTTAACACAGTTTCCACTGATCCGATCCTTGCATCATCCCATCCACCGTCTGGGGGCGTGCTTGCAGCATCAGCATCAGCATCAGGTCCACATGAGCCATCCAAATGCAAATCCTCCAGAACAGGTGTCGCAATGAAAGCAATCAGGTTGTACATTGCCCCAGGTACCGACACCGCAAGTCGCTTCAGCTTTGGCAGCCTTATGTCTTTCGGAATTCCCGACCGACCCTTGACCGTGCCCCAATTGCTAGACTCCAGACCCATGTCATCAGAGGTCTGCGATAAATAGTGCTTAATCCATAATGTCTCCAACTGTGGCATGCAAATGAGAAATGACGCGATGAGCCCCGGGGAAGGAATGTTATCCTCGAGCGCTCCATCAAGAACAAGCGTGCAAAGGTTTGGAAAGGAGGCAGATAGGGGCATCATCGGTACCGAGTCGTAAAAAATGTTCGTCAGAAGCTTTTGCATGTTTGGAAACATGGAAGCAGTGTCTGCGAGCACCAAGTCCAGTCGTGGCCAGACAGCATCCAGCGGGTCAAGTACCTCACTGTCTGACAGCACAGAAAGCAGCTTGAGCGCCGGGCATGCTTTCGTGTTTGGAAAGACACCATGAACGACAGCCCCTGCCGCCATGGCTGTGTCCGTGGTTAACTTGAAACTGTAGATTTGGTTATTATACTCTTCCAAAACCTTGCACAATGCAGAGACCTCTGCTGTGTATTCCTTGACGAACGAAAAGGTCACATGGAGCAGTGCACCCCTCGTACGCAAGATGCGCGCGCGAAGAAAATAGGGCCCGTCGTTGGTGAAATGATGAGGATGGATGATCACCGTCGTCCATAGCCGTGGTGTAGAGAATGCGATGGTAGCAAACGATTTGCAGGTTTCTAACACGGCTGCCAGATACAAGATGTTGCATTTGATTATGATTTCGGTCAGAATTTCGGCGGGCAGGTCAGAGACGGAAGTAATTCTGAGGCCTAGTGTTGGACTCGATCTTATAACGTTCTTGCCCATCGGTACCAGTAAGGAGTTGAGAGCACGTTATTTAGCCGTAGCGTGACTTGGACGTGACGGTGCTTCACCCAATGGCGATCCCGACCAGTGCTACACTAGCCAAGGGTAGGCTCTGTGCTCGGCTTGCACACAGCCTACGCAGGATTATCAGGGCATTGAGCACCACGGCTGACTTGTGTGAGCAATTACAAGTCGATCTACAAGCCATGCAAACA
>WNGI01001118.1_pt1 | contig 14305 bp, 14 predicted proteins | sample 5400621 | NCBI WGS metagenome assembly WNGI01 (sample SAMN13153374, study PRJNA577476) | soil metagenome | isolation source: 20 cm soil or saprolite under Garry oak tree replicate 1 | place: USA:California | collected 2016-06-15
GCAGGCGGGCGTGACACACACCGCACATTCGTTCACTCAATCCGGCAGCAACCCGGTGCTGTCTGCAGGCTCAAACATAAGCACAAATCAGCTCAGGTTCGAGAATCCCCCGTACACCCTCTACGACGTGTCTTGTGGCGTCACGAAGGAGGCTTGGTCGGTGGAGTTGTATGCGCTGAACCTCACCAACGTGATTAAGAGCACGTTCACGTCGGACGCGCAGTTCTCATTGCAGGAGAGCATCACGAGACCGCGCGTACTGGGGGTCAAAATCGGGTACAAATTCTGATCTCGCTCCGCGGAAAACCGTCGACGCGCATCGGTCACTTGTCTACGGCCGAGGGCGCCTGAGCAGCTGGCGCAGCACGCTGGAGCGGGCATCATAGGGAGCACCATGGGCCGGCGTATCGACCGCGGACGGAAGCGAGGCACGGAGCAAAATGCGCCGCGCAAGGTGGCGCTGGTCGCCAACTGCCTCCTGAACCAGAACGCCAAGGTTTGCCAAGGCGCCCACTACCCCGGTCTCGTGAGTCCGGTCGTGGAGGTGCTGCGCAAGCGGGGATATGTGCTGCAGCAGCTGCCCTGTCCCGAACTGGCTTTCGCCGGTGTGCGGCGTTGGTGGGCCGTCTATGAGCAGTACGACACGCCCGCCTATCGCGCCCACTGCCGGCGCCTGGCGCAGGCGATCGCGCCGCTGATCGAGGGGTATCTGCGCCGGGGCGACGAAGTGATCCTGATCGGTCTCGACGGCAGCCCCTCGACTGGCGTGCGCTTTACCTCCAGCAAGCCCGATTGGGGCGGGCGGCCGAATCGGCCCGAAGATGACTGGGAGATCCAGCCACGCCGGGGCATCTGGGTTGAGGAACTGGAGGCTGAGCTGGCGCGCCGGGGCTTACCGCCCCTGCCGGCGACCGGGTGGGCCCTGGACATGGGCCGCTTCGACGAGGCCGGCTCGCGCCGCGACCTGGAGCAGTTCCTGGACAGTCGCGAGACCACCGAGGGCTCGCGCGATGACGGACCGGCGGCGCCGTGAACGTCGATGCGCGCGGCTGGCGTATGGCGCTGGTGCCCGACGCACTGATCAATCCGCCAGAGCGGGCCCGCACGGCGCTACCCGACGTGCTCGGCGTGCTGGAGGCCAGCGGCTACGGCGTGCTGCAGCTGCCGCCGAAGGGCGGGCATGGCCTGCTGCTGGCGGTGATCGCCGATCAGGTCGCGGAGTACGCGCACCACGGCTATGCGGTGGTGGCCGTCGGGGTGCGCGGTGAGCCGGGCGAGGGGCTGCACTGGCGCCGACTGGCTCCGCTGCTGCGACATCGGGGCGTGGCACTCCCACCTCGCTACCTCGTCCGCCCGGAGCTCGACGCCGTGGCCGAGGGTCAGCGGTTCGCCGCCTTCCTGGCCGGCTACGATCTGCCGGCAGAGGAGCAGCGCCGCTGGCGCGTGTAGCGGCCTCCGTGCCGCTCAATCATCCGAGTGCAGAGGGAACACGTGAGCGCCATGACATGCGGTGAGGCCGTGATGAGGCTGCTCGCGGCCTACGAGGTGGATACCGTGTTCGGCATGGCCGGTACGATGACCCTCGAGCTGTACCGCGGCATCGCGTGTACAGGGATCCGCCACGTGCAGTGTCGCAACGAGCAGGGCGCCAGCTTCATGGCCGACGGCTACGCGCGCGCGACCGGCAAGCCAGGAGTCTGCACGATCATTGGCGGGCCTGGCGTCACCAACGCGGCGACCGGCATCGCGCAGGCTTACTGCGATTCGCAACCCATGCTGGTACTGTCCGGGGCGTCTCCCGCCCCAACGCAGGGGAAAGGCTGGGGAGCGATCCACGAGCTCGCTGATCAGGCGGCGGTCACGGCCGGGTTCACCGCGTTCAGCGCCATGGTCCGATATCCGGACGAGCTGCCGGAATTGATTGCGCGTGCCTATGCTGTGTTTCGCGGCAGCCGGCCGCGCCCGGTACACCTGTCGCTGCCTCGGGACGTCCTCCCGGCGCCCGTCGAGGCGGAGTGGAAGACGCGGCGCGCACCGTCCTTGCCGATGCCCGATCCGGCCGCGATCGATGAGGCCGCGGATCGCCTCGCGCGGGCCAAGCGCCCGCTGATCCTCGTCGGGGGCGGCGCCGTCGGCACGCGCAAGCCACTGACTGACATCGCGGAGCGCATCGGAGCGCCGGTTCTCGCCAGCAATGCCGGCAAGGGAATATTGCCGGATTCCCACCCGTTGTCCCTGGGCTGCTCGCTCCTGCAGGAAGCGAGCAAGCAGGCACTCGCCGACGCCGATGTCGTGCTGCTGGTGGGCTCGGAAGTCGCGGCAGGCGACCACTTCCTGGCGAAACTCGAAATAGCGGGGGACATCATTCGGATCGACATCGACCCCACGGAACTGACATCGATGTATTCGGCGGCGGTGCCGATCCAGGCCGACGCCCGTGCCGCGATGCTCGCCCTGTCGCCGGCGCTCGCCAGGTGCAAGCCGGCCGCACAGCGCTCGCAGGGCGATAGCCGGGTCCGGGAGATCCTCGCGCGCAATGCCGCGAAAATGACCGACCTCGAGAAGCTGCACGCGCGCGTCTGGAAGATCCTGCGTCCGGCCCTGCCGGCGGACGCCATCGTGATGGGCGACGCCACGCAGATTGTGTATACCGGTACCTTCGCCATGCCGATGGAAATGGAGCGCTGCTGGTACTACTCCGGCAACTATTGCGCCCTCGGTCCGGCGCTGCCGATGGCCATTGGTGCCAAGATCGGCGCGCCGCATCGGCCGGTGATCGCCGTCGCGGGCGACGGCGGAATCATGTTCACGGTCAGCGAGCTGGCAACGGCGGCAGAGGAACGCCTCGCGCTTCCGGTCATCGTTTGGAACAACGATGCCTTGCAGGCGATCGGGGAGGGAATGGACGAGCGGCACATTCCGCGCATCGGCGTGGAGCCGAGGAGCCCGGACTTTCTGCGACTGGCAGAGAGCCTCGGCTGTCACGCCACCCGCGCCGCGAGCGCCGAGCACCTGGCGCAATCCGTGCGCGAGGCGCTCATCGCGGATCGTCCGACCCTGATCGAGGTTCGAGAGGACAGCCCGTGGCTTAAGGTCTAGCCCACGGCGGGCTCAGCCCGGATGCAGTGCGCGGGGACGGCGCACCGGATTCTGATCGTTGATCTCGTCGCGTGGCCGATAGGGGGCCTCGAGGAAGGCCCGGTCCCCGGCATCGAGCTCAAGCCCAAGCGCCTCCACGGCGACCTCGAGATGCGCCGTCTTCGCGGCACCCACGATCGGAACGTTGTGGTTGGGGCTGCCCGCGACCCACGCCATCGCGACGTGTGCCGCACTCACGCCCCGGCGCGCGGCGACTTCGCGCACGCGGCGTGCGATCTCGCGATCAATGTCGTCGCCATAGTATTCCTGGTAGAAGTCGTGAGCCGTGCGCGCGGTGGCGGCGGCGCTGCGCGCAAGGAAGCCGCGCGCGAGCGGACTGAAGGTCGTGACGGCGATACCCTGATCCCGGCAGTAGGGGAGCATCTCCCGCTCTTCCTCGCGGTACAGCAGGTTGTACTGGCACTGCATGTTCACGAATGGCGTCCACCCGTTCACGGCCGCCACGTGGTTCATCTTCGCGAACTGCCACGTATACATGGTGGACGCGCCGAGATAGCACACCTTGCCGGCACGGACCGTATCGTGCAGCGCCTCCATGGTCTCCTCGACGGGCGTGTCAGCATCGAAAGCGTGGATCACGTAGAGGTCGACATAGTCGGTGCCTATCCGCTTAAGCGACCGGTCGATCGAGATCGCGATGTGCTCGCGTGACAGACCTCGATCGCTCGGGTCGTCGCTCATCGGGTAGAAGACCTTGGTTGCGAGCACCAGCCGCTCGCGTCCGGTCATCTTCAGCAAGTTCCGGCCCACGACCTCCTCATTGCGGCCGGTGGAATACCAGTCGGCCATGTCGAAGAAGTTGATGTCGAGGTCGAGGGCGCGCCGCAGGATCGGAACCGAGTCAGGCTCGTCGAGCACCCAGCTCTTCCAGGCGGAGCTGCCCATCGACATGGTGCCGAGGCAGAGCTGCGACACCTTGAGGTCCGTTTGCCCGAACTGGATGTACTCCATGCGAGGTCCTCAGTCGTACCAGCCGGGCGACTTGATCGCATTCTTGAAGAATGCGGTGCTGTGGCCGATCCAGAGCTGCGCGTTCTTCTCCTTCAGGAACCGCTCGATCATCTCCCGCGATCTCGGAGTGCCCGTGCTCTCTTCCTCCTTCGGCATACGGTGCAGCGTCCGCTCCTCGGCGTAGTGATAGAGATCTCCCGAGATCACGACGCCGCCCGTTTTCGCGAGCTTCACGTAGAGTGCCTGATGCCCCGGGGTGTGCCCGGGCGTGAACTTGAGAATCACAGTGCCGTCGCCGAATACGTCGTGATCGCCGTCGAACACCACCGTGCGGGCGTGGGCGAGAGCCGCATAGAGCGGGACGTACGCGCGATCCGCGTTGGTGCCGAACATGAAGTCACGCTCAGCCTTCTGCGCCAACCAGGTCGAGCCCGCATAGTCGTTGGCGTTGCCGACGTGATCGAAATGCGAGTGCGAGATCGCGAGGTAGGTAATGTCGACGGGCGTTATACCGATATCGGCAAGCTGGCCGCGGAGGCTATTGAACTTGATCTGCCCGTAGCCGCCATCCACGTTCTCGTAGAGCGGCCGGCCCACCAGGCGATCGGAGAGCCCGGTATCGAAGAGCAGGATTCCGTTCGCGTGGATGACGAGGAAGCACGGCACCGACATGTTGGTGTCGGCTACTTCCTCGCGCGTGAGGTTGTAGTCCTCGGGACGGTTGTAGACGAGCGTGCCGCAATCGATCACGTAGAGCCTGGGTGAGGTGACCCTGGGGAGCGGCGCGAGCCCTGGCACGCGCGGTGCAGGCCGGGCTGCTGGATCTGCGGCGCTCGCCGGCACGGTGGTCGCGCAGGCCAGCGCGAAGGCCGTGAGCAGTGCGCGTCCGAAGAAAGAGCGGCGGGCAACCAGCCGCGGGCCAATCGTCCGAAGTCGATCCCGGCGCAATCCTTGCCCACCACACCGGGCTTCGTGCATGCGCTTAAGTCTACGCTAGAGCAGAGGGCGCACCAGTGTCGCCATCCGGCAGCTGCTCGCGCTGTCTCGCAAGACGGCGCGTCGCATTGCTGCCGGAGGTGAGGAGGAGGACGTCCCGCTCGAGTCCCTCGCGGTCGGGGATCGGTTGCGCGTTCGGCCGGGGGAGAAGATTCCGATGTCGGTATCGCAATGGGGACTGGAGCCGACATTGCCATGGAAAGCGCGCAAATCACGCTGGTCAAGGGTGATTTGCGCGGAATCGTTCGTGCCCGGCAGTTGAGCGAGGCCACCGTGCGGAACATCCACCAGAATCTGCTGTTCGCCTTCGGTTACAACGCCCTGGGGATTCCGCTTGCGGCGGGGGTGCTGTACCCGCTGACGGGCTGGCTCCTGAGCCCCCTTGTTGCGGCCCTTGCCATGAGCGTTTCGTCGGTATCCGTGATTGCCAATGCCCTGCGTCTCAGGGCGGCAAGCGGGTAGCTGGTTGGTCTACTGCCGCCCGGCTGCCACTCGGCCGCCTGCGAGCGCCTGCGGACCATTCCCGGGCTTCCGTCGCCACCGCGTCCGCGGATAGCTCCAGCACCACCCCGTATCTGCATTGGAGTGCTGGCATCGAACACGGTCATGGGGTCATCTCCTAGTTGGCTTGTCCTGCACGTTGTCCTCAGTCTTTGTCTCCGTTCCCGGTTGCGACGAATCCGTGCGTGTGCAATAGGCCCGAGGCATCTCTAGAAACATAGAAGCCGACGATGTCGCCCTGAGGGTTGATACCGCGTGCCTGCGTGGCGACCACGTCTCCACCTGGAAAGTCGATGGTAGTGAACTCGCCCTTTCTGAGCAGGAAGCCATGAGTCTTATTCGCAGAGTCGGTAAAGAACCCGACAATCTCGCGGGAAGAATTAATGTCACGAGCATCGGACACTACGGCGCTTGGTGGATCGATCATTTGGAAGACTCCGTCGTGCACCATGTAAGCATGGAAGGTGCTGACGGTCGGAAAGACCACGCCGACGATCGTCCGGCCGTTCGGCGTTATTCCATTGTGCATGCTGCCAGGCACGGGGAACTCCTCGTAGTTTCCGTCCTGCAACACAAAGCCGTGCATCGTCGTCAGGAAATCGAAACTCAAATTGTGGAAGCAACCCACGACCTTACCGGTCGGGCTTATCTTGATGGCCAACGTGTTGTTGGCCCCGGGGACGCCGATGGGGGAAAAGGTGCCGTCCGGATCCCGGAGGAAGCTCCGCGTAAAGGCCCCCGCCGGATCCACCGTGGTCGGAACCGGAACGGCGTAGTAGCCCACGATCTCGCCCTCCTCGGTGATTCCCTGCGCCTGGCTGCGGCCAATGCCATTTGGATCATCAATTGTCGTGTACGTGCCATCGCTCAACAAATAGCCGTGGCCAACAGTTCCTACGGCGTAGCGGCCAACGATATCGCCCTGCGCATTGATTCCCAAAGCGGCGGTGAAAGTAACACCAGGCAAAGCGACATCGATTGATTTGAAGTTCAGGTGCTGCTTAGATCCGGCGAGAGTCGTCCCGAATGGTACGGTCAGGCCAGCTACCAGCAGCGCTACCGTAAGCACAGCTATTCTAAGGTTTTTCATCTCTATCTCCTCTTTTCCTCGTAAGACGCTCCAACATTCGATCGTTTGGAGAACATGGACTTTGTTCATTTGAGCCAGCATTTCCCTCAGGAAATTCGCTTTCCCAGGGCAAGCGTTACAGAGACGACCTTTGGCTTGCCGCGCCTCCGCCCACGAGCCGCCGGACCGCTGTACACTCAGTGGAGCTTCGCTGGAATCGAGCCGCACTCTCTTGCCTTCTGACTCCGAGGTCGGCGCGTCCCGATTACTTCCGGACGCTAGAGGCAAGCCTTCTCAGAAGTCTTTGGGAAAAGTTAAGGTTTCCTGACGGTTTTCTTGAACGGCCGCAACATGCGCCCGGAAAAGCGCTTATTCGAGTTTGGACCCTTCCGCTTGGACCCTACCGAGAGGCTCCTCCTGCATGATGGCCAGGCTGTGCCCCTGCCCCCCAAGGCGTTCGATCTCCTGGTTCTGCTGATTGAAAACAGCGGCCATCTGCTGGAGAAAGATGATCTGATGAAGAAGATCTGGCCGGAAACCGTTGTCGAAGAGGTCAATCTGGCCCACAACATCTCGATCATCCGGCGGGCGCTGGCTGGCCGCGGCAATGGGCAGGAATACGTCGAGACGGTGCCGAAACGTGGCTATCGCTTCGCGGCACCAGTGCAGAACTTAGCGGCGAAGAGCGTCGGGCAAGCGTCCGCCGAAATCGCTTCGCGCGAAGGCGAAGATGCGAAAACTGTTACGTCCACGACGCGGTGGCGTGTTGCTCTAGTTGCCGCGGTCCTCGCTGCGACTGCCGTGACTTTGCTTCTATGGCTCGACCCGGGCGAATGGCGGGCACGTTTGCTTGGCGGTCATCCCCCGCCGGTGCGGACAATCGCGGTGTTACCGTTGCAGAATCTCTCCGGTGATGCCGCGCAAGACTACATCGCCGACGGCATGACGGAGGCGCTGACTACCGATCTGGCCCGAATGGAGAGTCTGCAAGTGATCTCCCACACCTCGGCGATCCAGTACAAGACGGCCAAGAAGGCTCTGCCCGCAATCGCGCGTGAGCTCAAGGTAGACGCCGTGGTTGAAGGGTCAGTGCAGCGCTCCGGCAGTCATGTGCGCATCACTGCCCAGTTGGTTCGCGCCTCTGACGACAGGCATCTCTGGGCTGATACCTACGAACGCGACTTCCGCGACGTGCTCGCGTTGCAGGACGAGGTAGCCTCTGATGTCGCGAAGCAGATCGAAAGCAGACTAGGCGGTCCGAAGCCAGTCCCAGCCCCAAAGGCGCAGGCAGTAAACCCGGAAGCATATGAGAACTACCTGCGGGCAAATTATTACCTCGATAGTCTTGATCTGCAGAAGAGCATTGACTACTACCGTCAGGCTATCAAGCTCGACCCGAACTATGCGCCTGCATACGCTCATATGGCCCAGGCTTATTCGTTTCTGGCCTTCTTCGGTGCGGTATCGCCCAGCGAAGGCTGGGGCAAGGTGAAAGAAGCGGCGAGCCTGGCGGTACAAAAAGACGAGCGCTTGCCGGAGGCGCATGGCGCGCTGGCGCTGGCTAAGCTGCACTACGACTGGGATTTTGCGGGAGCGGAGCAGGAGTTCAAGCGCGCGCTGGAGCTCAACCCTAACGATGCCGATGTCCGCCACGAGCATGCGCACTACCTCATGGCCATCGGGCGGCTAGCCGAATCGGAGGCGGAGAGCAGGCGCGCGGTGGAGTTGGATCCAGTCGGAGACGGGCTGATCTCGTGCCTCTGCTGGCATAGCTTCGCCGCTCGCAATTACGATCAGTCCATCAGGCTGGCGGAGAAGTTCCTGCGATCGCAACCTAACGATGCGTGGGAGCGGACCATCCTCGGATGGACCTACGAGCAAAAGGGAATGCCCGAGGAGGCCCTGGCCCAATTGAAGAGGGCAGTCGAGGTCTCAAAAGGCGAGACTTTTTTCGTCGCTGCGTTGGGGCACGCATACGCCGTCGCTGGCAATCGGCGCGAAGCGGAAAAGATCCTTCAGACACTTGCAGATCGCGCGAACAAGTCCTATGTCTCGCCGTTTGACCTCGCGCTAATTCACGCGGCCCTGGGCGAAACGGACCAGGCATTTGCTCTGTTAGATAAGGCAGTCAGCGAGCGCTCTACATTCCTCGTATACAGCAAATGGGAGCCGCGACTAGATCCGTTGCGCTCAGATCCTCGATTTCAGCAGTTACTTAGGCGCATTGGACTGATAAGTTAATCGCCTCTTACCAGCCGCCGGAATTCGGAAACGCATTGCTCCGATAGTCGGTGAAGATCTCGCCGATTCCAACGATCTGATCGAACCGGATAGCGCTGTAATCAGAGCCTTTCGTCCACGTTCTTTGCCGAAGAGAAATGCTCGCGGCGAGATTGCTACAGGAATAGACAACGGGCGCAGACCAAATTCCGATGAGATAGCAGGTCATTCGCCCCTCTCACAAGCCCAGATCGCTCAGGCCGGGATGATCCTGCGGCCTGGGTCCGGGCGCACTCCAGCGGTACTTGCGATCGGCTGCGGCGATGGGAAGGTCGTTGATGGAGGCGATGCGCCGGCGCATCAGCCCGCCGGCATCGAACTCCCAGTTCTCGTTGCCGTAGGAGCGGAACCAGTTTCCCGAGTCGTCGTGCCACTCGTAGGCGAAACGTACCGCGATGCGGTTCTCGCCGAATGCCCAGATTTCCTTGATGAGCCGGTAGTCGAGCTCGCGACTCCACTTGCGGCGCAGGAACTCCTGGATGGCCGCGCGCCCGTGCAGAAACTCGGCACGGTTGCGCCACACCGAGTCCTCCGTGTACGCGAGCGACACGCGTTGCGGATCGCGGGTGTTCCATGCGTCCTCGGCCATCCGCACCTTGGCGACCGCGCTCGCCCACGTGAAGGGTGGCTTGATGGGCGCGACCGCCGCCGGCGCGCCCGCTGTCATGTCAGTCATGTCATCCCCTCCCTCGGCTGTGCGGTCAGCCGCACGAGGCTGACCCCTGCGCCGGCGAGCGCCAGGAGCGCGGCCAGGCACAGCGCGAAGTTTGAACCTGCGACGGCGTAGAGGCGAAACAAAATGGCGACGCCGGCTGCGCCGAGGCTCTGGCCGAGCAGGCGCGCCGCGCTCAGCATGCCGCCGGCGACGCCGCTGCGGGCGCGCGGCGCAGAGTTCATGATGGCGCGGTTGTTGGGGGCCTGGAAGAAGCCGAAGCCCAGACCGCACAGCGCCATGCGCCACACGAATGCCGCGGGGCTGGCGCCCGCCGGAAAGAACGCGAGCAACATGAGGCCCGCGGCCATGACCAGCAGCCCAAGTCCTCCGAGCATGCCCGCCGCGTGGCGATCCGCGAGCCTGCCGGCGAGTGGCGCCGCCAGCGCCAGCGCCAGCGGCCAGGGCGTCATGAACAGACCCGTTTCAACTGCACTGTGACCGAGGCGCTGGATCTCGAACGGTAGCGCGATCAGCGCCGTCATTTGCGCCATGAACGAGCACACCGATGTCGCCAGTGACAGGGAAAAGACGCGGATGCGCAGCAGGTCGAAGGGAATGAGCGGCGCGGCGCGCGGCAACTCGTGCCGTGCGAGCAGCCATCCCAGCCCGCAGCCGCAGCCGATCTGCACGAGCGCGAGCGGTGTTGCGGCGTGATGCGCGAGGGACTGCAGCCCGCTCAGCAGCAGCCCGAACGTGCCGGCATAGAGCGCTGCGCCAGCGTAGTTGAGCGGGCGCGGGGTGCGCTCGGTCTCCGGAAGGGCACGGATCGCGATCAGGATGGTGAGCACGCCCAGCGGCACGTTGATGCCGAACAGCCAGCGCCACTGCGCCACGGCGAGCACCGCCGAGGCGATGGTGGGACCGAGGGCGGCGCAGGTCGCGACGACGAAGGCGTTGATGCCGACGGCGCGCCCGAGGTAGCGCTGTGGGTAAGTGAAGCGCACCAGCGCGCCGCTCACGCTCATGATACCGGCGGCCCCGAGGCCCTGGATGACGCGCGCGATACTAAGGGTGAGCAGGGTGGGCGCGCACGCGCAAGCGAGCGAGGCGAGCGTGAACACCACGAGCCCCGCCTGGGAAACGCGCCGGTAACCCACGACCTCGCCGAGCGCGGCGAGCGGCAGCAGCACCACGAGGATCGCCAGCTGGTAGGCATTGACGACCCAGATCGAGGCGGCGGAGGTGGCGCCAAGGTCGCGCGCGATCGAGGGCAGCGCGATGTTGACGATGGTGCTGTCGAGCACCGACATCGCGATCGCGAGCACGATGGCCGCGATTGCCCAGTAGCGGCGTGGCACCGGCAGGCCGTCCGTTGGTGGGCCGGGGCTCGGGAGGCTGAGGCTCGGAGCGGACATCCGGCGTGATCATATAGAGGTGTGCGGGGCAGGTGTCATAACGTGCCGCCCGGGATAGGGTGCGCACCTCGCCCGCGCCGCAGTCGCTGCGGGATGTGAGCGGCGTCACGCTACGCCGGAACCCGGTACATGCGGGACGTCGCTACAATGGCTGCACCGAGTGCTTCAGCACGCCATAACAAGAACAACCGTGAGCACCACCGGGCCGGGTCGGCAGGAACGCCGCCGCACTGATCGGCGCATGCACGTGCTGCGCGCGCTGCTGCACGGGAGCTTCAGCCCGCGGCGGCGCGGGCCGCGGCGCGCCGACGAGCGCGCGCTGAGCGCCGTGGATTGGCATCATCCGCAATGGCTCGCGATCGCGATGCTCATCGTGGTGTCTTCCTGCACCGATGCGCTGCTGACGCTGATGCTGGTCGAGCGGGGCGCCTACGAAGCCAACCCGCTGATGGCCCCGCTGGTCGGGGGCTCGGCATTCGCCTTCGCACTGGTGAAGATCGGGCTCACCGCAGCCGGGGTCGTGCTGCTGACACAGCTGGCGCGCCTGCGGGCCTTCGGCCGCATCACCGTGGGTGTGCTGCTGTACACCGTGCTGGTGATTTATAGCGCACTGATTGTCTACGAATTCGGGCTTCTGAACGCCCCCTAGGACACCCCGCAGGGCGCGTTTCCCTCGCCGGCCGGCTTTTACGCTAAACTATTGGTCTGCCGGTCCTTTTCCCCGCATGCTCGAACCAACACCCCTCTATGGCGGCAACGCCGCCTTTCTGGACGCCCTCTACGAGCAATATCTTCTCGATCCGGCGAGCGTAGGGGAGCGGTGGCGGAAGTATTTCGCCCAGCTCGCGCCCGCGGGCGCGGAGTGTGCGCACGGACCGATCCGCGCGGATATCGTGCGGCGCGCGGCGCAGGGACGGGGAACGGGCATTGCGGCGGGGGCCTCCGGGGCGAATGCCCAGCAGGCGGCGGTGTCGCGGCTGATTCAGGTGTGGATCAACCGCGGGCACCTGCTGGCGAGCATCGACCCCCTGGCGCTGTCCCCGCGCCCCAGGCCACGCGTGCTCGACCTGGATTACTTCGGCCTCACGCCGGCGGATCTCGATACCGAGTTCTTCACCGGCAGCCGCACGGACGCGGTGCCGAAGCGCATGAAGCTCAGGGACATCCTCGCGCAGCTGCAGTACATCTACGCCGGCAACGTCGGCGCGGAGTTCGCGCACATGTCCGACTCCGAGGAGCGGCTGTGGCTGCAGGATGAGTTCCAGGAGGGGCGCCTCAGGCATCGCTTCAGCACCGAAGAGCAGCGTAACATCCTCTGGCAGCTCACCGCCGCCGAGGGCCTCGAGCGCTACCTGCACACCAAATACGTCGGCCAGAAGCGCTTCTCGCTCGAAGGCGCGGATGCGTTCATTCCCCTGCTCGATGACCTCATCCAGAACTGCGGTGCCGCCGGCATCGAGGAGGTGGTCATCGGCATGGCGCACCGCGGCCGGCTGAACCTGCTGGTGAACCTGCTGGGCAAGTCGCCCGCGGCGCTGTTCTCGGAGTTCGAGGGCGCTTACGACCCGGGCCGGCTCAAGGGCTCGGGAGACGTGAAGTACCACAAGGGCTTCTCGGCGGACCTGCGCACCGCGCACGGCAACGTGCACACCGCGCTGGCATTCAATCCCTCGCATCTGGAGGTCGTGGATCCGGTGGTGGAAGGCTCGGTGCGCGCGCGCCAGGAGCGCCGCGGGGATGAGCGCGCCGCGCGCGTACTGCCGCTGCTGGTGCACGGCGACGCCGCGTTCGCCGGCCAGGGTGTGGTGATGGAGACGCTGCAGCTGTCGCAGGCGCGCGGCTTTTTCACCGGCGGCACCGTGCACGTGATCATCAACAACCAGGTGGGTTTCACGACCTCGGAGCCCGCCGACCTGCGCTCCACCATCTACTGCAGCGACGTGGCCAAGATGCTGGAAGTGCCGATCTTCCACGTCAACGCCGACGACCCGGAAGCGGTGGTGTTTGTCGCGCGCCTGGCGCTCAAGTACCGCATCCGCTTAGCCGGCGGCCACGCAACCCGGCATGTACCGCGTGATCCGCCAGCATCCCACCGCGCGCCGCCTGTACGCCGAGCGGCTCATCGCCGCCGGCGTGCTCGTGGACGCCGACGCGCAGGCCATGCTGGAGCAGTACCGCAGCGGACTCGACCAGGGGCGCCCACAGGCGCGTGCCTCGCTCGGCATGATCGGCAACAAGTTCACGGTGGACTGGAGCGCCTACGCGCAGGTCGACTGGACCGAGCGGGTGGCCACGGCGGTGGAGCTGCCGCGGCTGCGCGCGCTCGGTGAGCGCGTTACGAGCTATCCGCAAGGCTTCAGCCTGCATCCGCGCGTCGCACAGCTGATCGCCAACCGCAGGAAAATGCTGCAGGGCGAGCAGCCGCTCGACTGGGGATGCGCTGAGACGCTCGCCTACGCGACGCTGGTCGAGGACGGCTTCGGCGTGCGCCTCACCGGGCAGGACAGCGGGCGGGGAACCTTCTTCCATCGGCACGCGGTGCTGCACGATCAGAACACCGACGCCACGTGGATTGCGCTGCAGCACCTTGCCGACCCGCAGCCGCGCGTGCAGGTGATCGATTCGGTGCTGTCCGAAGAGGCGGTGATGGGCTTCGAATACGGCTACGCCACCACCGAGCCGAACTCGCTGGTGGTGTGGGAGGCGCAGTACGGCGACTTCGCCAACGGTGCCCAGGTCATCATCGACCAGTTCATCAGCTCCGGCGAGGCCAAGTGGGAGCGCTTCTGCGGACTGGTGTTGCTGCTGCCGCATGGCTACGAAGGGGCGGGGCCGGAGCACTCCTCGGCGCGCCTCGAGCGTTTCCTGCAACTGTGCGCGGAACACAACATGCAGGTGTGCGTGCCGTCGACGCCGGCGCAGATGTTCCACATGCTGCGGCGGCAGATGCGCCAGTCGTTCCGCAAGCCGCTCATCGTCATGACGCCCAAGAGTCTGCTGAGGCACGAGCTGTCGGTGTCGTCGCTCCAGGATCTCAGCCATGGCGGCTTCGCGCGCGTGATCGGCGAGGTCGACGATGTGCCCGCGCAGCAGGTGCAGCGGGTCGTGTTCTGCAGCGGCAAGGTGTACTTCGATCTGCTGAAGGAGCGCCGCAAGGAGGCGCTGCGCGACGTGGCGCTGGTGCGCATCGAGCAGCTCTATCCCTTCCCGAGCGAGGAGTACCAGGCGATGCTCAACCGCTACCCCAACGCGCGCGAGGTCGTGTGGTGCCAGGAGGAA
>WNGI01003235.1_pt1 | contig 14304 bp, 15 predicted proteins | sample 5400621 | NCBI WGS metagenome assembly WNGI01 (sample SAMN13153374, study PRJNA577476) | soil metagenome | isolation source: 20 cm soil or saprolite under Garry oak tree replicate 1 | place: USA:California | collected 2016-06-15
ATGAAGAATGGGAGGATCTTTCTGGTCGCGAAAATTGCCGTTTCTTTTTCCCAAACGCGACGTATATGGTAGGCGATGTCTCTCCCCATATCCATTTCAAAAACTGCCGAACAGCTTCCCGTTGATCCGCTGCTTGTCGTTACGCGCACCGCTATTGGTCTTGGCGTGGGCATGTTGGTGGCCGATAAAATCAAACCCTCGATTCGGCAGGCAGCAGCGATTGCGCTCGTTGCGATTGGTGCTTTGGCGGCGACGCCGTGGCTCGTGAAAATCACGCTGGGACAGATTAATCGGCCCGAATCCGAATGGGGCAGCCGCGCCCGCCTGCGTTCCATTCGCGGCGATTCCGGCTACAGCTCTGATTCAGAATTCTATTGACGGATCTGTGTCCACGATCGGGTAGATTTTAGCGCCACAGGCGCAAAATCACCGTGAGCCTGGGGCATCGCCTAGGTTGATGAAACAAGGATGGGCCAGCGCTGAAAGCGCGATTCGGTAAACCGTTGAGTCGCGCTTTCAGCGCTTCACCTGTGTGATTCGAATTTCCTGGGGCGACGCCCCAGGCTCCCATTGAGAAAGCGCCTTTGGCGCGCCAAAAAGGGGACTGTCGAGCAGGTAAACGCCCATAATCGCGCCTATACCAGCGCTTCGACAACGGAATCCGCAAGCGCTGTGCCTTTTCGAGTTAGCACGAAATTACCGTCGGATTCTCGAAGTAATCCGAGCGCAATAAATTCGTTGGTTTGTTGCGCGAAATGTTTCAGCTCCGAAGCGGAAAGTCCGTCGCGGGTACGCAGCGACAGCGCGATTCGTTCCATGCGTTTCATTTCACTCGTCAGTTCTTCGCTGGATCCAACTGGTGATTGGCCGGAGAGGATACGATCAATGTAGGTCCGATAATCACACACATTCTGCCAGCGCCGCATACCGACAGTCGAAACCGCGCTTGGGCCGATGCCCAGATAATCTTTGCCGAGCCAATATGCACGGTTGTGAACTGACGAAAATGCGGGACGCGCATAGTTCGAGATTTCGTAATGTTCGTAGCCGGCGTGCTGGAGGATCGCCATGGCAACTTCGAAAAACTCAGAGTCAGCGTCTGCGTCCTGCCGAAATTCGCCGCGCGCGTGTCGCAGAAAGAACTCGGTGTCCTCCTCGTACGTGAGGCAATAGGCCGAAATATGATCAGGCTGAAGAGCGATGGTTTTCTCCAGAGTCAATCTCCATTGCTCGATTGTCTGGCCCGGTAATCCGAACATGAGATCGACATTGATGTTTGTGAATCCGGCTGCGCGCAGAAGATGAAATGATTCTTCTGCCTGCCGCGCGTTGTGTTCGCGTCCGAGCAATTTCAGCAAGTGGTCGTCCCAAGCCTGAACACCGAGACTGATTCGGTTTACGCCGAATTTTTTCAGAAGGTCGGCTTTTCGGGCGGAAACGCTGCCGGGATTCGCTTCGATTGTCCACTCCTCAAGACATGAGAGATCGAGCCGCTCACGAAATCCGCGCAGCAGCAGTTCCAGTTGCGCGATAGTGAGCGCTGTCGGCGTGCCGCCACCGAAATAGATTGTCGATGGAAGGAGCTCGCTGGAGCTCGGCCCTCCCTCATATAGTTCCAGCTCCCGCAAGATCGCTTCACAAAATCCCCAGGTCTGCGAACGATCGAGAAGATCCTTGTAGAACGCGCAGTAAGGGCAGATACGCGCGCAGAAGGGGATGTGGACGTACACGTGGCGGATTCGACTTGTAGTGGCGAGTGTGTGGCCTGCATTGCGACCAGACTCCGCAGCCAGCACCCCGAACGCTTTCGGGGCTACAGTGCCAGAGTTGTGATTCCCGCTGTTACTCATAAAATCCGTCAGACTTTGTTGTCATTCCGAGCGGAGTCGAGGAATCTCTGACTCGAAACATAGATCCTGCAACAGCGGTAGACTTCGCTCGACATGACAAAACTGGGAAAGCTAGCTCTGGTTCTGTTTTGCGCCACCACCTCGGGGCTGGCGCAATCACCCCAGACCGCGCCGACACCTTCGATTGTGTATGCTTTGCATGATCCCGGCTCAATCAAAGATTACAAAACGAACCCGCGCGTCGTGCATGAGATGGTGAACCGGCTCGTTCTCACTGCAACCGGACAGTCTGACGTAGCAAAAGCGTGGGCGTCGCTTGTTTCCCCAGACGACAGGATCGGAATTAAAATCTGCGCAGCAGGCGGCGACCTTTTCACCACGCACCACGATATCGTGAATGCGATTGTCGATGGTCTTGTCGCAGCAGGTCATTCTCGCAGCAGCATAATTGTGTGGGACCGGTCTCTCGGTGGAATCAAAGGAGCCGGCTATCGGCTGGGAATTGATGGTTACCAGCTCCAGGCAACTGCGCCGCGTGATGGATATGATCCTAAAGCCGTCCTCTCGGCGCCTTTGATTGGGAAACTGGTTTGGGGCGACTTCGACTACGTCGGTGATGTAGGAAAAATGACCGTTCTCTCGGATACTGAGAACACTAGCAACGTAAGTCACTTTTCGAAGATTGTTGCAACCGAAGTTACCAAGATCATTAACGTTCCGGTGATGAGTATCAGTGAGACCAATGGAATCGCGGGTTGCATTTACAACATGACAATTCCGAACATCGATAACTGGCGTCGTTTTGCGCAAGGCTCTCGGTTTGGCGCGGAAAGTCTTGCAGAAATTTATGCCAACCCACTCATTGCGAAGAAAGTCGTCTTCAATTTGATGGATGGCCTGATTGCGCAATATGCAGGCGGGCCGCAGCCGCAGCCGAACTATGCAGTTCATCATGCAACGCTGTATGCAAGCAAGGACCCGGTCGCACTCGATGCCATCGCCTTGAAGCGTCTGGAAGAATGGCGCGTGCGCACGAATCTCCGTCCGATCGGCCCAATTGCGGCCTATGTCGACTTTGCAAGCCAGCTCGGACTCGGTAACTCAGCGCCCAATCGGATCGAGTTAAAAAATATCGGACGATGACAGCGCTCGTAACCCAATATAGGGTGCAGCAATCACCGATGCAGCGTACAACGGATCGCCCCGTTCTCGTGTCCATTACCAGACGGATCGCTTGTTCCGCCTCTACCCTTCATGAGGGGAGAGGGTTGAGGTGAGGGGATAAAGTCTAGTCACTTGCTCGCGATCTCATGAGACGCTCACCCTACCCTCTCCCTTGGAAAAGGAGAGGTGAAGACAGCGCAAGATGATCGTTGTCATCGCAAGGTGCGCAACGAACTCGACCTGTCGGATAAGACGATGAGAGTAGGATCACGCACTTCTACCCAATTGTTGCAGACGACACTCCTGCGCTCGGTCTCTCGTTCATTTTATCTTTCAATTCGATTCTTACCGGTGCAATTACGCGAACCGATCGCGCTCGCGTATCTGCTTGCGCGAGCAACCGACAGCGTCGCTGACACGACAGAAATTTCTAATGCTGTCCGACTCGAGACGCTGAAGATGCTGTCGGACGGGATTCAGGGCAAAGCTTCGTGCGAGGTCGTTGTCGATCTGATCGCCTCATTTGTCTCGCTACAGGGAAACACGAGCGAAAGGCAACTGCTCGAGTCATTGCCGGATTGTCTTCGGTGGCTCAGTCAGATAGAGCAGGCCGATCGCAACGACATTCGCGTGGTGCTTGAGAAAATCACCCACGGCCAGATGCTCGATTTGGAGCGCTTCGATAATCCGCAAGAAATTCGCGCGCTCGGTACACCTGCCGATTTGGATGAATACACCTATCTGGTTGCTGGTTGTGTCGGTGAATTTTGGACGCGACTCTGTTTTCGGCATGTTCGGAATTTCGCGAGGCTGAGCGAAGACGAGATGCTGGCGCTCAGCAAGCGCTACGGCATGGCGCTTCAGTTGATTAATGTGCTACGCGATGCCGGTTCCGATCTTCGCGGGGGCAGATGTTATTTCTCGGAATACGAATTGAACGCGGCGCATCTGACCGCATCGCAGATTCTCTCCGAACCAGAACGCTTTCAGCCGATTTACCGAACCTGGGTGCAGAAAGCAAAGGCCGGCCTCGACTCTGGAATGCAATACTCGCGCGCGATTGAAAACCGCCGTGTGCGTGCTGCAACAGTTCTGCCGGCATTAATTGGAACGCGCACACTTGCGCTTTTGGATGAGGCTGCAGCGGGAGCGTTGCAGCGCACAGTAAAAGTTTCGCGCCGCGAAGTGCGCGCGATGATTTTGTCGCTAGCCATCACACTAGTATCACGCAAATCGATCGACGCCATTTGGAAGCGTGCGAAGCAAGAAGACAGCGCGAGCATCGCATGTATCTAGCGCCAACGGCGCCGTCTCATTGCAAGCCTGGGGCATCGCCTCAGGAATCTGGATCGCGGTGCAAGACAAGCGCTGAAAGCGCGTTTCAACCAGGGGATAGTTGCTAATCTCAAACATATCCGCATTGCAACCGCTCGGTGAAATAAGCGACGCGCCAATAATGGAGCGAAATACGCCCGCAGTGAATCGCGCTTTCAGCGCTGGCGTTTTTGTCCATCAACCCTGGAGCGCTGCCCCAGACTAACCGATGAATCTGCTGCGCCGTTGGCGCTAAATACAAAGAGTTCTCACAGGAAATAATTTCGTTGTCGCTCGGTGATCGGTCGGTCGAGTCGCTCCAGCACTTCGAGCATGTCTTCCCAAACCTTGCGTTTTTCCGATGGCGCCTGGTTCCGGAGCAAGTAAGCGGGATGATATGTGATCATGAGAGGGATGCCGTTGTAAGCGTGCCAGCGCCCGCGTAGTTCGCGCATGGTTCCTCGCGTTCCAAGCAAGCCTTCCACCGCAACTGCGCCAAGCGCGACCAGGACTTTCGGCTGGATGACATCGATCTGCTCGATCAGATAAGGTCGGCAGGTTTGCATCTCTGTCGTCGTGGGAGCGCGATTTCCAAAACTTCCTGACGGCATATCCGGCCGGCACTTGAGGATGTTGGCGATGTAAACGTCTTCGCGGGCAAAGTTCATCGCCTTGATGATTTTCGTCAGCAATTGTCCGGCGCGTCCAACGAATGGTTCGCCTTGCTGATCCTCATCAACGCCGGGCGCTTCACCGATGAACATTAAGTCCGCGTCCGGATTTCCTACGCCGAAAACGGTTTGTGTGCGCGAGCAGGCAAGATGCGCGCATTTCCTGCAAACGCACACGCGTTCGCGAATCGGCTCAAGTAATTCTGCTTTGTTCGGCGCGTGTTGCCGCCGCTCTTCGCACACGGAAGCGGCCACCGAAATAGCGGTTTGCAATTGCGCGAGCACAGTTCTCGATGCGCGCGGAAAATGATCATTCGTCTCGCGAATCTTCGCCAGCGCTGCTATAACCAAATCGAGAGCTGGCTCTGTCATTTGGGGCGATCGTGCAAAATTTTGCGCGCGCATGCAATTTTTTTTCTCCCCGCTTTTATTAACACTGGCCTTCAAGGCCGGTGAAATTTGCTGTCATGGACACGAGCCGTTTGAACGGCTTACGCTGTTCTAGGAAGCCGTTGAAACGGCTTGCTTGTTTGAAGTAATCGAGGCAGCACCGGCCTGAAGGCCGGTGTTAATCACGATGAGCACGAAATTAAGCGATTACGCCTATGATCTGCCGCGGGAACTCATTGCGCAGCGTCCGCTGGAGCGCCGTGCGGATTCTCGCATGATGGTGCTGCATCGCTCCGAGCAGGCAATCGAACATCGTCAATTTCGCGAACTAAAAACGTTTCTACAGGCGGGCGACCTGCTTGTGTTAAACGACACGCGCGTTCTTCCAGCGCGCCGATTCTCTGACGATGGCGCGGTGGAATTTCTGTTTCTGGAACGCCTCGGCCCAAATCGTTGGAAATGTCTCGTCAAGCCGGGACGCAAAATGCGCGTTGGCGCGAAGGCAAAGATCGACAACATCACGTTGCGGGTTGAGGAGATCACAGACGGTGGCGAGCGCATCGTCGCCTTAGACGAAGATTTCGATCTTTATGTCGGCGGCTCCATGCCGCTGCCGCCGTATATCACTCGGGCGAGCAATGAGAAGGACGCGGCCCGCTACCAGACCGTTTTTGCGCAGTCGCCTGGAGCAATAGCCGCGCCCACGGCCGGTCTTCATTTCACCGCGGAAATTCTGAACGAAATTCCGCACGCATTTGTGACCCTGCACGTAGGCCCGGGAACGTTTCTGCCGGTGCGATCGGACAACATCGCCGAGCATCGCATGGATGCCGAGCGTTTTTCCATTTCACCAGAAGTCGCGAGCAGGATCAACAATGCACGTCGGCTCATTGCAGTCGGAACGACTACGGTGCGCACGCTGGAATCGGCCAGCGGCGCGGACGGAGAAGTTCTCGCGCGAGAAGGCGCGACAGACCTCTTCATTTATCCGCCTTACCATTTCCGAGCGATCGATGTCCTGTTGACTAATTTTCATCTGCCGCGCTCAACTTTGTTAATGCTGGTGAGCGCTTTTGCAGGTCGCGACTTTTTGCTTCGCGCGTACGAGGAAGCAATTCGCGAACGGTATCGCTTCTACAGCTACGGCGATTGCCTGCTGATTCTGTAACTCTTCCTCTTCCCCTTCCTCTCGAATCTTCTTCTATAAAGACGAAAGAAGCACAAGCAGAGGAAGAGGAAGATTGCGAGGTCGCAGATTGTGCTATTTTTCGGCGCAAATGGCAAACGAACCAAGAGGCGAGCTGGTGATTCAAACCATTGCCATGCCCAGGGACACGAATGCGAACGGCGATATTTTCGGCGGATGGTTGACCTCGCAAATGGACCTTGGCAGCGGAATTCTCGCGGCGAAAACTGCGCAAGCGCGAGTCGTCACTGTGGCGATGGAAGGAATGTCATTTCTGGAACCTGTGCGGGTAGGAGATACCGTCAGCTGTTATGCGCGAGTAGAGAAAATCGGGCGGACCTCGATGACCATTCCGGTGGAGGTATGGGTAACGCGACACATGACGGGCGAGAAGCGCCGCGTGACACACGGCGTCTTTACACTCGTCGCTGTTGATGAATTCGGGAAGCCGATTCCGGTGAAGCGCGACAGTGGGTAAAAATGCCGAAGCTCGAATGCCGAATGACGAAGGAATGACGAACATGCGAAGGTGTGCGCGACGATTTAGCAACGCGTCGCCGCTTTCAAGGCACGGTACACGTCGCCCAAAATTTGGAGAATTGTACAAATGAATGATAAGGCACGAGTGCTTGCTGGAGAGGGAACGACGGGCTGCCAATTCGTTCGTCATTCGAGCTTTGGCATTATTTCGAGCTTCGTCATTCGCCATTCGTCATTTCTTTGATGCCGCACTTCGCTTATCTCTTCGAACGTTTCCCGTCATTCGGACAAACGTTCTGCTACCGGGAAGTAGCTGAGCTTGATCGGCAGGGTATCACCCCGCCGATTTTCTCCATTCGGAACCCAAAAGAGGAACCACCGCAGGATTGGGACACGCGCATTGTAAAACGCGTGCATTATTTGCCTGAGGAAAAGGAATTGTTGGATGACGTCCGCCGGGCTTCGAAAAAAGGAAAGGTCACGTCGGAAATTGTCGCCGCGCTCGATGAATGGGGACGACGGACCGATTTCCTTCGGCTTTATCAGGCAGTCTACGTCGGCTTGCGCCTGCAACAGTTCGGAGTTCGTCATGTTCACGCCCATTTCGCGGGAATGGCCGCGCGCACGGCTTTCTGGATCCACAAATTTTTTTCAATCACATTTAGTTTTACCGCGCACGCTAATGACATTTTTGCGCCGCGAAATTTCGAGATTGGACTTGATAAGCTCGTCGATGCATCGCGCGTGATTGTTACCGAGACCGATTATGCCGCGCAATTTTTGCGAGAACGATTTCCAGAACGCGCCGATCGCTTCCATCGCATTTACAACGGCCTGAATCTCGCCGAATTCGGACGCACGAATTTTTCCCCTACGCCCCTCTTGATCGTGGCAGTTGGTCGTTTGATTGCAAAAAAGGGATTCATCGATTTGATTCGCGCCTGCGGATTGCTCGCAGAGAGCGGAAAATCATTCCAATGCGAGATCATTGGTGAAGGCCCGCTCGAAAACGAATTGCGCGCGCAAATCGACCAACTGAATCTGCAAGATCGCGTCGCTCTGTCTGGCGCCAAACCGCAGCGGGAGGTCCGGCAGCGTCTCGCCGCGGCGAGCGTTTTTGTGCTGCCGAGCGTAATCGACGCGCACGGCGGGATGGACAATCTTCCCACAGTGATCATGGAAGCGATGGCGACGGGATTACCGGTCATCTCGACCGATATTGGCGGCATTCCAGAAATGGTTGTTCAAAACGAAACAGGTTTTCTGGTGCGACCAGGCGACGCAGTGACGCTGGCTGACGCGATCGAAAAAGTGATTAATGATCGTTCGTTGGCGCAAAAACTTGGCGAAGCTGGCTACGAGCGCGCGCAGAAACTATTCTCGATTGAGAAAAATGTGCGCGATTTGTGCGCGATGATTAACGCAAGTAGGGGCGATTGACCTCAATCGCCGGGCGATATCGGATTGATTTCTTACAGCAAATCCCGAACACAATTCACCGCGCGCAAGTAAACGTGGTGCGGCCCGCCGCGCATTAGCTCTTCGCTCATCAGGCTCACCTGATCATTTTTTCCCGCGGGCATTACCTGTGGCATGCGTTTTTCGCCCGGCTTTGCGCGTGAAACTTCCAGGAGATCGCCACACTCGGCATGGGTCACCAGAAATTCTAACTCCCCCGTAGTCAACTCGACTTCATGAATGGGTGCGCCGTCGCGCTCGCGCAGTTCGACATCGATCTCGCGACCGGATGGGTCGATGAAGTGCAGTTCGTTTGATGATTTCGCTTTCTCGGCCCGCCAGTTTAATTGCGCCGCAAGCCATCCTGCGAAGAGAACAGCCGTTGATCGAAAGCCGGGGGCGAAGTCGACTCGGAGACTCCTAATTTCGGCAAAATGATGATGCGACGCAGGATGATCGAAAAATTGCGCTAGCGCGAAGCGCACATTATCCAATCGCGTCCAATTTAAGTCGCAGAACACAATGCGCTGGTTTGCTTCTTGTTCTGCGGACTCCACTAAGCGCATTTGCGCGCGAAAATCTTTCCAACCGTGGCTGTCGTAGATCACGCGATCAACCCATGCCCAAAGTTGCGGATCCATCGGCTCACGAAATTCCTCCTGCCACCAGAGGTAAAACGGCAGATCTGAATCGAGGTGCGAGAAAACTATGTTCGGTAGCAGAGTGGTACAACCGCCTTTGAGTAAGAATGAAATTTGTTCGGAGCAGACTTGCTTGCTCCCGACTTGGCTCACGTGACAATGAGCGCTGATCCATGCGTCAACCCTGTTTTCCTTCGCTCTGCAATCGGCTTCGATGACGATGGCACGACAGGCGTGGTTCTCAGTAATTTTCGCCATCAACTGCGTATTGCTGTTCAGTGACCCGGATTCTTTGCTGTAAACGGCAAGATTCATAAGCGAAGCGCGCGTCATTGCGCCTTCGCCTTCCTGCCAAAGTTTTTTTAGCTCCTGGTCGATCCTGCTGATCTCGGCTGGAACCCCAAGCGAATAAGTTTCAGCTACCGTAGGCATCGCTCAGAGTCTCCTCCACGCCCGGCCCTCGCGGGCAAGCAAATTATCCGCTGCCTCCGGTCCCCACGATCCCGCAGGATAAAAGAACAATTCGGGCGCATCTTTCGCGTGCCACGCCTCTTCGATGGGATCGATGAACGCCCAGGCTTCCTCGACCTCGTCGCTGCGCGCAAAGAGTGTGGCGTCGCCGATCATCGCATCGAGCAGCAAACGTTCGTAAGCCTCGGGGCTGGGCTTCCCGAAAGACGTCCCGTAGTGGAAATCCATTTTGACGGGCTCGATCCGAAAGCTCGTGCCCGGCACCTTGGCATGAATCCGCAACGAGATCCCTTCGTCGGGTTGAATCCGAATAACGAGCACATTCAGGTCGCTCAAATCCTTGTTAAACAGAACCGCCGGCGCTTTTTTGAAGTGAATGGAAATATCTGTTGCCGACTTCGGAAGCCGTTTTCCAACGCGCAGGTAAACCGGCACGTCGGCCCAGCGCCAGCTGTCGATGAACAAGCGCAACGCCACGAATGTTTCTGTTTGTGAATCCGGATTGACGTTTTGTTCCTGCCGATAGCCGACGACCGGTTCGCCGTGAATAGCGCCTTTGGTGTACTGCCCGCGCACAACGTTGGCAGCGATTTCATTGCGCGACCAGCGGCGCAACGATCGCACCACCTTGACCTTTTCGTCACGAATACTGTCGGGGGCCAGATCCGTGGGCGGTTCCATCGCGACAAGACAAAGCAGCTGCAGCAGATGGTTCTGCACCATGTCGCGCAAGGCGCCTGCGCGTTCGTAAAAGCCTGCGCGTGTCCCGACGCCCAGCGTTTCGGCCGCTGTGATCTGCACATGGTCGACGTAATGCGTATTCCAAAGCGGTGCGAAAATGGCATTAGCGAACCGCAGTACTAAAATATTTTGGGCAGTTTCTTTACCGAGGAAATGATCGATCCGGTAGGTTTGCTCCTCAGTAAAAGAATTGCGGATGATCCGATTGAGCTCGCGGGCTGAGGCAAGATCGGTTCCGAACGGTTTTTCGACGATTATGCGAGCCCAACTTCCCTCGCATGTTTCATTCAACCCGACGGCTTTCAAGTGCTTGAGGATCGGTTCGAACTGATCTGGAGCAGCTGCAAAATAGAAAAGGCGGTTGCCGCGGGTGCCGTAGTTTTTATCGATTTCATCCAAGCGTTCTGCCAGGCTCTTGTAACCGGACTCGTCGTCGAACTCGCTCTGATGATAAGAAATCGATTGAGCAAACGTCTTCCAAATTTCATCGCGCACGGGTTGGCGGGAAAACTTGCGCGTTGCCTCTTCAAGATCGCGCCGGAATTCGTCATCACTTTTTGGGCGGCGAGCGAATCCCACAATCTCGACACCGGCGGGCAGCTCACCGTCGGCCGCGAGGTTATACAGCGCGGGGGTGAGTTTGCGATGGGTGAGATCACCCGTTGCGCCGAAGATCACAATGGCGCACGGTTGCGGCACTGCGCGAGTGGAAAGCCCTTCCCGGAGCGGGTTTGGTTTCGGTTGATCAGCGGCTCGATGCATGATGATGGAACCTACTCAGTTTCCTCGAAGCCAGATAGGAAGAAAATTTAGAGCGCCAGCTATTCGGATCGGCTTAGTGAACGCAATCGTTGAACATCGACTTTGTCTTGCTCGCGCTCAGTGCTTTTGCTCTTGATCAAAGTTTGTAAATCGACATAGTGAACTTCCGCGCCTTCGATTGTCGCCTTTAGCGATGTGCCAATCGCATCGGCATAACTCACTTTCCAGGCGCGAGTACTCACGTCTACTTCCACTTCGTCGGCAACCTTCACAACGACGTTTTCGACCAGATCCTGTGGCGTCAGCTCGGCCGCCGCGTGGTCCTCAAGCTCTGAAAGCGCTGCGATAACGCGCGCGTGGTTTTCGAGGTCCTCAGGTATAAGGATGTCCACGTCCATCGTAGCGCGAACATACCCGTGTAGCCAGCAGGCGCGGGCGCCAACGATCAAATATTGCGCACCATGCTTATTTAGCAGCGAGCAAACTCGCAGGAGCGGAGCTTGTTCGCTCATTGATGCCGCCGGGCATGTTCCTCGACACGTCGCTGCGATTCCCACCTTGCAAGGTCATCCCAAGTACGCGCTTTGAAAATCAAACCGCGTTTTCGAGTAAATGGCCTCACAACCGACAGTTCTCGATCCAGACGAGCACCCAGCGCGTGAAACTCTGCGGGCGTTTGCGGCGCTTTTCGCCTGCCCACAACTTTCGAGGCACGCATTTTTCCTAAATGGGCAGTGGAAATCTTCTCGTTAAGTCGAGGACCTTTTGGCGGACGTGCTCCAGCGCGTCGGCGTTGCTGCGATTAGCCAGCGCTTCAGCAAGCAGGTCGGCGATGTCGAGCATTTCTTCTTCTTTCATCCCGCGTGTGGTCACAGCAGGTGTGCCGATGCGGATGCCGCCGGGTTTGAAGATCGGATAGGTATCGAAGGGGATGCCGTTCTTGTTCACAGTGATGCCGGCACGATCAAGAACTTCCTGCGCTTCCTTGCCGTTAATTTCCTTCGGGCGAAGATCGACAAGCATCAGGTGGTTGTCAGTGCCGCCGGAGACGATGCGATAACCGTGCTTGGCTAGACCAGCGGCGAGCGCTTTCGCATTTAACACGACCTGCCGCTGGTATTCGCGAAACTGCGGCTGGAGCGCTTCCTGAAAACAAACTGCCTTCGCGGCGATGACATGCATGAGCGGTCCGCCCTGGACACCGGGAAAAACAGTGGCGTCGATCTGCTTGGCGAATTGTTCCTGGCACATGACAATGCCACCGCGCGGTCCGCGCAAACTTTTATGCGTCGTGGTGGTGACAAACTGTGCGTGCGGAATCGGACTGGGATGTTGTCCACCGGCCACCAAACCAGCGATGTGCGCCATATCGATAAACAGAATCGCGCCGACCGAATCGGCGATTTGGCGCAGCCGCGGAAAATCGATGATGCGCGGATAGGCAGACGCGCCGGCGGTGATCATGACCGGCTTCACTTCCTCGGCCTGTTTTTGTAACGCGTCATAATCGATCTGCTCGGTCTTCTCGCTAACGCCGTATTGCGAGACGGTGTAAAACTTGCCGGAAAAATTGGCCGGATGGCCGTGAGTGAGATGGCCGCCGTGCGCGAGATTCATGGCCAGAATCTTGTCGCCTGGTTTTAGCATCGAAAAATAGACTGCCATGTTCGCTTGCGCACCGCTGTGAGGCTGGACGTTGACGTGCTCGCAACCAAATAGTCTTTTCGCGCGATCAATCGCCAACTGTTCGGCCGTATCAACATTTTCACAGCCGCCGTACCAGCGTTTTCGCGGATAACCCTCGGCGTATTTGTTCGTGAGAACACTGCCTTGAGCCTCCATCACCGCGCGGCTGGTAAAATTTTCGGAAGCGATCAATTCGATGTTTTCCTGCTGACGTTTTTCTTCCGCGGCAATCGCATCGAAGATCTCCGGATCGACTCTGCGCAACGCCTCGCCGTATCGAGGCGGTTTCGAAACGAATGATCCCGTTTCAACTTGGTGAGGTAGATCGTCCATTGAATAGGAGGATAACTCGCCTGAGTGCTTCGCACCAGGCCGGACCAGTTGACTTTGCTCTACGAATGCGAGCACGCTGGGCAGGGCGTGGCTGATAATGCGCGCGCAATCCTCATACACTTCGCGGCCTAAACCGATTGGGTCGGGCACATCGCGCCAGACAGTTGTGCCCGGTTCTTCAAATTCCCTGAGCAAAAACGATTTTTCAGCGCCATGAGGAAACAGTGTTTGGATTGTCTCGAGGTGCGCGCCAGTCATCGCAAAAATGTGCGTGGCGCGATCGACCAGCGCCGCTGTGAGCGGCTGGCTCCGCAAATCGCTGATGTCTGTGCCTTCTTCTGCGCACACCTGTACCGCGTAAAGGCTTGGCGGCTGACCGCGTACTGCGTGGACACCAGCCGAGAGAACTTCGATGTCCTTACGATTGCCAATCAGACGACGAAAAAACCCTTCCGCGATCGGACTGCGACAAATATTACCTGTGCAGACAAAGAGGACGCTTTTCACGATTCTGGAACGCGCAGCGAACGCGTCTCCCAACCTAGAATTGAACGGAGCCAAGTCAATTTTGCGGGGAGCTGGAGTGCGTTGCGGCGTGCGCACGCCTGAGCGTTCCGATTTGGGGCGAGCGGTCGCGTCCCAGCGTTAATCTAGCCGCGCGGCAGATGCAGGTGGAACTGGTGCCAAAGAAAAAGGCCCAAGATTCCGCCGAGAATGGACACAATTAACCCACCGGGATGAAATCGACCCCCAGCGCTCGGCGGGTAAAACAAATGCGTCACTGCTCCGCCGATAATCGAGCCTACAATACCGAGCACGACTGTCCATGTGATCGACAGATGTGTATGCAGCAGTGCTTTCGCGACGCAGCCTGCAAGAAAACCGACAATGATGTACCAGATAAGATGAAGCATAATTCCTCCATGAGACGCGAGATTCGATGTTGAACCGAGCAATAGCAGACTTGTCTGATCAAGGCCATGCCAAATTTTTCTCTTTGCTCTTCCACCAGGTCCTGACCCGCGCATCCGCAGCTGCCGTCCTAGTGAACGCGCTGTAGCGTGCGCTGTCCTCAGCGCAGGGGTCATAATTGAAGCTTCTCGGCAACGTGAATTATCGTTATTCTAGTCGCCGTTCCGTCGTTTTCTCACAATGAC
>WNGI01004934.1_pt1 | contig 14304 bp, 14 predicted proteins | sample 5400621 | NCBI WGS metagenome assembly WNGI01 (sample SAMN13153374, study PRJNA577476) | soil metagenome | isolation source: 20 cm soil or saprolite under Garry oak tree replicate 1 | place: USA:California | collected 2016-06-15
TCGCGGTCTGCTGCGCCTCCGGCGAGTTCGCGCCGAACACGGTGGGGACGTCGACGGCCGCGTTCTCGAGCACCATGTTGGCGGTCGAGAAGTTGCCGACCGTGCAGCCCGCGCGTGTGAACGGCACCCAGGGTGCAGGTGTGACGCCGCCGCCGGCATAGGCCATCGACGGCGTCGTATCGACCGGGTTCGGCGCCGGCGGATTGGTCTTCGTGTCGATGATCGGCGACGTCCAGTACGTGAAGGAGGTCGCGGGATCCGTCGACCCGTCGGGGTTGTAGACCTTGTACGAGTTGGTCAGGGGCTGACCGTGCCGGTCGCCGTAGAGCCCCGAGTAGATCGCGAGGCTGTCGTTGGCGGTGTGCGCGATCAGCGGAGTATGCGAGTTCGAGAAAACCGTGCCGTACTGCTTCAGGAAGTTGAGCAGGTGCGGCATCTGCTCCAGATCGGAGGGCACGTTCGGGTTGTCCCTCGAGAAGTGGACGTTGTCGAAGACGAGGTTGATGACGTGCTGGACGCCGTTCCCGAGGTGACACGACGACGCCCCGTCTGCGTGCTTCGGTCCGCGCGCACCCGCGATTTGCACGGTGACGAGCGCTGCGAGTCCGGCGGCGATGAGTACCACCAAGGCTGTCCGCTTCTTCATTCCATTCCCCCTCTGGGTCGGCGGGACATGTACGCCGCAGTTGGCGGGAGGAGCCTCGCTGCCACGTGCCGGGGCATGGGCATCGCCTTGGTGACGCCGTAGAGACGAAGCTGTGACCCGCTCGCGAGAGACTTACAAACCGCGGGGCCGGGCTGCGCCGAACAACCGGCCGGCCTCGGCCTTGACGAAGCCCATGCGGTCGTACATCGCCTCGAGCGTCGGCTCGCTGGCCCGCCGCGCCTTCTCGGCACCGACCCCGAGCAGACGCTGCAGCTCCCGCTCGTCGGCCCGGAGCTCTCGATAGCGCTCCTGGATCGGGGCGAGGAGTGCAACGACCGCCTCGCCGACCGCCTCCTTGAACTCGCCGTAGCCGCTGCCGTAGAAGCGGCGCTCGAGCGCAGCGACCGGCTCCCCCGTCGCGACGGACATGATCTCGAGCAGGTTCGAGATGCCTGCCTTCGCCTCCGGATCGTGTCGGATCTCCCGCTCCGAGTCCGTCACCGCCGTCTTGAACTTTTTCCGGATCACGTCCGGCTCGTCGACCATCCGGACGACGCCCTGCGGCGCCCCCCGCGTCGTCGACATGAGGCGCTCGGGCTCCTGGAGGTTCTTGATCCGGGCGCCTTCCTCGGGATAGACGCCGCGCGGGATCGTGAACGTCTTGCCGTAGCGCTGGTTGAAGCGCTCCGCCACGTCGCGGGTCAGCTCGACGTGCTGCCGCTGGTCGTCGCCGATCGGGACGATCTCGGTCTGGTAGAGCAGGATGTCGCCGGCCATCAGCACCGGATACGTGAAGAGCCCGGCCGAGACGAAGTCCTGCCCCTCGGACTTCTCCTTGAACTGCGTCATCCGCCGCAGCTCGCCGAAGCTGGTGGCCGCGCTCAGCAGCCAGGCGGCCTCGGCGTGCGCGACCACGTGGCTCTGTGCGAAGACCGTCGAGCGCTCGGGGTCGAGGCCGGTCGCGAAGAGCATCGCCGCGCCCGCGAGCGTGTACTCGCGGAGCTGCGCCGGCTCGATCAGAGTGGTGATCGAGTGCAGGTCGACGATGCAGAAGAACGCCTCGCCCTCCTCCTGCGTCGCGACGTACTGCCGATAACCGCCGGAGTAGTTGCCGAACGTCTTGTCGCCCGTCGCGCGGATGCCGGAGAAGACGCGCGGCCTGGCGGGCTCGGTTGCTGGCTGGGCGTCGGCCATGGAGAGTGATTCTGCCTAAGCTGTTCCGATGGCTGTCACCGGCGCACCCGAGTTGCTGATCGTGATGGGCGCGAGCGCCACCCAGGAGCAGGTGGACGAGGTGATCGCGCGGCTCGACGAAGCGGGCTGCTCGGCCTTCGTCACGCCCGGGCGCGAGGCGACCGTGATCGGCGCGATCGGGGAGCGGGAGCTGCTCGCGACGCTCCCTCTCGAGGGCTTCGCCGGCGTCGAGCAGGTGCTGCCGATCCTCAAGCCGTACAAGCTCGTCTCGCGCGAACTGTCCCCGGATCCCACCGTGATCGAGGCGCGCGGCCGCCGCATCGGCGACGGCTACTTCGGCTTCATCGCCGGGCCGTGCACCGTGGAGACGCGCGAGCAGACGCTCGAGACCGCGCGCGCAGTCGCCGCCGAGGGCGTGACGATGCTGCGTGGCGGTGCCTTCAAGCCCCGCACGTCGCCGTATGCCTTCCAGGGCCTCGGCGACGAGGCGCTCGAGATCCTGAAGGAGGCACGCGCGGAGACCGGGCTGCCGCTCGTCACGGAGCTCATGGACCCACGCCATGTCGAATCCGTGGTCGACGCGGCGGACGTGATCCAGATCGGCGCCCGCAACATGTCGAACTTCTCGCTCCTCTCCGAGGTCGGCCGCGCGCCGAAGCCCGTCCTGCTCAAGCGCGGGCTCTCGTCGACGGTCGAGGACCTGCTGATGGCCGCGGAGTACATCGTCAAGGAGGGGAACTCCGAGGTGATCCTCTGCGAGCGCGGCATCAAGACGTTCGAGACGGCGACCCGCTTCACGCTCGACATCGGCGCGATCCCCGTGCTGAAGCAGGAGACGCACCTGCCCGTGATCGTCGATCCGTCGCACCCGGCCGGCCGGCGCGATCTTGTCCTGCCGCTCGCGCGGGCGGCCGTCGCGGCAGGCGCCGACGGGATCATCGTCGAGGTGCACCCGCGGCCCGAGGAGGCGCTGTGCGACGCCGCGCAGCAGATCCCGACCTCGGACTTCCACGACTTCGCCGACGAGATCCGCGCGCTCGCGTCCCTTATGGGACGCACGATCGGTTGAGGATCGAGCCCGCTGTTTCGCTGGTCGGGCACGTCGTCGTGCCCGGGGACAAGTCGATCTCGCACCGCGCAGTCCTGATCGGGGCGCTCGGCGACGGGGAAACCGGCGTGCACGGCTTCGGCCGCTCCGGCGACACGCAGGCGACGGTGGACGCGCTGCGCGCGCTCGGCGCCGCAATCGAGGACGTCGCCGACGACGAGCTCGTCGTGCACGGCGCCGGCCTGCGCGGGTTCCACGCCGGCACGGTCGACTGCCGCAATGCGGGGACGCTCATGCGCCTGCTGACCGGCGCCCTCGCCGGACAGGAGGGCGAGTTCACGCTCACCGGCGACGAGTCGCTGACGCCGCGGCCGATGGAGCGGGTCGCGGCGCCGCTGCGCAGGATGGGGGCGGAGGTGGCGACGACCGACGGCCATGCGCCGCTCGTCGTCCGCGGCTCGGGCGGGCTGCGCGGGATCGAGATCGAGCCCGAGGTCGCGAGCGCGCAGGTGAAGTCCGCGATCCTCCTCGCCGGCCTCAACGCGGACGGCCCGACGACGGTCATCGAGCGCATCCCCACCCGCGACCACACCGAGCGCATGCTCGAGGCGGGGGGCGTGCGGCTGCGCCGCAGCTCGTCCTCGGTGACCGTCGAGCCCGCGGGTGCGCTGCGGCTCGAGGAGGTCACCGTCCCGGGAGACTTCTCGTCGGCGGCCCCCCTGCTGGTTGCCGCTGCGCTCGTCCCGGGCAGCGACATCACCATCCACGATCTCGGCGTCAATCCGCGTCGCACCGGCCTGCTCGACGTGCTCGAGCGGATGGGCGCGCGCGTCTCGGTCTTCGACCGGCGCCGCGAGGGCGGGGAGCCGGTCGCGTCAGTGCAGGTGCAGCCGGGAGAGCTCGTGGCAACCGAGATCTCAGCGGACGAGGTGCCGGGTCTCGTCGACGAGCTGCCGCTCGTCGCGCTCCTCGCGTCCCACGCCCGCGGCGAGACCCGGGTCTCGGGCGCGGCAGAGTTGCGCGTGAAGGAGACAGACCGCATCGAAGCGGTCACCGACGGCCTGCGGCCGCTCGGCGCCCGGATCCGGTCGCGGCCCGACGGCTGGACGGTCACGGGCGTTCCCACGCGCCTGCGCGGCGGGCGCGTCGACGCGCGCGGCGACCACCGGATCGCCATGCTCGGCGCGGTCGCGGGGCTCTCCTCCCGCGAGGGTGTCGCGATCGAGGGAGCCGACACGGCCGCTATAAGCTTCCCCGGCTTTTACGAGCTTCTCGAGTCGGTGACGAGGCGATAGCGATGGTCGTGGCAATCGACGGGCCCGCAGGAGCGGGCAAGAGCACGGTGGCACGAGCGCTCGCCGAGCGGCTCGGCTTCCGCTACCTCGACACCGGCGCGATGTACCGAGCGCTCACGTGGCTCGCGATGCAGCGCGGGCTCGACCTCGGCGACGCGGAGGGGCTGGCGCAGCTGGCGCGTGAGCAGCCCGTCCTCTTCTCCGAGGGCGACCGGGTCTGGATCGGCGGCACCGACGTCACGTCCTCGATCCGCGAGACCCGCGTCGACCGGATGGTTCCGGTGGTCGCGCGCCATCACCCGGTGCGCGAGGTGATGCGCGAGCGGCAGCGCGAGCTCGGGCGCGACGGGGACGTCGTGATCGAGGGACGCGACATCGGCACGGTCGTCGCTCCCGGCGCCGAGGTGAAGGTGTTCCTGGTCGCCGACCGCGAGGAGCGCGAGAAGCGGCGCGTCGCGGAGCGGCCCGGCATCGGCGCCGACGCGCTCGCCACCGACCTCCGCCTCCGCGACGAGAGCGACGCGGCACGCATGCAGCCGGCTCCGGACGCGATCGAGATCGACACCACAAGCCTCGAGGTCGATGACGTCGTCGACCGGATCGAGGCGCTCGTCCGCGAACGCTCCGCGGCGTGAAGCCGTCCGAGGACCTCGCCTGGTTCCTGGGCAGGCCGATTCTCGGGGGATCGGGTGCGCTCGCGACCCGGCTCCGCTCGTACGGCACCGACCGGATCCCGCGCAGCGGCGGCGTCGTGCTCGCGTTCAACCACTTCAGCTGGATCGACATCCCGTGCGTCGGCTGGGCTTGCAAGCGCAACCTCTACTTCCTCGCCAAGGTCGAAGCACATGTCGTGCCGGGGCTCGGGTCGCTGATCCGCAGCTTCGGGACGCTGTCGGTGCGGCGCGGCGAGTCCGACCGCGATGCCGTGCGGCGGATGCGGGAGGTCGTGCAGGAGGGCAACGCGCTCGCCGTCTTCGTCGAGGGGACGCGGCAGCGCAGCGGGGTTCCCGGCCACGTCCAGCCGGGGGCGGCGATGGCCGCGCTGCAGGGCGACGTGCCGGTGGTCTGCGCGGCGATCCACGGCTCGCAGCACTGGAGGCTCGGCAACTTCGCCCCCGTCTCGATCGCCTGGGGAGAGCCGATGACCTTCGACGGGTTGCCGCGCGGCGGCAGGGGCTACCGCGAGGCCTCCGCGCAGATCGAGGCGGAGCTCTACCGGCTCTGGGTCTGGCTGCGTGACCTGCACGAGGCGGGCAGGCCTCGTCATGCCGTGCCGCCGGCGCGGGACGACGGCGCACCGGTCACGCTTGCACCATGACCGACGAGCCCGAGCAGCCGGACGCAGGCGATCTGCCCGCGCCGCCGCCTCCGCCGCTGATCGGCGCGGTGGCGATCATCGGCTTCCCGAACGTCGGCAAGTCGACGCTGGTCAACCGGCTGACCGAGACGCGCGCGGCGGTCGTGCACGAGACCTCGGGCGTGACGCGCGACCGGAAGGAGCTCGTCTGCGAGTGGACGGGCAAGCGGTTCGTGCTCGTCGACACCGGCGGCGTCGACATCGCCGACCCGGCGCCGCTGACGCGGGCGATCGCGCAGCAGGCGCGCGAGGCGGTGGGGGAGGCGGACCTCGTGCTCTTCGTCGTCGACGCAAGAGCAGGGGTGACGCCCGGTGACGAGGAGGTGGCCCAGATCCTGCGCGAGTCGCACAAGCAGGTGTTCGTGCTCGCGAACAAGATCGACGACCCGGACCAGGAGCCGCTCGCGCTCGAGCTGCACCGGCTGGGGCTCGGCGACCCGATCCCGATCTCGGGCCTGCACGGAACCGGCAGCGGCGACCTGCTCGACCGCATCGTCGCCGAGCTCGAGCGGCTCGCGCCGGCGGGACGGCCTTCGCTGCCCGACGACGCGATCCGCGTCGCGATCCTCGGCCGGCCGAACGTCGGCAAGTCGAGCCTCGTCAACGCGCTCCTCGGCCGCGAGCGGCTGATCGTGAGCGAGATCCCCGGCACGACCCGCGACGCCGTCGACACCGTGCTCGAGCGCGGCGATCGCACTTACGTCCTCATCGACACCGCCGGCCTCCGGCGCAAGCGGCGGCACCGGCAGGGAATCGAGTACTACTCCGAGCTGCGTGCGCTGGAAGCCGCCGAGCGCGCCGATGTGGCGCTCGTCCTGGTCGACTCGGCGGAAGGGATCGTGGAGCAGGACATCGCGGTTGCCGACGTCGCGCGGCACGCCGACTGCTCGACGCTCGTCGTTCTCTCGAAGTGGGATGCGACGACGATCAACGTCGAGGACGCCCGGGGCGAGCTCCGCCGGCGGCTGCGCCAGCGGTCGGGGTTCGTGGCCGTCTCTTCGCACACCGGGCGCGGCCTGGAGCGGTTGCTCGACAACGTGGCCGAGCTCTTCGACCGGCACGTCGCGCGCGTTCCTACCCCTGAGCTGAACCGCGCGCTCGCGGAGCTGCGCGAGGCCCGGCAGCCGCCGGGCGGGCCGCGCGGGCGCCGGCTCAACCTCCTCTACGGCGCACAGGTCCGGGTGCGGCCGCCGCGCTTCCGCGTCTCCGTCAACGACCCCGGGCTCGTCACCCGCGACTACGGCTACTGGGTCGAGAACCGACTGCGCGAGCGCTTCGGCCTCGAGGGCGTGCCGGTCTCGATCGACTTCGTGAAACGATCCTGACCGATGCGGTTCTTGGTGGTCGGCGCGGGCTCCTGGGGGACGGCGTTCTCGCGCGTCCTCCTCGAGCGCGGGCACGAGGTCGTCCTCGCCTGCCGCACACGCGAGCAGGCTGAGGCGATCGCGAGCACGGGTCGGAATCCGCGCTACCTGCCGAGCGTCGATCTCGGTGCGGCCGAGGCGGTGGCACTCGCCGACGCCTCGGGCGAGGTCGACGCCGTCGCAGTCGCCGTGCCGAGCAAGGCCTTCGCCGAGGTGGTCGAGGCCTTGCCCGGTGGCGCGCCGGTCCTGAGCCTCGTCAAGGGCCTCGATCCGGAGACCGGCGAGCGGCTTTCCACGCGCGTCCACGGCCGCTCCGTCGCCGTTCTCTCCGGCCCGAACATCGCCGAGGAGATCGCGGCAGGCCTGCCGACGGCCGCAGTGATCGCCAGCGAGGACGGCTTCCTTGCGGGCCAGCTCCAGCACGCCCTCAACTCGGGCCTCTTCCGCGCGTACGTCAATCCGGACCTCGTCGGGGTCGAGCTGTGCGCGGCGGCGAAGAACGTGATCGCGCTCGCGGCCGGCGCCGTCGACGGCCTGGGGCTCGGCGACAACGCGAAGGCGTCGCTCATCTCGCGAGGCCTGGCCGAGATGACGCGGCTGGGGGAGGCGGCGGGCGCGAGGCCCGAGACGTTCGCGGGCCTCGCCGGCATCGGCGACCTGGTCGTCAGCTGCTGCAGCTCGAAGACCCGCAACCGCCACGCGGGCGAGCTGATCGCGCAGGGGCTGACGCCGGAGCGGGCGGTCGCCGAGATCGGGCAGACGGTGGAGGGCCTGACGACCGCGCCGGTTCTCCGCGACCTCTCCCACCGGCTCGGCGTCGAGCTGCCGATCACCGAAGGCGTCTGCTCCGTGCTGTCGGGGCAGAGCATCACGGACCTCGCCGCAGGCCTGATGGGCCGGGCGCCGACCGAGGAGTAGACCGGTGCCGGTGCCGCGTTAGCTAGCCTCCGGGCCATGCCAAATCGCTCATTCTCCTTCACCTCCGAGTCGGTCACCGAGGGCCATCCGGACAAGATGGCCGACCAGATCTCCGACTCCGTGCTCGATGCCGTTCTCGCCGCCGATTCCCAGGGGCGCGTCGCCTGCGAGACGCTGATTACGACCGGGCTCGTCGTCGTCGCCGGCGAGATCACCACCGAGACGTATGTCGACATCCCGCAGCTCGTCCGACGCCGGGTCCGGGAGATCGGCTACACGCGCGCGAAGTTCGGCTTCGACGCCGAGACGTGCGGCGTCGTCGTCGCAATCGACGAGCAGTCGCCCGACATCGCGCAGGGCATCGACCACTCGTACGAGGAGCAGCACGGTGACGCCGACCCGCTGGACCGTGAGGGAGCGGGCGACCAGGGGATGATGTTCGGCTACGCCTCGAACGAGACCGACGAGCTGATGCCGCTGCCGATCATGCTCGCCCACCGTCTGGCGCGGCGGCTCGCCGAGGTGCGGAAGGCGGACGTCCTCCCGTACCTGCGGCCCGACGGCAAGACCCAGGTCACCGTCCGCTACGAGCTCGACGAGCACGGCCGCCAGCGGCCGGTGGAGATCGAGCGCGTGCTCATCTCGACGCAGCACCGCGACGGGCTCGACTGCGACACGCTGCTCAAGCCCGACCTGATCGAGCACGTGATCGAGCCGATCCTCCCGAAGGATCTGTACGACCAGCGGCGGCTCGAGCACCGCGACTTCGTCTACTGCAATCCGACCGGGAAGTTCGTGATCGGCGGCCCGATGGGCGACACCGGGCTCACCGGGCGCAAGATCATCGTGGACACGTACGGCGGCGCCGCGCCCCACGGCGGCGGGGCCTTCTCGGGCAAGGATCCGACCAAGGTCGACCGTTCCGCGGCCTACGCGGCGCGCTGGGTGGCGAAGAACCTCGTGGCGGCGGGCCTCGCCGACCGCTGCCAGCTCCAGGTGGCGTACGCGATCGGCGTCGCGCATCCGCTCTCGGTGCTCGTGGACACGTTCGGCACCGAGGCGATCCCGGTGCCCCGGATCGAGGAGCTCGTCCGCGAGCACTTCGACCTGCGCCCGGCGGCCATCCTCCGCGATCTCGACCTGCGCCGGCCGATCTACGCGAAGACCGCCGCGTACGGCCACTTCGGCCGCGACGACGGCGACTTCACCTGGGAGCGGACCGACCGCGCCGACAGGCTCCGCGCAGCGGCGGGGCTCGCGGAAGCCCCGGCGTCTACGCCGGCCTGAGCGTGAGCAACATCGTCCATGATCCGCCGTTGCTCGGCACACGGCTGAATCCGGCTCGCTCGTAGAGGCGGACTGCGGGGTTGTCGGGCTCGACGCTGAGGCTCAGGGCGGGGAAGCCGCCGTTGCGAGCGTCGGCGATGAGCGCGTCGAGCAACAGCGTCCCGATTCCGCGGCCCCGCGCGTCCGCTGCGACGCCGATCGACAACTCGGGAACGTCGGTCGCGACGAATCCGTAGCCTGGCTCGCCCTCGGGAAAGAGGCGGTACCACGCCGCCCCGACAGGGCCGTCGTCCTCACCGGCGATCAAGGCCGAGTCCCCGTGTCGGCCCCAACCGCACAGATAGCGGGCCATTGCCGGGTCCGCCAGCACCGTCTCGGCAGGCGGTCGCGGCCCGCGACGCCATGTCGCTGCCTCGTACAACATCGCGCTGAGGAAGTCGAGGTCGGCCGTGGTCGCGGGCCGGACGAGCAACTACGAAGGTCTTACGAACAGCCCGGCCGCGGCCTTCTCCGAGATCGCCCGCTCGCCGACCTTCTCGATCGCGACCGTGAACTGATCCGCCGCGGGCGCTGCGGTGCGGACGAGGATGCTGGTGCCCGGCACGAGGCCCTGGTCGTAGAACCAGTGCAGGAGGTCGCCGTCGTGCTCGGCCAGGCGGACGATCGTCGCGCGCGTCCCGGTCGGCAGCGTCGCGAGCGGCGCGAGCTCGGCGTTTTCCGCCTGCTCCACCGCCGGGTCGACGGGCCAGCCGTGCGGGCAGCGCTGCGGGTGGCCGAGCTTGTCGTCGATCCGCTCGATCATCTCGTCGTCGAACGTGTCGCCCAGCTCGTCGGCCCGCTCGTGCGACTCGTACCCCGTGTAGCCCATGAAGTCGGTCAACAGCCGCTCGATGATCCGGTGCTTGCGGACCACGCGCTCGGCGCGTTCGCGGCCGCTCTCGGTGAGTAGCGCCTCCTTCTTCTTGCCGCGCTCGATCAGGCCCTCCGCCTCGAGCCGCTTCAGCATCTCGCCGGCGGAAGCGCGCGAGACGTGGAGCATCTCGGCGACGCGCGAGGCGAGGGGCGGACTCCCCGCGCCATGCGGCGTGTACTCGCCGATCGGGAAGGCGAGGAAGTAGATCGTCTCGAGGTACTCGTCCACTGAGTGGCCGGCAGCAGGCACGCGGCTATATTGCCCACGAGCCCGCGTGTAAGGGCACCCTTACAAGGGCAGTCAGGGATCAGACATGTCGACAGCGCAAATCCTTCTGCTGGGCGGAGTCGCCGGGGCGACGATCTTCCTCGGCCTCCCCGTCGCCCGCATGCAGGGCCTCGGCCCCAATGCACGCGCAGGGCTCTCCTCGCTCGCCACCGGCATCCTCGTCTTCCTTTTCTGGGACGTCATGACCAACGCCGTCGATCCGATCGACTCGTCCCTCCACGCGCATGCCTGGGGCAAGTTCGCCGAGCTGAGCGTGCTCGGCGCAGCCGGCTTCATCGCCGGACTGATGAGCCTCGTGTATTACGACGCCTGGATGAAGAGCCGGGCCGACCGGCGCTCCTCGACGCTCGTCGGGCCGGGCGCCGCGGCCGTCGACGAGTTCGTCGAGCGACGGCGGCTCGACCTGACGAATCCGGCGGTGCGGCTCGCGTTCCTGATCGCGATCGGGATCGGCGTGCACAATTTCGCCGAGGGCCTCGCGATCGGGCAGGCGGCCGCGGCGAGCGAGATCGGGCTCGCCGTGACGCTGATCATCGGTTTCGGCCTGCACAACGCGACGGAAGGGTTCGGCATCTGCGGCCCGCTGAGCGGCGCCGGCATCGTCCCGAGCTGGCGGCTCCTCGGCCTGCTCGGCCTGATCGGAGGGGCGCCCACCTTTCTCGGCACCGTCGTCGGGCAGGCGTGGGCGAGCGATGCCGTCTCGGTCGTCTTCTTCACCATCGCCGGTGGCTCGATCCTCTACGTCGTCCGGGAGCTGTTTGCGGTGAACCGCAAGTACGGCCATCCGGTGCTCGTCACCTGGCTGCTCGTGGCCGGGATCCTGCTCGGCTTCGCGACCGACTTCGTCGTCACCGCGGCCGGCGTCTAGGCCGTTCCGGCCGCGAACGCTTGTGCGCGCGGCCGGAACGGCCCGTGCTTCTCGGCTCTCGTCAGACCCCTTGCAGGATCTTGGCCTTCTGCGCCTCGAACTCGGCGTCCGTGAGGACGCCCGAGGCCTTCAGCTCGCCGAGCTGCTTGAGCTGCTCGAGCGGATCTGCAGCGGGTGCCGCCGCGGGGGCGGGCTCCTGGTACTGCGCTTGGTCTTGGCCCTGGCCCTGGTCCTCCTGGGCCCAGCGGCTCTGCTGGCGGCGGGAGACCCGGCCCGAAACCGCGGTCGCGGTTCCCGCGACCACGGCTACGCGGGCGGCTCCTCGGAGCAATGGCATCTCTGACTCCTCTCTACGCGTTTGCGGTTTCGAGTGACTCGGCGTGCTCCACGAGGTCGGCACCGGGGATGCCTCCCCTTGCGACGAGCTGCGCGCCGGTTGCTTTGACGGCCTCGGCGAACGGCCGGGCCCAGCGGTTCTCGTAGAGCAGGATCGCGGCCGAGGCGCCCGGCTCGAGCACCGCGCCCGCGTCGTCGTAGTCGTCCTCGCCGATCAGTCCGGACGACGCCCCTTCGAACTCGATGAGGTCGAGCTCGCCGTCGGCGTCGATGTCAGCGAGCGCGAGTCCCGCCACCGCGCCGTCCTCTCCCTTCGTGACGAACACGAGGTCGAGCACGCGGATGAGCCCGCGGTCGGACAGGTTGGCGAGCTCCTTGAGCCCCTCGCCGTTGGGCTGCGTGCCGGCCGGCCATTCGACGATCAGATAGTCGATTGGGCCGCCTTGCATGGCTTTCGCGCAGCCATCGTGCGCGTTTCGCCCCGCCGGGGCATCATCCCGAAGGGTTGATGAGGCGGGGTCGCGGAAGCGAGTACCGACCAGCGCCGCGGCTACGCTCGCTGCCCGTGTCTCGCCTCGCCTCCGTCTACCCGATCGTCAGCGCGCGCGCGCTCGCGCGGCCGTTCACCTACGAGATCGGGGACGAGGTGCAGAAGGGCGCCGTCCTCGCGATCCCCTTCGGCAACGCCCGTCGCCGCGGTGTCGTCGTCGACGCCGACGCCGAAGCGCCGCCCGACGTCGAGCCCGTCGCGGCCGAGCGAGTGCTCGAGACGCTCCCGCCGGCGCTCGTCGATCTCGCCCTCTGGCTCGCGGACTATTACGGCTCGACGCCCGCCCGCGCCCTTGCGCTGATCGCGCCGCAGCAGCCGAAGCGGCGCGGCGAGCGGCGGGACGTGACCGCCACGGCGGGCTTGGCCGCCGAGCCACCGCCCGCCCGGCTTTCCGAGACGCAGGAGCGCGCGCTCGAGCGGATCGAGAACCTGTTGGCCGGCGGCGGAGGAAACGTCCTCCTCGCCGGCGCGACCGGCAGCGGCAAGACCGAGGTCTACATCCGCGCCTGCGAGGCCGCCCTGGCGGCGGGCCGCGGCGCGATCGTGCTCGTGCCGGAGATCGCGCTGACGCCGCAGACGCTCGGCCGCTTCGTCGCGCGCTTCGGGGACCGGGTCGCGCTGCTCCATTCCGGCCTCTCCGAGGCCGAGCGGCGGGATGAACGGGAGCGGATCGTCAGCGGCGAGGCGTCGGTCGTCGTCGGCGCCCGCTCGGCCGTGTTCGCGCCGCTCCCGTCGCTCGGCGTGATCTGCGTCGACGAGGAGCACGACGCCTCGTACAAGCAGGAGTCGGACCCGCGCTACGACGCCCGCACCGTCGCCGCCAAGCGGGCCGCTCTCGAGGGAGCGGTCGCGATCTTCGGCTCGGCGACGCCGCGGCCCGAATCCTGGCAGGCGCTCGAGCGGCTCGAGCTCGGCGGCCGGATTGCCGCGCCGATGCCCACCGTTCGTATCGTCGATCTGCGCCACGAGACGGGCTATCCGCTCTCGGCGCCGCTCCTCGCCGAGCTCGGCCGCCTCGCGGAAGACGGCGGCAAGGCGATCCTCCTCCTCAACCGGCGCGGCGTCGCGCCCGCGCTCCATTGCCGCGCCTGCGGTGTCACCCGCCGCTGCTCGAACTGCGACGTCGCATTCACGCTGCATGGCGACGGGACATTGCGCTGTCATCACTGCGGCGCGCGCGAGCCTGCGGGCGAGACCTGTCCTGAGTGCGGCTCCCCCGAGCTCGCGCGGATCGGAGCCGGGACGCAACGGCTCGAGCGCGAGCTCGAGCGCCACGTCCCGGAGCTGGAGCGAATCCGGCTCGATGCCGACGCGGTCGCGAAGCCGGAGGAGCTCCGCGCCGCGCTCGAGCGGTTCGCGCTCGCCGACCGCGCGGTTCTGGTGGGCACGCAGATGGTCGCGAAAGGGCACCACTTCGCCGGCGTCGAGCTCGCTGCGGTCGTCGACGCCGACACCGGGCTCGGCCTGCCCGACTTTCGCGCCGAGGAGCGAACCTTCCAGCTCCTCACCCAGCTCGCCGGCCGCAGCGGCCGCGAGGCGCCGGGGCGCGTCCTCATCCAGACGTTCCAGCCGGAGTCGCGCGCGGTGGAGCATGCCGCGCGCCACGATGTCGCCGGCTTCCTGGCCGGCGAGCTCGAGCGCCGCCGGGCGCTCGGCTACCCGCCGTTCCGCCACCTCGTCCGCGTGCTCGTCTCCGGCCCGGAGCCCGCCGACGCGACCCGCGTGCTCGAGGAGCTGAAGGCCGGTCTGCCGGAGTTCGAGCTGCTCGGGCCGGCCCCGTTGCTCAGGCTGCGCGGCCGCCATCGTGCGCAGCTCGTCGGCAAGACCGACCGGCCGCGCGCACTTGCCTCCCGTGCCGCGGCCCTGCTCGCGGCCGCCGCACCGGCGATGCGCCGCGCCGGCCTCGCGGCGGTCGTCGACGTCGATCCCCAGAGCGTCTAGGTTCTCCGGCGATGGAGGAGAGAGTGCGCAGCGGCGGCTGTCTCTGCGGCGCCGTCCGCTACACGGTCCGCGGTGAGCCGTTCCACGTCGGCCGCTGCCACTGCGCAGACTGCCGCAAGAGGTCGGGCGGCGCCTACACCATCTACGGGCAGTGGCCGCTGGAGGCTTTCGACTCGACGGGCGAGTACGCGACCTACGACAACGACAGCTTCTGTCCGCGCTGCGGCTCACGCCTGTTCATGCTTTACGAGGAGGGCGTCGAGGTCCAGCTCGGCTCGCTCGACGACGCGCCGTTCGAG
>WNGI01008427.1_pt1 | contig 14304 bp, 11 predicted proteins | sample 5400621 | NCBI WGS metagenome assembly WNGI01 (sample SAMN13153374, study PRJNA577476) | soil metagenome | isolation source: 20 cm soil or saprolite under Garry oak tree replicate 1 | place: USA:California | collected 2016-06-15
TGCAGCCTTCGGTCATGCTCACCGTTCTGGTCGTCTTGTCGGTGGTCAAGGCGGCGATGATCATGTCGTTTTTCATGCACCTGAAGTACGAGAAGTTTTCGTTGGTGCTATTGCTGGTTCCGGCGATGATTTTTTGCATCTGCATGATGTTCATTTTCTTCTTCCCGGAGGCATTCCGGTTACTGCAGATGAGGCCGCATTAGAATTGGCAGGATAGGCACTCTTTACCCCGAGCTCCCGCGAGGGGTTTCCTGTCCAGGTTGTCTATTGGCGGAGATTGCCGATTGGGAGTAGAATCGGGTTTCGTCGTAAAGAGGACAGGCAACCCCTCGCAGGCCTCGGGGTAAAGAGTGCTTGTCCTGCTGGAAGGCTCAATGCGTTCAAAGTTTGCACTTCTTGTGTTTTTTATAGCTCTCAGTTCTGCTCGTGGCGCATACGCGCAGGGCTGCGCCCTCTGCTATACCACGGCTTCCGCGGCAGGTGCCGCCGCGCAGCGCTCACTCGACTGGGGAATCCTCGCGCTTCTAGCTCCGGCTCTGACCCTGTTCCTTTGCGTGATGTTCATGTTGTACCGGCGCGCTGTTTCCTCTTCGGTGTAGTTCTGCATCGTTTTCCAACCCTTTAAATTTGAAATATAGAGTGTTCTTTCTATCAGTCGCGAAGCGCATCTCGGACCGCCTCAGCGACGCGCTCGATCTGCGCGGGCGTGAGCTCAGGGTACAGGGGAATCGAAAGCACTTCGCGGGCAGCGCGCTCGCTGATTCGCAAATCACCCGGTTTGCCTCCCAGAGAAGCGTAAAGCGGCTGGAGGTGGAGCGGAACAGGGTAATACACAACACTCGCGATGCCTCGATCTGCCAGGCGCTGCTGAACGATGTCGCTGCGGGTTGCCCCGCCAGGGTCATTTCCAGGGTTGTGACCTGCTACGCGGCCCGCTACGCGAAGGGTGTAGAGGTAGTAGACGTGCTCGCGGTCGTCAGGTACGCGTGGAAGCGTGATACCTGGCAAATCCGCTAGCAACGAATCGTAGCGGCGTGCGTGTGACTGGCGCGCAGCCGTCCAGTCCGCCAAATGGCGAATCTTTACACGCAGGATTGCAGCTTGCAGCTCGTCGAGACGGCTGTTCCAGCCGCGCTCCGTGCTGAGGTAGTCGCCTGTCTGCCCGTGGTTCCGAAGAGTGCGCAGCCGCGTGGCTAACTTTTCATCATCGGTCACGATCATTCCCGCGTCGCCGTAGGCCCCCAGATTCTTGCTGGGATAGAAACTCAGGCAGCCGGCGCGTCCCATCGAGCCAGTCTTCCGTCCGTGATAGCTCGCTCCGATGGATTGCGCATTGTCCTCGATGACAGGAATGTCATGCTTTGCAGCCAACGCAAGAATCGGATCCATGTCCGCGGCGAGACCGAACAGATGCACGACCACGATGGCGCGCGTCCGCGAGGTAATGCGCAATTCCAACTGTGACGGATCGAGGTTGAACGTGGCGGGTTCGATGTCCGCGAATACGGGGCGCGCCCCCAGGGACGTGACAGCGCTCCCCGTGGCGATAAAGGTGAACGAGGGCACGATGACTTCGTCGCCGGCGCTCACGCCGCACGCGTGCAGCGCCAGTTCGAGCGCTTCGGTTCCCGACGCGACTCCCACACCAAAGCGCGCGCCGCAGGCTTGCGCGACTTCTTGTTCGAACGCCTCGCACCGCGGCCCCAGCACGAATTGCTGCGCGGCGAGCACTTCGTCTATCGCTGCGCGAATTTCGGGCGCAATCGATTCGTATTGCGCGCGCAGGTCCAGCATAGGAATCGTTTCCGGAGAAGGGCGCGCCGGCGACGTCATCGGGAATTTGAGAATGCTTCGAAGCTCTTTGCAGGATTCACGGCGCGAATATGGTATCACGCGATTCGAACGATCGCCTCACTGTGGGCGGCGCGCGGGAGGCGCACACGAATCGGTATCGCAGCGCGCGGGCGCGCCGGGAAGGCTGTACCGGTGGCGCGCAATAAAACCGTACACGGATGGGCCGAGCCAACGCAGGGGCGGCACGCTCGCAATCCGGCCGAGCCAGGCCAGCTTCGGCAACACGCGCAGCAAGACCAGCCACGCTTCAAATCCACGTAGCCACTTTCCTTCCGGAGTGCGCATGTGCATTTCCCTGTCGAGTTCGCCGCGCGGGAAAGGGGTCAGTTCCGCCACAGCGGGGTCGTTGTAATCCAGGAATCTAACCCGTTCACCGGAATCGTATGGCTCGATCTTCGCTTGCGACCATCGGCAGAACGAGCAGGAGCCGTCCAAGAAAATGTCGTACTTGGCCGTTTGCGGCATAGTGCTGCCTCGTGAATACACCTCTATTATGGCACTGTGAGCCACGATCGGCCGCACGTTCGAACCGCAGAGCTCCCGCGGGCAGTCCGGTTAAGAATGCGAAGTGCGGATTTATCGAAGCCGGCCTGGAGGATCGGCCGAGGGAGGAATGTGAGGCGTCGACGAAGGCGCGCCTGAGTTTGCGGAGACTTTAGACGGCGCAGGCTGTGGCAGCCCGACGCCTACATTCATTTCCAAATGCTCTTTAGCGCAGCGAGGGCAAAAGGCCTTGCCGGTGTCTTCGTCGCGCAAACTGGCCAGTTCGTAGCAGCCGTGAATGCAGTCGCAATAACCCGTGATTGACGCAGTTTTAATAGCTACTAAGGCCATTCAGTTTGTCCTTTTCGGCAGGATAGTACAGGCGCCGGGCGATTCTCGCAAGGGCTTGGTACGGAATTTCACTGCGTCGGGGCGTCACCTAAACAGTTCTCTGTTGGGACAGGCGGTACGGCCTGCCGATGTTTTCCCGCAATTCGTTCCAGAGCGTGCCCGGCATCGCTAGAAACACCTCCACGACCGTTGGGTCAAACTGCGTGCCCGAGCAACGCTGGATTTCTTCCCGGGCATGGGAGATCGGCAACGCCTTCCGGTAAGGTCTATCGGAGATCATGGCGTCGAGCGCGTCGGCAACAGCGAAAATGCGCGCCCCCAGAGGAATCTGTTCCCCCTTCAGACCGCGCGGATAGCCCGTGCCATCGAAATATTCCTGATGGGAAAGCACAATCTCCGCAGCCTCCCGGAGGAATGGGATTCGAGTGACCATGTTGAAGCCAATTTCGCAATGCGTGCGCATGACCTCACGCTCTTCGGGCGTGAGTGGTCCTGGTTTGCGCAGGATCATATCTGGTATCGCCATCTTCCCGATGTCGTGGAGAAACGCGGCGCGGGCGATTTGGGGAAGCAGCCCCGGATCCACCTTGATAGCCTTGGCGATCGCGATCGTGTAGGCGGTCACGCGTTTGGAATGACCTTCTGTTTCGGCGTCTTTCAGGTCGAGAGCGCCGCCCAGCGCCTCGAGTGTGTCGTCGTAGGACTGCTCGAGTTGATCGAGCGCGCCTTTCAGTTGGGCCGTGCGCTGTTCTACGAGCTCTTCGAGGTTACGCTGATAATTCCGGTTTTCCAGCTTCAAGTGGCGATGTTCGAGCGCTCTCCGCACGCCCATGTAGAGTTGGTCCTTCTCGAAGGGTTTCAGGATGTAATCGTAGGCGCCACGACGTATGGCTTCGAGCGCCGTCAATACGTCGTGCATCGCCGTGACCATGATGACCGGGACGTCGGGGTCGTGCTTGCGTTCCCATTCGAGCAGCGTGAGGCCATCCATTTCCGGCATCACCATGTCGCTCAGGACCAGATCCACAGAATTCTTTTTCAGGTATTCGCGAGCGAGAAGACCGTCGCTCGCTGTGGAGCAATCGTAGCCCTGGGATTCGAGCAGGGCTGAAACGATTTCCCGGATTCCTTCCTCGTCGTCGACAACCAGGATCTTGGCTTTAATCAAGCAGCGCCTCGAGATACGCCATTATTGCACAGGACAAAGATTAGCCAAGAGCTTCTTGCTGGAGTAAAAACGCGCGTGCTGAGTTTGCAAACGGTCCCCACTCCGCGGTCTAATTGCTTCGTAACCGTGCGGCGCCCTGCGGCCGGCGCCGCTGTTCGTGGAGGTTACAATAGCTACGAAGAAGCGAATTTCCGGGGGGTACAGCGCACTTGCCCACCGTTTCAAAAGCAGTTTGGTGTGGAAAATGTACCGCCATCGTGCAAGGCGCCCCTGGGTTCGAATCACAAGCCCGCACCTAGGTATTAAGGCTGGAGTTGAGTCCCGGGGCCGATAGCGCGCTAACGGCGGTCATGGCTTGGTCCATGCGCGTCGCGAGTCTTCCCACCAAACCTGTCAGTTGCTCGATCTGTTCCAGCGGCGCACGGCCGGTTGAAAGACGCAGCCACACCCAGACATAGAGCAGACGGAATTTCAGACCAAGAATCAGACGTTCCGTCTCCTGCTCACTGCTGATGACGGGCGACAATGCCGCGACCATTCGGGCGAGCCGCTCAAGACTTGAGAAATCTTCATGCAGCCCGGCGAGAAACTTCCGTGCTACCGCGCGGCGTTCCCGATGCGCCGTTAGCGCGACATCGCTGGGCGCCACTCTGTCCAAATATTCTTCGTCGGAAGCGGAGAGGGCCTGGCGGACTTGAGGAAAGAAACGATAGTGCCGGGGAAGGAAACTCTCCATCTTTAGGTCAATCGGAGATTGGCCGGCCTTTGGGTCGCGGCGCCGGGGTCGCAGGAGCCACAATAGGACACCGAAGAAGGCAATTGCCAGGGATATGGTGATGATCGTCAGCCAACTCATGATTTCAGCAACCCCATCAGCCGGTCATTAAACGCGCGCAGTCGCAGATTCACCGCGGGCGACAGCTCGCGGTAAACTTCCGCAGGTAGAAGCACGGGGTCCTGTGCAGGGGCTGGCAATGGTTTACGCAGCGCATAACACCAGATGCTTATCGAAATGATTTGGCCGGACGTGCGAATCGAGTTCCACAAACCAAGCGCAGTTTCCACTTGAGGCCTCAAACTCGGCCAAGAAGGTGCGTATCTTCCAAAGAGCCACATAACTAATCGCCCGGTGAGCGCTTCGTGAAGAATCGTATCATTCATAACGCCGAGAATTGAGACAAGACACATGCCGACTGCAATCCATTTGTGTAGAGGATCGAGAGCGAGGCCATAGTAGTTGCGGATGAGCAAGAGCGCCAGTAGAATCACGACCGACGAAGTTGCGACGTCGCGCTCGATCGTTAATGTGTAAATCCCAATTCCTCCGACTTGGCCCCATGCGTCAACGGCGGCATGTCCAAGGAAGAAAACCGCCAATAGAGCCAAGGTCCGCCATGTAAGCGCCCATATGCCTTGGTACGCGCGAAGCTCATAACGACACAATTCGCCTACCGCTAAAAAGCGCGCAACGACAATCAAACCTGCCGCGGACCAGTAGGCGTTGTGGGAGGCCAAGGACCGAAAACCGAAATGATGATAGAAGAGCGCGAGACCAATCATGCAGGTTAAGGAGAAAGTTGAATACATCGTGAAAAATGGGAGGCGCCGCTGCAAGTTCCTAAGATAAACAAGCACGCAAAGCAGGATTTGGAACCCTGCCGTCGACCAGAAAAGAAGTAACTCGCGATGAGTCATGGCTCCGGGCTGGGCGAATTATATCACGTGGGCCATTGTTCATATGCGGTAATATACAGAATATCTCGCTCAGCCCGGGCCAGAAGATTTAGTGACCGCCAGTGCCGGGAGGAAATGGGGGAGCAGGTCCCTGACTCCAGGCCGGATAAGTAACCGATGTGGCGTTGACTGTACGTGCAACGGAGAGTAGCATTGTAATCGCAAGAACGGTCAGGCATGACACAGCGACGATTTTTTTCATTGTGGATGATCCCTCCAGGATCGCCACCTTAATAACGCAAAACTTTTCGGATGTGTCGGTTACAAGGTGAAAAGTTCAGAAATCAGAACAGGTGATCTTGTGGGGACTTTCGATCGTTTTCAGCAGAGCCGGTGCGTGATTGAGGATTTTACGTCACGGACGCTTGCTGTCATCCCGAGCGAGTTTGGCAGGTTGTATTACGTCAGCTCTTTGAAGGACTCGGCGAACGGACGGTACCTGCATGACGGCCTTGTGGAGCTGTATTCAGAGGATTCGGTTCAGGTGGCGCTGGGAGATTGCCACGAAGAACTCTTCTCTAGGATTCTTGAGACCCCTCTCCCTGAGCAAGAGCGCGATTTGCGTAAGTGTCTTGACACCACCGGTGACAGGTTTTGGACCGTTGTGGATGCTTGGGGGAAGGATAAGTCCTTCCAAACCATGTGTCCGGAGGGCTTGCCGAGCTACCTAAATGACCTGTTTTGTTCGAACCTCGCAGCTTTGCTGGCCATATTTTCGTCGCAGCGGGCCACCGTGGGACCAGCCTCATAGCAGCCTCATAGCAACCCCGACCACCTGGCCGATAATTTCGGCTTCCTCAGGGTAGCGATAGACCTCCGGTGCGCAGGACGACAGTGGATGGGGAACGAGCATGAGTTTTCCATCCTGGCAGCGGCACCAGCAGCAGCGGAATCCCTCACGGACTTCGATGAAGTAAATTGGGCGCTCATATTCATTGTTCCACCCAGAGTTTTGAATTTTCTGCTGGTTTGGGTCGACCAGAACCAGGCTTCCGGGTCGGAGCAGTGGTTCCATCCTGCGATCATCTAGGCCCACGTAACCGTAAAGATGGCGCGAGGGACGGTTGAATAGCGTTCCTTCGAGATCTCCCCATCTTTCCACCATGCGGGTCAGGAATTCCGTGCGACTGGGGTCAAAGGCCGGATCGAACCGTATTGGGACGCGCAGGCTGGCAGGTCCCGCCGCCAAATGGGTATTGGGTGCGGGAAGCTGCAGGCCGTCGGAAAAATGGCCTTCGAAAGGCACGCCATACCATTGGCAAACTTCTTTGGGGTCCAGATGAAAAATGACCGCCAGAGCATAAAGCTTGTAGAGGCTGGGAGTTACATCCCGGTTTTCGATGTCGGCAAGTCGGCTCAAGTGAACAATGAAATCGGGACGCCCGCGCCGGCAAGCTAATTCATAACTCACCCGTTCGACGTCCCGGTAGGTCAAACCGAGACGTTCGCGCGCATTCCGAAGACGCGTGCCGGGCTGTATCTCTGATCCGCGGAATTGACGAGGAGGGCTGACGTTTCTAATAGCCATAGTGTGTAAATTACCTTTCTGTTACGAATCCAGAACGCAAACGAAAGACCCGGTCCTACCCCGTATAGCCATGCCCATGTAGAATAGCAAGGTCCGTTCGGAAGACCTACTCATCCGACGCGCCCAGGGAACCTGCGACTATGGGAGAGAGTGTATTAGAGTCGTGCCTCAAATGAACTTTATTTTTTCGCGTGTTCGGATTTCTCGTTTACGGCACAAACGCTACGCGATCTGGTGTATCGCGGCTGTCTATGCCGTCCTACTGATATTCATCCCATTGGCGAACGGCGTCCGGGCGCAAATCAAAGGCGATTCGGTTACAGAGTTCAAGAGGCTGGCTGCACAACTCTCCGCTGCCAGACTGAGCGGAGCGGCTGAGAGTGAGGATTCACAGGAAATGGCGCTCGGCATCCTGGACGAATTTGCGTCTTCGGCCCTGACCGGTTCGGTGTCTCCGGATCTTGCCGCAGCAAACCGGCGCATGGCGGATCTTGTATCGCACGTTCCACCCGTGGGTGAGAATTATCGCCTCGTGCGGCTAGGCGGCAAACCGGCTGCATACGCGATGGTTGCCAATTTCGGGCTTGGCGGGCCGGCAGCAGTCCGAATCTATTCCAATGCAAGCGGCCGCTACGTCTTGGCCGCGAAGATCGACCATATCGTGGAGAAAGATTTTTTTGACAGCGACATCGAACTGGTTCCCGTGTCCGCGGTTGAGCCAGGATTTGTTATTGTGTCTGGCCGGACCGATGATTTGGCGACTGGCATGTTTAGTGCCTGGCGGTTCGATGGACGTCGCGCAGTGCCGCTCTGGAGTTCCGATTTGCTGCAGCAGTCCAGCTATGAAGACGACGGAAATGGATTCCATCTTACCTATTGCTTGGAACCTGACGAAGACCATCCGGCGCAGTGCCATAAGATGGCACGCGACCTTTATCGGCTCCAGACCGGTGAATGGAAACGCATCGAAACCAAAGACCTCGGTCCTGCTAAGGGCACGCCAAAATAGTCCCTTGCAGGCCAAATTTGTCAACGGGGGTGGCGAAATCAACGAGCTCGATTACATCCCTTCGCCCGAAGACCTCATCGAAATGTTAATCTGGAGCTTGGCTCTGGTTCGGGAAAGGAACGCAGCCACGTGAAACGTATCGTCGCCAGTCTAATCGTTTTGCTCTTCACCGTGCTAAGTGGCGCCGCGCAACAGGCCGCTCCCCCGGCTTCTCTGCCTCCCCCCGCTACCGAACAGAGCGCTGAGTTTCTCCAAGCGGCCGACGAAGTGCTCCTCGAAATGAGCAAGCTGCTCTCCCTCCCGATTCTTTCTCCGCTGAAGAAGAGTCTCCGCTCCCGGGAGGAAATTCGGGCCTACTTGTTGCAGAAAATGAAAGAGGACAAGGACGCCAACAAGCGCTACGCCGATCAGAAAAGCATGGAGAAGTTCGGTCTTCTCCCGAAAGATTATCCTCTGGAACAGACGCTGGTGAAGGTGCTCACGGAGCAGATTGCCGGACTCTACGATCCCGACGGCAAGGAATTTTTCATTGCCAATTGGAACACGGAAGCCGACGAACGCATGGTGATGTCGCACGAACTCACGCACGCGCTTCAGGACCAGCATTTTCATATCGACAAGTGGACGGACGCAGCGAAGCCGAATGACGACGCGGAACTCGCTCGCGACGCGGTGGTCGAAGGCTCGGCTCTCGCCGCGATGCTCGACTATATCCTGCGCGGGAAGGGAAGTGTTCGCGACCTCGGCGAGCTGGACCCTTCCATGTTGATGGGCGACCCCGACAGCAGCCCTGAGCTGGCCAAGGCGCCAAAAGTCCTGCAGGACGAGCTGCTTTTCCCTTACCTGGCGGGCACGACGTTTACCCAGCAGGTGCTCAAGTCGTCGAACGGGTGGCCCGATTTCCATAAAGTCTATGAGAATCCTCCGGCTTCCACACAGCAAATCATGCACCCGGATTTGTATTTCCAAGGAGTCGTACCTCCCAAGATCACGTTGCCCGAGACCGCCGGCCTGATTTCGGCGGATTGGAAAAAGCTTGATGAAAATAATATGGGGGAATTCGGGGTCCTGGAAATCTTAAAGCAGTTTTTGGACAAGGATCGTTCCACGAGTCTGGCTGCGGCGTGGTCGGCCGACCGTTACGCCTTGTTTGAAAATCAGAAGAACAAACGCACGCTTCTGATTTTTCGCGTGCGTTTGGCGAACGATGCCGATGCGGCGCGCTTTTTCGGCGCGTACAGCGAAGTTCTTGAATCGAAGTATGACACTCGAACGAACTTGATGCGGCGCCCGAATTTCTTTTCTTTTGACACACCGGAGGACGGCGTTTTTCTTCGTTGCTGTTCTCGAAGGCGGGAGCCGCCTGGTGTTCGATCACCTTACGCTGGAGATGGGATGGCCTGGAGGGCCGGTCGTACCCGTGAAGCCCGGGGATTCGCGCGTCAAGGTTACGATGTTTCCGGTCTCTCCGGCAATGATTGCCGATGCCAGTCGGCCCACGCTGCCCATGGCACAGTGAGCCAGATGGCGATGGCGATCCAGTCTTCAATAAGGGCGTCTCCCGGGAGAAATCGTAGGGATTTCTTGTTGAAGTGCGTCATTGCACACAGCAAAGTAGACTAAACCGCGCGCCTAACCCTGCATTGCTATTGGCTCCATCGTGAGCATCAACTAATGAACATTCGCGAGATACTTTTTGATTTAATCGTATTGTTACGAGAAGCCACCTCATAAATAGCTAACCATGAAGCCTCGTGTATTTGGATTTGCACAACTTTGATTCCGGCGCTGAAAGCGCCGCCGCACTCCAGCCCAGGGCAACGCCCTGGGTTTCGGCATCTATCGAAAAAAAGCCAACTACGAGGAATTCCCAGCCCGAAGCAGATCGGGCGTTGTCCTAGTTGCAGAGTGACGTTCCAACCTCGCGAGACGGCGCCGGAGCCGGGCTTCGATCTTGTGAGCGCGCCCGGCTGAGATTCCGCCATCGCGATGCGCGCATCGCAATTCGGCGATGGCGTGGGAGGTCATTTCGGCGGCGCGGTGTGGCTGTTTTGCCCGGTGCTCATAGTAGATCGCAAGTTGTTCCGCGGCCTCGATAGCGGCTTCGAGCGCTTTCTGTGTGTCTTCCAAAGTAACGGCGGATTTTTTGCGCTTGGCCGATGTTGATGCTTGCCGCAATTCTTCCCAGAGCGATGTCGCGCGCGTGTAATCCTTTTCCCGCTTCGCAAGTTGAGCAAGTTCGCGCTGCGCGAGCCGCTCGACGTGGCGCGGGAGGCCTGAGCGCAGGGCAGTCTCATACAGTTCGCGCGCGCGGGCCGGTTCTCCGCGGCGTTGCATCAGGCGGGACAATCCGTAGAGGTCGAGCGGGTCGTGCGCGCTGTGGTGCGCTGCGTCGGGAAAACCATGGCCGCTATCAAACAGTGCCAGAATCTTTCCGGCGAGTGCGGCCAGCCCGCGCAAATCCATCTGGTTGTGACGGAAAACTCCGGCCAGCGGCTCGGGGGGGCCGCCGCGAAGATAGTCAAAATACATTTGCGGGATCAGCGAGGATTCGATGTCATCTTGCCGCGACCATTCGAGTGCGCGGTTTTCATCGCCCAAAACATGACGTTCGAGTTCCTTGAGACGCACGGATCCAAGCCGTGGCCGCCAAAGCTGTCGTGCGGGATGCAGCAAATCCAGGTGCAGCGTGGGCGCGCATGACGCGATGGAGCGCGTCATGCGGTAGCGTGTTTCGAGCAGCGGCCAATCGAAACTTTTTCCGTTGAAGGTTACGAGCACGGGGTGCTTCGACATTCGCTCGGAGAGTTCGAGCAGAAGCGAATGTTCCTCGTCGAGATCGCGCATAAAGAATTGCTCGACCTGCAATCCACCGGCGTCCCACCATGCGAGGCCTACCAGGAACGCGTACGTGCCCGTACCTCCTGCTAGCCCCGTCGTTTCGGTGTCGAGAAAAAGCCACTGCTCGGGATCGGCGGCGGATTGCGCGACGCCTAGCGCGTCGAGAGTTCCCTGGGGCAGCAGCAAAGAGAGCGAACGCACGTCAGGCGAACACATCTCCGGCGTCGCATACCATTGCCGCACGGACAAATGCTCGCCGTAGCGATTCCGGCTTGCCTGGGCACCGAGGAGTTGGGTAAGGCGATCGCACTCCGTGGGAAGGCCCACAGTGCGCACAGGTTCAACGTCGCGCTTGCGAGCGGGCCGCAACGCAGCAATATGCGCGAATTTATCGGTGACGTTCAAGAAAAATAATCCACAGATGAACACAGATAAACACTGATGAAGAAAAAACACAGGAAAAGAGAAAGGTAAAAACTGCTAGGCAAGAACGTAGTTCGGTCTTTCATTTATCTCCTTGTCTTTGTCTTATCAGTGTTCATCTGTGTGCATCTGTGGTTCCAATGTCACTCTCCGTGGCTTTTTTATGCCCCCAGGCACGAGAGGATTGCCAACGCTGCCTCTTTGGCGCGCTCACCGCGTTCTCCTACTGGGCCGACGCACGAGGGGCAGCCGTTTTCGCACGGGCATGCGGCGATCAGTTCGCGCGTCTTAGAGAGCAGCAAGCTGTGGGTCCTGTAGAGTGGTTCGGAGAAGCCGATACCGCCGGGGTAAGCGTCATACAGATACAAGTTCGGCTCGAAGAATTCCTTTTCGGCAAGCGTTTTTACCGCTTTTAAATCCGGCGTTTCTTCCCATTCAATTTCCGACCCGGGTGATGGTTCACCATGAACGTTCACCATGAATGGCGGGCGCTCTCCGATGGCTGTGCCCAGATCACGCGCGTCGCACATCAACAATAGCGTGGCGATCGACTCGAGAGCGTGGAGCAATCCGAACATGCCGCTCTGGCGGTCGCTGACGGAAAATGGCAAAGACTCCACCAGCGGACGTTCGAGCGTCAGCCAGAATGCCGTCGTATGCATTTCGTTTTCCGGAAGTTCTAGTTTTCCGTCGCCAACATTTTCATTCGTGAAGAATTTGATTTTCTTGAAGCCGATGACCTGCGAGCGCACCAGCACGTCGCCGTGGGATCTCTCGGCGCGCGCATCGGCGCCGAACGCCAGGATTCGGTCCCCGGCCGCGCGTTCGAGCACCCGCACCTGCGTATACCGGATGGCGTCGGTGTAATAGTCCACATCGACGCGCTTCACGTAGGCCTTGCGTTCCTTGAAATCGAGCGCGTCGACGTGATACTGCTGCCCCTGGTGGAGATAGATCGCCTTCGGATGCACGATCGTCAGCGCGCTGGAGAAATCAACTTCGCCAATCACTTCGGTCTCATGAGTCATATCCACAATCACGAAATTGTCCGAAGTCACCGAGCGCAGGCTTACGGTATCGGCTGGATAAGCCTCCTGGGTCCAGTGCCAGTGCTCGCCCGAGCGATGGAGAAAACCCGCTTCGGCGAGGCGGCCGCAGAGTTCGGTGACGTCCACACCCCCGTACGTTTCGGTGGGCGAGATGGGCAATTCGAACGCGGCACACTTCAAGTGATTCGCGAGGATTTCCAGATTGTCCGGCTGGACAAAAGCGTGCTCGGGCGACCGTTCGAAGAAATAATTCGGGTGCTGCACGATAAATTGGTCCAGCGGCGCGGAGGAAGCCACCAGGACAGCGCAAGAGCTTCCGCTGCGTCGCCCGGCGCGGCCCGCCCGCTGCCAAGTAGATGCGATCGTGCCGGGATAACCGGCCATGACCGTGGCATCGAGCGAACCGACATCGATGCCAAGCTCCAGCGCGTTGGTTGACACAACGCCGCGAATCCGGCCTTCGCGCAGGCCGCGTTCGATCTCGCGCCGTTCGCCCGGCAGGTAGCCTCCACGGTAGCCGCGAATCGCGGGTGGCTGGCCGGGGGGCATGGGATTTGCCTGCTGTAGATACGTGAGCAGCACTTCGGTGTGCAGACGCGAGTTGGCGAAGACGAGAGTCTGCAAATCGTGTTTCAGGAATTCCTGCGCGACGCGCGAAGTTTCATTGATGTAGCTGCGCCGAATTCCGAGAAAACGATTCACGACCGGAGGATTGTAAAAAATGAAGAATTTCTCTCCCGCAGGCGCGCCGTTTTCCTCGATCACATCAAATTCAGTTTCCGCCAGTCGTGACGCCAGTTCGCCCGGATTCGCTATCGTCGCCGAAGAGCAAATGAATTGCGGGTCCGAACCGTAGAACCGCGCGATGCGCCGCAGCCGCCGAAGCACGTTGGCCAAGTGGCTGCCAAAGACGCCGCGATATGTATGCAGCTCGTCGAGCACCACGAAGCGCAGATTCTCAAACAGCCGCTGCCAGCGGGTGTGATGCGGCAGGATGCCCGTGTGGAGCATGTCCGGATTCGAGAGCACGATGTGGCCCCGCTCGCGGATCGCCTTGCGGGCGTCGGCAGGCGTATCGCCATCGTAGGTAAACACGCCGAAGCGATGGTCGAGGCGCGCGGAAAGGTCGTGCAACTCGGCGAGCTGGTCTTGCGCAAGCGCCTTGGTGGGAAATAAATACAGCGCACGTGTATCCGGGTTTTCAAGGACGGCATTGAGAACGGGCAGGTTGTAGCAGAGGGTCTTGCCTGAGGCTGTTGGCGTCACGACCACCGTGTTGCGCCCTGCGTGCACGGCCGCCGCTGCGGCCGCCTGATGGCTGTACAGCTGGCCAACGCCTTTCTCACCGTACACAGCCGCAAGGTCCGCACGAACCCAATCCGGCATCGGCGCAAACTTTGCCTCGCGCGCCGGGATATGGTGGACGGCGGTCAGTACCTCGCCCGAACGGTCCCGAGCGGCGAGTTGTTCGACGATCTCGCGGACACGCGCAAGCGTGACTGAATCCCGTGCAGGCCGCGTGGCTAGAGATTGAGACATTCCGCACCCTCCGCTCCCATTCGCCTTTTGTTCGCTTACGCTAACACGCCGGTGCGGACCGCGCAATGCCATTTCTTAAGAATCAGGAATAATGAAACCACGGATGCACACAGATACACGCAGATAAAAAAAGAGGAGAAATTGCCGCATAGGGGCAGTCTGCTCTTGTTATTTCAATTCTTTCATCAGTAGTGTCCCAACGTTTGGGCTTTCAGCTCCCGTAAGTTGTTGATGAAAAACGCATAAGCGATTGATTTTCTTGGTCTCGATTTGAATTTCGAATTTTGGTTTTGCGACCCCGCGAGGCAGCATGGCGCGGGGTGGA
>WNGI01003236.1_pt1 | contig 14301 bp, 13 predicted proteins | sample 5400621 | NCBI WGS metagenome assembly WNGI01 (sample SAMN13153374, study PRJNA577476) | soil metagenome | isolation source: 20 cm soil or saprolite under Garry oak tree replicate 1 | place: USA:California | collected 2016-06-15
CATGCGTGAAGGCGGTGCCCGACACATAGCCGAACCGCCCCGCCTGTTGCGCCAGCGCCTCGGCAATCACCGGATTCGAATGGCCCAGGTTCGCGACAAACGCACCGCCGCACGCATCGAGGTACGGCTTGCCGGCATCGTCGTACAGGTAGCACCCTTCCCCGCGCACGATGCGCCGGTAAGGGCGATCGAGCTTGCGATAGAACACGTGGCTCTCGGGATACCTGTCCGCCGTCACCGCTCCCCCAATGCTCGTGACTCCGCCGAAAGCTATGGCGCAGGGCCTGGCTCGGCGAGCGCAGATGTCTCTCGGGCTGAGAGCGGTGCCCCTCCATCTCGCAAGCGCGCTCATACCGCCGTAGTTTTCTCGACCTACATCGCCAGTGGGGCGCCCGTATGCTAAGGCTGTCGCGTCTGCTTGTTACCGCTGCCGTCCTCGTCCCGAGTCCGGCGCTCGCCCAGTCCGGCGTCGTCACACCGAACGACAACATCGTGACCGACGGACTCCCGCCGGTGCCGGCGACCATCGCCGCGGCGGCACGGCCCTACAGCGAGTTCCGCGCAGCGGGGTTCTGGGACTGGCATCCCACGCGACGCGAGATGATCATCGGGACGCGGTTCGGCGACGCACCGCAGCTGCACCGCGTGCGGTCACCCGGCGGCGACCGCACCCAGCTCACCTTCTTCCCCGATCCGGTGTCCGGCGCGTCGTACCAACCCACCGACGGCAGCTACATCGTGTTCACCAAGGACGTGGGAGGGGGCGAGTTCTTCCAGAAGTATCGCTACGACGTGGCGACCGGGGAAATCACCCTGCTCACGGATGGGAAGTCGCGCAACGTGGGCGGCGCCTGGTCGCACAAGGGCGACCGCTACGCCTACATGTCCACGCGCCGCAACGGGCGCGACCTGGACCTGCGGGTGCTGGACCCGAGCAACACTGCGAGCGATCGGATGGTCCTGCAGCTCGAGGGCGGCGGGCACGGGCCGCTCGACTGGTCGCCCGACGACCGGACGATCCTGCTCGCCCAATACGTGTCCGTCAATGAGAGCTATCTCTGGCTCGTGGATGTCGCGAGCGGTCAGAAGACCCTGCTCGCGCCCCAGCCGGGCAGGGAGTCGGTGGCATTCGGCGATGCGAAGTTCAGCCGCGACGGCAAGGGAATCTATCTGTCGACCGATCAGGGCTCCGAGTTTCAGCGCCTCGCGTATCTCGACCTCGTGACTAAGAGCTACCGGTTTCTGACGACCACGATCCCCTGGGACGTGGACGAGTTCGATCTGTCTCCGGATGGCCGGTGGATGGCCTGTGTCACGAACGAAGACGGCGTTGGTGCCCTCCATGTGCTGAACGCCGCCACGGGCGCCGAGCGTCGCCTTCCCAGGCTCCCGACCGGCCTGATCTCGGACGTCCGCTGGCGGAAGCGCGGCGCCGAGCTGGGCTTCACACGCAGCTCGGCGCGCGCCGCCGCCGACGCCTACTCGCTGGACCTCGCGAGCGGCACGGTTACCCGCTGGACGGAGAGCGAAACGGCCGGACTCAACACGGTGGAGTTCGCGGAGGCCGAGCTGGTCCACTGGCCCAGCTTCGACGGGCGCGCCATCTCGGGCTTCCTCTATAAGCCGCCGGGCCGGTTCCCCGGACGCCGCCCCGTGATCATCAACATCCACGGAGGACCGGAGGGTCAGTCCCGGCCGGGATTTCTCGGCCGCAACAACTACTACCTCAACGAGCTCGGGACCGCGATCATCTTCCCCAACATTCGTGGCTCGACGGGCTACGGCAAGACGTTCACGAAGCTCGACAACGGCGTGCTGCGCGACGGCGCCTACAAGGACATCGGCGCCCTGCTCGAGTGGATCCGCACCCGGCCCGATCTCGACGCCGATCACGTGCTGGTGACGGGGGGCAGCTACGGCGGCCACATGACGCTCGTGACCGCCACCCAGTATGACGGCCCGATTTGCTGCTCCGTGGACGTCGTCGGCATGTCGAACCTCGCGACCTTTCTCGAGCACACCTCCGGCTACCGCCAGGACCTACGCCGCGTGGAGTACGGCGATGAGCGCGACTCGACACTGCGCGCCTGGATGGAGCGGACCGCCCCTCTGAACAGCGTGGACAAGGTCACGAAGCCGCTCTTCATTATTCAGGGCATGAACGATCCGCGCGTGCCGCGCAGCGAGGCCGAGCAGATGGTGGCCGCCTTGAAGCGCCGCAGCGTGCCCGTGTGGTATCTGATGGCCAAGGACGAGGGCCACGGCTTCCGCAAGAAGGGGAATCAGGACTTCCAGTTTTACGCGACCATTCTCTTCACCGAGCGCTACCTGCTCGGGGCTGACGCAGCGGCCACACCGTGACGCCGGCCGCCTGGTGGGAGCGGCTGGCCCCGCTCCCCGGGGGCAAGCGCCTGTTCAACTGGCTGTTATGGCGCCTGGTCCCTTACACCGGCTCAGTGCGGCCACACGTCCTGGAGCTCCGCCCGGGCTACGCCAGGGTGCGGATGGCCGACCGCCGGGCCGTGCGGAACCACCTCAACTCGATCCATGCGGTCGCCCTCGCCAATCTCGCCGAGGTGACGAGTGGCTTGGCGGTGACCACCGGCTTGCCGGCGAGTGCGCGCGGCATCCCCATCGCGCTCTCCATCACCTACCTGAAAAAGGCCCGCGGCACCCTCACGGCGGAAGCGCGCTGTGACATCCCCGATTCGAGCCGCGAGGCGGAGCACGACTTCGCGTCCGTGATCAAGGATGCCGCCGGCGACGCCGTCGCGCGGGCGACGGTCCGTTGGCGCATCGGTCCGGCGCCCGCGCGGTGACCGCGAACGGGCTCGACACCGCCCTCACCCGGGACGCGCGTGTCGCCGTGCCGCTCATCGGCGGCGCCATGTTCCCATGCTCCAACCCGGAGCTCGTCGCCGCCGTGTCCGAAGCCGGCGGCATCGGGATCGTCCAACCCCTGTCGATGGTGTTCGTGCACGGACATGAGCTGCGGCAGGGATTTCAGCTGATTCGCCGGCTCACCACAAAACCGATCGGCATGAACGTGCTGATCGAGCAATCCTCCCGGCTGTACCTCGAGCGCATGGCGCGCTGGGTGGACGTGGCGATCGAGCACGGCGTACGGTTCTTCGTCACGTCGCTCGGCAAGCCGCGCTGGGTGGTGGACCGCGTCGCCCAGGTCGGCGGCGTGGTGTACCACGATGTGACCGAGCGCAAGTGGGCCCTCAAGGGGCTCGACTCCGGGGTACGTGGTCTGATCGCCGTGAACCGCCGGGCCGGCGGGCATGCGGGACCGAACAGCGCCGAGCAGCTGGTCGATGAGCTGGGCGACCTGGGTGTTCCCCTCGTGTGCGCCGGTGGGATCGGCGACGCCGCCGGGTTTGTCGCAGCGCTTCGTATGGGTTACGCGGGCGTTCAGCTCGGCACCCGTTTCATCGCCACCACCGAGTGCACGGCGCACCCCGACTACAAGCGCGCGATCGTCGAGGCCGACGAGGATGACATCGTGCTCACCGAGCGCGTCACCGGCGTGCCGCTCGCGGTGATCCGCACGCCTCACGTGGAGCGCGTAGGCACCCGGGCCGGCCCGATCGCCCGCTGGCTGTTGCGACACCGCCGAACCAAACATTTCATGCGCACGCTGTACGCGCTCAATTCGGCGTGGCGACTGAAGCGCAGCCACTCCGCCGGACCGTCGTCGCGGGACTACTGGCAGGCGGGGAAAAGCGTCAGGGGCATCACGAGCATCGAGCCCGCAGGAGAGATCGTACGGCAGTTCGCAGCGGCGGCGGGGGGAGGGTGAGGGGGAGGGGGGGCTAGTTCCGGTCCGACACCAGCCGCCAGGTGACATGCCCGGCTGTCGAATCGATCACCACCACCGTCCGCACCTGCCCGTCTGCGATCGTGATCGGCCCGGTCGCCACCAGCGTGTCGGCCATGCCCGCGTGGGAGATCACGACGCTCCAGCTGCCCGGCGCGCCGTCGAAATAGCGCGTCAAAGCGCGGAAGTTGAGGGGCTGCGCGCTCACCACCAGCCCGGAGCTGTCGGGCTGGGTACGGCAGGCGTCGATCGCAGGGGCCGCCGCCGCGTAACTGGCGATCCGCAGCCGGCTGTGCCCAGCCGCCGGCAAGGACCCGGTATCAGGCACGATCACGGGCTCAACCGTATGCGTCGCCCCCGCCGTCGAGTCGATCGCGAACGCACTATAGCCCACATGCTCGGCGGCCACGAAATCGACAATCAGGCTGTGGGTCGTGTCCGACGGCACGAGCACCAGCTCGTGCACACCCGGGGAGAGGAACGTGGTCCGACCCAGCTGCCCGAAGGCCAGAGTGCTTCCCCTTGCCCCGTCGACAAACACGGTGAGCGAGGGCCCCCCGCGAATCGCGTGCAGCACGCGGAGGCTCGAGGCCTGAGGTAGCGGTGGACCACTGCCGTCGCCGCAGCCCGCCAGGCCGGCGGCCGCGGCCACGAGCAAATAGCAGCGCGCGCTCACTGCTCTCGATCCACCACGTACACGTTGCGCTGTGCCGTCGGCACGATGATCAGGTCCAGGATGTTCACGTGCTCGGGCAGGCTCACTACGTACGCGATGGCGTCCGCCACGTCGTCAGCGCTGAGCGGCTTGAACCCCTGATACACCGCCTTGGCACGCGCGCGGTCCCCGTGGAAGCGCACCTCCGAGAACTCCGTCTCGACGAACCCCGGGTCCACCCCCGACACGCGGATAGGAGTGCCCGCGACGTCGAGGTTCATCCCCTCGGTCAGGGCGCGCACGCCGAACTTGGTGGCGTTGTACACGTTCCCCATCGGGTACGTCTGGTGGCCGGCGGTCGAGCCGATGTTCACGACATGCCCGCGGCGGCGGGCGACCATGTGCGGCATGATCGCCCGGCTCACGTAGAGCAGCCCCTTCAGGTTGGTGTCGATCATCCGATCCCAGTCCTCGGGGTCGCCTTCGTGAACCTTGGCGAGGCCGCTGGCGAGCCCCGCGTTGTTGATCAGGACGTCCGGCACCCGCCCGGCACCCACCAAAGCCTCCGCGGTCCGGTTGACCGCGGCGCGGTCCCGCACGTCGACCACCGCGAGCGAAAGCGACACCCGGTGCGCCGTGCCGAGCTCGGCAGCCAGTCGCTCCAGGCGATCGGCCCGCCGCGCCCAGAGGATCAGGTTCGCCCCTTCCGCGGCGAAGCGCCGGGCGCACGCTTCGCCGATCCCCGAGCTCGCCCCGGTGACGAGAATCAGCTTTCCTTTGATCCTGTTCATAGGCTCCGTCATCGCATATTCCCGGTGTGACCGAGGGAGAACCGACCGGGTTGTGGCCATATACACAGTCCGTGGGGCTCATGCCCTACGGGAATGCGGTGCGTGAGGCGCCCGGTCTGCGTGTCGAAGACATACACTTCTTCGTCGTAGCGACCCGACACCCAGAGCTCTTTCCCGTCGGCGCTCACGTTCCCCATGTCGGGACTGCCGCCGCCCGGAACCGGCCACGTCGCCACGACGCGTCGCGTCTCCGGGTCGAGCACGCTGATGGACCCGGGCCCGTGACGTCCGCCGGCGGTCGTGTTCCATCCCCGGTTCGTGACGTACATCAAGCGCCCGTCGCGGCTCGGATAAATTCCGTGCGTACCCTTCCCAGTCGCAATGAACCCCAGGCGTCGGAACCCCGCCGGGTCCACCAGGAACACGCCGTTGGCCTTCATGTCTGCGACGTAGAACACCCGGCCGTCCGGCGACGAGCGGATATCCTGCGGCATGCTCGTGCTGTCCAGCCCTCCGGGGTCGAGCGTGAGGTAGCCCACGACGGTGCGGCTCGCGAGATCGAGCTTCACGAGCTGTCCCGAGAACTCGCAGGTCGCGACGGCGAACCGCCCATCCACCGTGAACTCCATGTGGTCCACACCCCTGCACCCCAAGGCGACGGACTGCACGAGCGCCATCGTCTTCGCGTCCCGAAAATCCAGCCGCCGGCGCCGCTCGGCCACCACGATGGCGAACCGGCCGTCCGGCGTGAAATAGAGGTTGTACGGATCCGCGACCGGCACGCTCGGCCCCTCCCGACCGGTCGCCGGATCGATCGGGGTCAGCGTGTTGCCGCGGTTGTTCGCGACCCACAGGGTCGTCAGGTCGTACGAGGGAACGACGTGCTGCGGCAGGGCGCCGGTGGCAAACGTGCGGACCACACGGTAACGACGCGGATCGATCACGGTCACCGTGCCGTCGTGGGAATTGGGGACGTAGACGAGCGGGCGGGCTCGCGCCGCGGGGCCTGAGAGCGCGTTCGCGCCGGCGGCGGCGTAGAGATCGACCACGTCCGGCGCGGTCGGCTTGTGCGCATCCCTTCCCCGACACGCGGCCGCCAACGCAGCTGCGTATGCGAGGCTGCGGGGTCGGAGCGGCTTCACGGCGGCAAAAGATACATCAGTCGTGGCGCCAGGCGATCAGGATCTTGCCCACGTTGCGGTTCTCGCGCATGCGCTGAAACGCTTCGGCCGCGCGCCCCACCGGAAACACCGCGTCCACTACCCCGCGCAGCGCTCCGCTCGCGAAGCCCGGCAGGAGCTCGTTCTTGAACCGGGCCACGATCGCCGCCTTCTCGGCGCGGCTCCGGGCGCGCAGCGTCGAGCCCACGATGCGGGCGCGTTTCCGCATCAGCAACGCGAGATCGAGGGCCGTCTCGGAGCCCGACAGAGTGGCGAGGATCACGATCCGTCCGCCTGTCTTGAGGACGCGCAGGTCGCCCGCGAAGCTGACCGCCCCAATGGGGTCGAGCACCACGTCCACGGCATCGCGGCCCCAGTGCCGTTCGATTTCCGCCACGAAGTCCTGCCGGCCGGTGTCGATGCCGAGATCCGCGCCGACGGCCGTGAGGGCCTCGACCTTGTCGGCGCTGCGCGTGGTGGCCGCGACCCGCGCGCCGGCGCGCTTGGCGACCTGGATGGCCGCGAGCCCCACACCGGATGCGCCGGCGTGCACCAGGACCGTCGCATCCCGCTCGAGGCCGCCTTCGACGATCAGATTTACGAACGCGGTGAGGAACGCCTCCGGGATGCCCGCCGCGGTGACCAGGTCGAAGCTCCCTCCCACCGGCGCCGGGAACACTTGCCCAGCGGGTGCCGCGACGAGCTCGGCGTGCCCGCCGCCTGCCAGCAGAGCGCCGACCGCCTCTCCCGTGTCCGCGAGCGTGCCCGAGACCTCCAATCCCAGAATGTCCGACTCGCCCGGCGGTGGCGGGTAGTGCCCGGCGATCTGCGAGAGGTCGGCGCGGTTCACCCCGGACGCGGTGACCCGAATGAGTACTTCGCCCCGGGCGGGCATGGGCGGCGCCATTTCGGCGAGCGTCGCGACGTAGCGGCCCTGGTCCTCGACCACCCGGAGGTAGCGCACACTCTCAATCTAGCGCTGGGCTGGCCACGCCACGGCGCGCGATGCACAATTGGTCACCCTTTTTCGCTGAGGCCTTCGTGTCGCGGTATCGTCGCTGCGTCGTGTGGTTGTGGTGTGTGGCCGCGCCGCTCGCCGCGCAGGAGCCGCCCGACCCCACGGGGGCGTTCGTGAAGATCGACACGATGATTCCGATGCGGGACGGCGTACGGCTCCATACGGCCATCTTCGTGCCGAAGGGCGACCATGCACCCTTGCCGTTCATCCTGGAACGCACCCCCTACGGCATCGACGAAGCGCCGCGCCGGGTGCTCGCCGGCTACATGAAAGCCCTGGCGGAGGAAGGCTACATCTTCGTGTTCCAGGACATCCGAGGCCGCTTCAAGTCGCAAGGGCAGTTTGTGATGCAACGCCCGCCGCGAGAGCCCTCCGATGCGGGGGCCATTGACGAGACCACGGACGCCTACGACACCATCGACTGGCTGCTCAAGAGCGTCCCGGGTAACAACGGCCGCGCGGGGATGCTCGGAGTTTCGTACGATGGCTGGCTCACGGCGATGGCCATGCTCGACCCTCATCCCGCGCTCCGGGCCGTGTCCCCTCAGGCCTCCCCCGCCGACATGTTCCTGGGCGACGATTTCCACCACAACGGCGCCTTCCGGCTGAGTTACGGCTTCGAATACGCGGTCCTCACCGAGGCCTCCGACACCAACGCACAGTTCAACTTCGATCGTTACGACACGTTCGACTGGTATCTAGCCCTGGGCGCCCTCTCCAACGTGAACGCGCGCTACTTGCACGGGTCGCTGCCCAGCTGGAACGACTTCGTCGCGCACCCGAACTACGACGCATTCTGGCGGCGTCAGGCGATCGGGCCGTACCTGACCCGGGTCGCCGTGCCGACGCTCAACGTCGGTGGCTGGTGGGACCAGGAAGACTTCTACGGGCCGGTGAAGATCTACGAGCTGCTCGAGCGGCACGACTCGCTCAACCGGAACTTCCTCGTCGTCGGCCCGTGGAACCACGGTGGCTGGGCGCGCGGGCCCGGCAACAAGCTCGGCAACATCGACTTCGCCGTGAACACAGGTGAGTACTTCCGCGACAGCATCCAGGCGGCTTTCTTCGCGCACTACCTCAAGGACAAGCCGCTGGACCTGCCGGAAGCGCTCACCTTCGAGGCCGGAGCCAACCGCTGGGTGCGGAGCGACGCGTGGCCACCCCGCACCAGTCGCCCCCGCGACCTGTACTTCGGCCCCGCGGGCCGGCTGTCCTTCGAGCGCCCGCTCGAGCGCGCGCCTTCCGCCTTCGACAGCTACATCTCGGACCCCGCCCATCCGGTGCCGTACCGAAGTCGCCCCATCGAGCCGACGTACTACCCGAAGGGATCGGGTTGGTACACCTGGCTGCTGCAGGACCAACGCTTCGTGCAAGGCAGACCGGACGTGCTGAGCTGGGAGACGCAGCCGCTCGAAGACGACGTCGTAGTACGCGGCGACATCGTCGCGCATCTGTTTGCGGCCACCACGGGCGGCGACGCCGACTGGATCGTGAAGCTCATCGACGTCTATCCGGAGGATCACCCCACCAACCCGAAGCTCGGCGGCTACCAGCTCATGGTCGCGAACGACGTGTTCCGCGGCCGGTACCGCAACAGCTTCGAGCGTCCCGAGCCGATCGCGCCAAACGCCGTGGTGGAATACGTCGTAGACCTCCACACCCAGGACTACCGGTTCCTCCGAGGCCATCGCCTCATGGTCCAGGTGCAGAGCACGTGGTTCCCGATCATCGATCGCAATCCGCAGACCTACGTCCCGAACATCTTCCTCGCCAAGGATTCGGACTATCGCAAGGCGACGCACCGCATCTACCGGTCGGCTCGCTACCCATCCCACGTCACCCTGCCCATCGCCGGGCCATGATCAAACGCTGCTGGGCGAGCGCCGACGATCCCCTGATGCTCGCCTATCACGACGAGGAGTGGGGTGTGCCCCTGCGGAGCGACCGGGATCTGTTCGCCAAGCTCGTGCTCGACGGCTTTCAGGCCGGCCTCTCGTGGCGCGTCATCCTGCACAAGCGCGCTGGCTTCCTCGAGGCGTTCGACGGATTCGACCCGGACCGCATGGCCCGCTACGATCGGAAGAAGATCGCGCAGATCCTCAAGGACCCGGGGATCGTGCGCAATCGACAGAAAGTGAACGCCGCGATCGGCAATGCCCGGGCATTCCTCGAGTTCCAGGGCAAAGACGGCTCGTTCGGCGACTTTCTCTGGGGGTTCGTGGGCGGGAAACCGAAGCAATTCCGCCGGCGCACGCTGCGCGACCTCCCCGCCCGCTCCCGGGAGTCGGATGCGATGAGCGCGGCGCTCACGGAGCGAGAATTCCGCTTCGTGGGGCCGACCATCTGTTATGCGTTCATGCAGGCCGTGGGTATGGTCAACGACCACCTCGTCACCTGTTTTCGTCACCGCGAGGTGCAGCGTCTCAGTGAGTGATCCCCTTCCGGCGCTCGAGGCCGCGACCCTCCGCCGTGTGACGCGCCGACTCATCCCGTTCATGTTCGTCCTCTACATCGCGAACTACCTGGACCGGGTGAACGTCAGCTTCGCGGCGCTGCAGATGAATCGTGACTTGGGCCTCAGCAGCGCCGCGTATGGACTCGGCGCCGGGATGTTCTTCCTCGGGTACTGCCTCTTCCAAATCCCCAGCAACCTCGTGCTGGCGCGGGTCGGGGCACGCCGCTGGATCGGCGGCATCATGATCGCCTGGGGCCTGATCGCCTCCACCATGATGCTGGTGCGCGGGGTCGGGAGTTTCTACGCCCTGCGCGCGCTGCTCGGTGTGGTCGAGGCGGGGTTCTTTCCGGGGATGATCCTCTATCTCACTTATTGGTTTCCCGCGGTCGAGCGGGCCCGCGCGGTCGCCGGATTCATGACTGCGATCCCCATCTCCGGCGTGGTGGGCGGGCCACTCTCCGGAGCGCTGCTCGGCCTGAACGGCGTGGCGGGACTCGCCGGATGGCAGTGGCTGTTCCTGCTCGAAGGGTTGCCCTCGGTGCTGCTGGGCGCGACGGCCCTGTGGTACCTCACCGATCGCCCGGCCGAAGCGGCCTGGTTGCCCGCCGAGGGACGCACCTGGCTCGCCGAGCGCCTGCGACGAGAGCAGGCTCACGTCGCGGGACGGCACGGCACAAGCCTGCGGCAGGCCCTGCTCGACGGGGTGGTCTGGCGCCTGGGACTGCTCTACTTCCTGATCATCGCAGGCTTGTACGGACAGGGACTCTGGCTGCCGCAGATCATCAAGGGCTCATCGCACCTGAGCGATCTCACCGTGGGCCTGCTCTCGGCCGCGCCCGCGCTCGCCGCGGCGGTTGCGATGATCGCGGTCGCGGCGCACTCCGACCGGACCGGCGAGCGGCACTGTCACGTGGCGGCGCCGCTCGTGGCCGGCGCCGTGGGCTTCGCCGCGACGGCGGCGACCCTCGATACGCCGCTCCTGGCCACCGCGGCGCTCTCGTTGTCCGCGATCGGCTTCACCAGCGCGTTGGGGCCGTTTTGGACGCTCCCCACGACGTTCCTGAGCGGGACCGCGGCCGCCGGGGGGATCGCGCTCATCAACTCGCTCGGCAACGTGGCCGGCTTCGCTGGCCCCTATCTGGTCGGGCTCGTCAAGGACGCGACCGGCGGGTACGCCGGCGCGCTGCTCGCCTTCGCGCTCCTCATGCTGGCAGGCGCGGTGCTCGCGCTCGCTCTGCGCCGCGCCTCATCCTAGGTCGGCCGAAGCCGCGAACCGCGGCGGGCGCCGAGCCTTCGTCGCCTGCTCGTACGCGAAGGCGAGCTTGATCAGCACGGCCTCGCTCCATGGCCGCCCCACGAACGACAGCCCCACCGGCAGCCCGCGCACCTGCCCCATCGGCACGGTGACGTGGGGGTACCCCGCGACCGCGGCGGGGCTCGAAAAGCTGCCACCGCCGCCGGGATCGCCGTTCACGAGGTCGATCAGCGACGCCGGTCCCCCCGTGGGCGCGATCAGCGCGTCGAGCTGGTGTTCGGCCATCACGGTGTCGATCCCCTGTGTGCGCGCCAGCAGATGATTCTTGTCGAGCGCGCGCAGGTAGTCCTGGTCGGTGAGCGGCCCCTTGGCCTGCGCCTGAATGAAGATCTCCTGTCCGAAGTAGGGCATCTCCTTCTCTTGCGTGCGCTCGTTGAACGCGATCAGGTCCGCGAGCGTCTTCGCACCGGCACCGGGAGCCCACTCGTCGAGGTACTGGTTCAAGTCCGCCTTGAATTCGTACAGGAGCACCGCGAACTCGGATTCGTCGAACTGGCCCGCGGTGGCGATGTCCGCGGGATCCACGATCACCGCGCCGAGGCGTTTGAGCGCGTCGATCGCGCTCTCCATCAGGGCGTCGGTGGCCGGGCTGTAGCCCATGAAGCGGGAACGACACACGCCGAGACGGGCTCCCTTCAAGCCCGCAGGGTCGAGGACACTGGTGTACTCGGCCCGCGACCGGCCGGCGCTCGTGGCGGTGGCCTGGTCGCGCGGGTCCACCCCGGTGAGCGCGCCCAACAGCGTGGCGGCATCCGCCACGGTACGCGCCATGGGGCCGGCGGTGTCCTGACTGTGAGCGATCGGGATGACCCCGGCCCGGCTCACGAGACCGAGCGTCGGCTTGATGCCGACGATGCCGCAGCAGGTGGAGGGCGAGACGATCGAACCGTCGGTCTCGGTGCCGATCGCCACCGCGCACAGGTTGGCCGCGACGGCCACACCCGAGCCGGAGCTCGACCCCGACGGCGTGCGATCGAGCGCGTACGGGATGCGACATTGACCGCCCCGCCCGCTCCACCCACTCGATGAATGAGTCGAGCGGAAATTCGCCCACTCGGAGAGGTTCGCCTTACCGAGCAGCACCGCGCCCGCGGCCCGCAGCCGCTCGACCAGGAATGCGTCGCGCGGCGGCGTCACCCCCGCGAGCGCCAGCGAGCCGGCCGTGCTCTGCATCCGATCCCGCGTCGCGACATTGTCCTTCACGAGCACCGGGATGCCGTGCAACGGCCCGCGCGCCCCTTTGGTCTTGCGCTCGGCATCGAGCGCGCTGGCCTGCGCCAGCGCGTCGGGGTTGGCTTCCAGCACCGCGCGCAGGTTCGGCCCCTTCCGGTCCAGCTCCTCGATCCGCTGGAGATAGGCCGTCACGAGCGAGCGCGCGGTGTACTTCCCCGACTCGAGGCCCGCCTGTAGGCTGGCGATGGTGGCCTCTTCCAGCTCGAACGGCGCGGCGACCCGCTCGGTGGGTCGCCTGACCCCGCGCGCGAGCGCGGGGACCATGGGACCCACTGCCGCGACCGATCCGCTCATTGCGGCGTGTTCGAGAAACGCGCGGCGGTCCATCGTCCAATCACTCATGGCGGTCTCCTCGTGGAAATGACAGGCGGCGGGAACAGCGCTAAACTTGCTGCCACTCGGGAGTCACGGCCAGCGATGCAACAGACAGTCGGAGGACAGTCGGACGTAGGAAAGCTCCGAAGAGTCGCGCTGAAGCACGCGCACGACGCGTTCCGCGACGCCGCCCTAGTCGATCGCCAGTGGCGGGACCTTGGCTACCTCGCTCGCCCGGACGTCACCGCCGCAACGGCCGAGTACGAACACTTCCTCGTACTGCTCGAGGCCGCAGGGGTCGAGATCCTACGCCTCCCGCTCGACTCCACAGTGGGTCTCGACTCACTGTACGTGCGGGACGCCTCCATCGTGTGCGATCGGGGAGTGATTTTCTGCAACATGGGCAAGCCACAGCGGCGCACTGAGCCCGCAGCCCAGGAGGCCGCCTTCCGCGCCGCCGGGATCCCCATCCGTGGCCGCGTTACCGGCGACGGCACCGTGGAGGGGGGAGACGTGTGCTGGATCGACGACCGCACGCTGGCCGTGGGTCGAGGCTACCGCACCAACGACGCGGGGATCCGCCAGCTGCGTGAGCTCGTCCAGGACTGCGTGGACGAGGTCGTCGTGGTGCCGCTGCCCCACTGGCACGGCCCGGAAGACGCCTTCCATCTCATGTCGATGGTGAGCCCGATCGACCGCGACTTGTTCCTCGTGTATGCCCCGCTCTTGCCGGTACCGTTTCGCGAGGCGCTGGCTTCCCGCGGCATCGAGCTGGTCCAAGTGCCGGATGCCGAGTTCGCAACGCTGGGGTGCAACGTCCTGGCGGTCGCGCCTCGCGAGGTGCTGATGGTCGCCGGCAATCCGGAGACGCACGCCCGGCTCGAGCGCGCCGGCGTGACGGTGCACGAGTTCGCGGGGCGAGAGATTTGCCTCAAGGGGGGCGGTGGGCCGACCTGCCTGACGCGACCGCTGATGCGGGACCGGGGGTAGGACCCCCCGGCAGGCCCCTGGGTCTTATATTGGAGCCGAACCCCGTTTCTTGGAGGGTGCCATGTCGAGAACCGTCCTAGCGGCAGGTGTCGCGGTCGCGGTGTTGATCGGTCTCGCCGCGTGTAGTGGCGGCAAGCAGTCGACCAAGCCAGCGGCCGGCTCCAAGGCCGCGGCGCAGCCCACCTCCGAGCAGAAAAAGAAGACGACTGCCAAGCCCGACACCGCCAAAGCGAAGAACCCCCTGACCAACAACTAGCCGGCGGTCAGGCCGAGAGCGCGCGCAGCTCCTGCTCGATGCGCTCACGCTCGACCGCTTCCCCGAGCGAGTCGAACAACTCGCGGGCGCGCTCGAGGTACGCACGGGCTTCGTCCTGCTGCCCGAGGCGGCTGCGGAACAAGCCATACGCGTGGTACACTTGCGCTTCGGTGGCCACCGAACGGTCCACTGCCTTGGCGAGCTCGATCGCCTGCTCGAAGAAGACGAACCCGGTCTCGTCCCCCTGGGCACCGCGCAGCCGGCCCATCAGGGTGTAGATCTGGGCCAGG
>WNGI01003237.1_pt1 | contig 14299 bp, 16 predicted proteins | sample 5400621 | NCBI WGS metagenome assembly WNGI01 (sample SAMN13153374, study PRJNA577476) | soil metagenome | isolation source: 20 cm soil or saprolite under Garry oak tree replicate 1 | place: USA:California | collected 2016-06-15
GCCCGCGTTGTAAAGCAGGACCGGAGCCGCCATGTTGTTGGTGGCGATGGCCGGCGCCACCGTGTCGACGTTGAAGTAAGCCATGTAGGCATCCAGACCGGACTGCACCGTCTTGTATTCCTGCTCACAAGCCTTGGCCTGGGCACTCGTGGTCAGCCCGACCAGGCTCAGCGTGACGATCGCGGCAAGGACGCCCAGGATCGTGACCACCACCAGGAGCTCGATCAGGGTGAACCCAGACTGGCCTTTCTTGCCCTTCAGATTCCTGGCGAAATATCCGTAAAGACCCTGCATACCCCAACTCCTCGAAATGCTGCCCAGAGCTCCGGCTTGGGCGGCTCCCATGTATAAGTCCGGCTTGTGTCCCAACTCTATGCACCGCGTGCGCAAATCTGAATAGAGGGATTGGCCTAGGCGACTGGGCGCCAGTCCGGTCAGGGCTGGGCGCGGGCCGTGGCGGCTAACCCAGGCCGGTGCGGACCGCCTCCAGGACGATCAGGAACAGGCTTGTGCCGCCAAGGAACGGGAGCGTGCAGCCGCGCCGTGTTTTGCTGATTCCGCTGCCCCCTTCGTTTTCGGCCAGGAGGTTGATCTCCACCTGGGCTGTCCGGCGCTCTTCGCGAGGCTGATTGCGGCGCTTTTTCATGCCCGGCGCCTCATGACGAGGCCGATGCACGTGAGGTAGGGCACATACAGGACTTCAGCGTCCACCCGGGGCGGGCGCGGCAGGGGATCCACCGGGTGGCCGGTCAGCCGCGCCAGCCGGCTGCTCAGGTGCGAGGGGAGCTCCTTGTCAGAACGCACGAGGATCGGCGAGCTGGCGCCGAACCCACTTGCGCCGGAGCGCTTTTGGAAGGCAAGCACCGGCCTGAGGCCGTTCGCCAGGGCCAATGCAAGGTCGCCGCCGGACGCCACCCTGAAGCTGTGCGCACCTCGTGGCACGCGACCGTCGATCAGAACCGCCTCGCACGGGTCCATGGTCATGTCCAGCAGAATGCACGAGCCGACCGCGATGGCACGGGCGATGCAGAGCGACTTCAGGTCCACCGCCACGGGTTCCAGGCCGGCATGCCTGACCGCTGCGGCGATCGCCTGTACTTGACTGCGGTCCCACGCGGTCGCGAATATGGTCCTCTCTTCCCGGACTCCGGGGAGCTCGATGTGCCGCGTCGCCATTCGATCCGAACCCAGGTTGAGCTGAGCCCTCACCGATGCATCGATCTCGAGGTCGGGGGTGCCCTTGGGAAATGTAAGGACCCTGAAGCTGGCGATGACATCGCTTGCCGCAATCAGCGCCCGGGTCGCGCTGATCTCGCTCCGGGCGAGCAGCTGCCTGAGCGCCTGTCCCAATACCTCCGGGTCCAGCACACGGCCATCTTCAAGTGCGCCTGGCGGCGCCGCACTCTCGCCGCACCGCATCGGGCCACCTGGCATGCCGTCCAGCACGCGGAGCGTGCCGCTCGAAAGGTCCAATGCAAGCCTTGATGGGGACATGCCTATGGAGAGTAGAAGGACCAGCCCTGGACATAGACTCCGGTACCGCCCCAGATGGCCCCGGGACCGACCTGCACGCGAGCCCATAAGCGCGGATTGGAGGCACAGCTGGTCGAGCTCGGGGTTGAGCTGATGCACGCACGCAGGTCGGAGACGCGGGTGCTGCCAATTCGCACGAAGTAGCTTCCGGCGATAGTAGAGGCGAAATACAGGCAAGGGCCCGCCGGGCACGCTCCGACGATTGGTGAGCTGGCGATCGCACTGCCCGGACCAAACTTGGCGGCCTTGAACATCTGTGTCCCGCCCATCGGTATCTCAACGTCGTAGACCTGGCCATCGTTCGCTCCGAAGTACCAGCCGCCGTTGGCGTCGGCCATCGGGGTGGTATTGATGGCCGGCCTGCCGTCCGGCTGCCCGTCGTAGGTATAGGCGACCGCGGTGAGCCCGCCGGTGTACAGGTAGAGGAGCCCGTTGGTCCCGCCCACCCCGATCAGGTCCTGGCCTGGACAATGGCACCAGTACGGCGCGCGTGAAGTGGCGGCGCCGCTGGGAAGAACAACGCTGGGCCCCGCGGACGTGGTGTATGAGGGCCCTGACCTGACCGCGATCTGCGCCAGGTCGAGCCTGCCTGACGCGGTCGCCACAGCCAGGCTCAGTGTTCCACCGGAGGAAGGCACCATCGAGCTGATGCCGTAACCGACCACGTTGGCGCCGCTGAGCGCGAGCGAGTCGACCGGGGTCAAGGTGGTCGTCACCAGGTCGGCACCGCCGGCGCCGGCATCCGGTGTGGTGGTCTCCGTATAGCGCCAGTGCTGCAAGCTCGCGCTCGTCGAGCCGGTGACCAGGACGAACACCTCGTCGTTGACCGTTCTCCCGCCGTTTGACACCCGGCCAGGAAAGACCAGGGGGGCGCCGACAACTCGGCCGCCAACGCCTGCAGAGGCCTGCTGAGGACACGTGCCGCCAGTCCTTGCGTCGTAAACGTACAGGCCGCCGGAATCGCCAAAGAAGACGTAACCCGGGAAGTTCGCGGCGCCACCTGCTGTGACCTCGGCGGCCGGGGGTGCGCTAACCGTGGCCGAGGCCGCGAGGTCGCAGCGAAAGCTCGGCGCTCCGCCGTTGCGTTCATTGAACACGACGACGCAGTGGCCGGCGCATCCGGAGCTGGTTTTGGCCACCGGCGCCACGATTTCGACCGAGCCATCGGGATCGGCCGCCGTCAAAACGGATGCCGTCGGAGCCCCTCCAAGCCCGACGGTCCAGCGCGGCGTGGTTTGCCCGAACGGATATGAGGAGAGGCGGCCGGCGGTGTCGCTGACCAGGTAGCGGTCTCGATTCCCGCCCGTATCGTGAACGCCGTCGACGTTGAAGAAACCCGATGCCAGGGACACCGACTGCTCCGGCAGGATTGCGCTGCAAGTCTGCTTCACGGCGGCGGGCTGCCCGTTCAAAGTCAGGGACCAGGGCCCGCGCGCGTCCTGCGCGCATATGGCAGGCACCGATTCCACCTGCAGCTGATGAATCGCGAGCTCCGCGACTGAAGTTACCGTGGCCTCGGTCTTGACTCGGTCCACCAGACTCCGAGAGATGGTGAATGAGTTCGTCAGCTCGGTCAAAAGGGCTCCGACCAGGATGGCAAGGAAGGCAACGATGATGAGAACGGCGCTGAGAACGCTCCCACGCTGCCGGCGTCGGCGATCGCGCAGCAGCGGCATCACATGTCTCACGGCGTGGGCGAGGCCGTGAGCCGCGGATAGAAGCGCAGGGTCTGCGAGTCGCTGTAAGAGCTGTTGTAAAAGGCGATGGTCACGGTGACGTTGACCACGACTGAGGGATTGGCGCCACTGCTGTCGATGTACCAGGAGTAGGCGGTGACGTTGGTGGCGGTAACCCGGCTCGAGGTGCCTGCGTATCGCGTCACCACATGGCGGCTGGAGTCCCACACGTACCTGACCGTGTACGGTGCCGCAACACCACCTATCTCGTTGGGCACCTTGTGGCCTTGCAGGAGCAGGTCCTGTGTGGTGCACGGGCTGGTTGGGGTGCCGCAGCCTGACGGAACAGGCGCTCGCGCCAGGACGAAGTCGTCGTAAGCGGTGAACTGGAAGTTGCGAACCTGCGAACTGGCCTCGACCCGCGCCGTGGCGGTGTTGGCCGCCTGCATGGAGGTCAGGACCACCGAGGTGAGGGCCCCCATCACCATCACCCCGAGCGCGGTGGCAATGAGGAGCTCGATCAGCGTGAAGCCGGCCTGCCGGCGGCGCCGAGCGCCCACAGCAGCCGTCACCCCGAGCTCATCGGTATGCGTCCGACCGATCGGTCCCAACGAACCCTCCGCGTTCGTGGGGTTTCTTCGTAGGACTCTCATCGGTTCACCTTATAGACGGACACGGTTGAGCCCACCGCCCCGAGCGATGGGTAGCTCTGCACCTGCACTGACCACTGCTGAACGCCTGACTGCAAAGTGGTGGCGCTGACATCAGCCCTCACGTTGGTGCCTGCCGGGCACGAGCCGCCCAGCGCGACCTGGGTCGGCCTGGCGGCGGAATCGACCGCGAAGCATTCCGAATACGAGGCCGGCGTGGCATTGAATACGGACGCACCGATTTTCTCGAGCTCGTACTCAACGGCGGCGCTCGCGGCCGTGGTGCGCTTGACCAGGGTGGCGTCGAGAAGGGCCGTGCTGAACGATCCCACGAGGACGACCACGACGAGGCCGATGATCGTCACGCTGACCAGTAGCTCGATGAGGGTGCTGCCGGCCTGCGCCCGGCGCCGCCGCTCGCTGCGGCTGCGCATCAGTGAACGGCTTTGAGCAGCCCGTACATGGGCAGGATGACAGAGACAGCGACGAATCCCACCGCAGCCCCCACCGCGATCACGAGACCCGGCTCCATCAGGGCGATCATGTTGCGCACCTTGTAGTCCATCTCCTCCGCCAGGAAGTCGGCAATCTGCTCGAGGCTCTGGTCGAGGGTGCCGGTTTCCTCGCCGACTCGGACCATCCGGAGCACCATCGGCGCAAAGAGGCCGGTGGCGGCAAGAGGCTCCGAGAAGCCGTCCCCCGTCACCATCCGCAGCCGTACCGCCTCCAGTCCGCGCCGGTAGCGGATGTTGCCGGCAGACGCGCTGGCCACGTCGAACGTCTGACTGATGGGGATGCCCGCGCGCAGCATGGTCGCCAACGTGCGCGTGAACCGCTCGACGATCGAGAAAACGACGATGGTCCCGAGTACCGGGACGCGAATTATGGCGTAATCCCAGAAGACTCGGCCAGGCTTGCTCTGCAGGAACAAGAACGTCGCGAACACAATCAGCAGGCTCGCGACGACGATCTGGAGACGCCAGGTCTCGGCGAACGTCCCCAAGCCGAGGAGCAGCTTCGTGGGAAGTGGAAGCTCGGCGTGGAACTCGTTGAACAAGGACACAAAGTTGGGCAGCACGACCACGATCAGGACGCCACAGACCACGACTGCCAGCGTCAAGATGATCGCCGGGTAGATCATGGCGCTGCGGAGCTTCCTCAGGGCCGAGTCTTGACGCTGCAGGTAAATCGCGATTTGGAGAAGCACCCGTTCAAGGCTTCCGCTGTACTCCGCGGCACGCACCATGTCGATATAGAGCTGGTTGAAGATCTGGGGATGGTGCGAGATCGCTATGGAAAACGACTCGCCCTCATCTAGATCGTCGTTCACGTCATCCAGGGCAGCTTTGAAGGCGCCCGAGCGGGTACCGCTCCGCAGCAGACTGATGGCATCCGTGATCGGTACGCCGACCTTGAGGAAGGTTGCCAGCTGGCGAGAGAACAGGACGAGATCGGAGGTGCTCACCCCGAAGAAGGTCGGCATCTGACGATAGAACCAGTGCCATCCCCCTCGCGCCTGGCGCAAGGACACCACGCGGTAGCCGCGCAAGGTGAGGTTGCGATGCACGATCGCGGCCGAATCGCCGTCGATCAGCTTGTCTTCGAGGGTACCGCTCGGGGAATAGGCTCGATACTGATATTTGGTCGCGATCTCTCTGCCTCCGTTAGATGATGTAGACGCTGCGTACGACTTCGGACACAGTCGTGATCCCGGCCGCCACCTTGTCCCAGGCATCCAGGCGCAAGGGAACCACCCCACCGGCGATGGCTGCGGTCATGATTTCGCGGTGGCCGGCACGGCCGATCACGAGCCGCTTCAGCTCCTCGGTCATCGTCAGAACCTCGAAGACGCCGATGCGATCGTAGTAGCCGGTGTGATTGCACCGCCCGCAGCCCTGCCCCTGGTAAAGCTCCTTCGGTACTTCAACGCCTATCGACGCGGCGAAGTCCGCTTCTTCAAGAGTTGGTGGATGGGGCGTCCGGCATCCGTCACAGACCTTGCGTACGAGGCGCTGCGCCACGATCGCGATGACCGAAGAGGCGGTCAAGAAGCCTTCGATGCCCATGTCGGTGAATCGGAGCAGGGCGCCGGCGGCGTCAGTGGCATGCAGAGAAGACAACACCAGGTGACCGGTCAGCGCTGACTGCACTGCGATCTCTGCGGTTTCGCGGTCCCGAATCTCACCCACGAGGATGATGTCCGGATCCTGGCGCAGGATCGCGCGGAGGCCGTTGGCAAAGCTGATATCAGCCAGCTTGTTGATCTGGCTCTGGTTGATGTTGTCAAAGGTGTACTCGACCGGATCCTCGATGGTCATGATGTTGCTGACCTGCTGATCGAGCTCGTGGATCGACGCGTACAGGGTGGTCGTCTTGCCGCTTCCAGTCGGTCCGGAGACGATGATCATTCCGTACGGGGAGTGGAGCATGCCGTGGAATCGGTCATATGACCCGCGCGAGAAACCGAGCTGCTCGAGCGTGATCAGCGAGCGGCCCCGGTCTAGAAGTCTCAGGACCAGCTTCTCGCCCCAGATCGTTTCGATGGTGGCGACCCGGATGTCGAGCTCGCGGCCGTCCACAGTCAGGCTGATCTGACCGTCCTGAGCCCGGCGGCGCTCAACGATGTTCATGTCCGCCATGATCTTGATTCGCGACGCCAGGGCTGCTCCGGTTGCACTGGGTAGGTGCGCGACGTCCTGCAGCACACCATCGATCCGGAACCGGATCCGGAGGTGGTCTTTCTGTGGCTCGACGTGGATGTCGGATGCGCGGTCTCTCAGCCCCTGCGTGATCAGCATGTTCACAATCTCGACCGCGGGCGAAGTCGCCGTGACGGTCGAGAGATCAAAGACCGTGGTCCGACTGGCCGAAGTGAATTGGGGCCGGCTGTCCTTCAGAGAGCGAGCAGCCTCCTGGATTCGCGGCCGCATGCTGTGAACGCGGCTGAGGTTGGCGATGATGTCGGAGGTCCCGGCCAGGTAAGGCACGATCCGCAGGCCGGTGATCAGCCGCAGGTCGTTCACGAGGTGGAGGTCGGTGGGGTCGGCCATCGCCACGGCCAGGCCTCCGGCTTCACGCCGAATGGGAAGCAGTACGTTGCGGCGCGCGAACTCCTCCGGCACCAGCTGGGCAATCTCGAAATCAACCGCCTCCCTGCGCAGGTCGGCCACAGGCACGTCGAGATGCTCGCCGAGCACAGCCGTAAGCCGATCCTCGTCGAGTGCGCCCAGGTCGACCAGCACCCGGCCCAGCGGCCGCGAGCTGGTTGGCTGAAGCTCGAGAGCACGCAGCAGCTGTCCTTGATTGATCAGCTGCTCGGCCAGCAGTCGCTCGCCCAAGCGGCGGGGGGTTTCCTGGGCGCGCGCTGACGCCTGAGCCTGGTGACGAGCCATCGCGCTGATCCTGCGGAGCTTCCGCGGCTTTGAGAATGGGAATTGCCCGCCCGGCTGGGTCGTTTGTCCCGGTTTTGCGGGGGACATGCCGGACCTCCGCCTTAGTCGGCCGTCAAGCCCATGCGCGCGGCACACAGCATGGCTTCGGTCCGGCTCCGCAGCTCAAGCTTGCGATAGATGTTGGCGAGGTGATTGCGCACGGTCTTGGGGCTGATGCCGCGAGCCGCTGCAATGACCGGTATCGATTTGGCTGCGCCGATCATCGTCAGGATGTCCAGCTCGGTTGGGGACAGGACTGCCGCCGGCCGGCGCCCGTGGGAAGCGCCGTCGTTCAGGCGTCCGAGGACCAGACCCATCAGCTCCGAGCCGAAGGCGCGGTGGCCCGAGAGGACCGTTTGCACCCCGACCAAGAACTCGTCAAGGGTGGCGTTCTTGGTGAAAAGACCAGCCACGCTCGAATGCAGGGCGGCAGCCATGAGCCTTTCGTCCTCGGGCTCGCCGAGGAGGATCACAGACACCGGCGGGTTTAGCTGTGCGAGCCGCTCAACCAGGTCATATGCAGGCATCGGCTCGGACCTGATCTCACAGAAGACCAGGCGCACGCCTCCTCGGAGGGCGATTTCCAGGCCGGCGTCAGTGTCGTGGGCGACCTGAACCCGCGCCCGCACCGGTGGCCCCGTCAACAGGCTGGTCAGCGCGGCCAGGAAAAGCGGCATGCGGTCGATAAGCAGCAAGCTCGGGCCGTCGCCCGAGTCAAGCACAGCTTCGTCGCTCATTGCGACACGTCGCGGAATAACCACCACTGTATTCCGGAATGTAGTGCTTCGAACCCACGCGGGTAATGGGATCGTAGTACTACTTCGTATCCGGCTCTGGGCCCAGCGTCCCGGGACTAAAGGTCAGATTTCGACAAGGCCCTTGCGAACTGCGTAGAGAACGGCCTGAGCGCGGTCGTAAATGTCGAGCTTCTCGTACATATTGCTCACGTGGTTGCGCACCGTCTTTTCGCTGATCTTCAGCTTGTACGCAATCTGCTTGTTTGCCATCCCCGTCGCAAGCATCTTGAGGATCTCGACTTCGCGCGCCGTCAGGCCGTCGTAGAACTCCTTGGGCGTCGTCGCTCCGGTCAGCATCTCGAGCACGCGGTTGGCTACCGCGCTGGCCATCACGCGCTCGCCGGCGACCACCGCCACGATGCTGGAGACGATTGCGCTAGCCTGCGAATCCTTGAGCACGTAGCCGCTGGCCCCGGCCTTCAACGCCTGGATCACGTGGTTATCGGCTTCGAACGTGGTCAACATCAGGACTTTGATCTTCGCGTTCTCGGCCAGGATCCTCCGAGTGGCTTCGATGCCGTCGATGTTCGGCATCTTGATGTCCATCAACACGACATCGGGCTTCAACGCGAGGGCGAGCTTGACGGCATCGAGCCCGTCGACCGCCTCGCCCACGACCGACACTCGATCGTCACCGTCGAGTAGGCGAGCCAGGCCCGACCTGAAAAGTGTCTGGTCGTCCGCGATCAATACCCTTGCGGCTCGAACGGACGTAGCTGCTTTGGTCGGCGGCTGTATTGCAGTGCTCAAATCAGTTGCTCCTTGGGCAGAATGGCGCGGACGGTTGTCCCTCCGCCGGATTCGGTTTCGACCTCGAGCCGGCCACCCAGGATCAAGGCTCGCTCCTGCATCCCAAGAAGGCCCATGCCGGGGGCTCGATCGCCGGCTGCGGACTCTGACCCTCTGCCGTCGTCCCTGACCGAAACGGCAAACTGGCTTCCCAGCGCCGGACCCAGGGCGACCTCGACCAGGCCTGCGCCACTGTGCATCCGTACGTTGGTCAGGGCCTCTTCGATGATGCGGTAGAGGTTGAGCGCCGCCTGCGATCGGAGGCGCAATGGCCAGGACGGTGAGACCGACAGGCTCACGTGAACATGGGTCTTCTCTTCGAAGCGACGCAGAAGCACTCGCACCGCGTCAGCAAATCCCTCCTCGATCCCGGTCTCGCCTCGCAGGTCATAGAGGACATGACGCAGGTTGGTTAGAACATCCCGAGTCGACTCTTGCAGCTCGTCCAGCTGCCGCAAGGCACTCTGCCGGCCTGTCTGCTCGACCTTGAAGTTCTCGAGCTCGATCAGCATCGTGGTGAGCGTCTGCGCCACGCGATCGTGCAGCTCGCGGGCAAGCGTGCGCCGGATCTCGTCAGAGCTCCCGCTGACGAGATAAATCGAGCCGTCAACCACCCGCGGCGAAGCCACCCTCTCTGTCTCCCCTCTTGCTGAACAAATGCTTACGACGGAAAAATCGAGCGTCCGAAAACCCAAGGCGATTCGGGCTGGACTAGGCCTTTTCCCACCAAAAAGGCGCTACAAGCACTAAAGCGTGCGGGAATTCCCAAGTCAATGGATAGAACTGACCATTTTTGCCCAGGCTATGCTTTGGAAGTCCCCCGACGGCGTCCAGAAACGCTCGAATCAGTCGCTGTTGTCCTGGCCGGCGGCGGACGCGGCCTGGGTCCGATTGCGCACCTTGAGCACGGTCAGCACCTCGTGAACGTGCTTGTTCACCGTCGCGATCGAAATGCTCAGGCGCGCCGCGATCTCTCGGTTGGTGCGGCCCAGGCGCACCTGTTCCAGGACCTGTCGCTGGCGTGGGCTGAGTCCGTTGATGCGCCCATTGACGCGTGGGGAGTGGCGCGCCGGCCTTGTCCGGTTGCGCGTCCCGCTCGAGTTGGTGGCGGCCAGACGCCTGATGGAGCTGACCATCTCAGCGACGGGCATGGCCTTCGACAAGAACATGTCGGCGCCTGCTCGCTTGCTCGCCTGGCCGACCCTAATGTCCAGGCTCGCGCTGATCACAGCGACTCTGACCTCAGGCCATTTCTCGGTCACCTCGCGAGTTGCCGCAACCCCATCGTTGCCCGCGCCCATGTAGACGTCCATGAGAATGACATCAACTGGAGTTTTCTTCATCATCGCGTCGAGGTTGACGGCCGAGCCCGCCTCCCACGTGATATCGATGTCCGACTCCCGTTCCAGAGCTCGTTTCAGGCCCAGCCGGAAAACGGGATGATCATCGACGATCCCCACGCGAATCGCCGAACGGCGCTGACTTGCCCCTGCGATGTGCCCCAAACCTCCAGGCTCCTTGTGGCGGTCCACCAACCGCTCACCCAAGGACGCTAGGCATCATAAGGCAACATTCGAAGGTAATAAGTATTTCCTTGTCTGGCGTTTTGCCCGGCCGCTAGGACATTCGTCTCATTGGAGTCAAGGGTGTGGCGTGCGACCCTCCGGACATTGGGCGGAAGGCATGACCGCCCGGCTGGAGGGTTGTAATGTCCACACGATCGGCTGGACGGTTCTTTTATCGGGTGTTCCTGCCGATCGCCGTGGCGGTCAACCTGGGACTTGGCGTCGCCGTGCTGAGCAACCTCAGACCCGAAAGCTGGCTCGGCTGGCTGGAGATCGCGTCAGGCGCCTTTTGCTGCACGGTCGCGGGTTGGCTTGCGGCGTCTGCCTGGTCAAAGTCGTATTGGGGTGGCGCCATGACGCGGCAGATAACGGTTTGGCGTCAGATCGCCGACGCGATCTTCATCTGGCTCGAGGACGCTCCGCTGCCGGCTGAGGCACTTCAGCGGCTCAAGACCTCTCTGGACGAGGTGGGCCACCACCCCAAGTCGCGCTCGGTCTAGAGCCTGGTCAATCCGAGCGCCTGTGCTTGGATAGCCCGCGCGGCCGGCCGCCATGGGCTGACTGCAGGGCGCGTGGCTCCCCCGGCTCCGCGATCCGGCTGAGCTCGTCCAGCGCCTGGCGCGCGCAGGCAACCACCTGGGCTGCTTCGACGCTGATTCGCTCGGCCTGGCGGTTGAGCTGGTCGTCGTCCAGGTCGTTCAGGTGGCCGGCAAGGTGCTCCAGCAACTTCCGCTGCCTCAGAACCATGGAATCGAAACGTTGCACCTCATCGGTCAGCCTCGTCACGATCCGCACCAGATCGGCGCCGGCGCCCTCAACCTCCGTCATTTGTCCAGCCTCCAAAACTACCCCGGCCCGAGGCGGCCGGCAATCCACAATTTCGATGGTCAGGCCCCCTGGAAACTGATTGGCAACCGCCGGCCTGGCGCCCTCGTATTGATGCCTAACGCCGCGGCGCAAGCAATCCGGCGATCGGCTAGGACACTTGCTCCCATTCGGGTAGGCGGAGTGGCTTGAACCGCAAGTCCAGGGGCTGACCGGCGGCGATCGCCTTGAACGCTCGGAACTGGGCGTGCCCGGTCACGAGGAGCCGCACGTCGGACTCCGCGACCACGGTCGACTCGTTGAGAGACCTATCCCACATCGGTGCCCAGCCCAGGCTGTCGCCGGGTCTTATGCGAAATGCGGTCCCGTTTGAGATTGCCCGAAGCGTCCCTTCCACGACCACGATGAGCTCGGAGCAGTAACGGCCGGCCTGGGCCACCGGGGCGCCGGCTGGCAGACGGATCTCGTCGGTGCTGCTGAGCAGAGACCAGACGTCCGTGTCTGAGCAGTCCGCCAGCTCGCGAACCGCGCGGAGAGCCGAGAATCGCCCGTCGGTCGAGGTTTTCAGGCCCACTGGTGCGACCTCGCGACCGGGACCGTCGCCTCGTAGATTCCCTGTGAGTGCATGATCGCCGCGTCTGGATGGAAATGCCGCAGAAGGCGCAGCGCCGGCCGGTTGTCCGCTTGCATCGTAAAGGTGAACTGCCGGATGCCCGCCGCCTGTGCCAGGTCGGCAAGGGCGCCGAGCATCCGCGTCGCCAGTCCCTCGCGCTGCCAGCCGTCGGCGACCACGACCGCGACCTCGGCCGTTTCAGCGCCGGAGCGCCGTGAGTAGCGCGCCACTCCGACGATCTCGCCGTCAATGACGGCGACGACGGCCTCGCGGTCGTGATGGTCGATGTCGAGCAGTCGCGTCGGCTGCGCTTGCTCGGGGCGCCTCAGCGGGCTGTGAAAGCGCCGGTAGATCGTCTCGGGAGAAAGCCGGTAGAAGAACCGGCGCAGACCCATTCCATCCGAACTCTCCAGGCGCGCGAGCCTGGTCAGCCCCGCCGCCTCAGCCTCGATCGCCACCATGTCACCCACCTCCGGGCTTGACGAAGAACCTGAACCGATAAACAAATAGCACGAACGGTCGTATAAGTCAAGTATAACCGACCGGTCGTGCTAATATGTGGCTCGAGATGGCTGTGCAGACCCCTACCACGGACAAGCGGCGGATCCGGGGCGACCGCACCCGGCAGGCGATCCTGAGCCGGGCGGGACAGCTCGCGTCAGCCGAAGGGCTGGAGGAGGTTTCTCTTCAGCGGCTGGCGGGCGACCTCGGCATCAGCAAGAGCGGCCTGTTCGCCCACTTCGGCTCCAAGGAGGAGCTGCAGCTGGCGACGGTTGAGGAAGCGGCCCGGGTTTTCGCCCAGGAGGTGCTGAAGCCAGGCCTCAGCGTGCCGACCGGCCTTGGCCGGCTCTGGGCAATGTGCAACGCACATCTCTCATACCAGGAGAGGAAGGTCTTCGCGGGCGGCTGCTTTTTCGAAGCCGCCTCGGTCGAGTTCGACAGCCGTCCCGGTGCAGTGCGCGACGCGGTGCTGGAGAAGGTTCGCTACTGGTCGGGCAGCCTGGCTCGCGCCGCCCGCGAAGCGCAGGCCGCGGGCGAGCTGAGTGCTGACGCCGATCCCGAGCAGCTGGCGTGGGAGCTTGGGAGCCTGCTCAGCGCTGCCAACCGCAGCCATGTGATCGACGGTGGCGGCCAGGCCTTCGATCGCGCACGGCGTGCAATCCGCGACCGCCTGCAGCGCGTGGCCACGAGCTCGGCGGCGCCTCTGCCCGGAAGCTGACCAAACGGGCCAGGCGCGGTGCGCCCTATCGGGCGCGCCTCCCTGAATCAGGAAAGATCGACGCGATCTCCGGTGGGGCCTCGAGCCCGAGCTCATCAAGCCTTTCCAGGAGACGGGGCCGGATGCCGCTCGCCGCGAACCGGCCGATGACGTGACCCTCGGCGTCGAAGCCGGTCCGCGTGAAGCGGAATATCTCCTGCATCGTGATCACCTCTTCTTCCATCCCGATGATCTCACTGATCTGCACGACCTTTCGAGTGCCATCACGCAACCGCTCAACGTGTACAACCACGTTCAGGGCGCTCGCGATCTGCGCCCTGATCGCGCGCACTGGAAGGTCGTAGCCGGCCATCAGCACGAGGGTTTCGATCCTGGCAAGGGCGTCGCGAGGCTTGTTGGCGTGGAGCGTGGTCATGGATCCGTCGTGGCCGGTGTTCATCGCCTGCAGCATGTCCAGCGCCTCCGGACCTCTCACCTCGCCGACGATGATGCGGTCCGGCCTCATGCGAAGCGAAGTGACGACGAGGTCGCGAACGGTGATCCCGCTGCTGGTCGACGAAGAGGGCCGCGTCTCGAGGCGGGCCACGTGGCGTTGACGCAGCTGCAGCTCGGCCGCGTCCTCGATCGTTACGATCCGCTCGTCATCTGGAATGTAGCCCGACAAGACGTTGAGCAGGGTCGTCTTGCCGCTGCCAGAGCCGCCGCTGACCAGCACGTTCGCGCGGGCCTCGACGCACGCCTTCAAGAAACCAAAGGCGCTCAGGCTGCAGCTGCCAAGGCGGATCAGATCGGCCATGTCGAGCGGACCGCGGACGAACCTGCGGATGGTGAGCATCGGACCGTCGACCGCCACCGGCGGGATTGCCACGTGGACCCTGGAACCATCGGCGAGCCGTGCGTCGGCGAGAGGATTCTCCTCGTCCACCCGCCGGCCGACCGACTCGACGATTGCCCGAATCACCTGCAGCAGCTCGGCGTCATTCTCGAAACGAATCGGGGTCAGCAGTATCTTGCCCCCCACCTCGACATACACGTCTCGCGCGCCCATGACCATGATCTCAGTGACGTTCGGATCCGCCAGCAGGGGTGCGATCGGGCCCAGAAACTGATATTGCGTCGAGGGAGCGAGACCGGGGGCCGGTTCGTTCATTGCGTTAGGTGGACCGAGGGTGGCCATGTCATCAAGCTGGGATCGCCAACA
>WNGI01003238.1_pt1 | contig 14298 bp, 16 predicted proteins | sample 5400621 | NCBI WGS metagenome assembly WNGI01 (sample SAMN13153374, study PRJNA577476) | soil metagenome | isolation source: 20 cm soil or saprolite under Garry oak tree replicate 1 | place: USA:California | collected 2016-06-15
TTCGCGAGCTCGCCGAGACGCAAACGAAGGTGGCACTCGTACTCGTTCACGAACGGCGGAAACGGTTTAGAGGCGGATGAGTTATCGATCTTCCACATCTCCTCGAATGCGATCCCGAGGTTGACAGTGAACTTTCCATACAGGGTATCTCATAGCTGCCGGGCGGTTCCGATGAGCCCATCTGAAAATTCAACGCGGCCACAACCCCGCTCTCGCGGGAGCGATTGAACGCGTACCGACGCTTTCGGAAGGCGCCCTTCTTCAGCACCGGCGCCGTCGCGGCGACGACCGCTTCCATCGCCTGGACGTACTCGGACTTCAGTGGCATCGCTCGGATATTGCCGCATCAGATGGACAACAGGCGCAAGATCATCTTTGACACATCTCGTGCCTATAGTGCTCGCGGATGTCGACCGACCTCATCTTCCCGGCGCAGGTTGTCCTCGCATTCCTCACGATGAGCCTGCTGGCGCGGTGGTACGTCGCACCACGCCTCACTGGACTTCCGCGGGACTCCGCGCTCCAGCCGCTCCTTGTGGTTCAGGCCTTCCGCTACATCGGCCTCGGGTGATGATCCTCGGCATTCTGCTTCGCCGCTCCGATAATCGGCAGTAAAGATGACGAAGAGCCTCCGAAGCGACCCGCGCCGGATTCGCGCCGCACGGCGCGCCAAGCTCCCGGCCGTGCGAAGCCGAAGGCCGAGCCCGGGTCGTCACCATCCGGCATCGGCCGCCGATGTCCGTGAGGCTCTGCGCAGCTTCGGCGAGGACGCCTACTACGGCCTCGTTGCGATCGAGCTCATGCCGGCTCCGGCCACGCCGAAACGCCTACCGCTGGGTGAGCTCATCGGACCGGGGCTGATCGTGCTCTATGACCAACCGGTTCCGCCGTGGCGTCTTGGGTTTGACCTACCGGCAGACGAGCGTTCACGTCTCCGCGCGGCGGGCGCGTTAACGGATCGTGAAGGCGTCATCGGATGGCCCGGCTCGACGCTGCGACGGTTCATGCTCGCGTACGTCCTCGCGCATGAGCTCGGCCACCACGTGTTGCAACACGAGCGAAGGCTGCGCGGCGAAGCTGCTGCGCGGACTCGGGATCACGACGCGCGAGCCGAAGCAATCGCGCGGAGGCTCCGCGCGCGACTTGATTGACGCTCTCGATCTTCGCTGACGGCGTTGAGAATCCCGAAAACCTAGCTCGACTTGCAGACGTGGCGCGTCTCCTCGGAGCCGTCCGCTCGGCCTCGATTGTGGGACCCCTCATCGCGATCGAGAACGCCCCCGGCGCCCGCCCGATTTACGGCAGGGCACCGCTGCGAGACCAAACGACGATCGCCGTAGGCAACGAACGGCGAGGCCTTTCGCCGCGAACGCTCGCGTTGGCCGCGGAAACACTCGAGATACCCACGCAGTCACGAACGGTGAAGACCCTCAATGTCGCTGCAGCCGCGGCCATCGCAGGCTGGTACGTGCTCCATGGGTCGGCGCGACAGGCTCAGGCTGCGCGACCGGAACTTCGCAGGCCGTCGGTGTTCCTTATGGGACGTGACCACGTCGAGGTGGGATCGAGCCTCCGCTCCGCCGCCGCTCTCGGCTTTCGCGACGTCCTTCTCGACGACCGAGGTGCCGGGTGGTTCGAGGGGTCCGCCGCGGAGCGACGCGAAGCTCGAGCGGCCGCGCGCCGGCACAAGAATCCGCTGCGCATCCACCGCGCATCCGCCGACGACTTCGACCGGTTTGAAGACGTCCTCCTTGTGTTGCCATCGGGATCAGCAAAGCCGCTCCAGCGAGAACGGCTCACACATGGAAGGCGGCAGCTGATTGTCGTCGGCTCGGACTCCGCCGATCTCCTACGCATGGCGCAGGGCCGGGTGCGGACCGCGACGCTGGATCTAGAACCTTGCGAAGATCCTCCCCTACGCCTTGTGGCGTCGATCGTCCTGGCCGAGATCGCGCGCCAGGTGGGCCGCCGGCGCCGGATTCCAGGAAAGCCCGCGGTAAGACCACCCCGCTATGAAGCTGCGGTTCGGCTCGGCGCCGCGGGCGATGTTGTGTTTGTCGATCCATCTCGGCTTCTCGAGTATTGATCCAGTCGAAACGGTTGGGGCTTCTTCTTGACGTGAGTTCGGCATTCCCCGGCTCTCGCTTCGGTCGTCGCGCGCCAAGTGCGCATTCTCCGAGCGGATCGGGGTTGGCGCCTAAGGTTGCGTCGGCGCTGTCGGCGAGACCGCGCTCACGAGCGCACGTCGCGCCACCGCGATCGCGGCGGCGATAGCGCCGGTGGTCGCCGCAGCGATGATCACCTGCGGCGTGGCTACGTCGAGCTGAAGCGCGACAACTGCAGCGATGGCTCCCGCTATAGCGCCTTCAACGAGATCGCGGACGAAACGGCCAACGGGTGTGCCGGTCCAAGCGACAAGCTCTTTCATTAGTTCGCCTCCCTCGGGCCCGATAGTCTGCATGCTTCGTCGCCCACGGGCCGTTTCTCAGATCGGCTTGAACAGCATGAGGTAGAGGACCAGCAGCAGACCGCCCGCGCCGGTCACGGCCAGGATTCCCGGCCGGAACCGCGTGAGCAGTCGCTCCATTTCCGCGTCGTCGTGGGTGTCGGCGATGCGATCGATGGTCCGGCCGCCGTAGACGTTCATCACGACCCCGATGGCCACGAAGATCGCGAGCGCCGCCCAGATCCAGCCGGTTCCCCACCAGGAGCCCATAAAGCCCAGAACGACTCCCGACACGATGGTGAGTCCGAAGAAGATCCAACGGAGCGTACTCGCGGCCTCAGTGACCTCGAGCAGCTCGCGGATCCGGATGTCACTGCGCTCCTGTTTCAAGTGGAACGCGACCGTCACCGGATGAACCAGCAGGAGGCCCAGCACACTCGCGATGTGGATGAAAACGATCCAGCGATACATGTGGTTCCTCCTAGCTGGTACTGCGTTCCGACGCTCCTCCCCTGGCGGGGATGGCGCCTAGCTGGCGGTACAAGCCGAGGAAGTCGAATTTGAACCACGCCTCGGCGGCCTTTCCGTTGACGTAGCGGGTGATGACGATGCCTGAGATCGTCACGCGCTTTCCTGTCGCGGGGATGCCGGGTAGGTCCCCCTCGTGCGTGCCTGTGGCGGTGAGACGCGTCACAACCTTGTCGCCCTCGGCGATGGTGTCCTCGATCGCAAAGTGGATGTCTGGGAATGCATTGCGATACACGGACACTTCCCGTCGCACGCCTTCGGGCCCCGCACCCGAGCTCATCGAATCGTGATCGACGTAGTTGGGTGCGACGAGCTCCCGTGCGACCGCGAAGTTCCCCTTGTTCCAAATTTCCTCGAAGAACCGACGCTCGTTGATCTTGTTTCCCGCTACGTCTTCGGACACGGGCCCTCCGTTCGCTAGCTCTTCTTCTTCGCGAGGCGCCGCTGCCGCGGAGTCATCAGCTCCGCAGGCGGACGCCACTTTGACTTCTCTTGGCCGGGGCGGCCGCCGAACCTGGGGTCGGGCACATCCTCGCGGCCCTCGCGCCGCTTACGTGCGCGGCTGGTGACGCCTCGCTCGGGATCCTGACGCGCGATCTTCCGAGCCCCGCGGAGCGCTCTCTTCGACGGCGTCTCCCCGCGACCCCTCGCCCGCTCAGCTCGCGACTTCGGCATCGGCCGCGCCCTTACACCGCGACCGTCGGCAGGTCGGCGAGCGCCTCGTCGACGCTCTCAGCCGGGTACTCGTAATCCTCGAGCTCACCGTTCAGGTAGCGCTCGTACGCGCCGAGGTCGAAGTGACCGTGTCCGGAGAGGTTGAAGACAATGGTCTTCGCCTGTCCCGCCTCCTTGCACCGGAGCGCTTCGTCGATCACGACCCGAATGGCATGCGCGGACTCGGGCGCGGGTAGATACCCCTCCGCGCGCGCGAACATGACCGCCGCCTCGAACGTCGGCCGCTGGTGGACCGCGACCGCCTCGATCTGCTTCTGCTCGTAGAGCGCGCTCACCGCCGGCGCCATGCCGTGGTAGCGGAGTCCGCCGGCGTGGATGGGCGCCGGCATGAAGGAATGACCGAGCGTGTGCATCTTCACGAGCGGCGTCATCATCGCCTCGTCGCCGAAGTCGTAGACGTACCGACCCTTGGTGATGCTCGGCGCGGCCATCGGCTCGACCGCGATGATCCGGATGTCCTTCACCTGCCCGGTGAGCTTGTCGCCGATGAACGGGAACGCGAAACCGCTGAAGTTCGAGCCGCCCCCGATGCAGCCAACGAGGATGTCCGGGCGCTCGCCGGCAAGCTCGAGCTGCTTCTTGACCTCCTGCCCGATGACCGTCTGGTGCATGAGCACGTGGTTGAGGACGGATCCGAGCGAGTACTTCGTGTCGTCACGTGTGGCGGCATCCTCGACGGCCTCTGAGATCGCGAGGCCGAGGCTGCCAGGACTCTTGGGATCCTTGGCGAGGGCGGCCCGGCCAGCCTTGGTGTCCGGGCTCGGGCTCGGGACGACCTCGGCGCCCCACGTCTCCATCAGAATCCGTCGGTACGGCTTCTGGTCGTACGACACGCGAACCATGTAGACCTTGCACTCGAGGTCGAACATCCGCGCGGCGAGCGCGAGGGCGCTTCCCCACTGGCCCGCACCAGTTTCGGTGGCAAGACGTTTGGTCCCTTCGGCCTTGTTGTAGTAGGCCTGCGCGATAGCGGTGTTCGGCTTGTGGCTGCCGGCGGGGCTCGTGCCCTCCCACTTGTAGTAGATCCGCGCGGGCGTGCCCAGCACTTTCTCCAGGCCCAGCGCGCGGATCAGCGGCGTCGGTCGCCAGACCTTGTAGGCATCGCGAACCGGCTCGGGTATCTCGATCCAGCGTTCGCGGCTGACCTCCTGCTTGATCAGCTCCATCGGGAAGAGCGGCGCGAGGTCCGCCGGGCCGAGCGGTTGCCCGGTGCCGGGGTGGAGCGGCGGTGGCAGAGGCGAGGGCAGGTCGGCCTGGATGTTGTACCAGTGAGTCGGTAGGTCTTTCTCATCGAGCTGAAACTTGCGCGTCCCCGTCGTCGGTCGTTTCGCATTCGCGACAGTCACACCGAGCTCCCCCAGTCGTCGCGGACCCGCGACCGGCAGAGCCTACTCCGCAGCTGCGGGCCCGCGTGTCGGACCCGCAGCGCGGCACATCGCGTTTAGTGGCAGAGGACCTTGATCTTCTGTGTCGACGTGAACAGCGAGCCGAGCGCGTCGAGGGACTGGCTACCGACCGTGAGCGATGCGGTCGCATTCCGTGAGCTGCCCTTGCCGACGAAGTACATCGTGCAACCGCCGAAGGTCGACTTGCTGTTGCTTCGGAAGGTGTTGATGTCGGCGACGCCCGTGAACGTCGCGCTCACCTGCGCGATCCGTGTTGCTCCGGTGGGAAGGCAGCCGCTGGAGTCGCAGGTGAATGCCTGGAGCGTGATGTCGACCGGCGAGAGCGCGGCGCTCGCCAGACCTTTGGTGTCCATCGAGAAGCCGCTCTCGGCGACAGGCGCGCAGCCATTTTCATACCCGAGCAGCATGAAAGCGACGCTGTCGTACCGGGTGATGTCCAGACATGCCTGGGACGGGCCGGCTGAGGCGTCGACGAGGACGAAGACGGATGTCGCTGTGCAAACCGTGCCGGCGCAGTCGGTGTTGGTGGCACCGGCGCCACTGCTCGCGGTGTGATCGCGGACGACGGGTGCGGCCGCGAGCGCGACGCCCCCGAGCATCGCGAACACCACGGCGGTGGCCGCGATCGCACTGACCGACCTCCGGACCGGGTTCGACAAATGAAGACGCATGGGTTTCCTCCTGCTGCCTGACGCTCCTCAACCGCGACTGTTTGTGGCGCCGGCCTGACGATGTCTAGCGGGCCTCGACGTCCTGACCGCCGCAAGTCACCACATCGGCTGCGTGATCTCTGACACGTTGCGCCTCGCGCTCCTCGGGACCTCGCGACTTATGCTCAGCGGATCAAGAACAAGAGCGGCTCCGCCCGCAAATCCCCACCTCGGCCCGCCGCGAAGGCTCCGCCGGTCTCAGCGCCGAAGGCTCCGCCGGCCGAAACGCCGCCCGCGGCGCAGCCCGCCGCTTCCGGGGAGCTTCAGCGACTCAAGGACGACCTCCAGCGCGTGAATCGGGAAATCTCGCGGATCGCACGCGAGACCCGCGGCGGACCCGACGCGGCGAGGCACTCGCAGCTGCCTGAGAAGCAACAGCTCCTCGTCCAGAAGCAGGACCTCGAGAGAAAGATCCGGACGCTTTCGAGCTCGTAGCCGCACGGGATGTAAAGAGCGCAATAAACGAGGCCGCCGGGTCCCGGTAACGTGGACCGGTGACGCAACGCGGCTGGATCCTCTTCGTCGCAATGGCCCTCATCTGGGGCATCCCCTACCTCTTCATCAAGATCGCCGTCACCGAGCTCAGCCCCGCGAGCCTCGTCCTCTTTCGGACTGCGATCGGCACGGCTCTGCTGCTTCCGATTGCGGCGGCGCGGAAGGATCTAGCGCCGGTTCTCAAACACTGGCGGTGGCTCCTCGTCTACACCGCCGCGGAGGTCGCCGCTCCGTGGTTCCTGCTCTCCGACGCGGAGCAGCGCATCTCGAGCTCGCTCGCGGGACTGCTCCTGGCGGCGACCCCGTCGTTCGGGGCGCTCCTCGCATGGGCGACCGGCGGTCACGACCGTCTCGATCGCCGGCGGATCGTCGGCCTCGCCGTCGGGTTCGTCGGTGTCGGCGCGCTCGTCGGCCTCGATGTCCGAACGAATGACCTCGGCGCGATCGGCGAGGTCCTGCTCGTCGCCGTGGGCTACGCGACCGGCGCGACGATCATCTCGCGGAAACTGTCGACACTTCCATCGCTTGGCGTGGTCGTGGCATCCCTCGCGATCACTGCGCTGGTGTATGCGCCTATCGGCATCGCGCAGCTGCCGTCACGCCTTCCGTCACCATCGGTCATCCTCGCCGTCGCGGTCCTTGGCGTCGTCTGCACGGCGATCGCGTTCATCGTGTTCTTCGCGCTCATTCGCGAGGTCGGAGCGGCGCGCGCCACCGTGATCACGTACCTGAACCCCGCAGTCGCGCTTGCGCTCGGGATCGGGGTGCTCGGCGAGCCGTTGACCCTGGGCATCGCGATCGGCTTCGTGCTCATCGTGCTCGGCTCGGTCCTTGCCACCCGCCGCGCCGCGGCGCCGCCGACGAGCGTCCCCGTCTCCGAGGAACGCGCGCGGGTCGTTCGATCGTCGCGGTGACGCGCGTGCTCGATGCACGCGCATTGAATCGTGCTCTTCTCGAGCGTCAACTCCTCCTCCGGCGATCGAAGATTTCGGCCGCAGAGGCGATCGAGCGGCTCGTCGGAATGCAGGCGCAGATCCCCGCCGATCCGTATGTCGCGCTATGGAGCCGGCTCGAAGACTTCGGGTCCGATGACCTCGCGAGTCTCATCACCGATCGCAAGGCGGTCCGCACGAGCCTCTTCCGCGCGACGATCCATCTGGTAACCGCGCGCGACGCGCTGGCGCTCTGGCCGATCCTCCAACCGGCGCTTGCGCGGCTATTTCAACGGTCCAGCCCGTTTGGACGGCAGCTCGCGGGTGTCGACATGGAGCGGCTGCTCGCGTTAGGGCGCTCGCTTGTCGAAGAGCGGCCCCTCACGAGCGCCGAGCTGCGTCCGTTGCTGCACAAACGCTGGCCGAAGCGCGACAGGGATTCGCTCGCGGCGGCGATCGCCTACCTCCTGCCGCTCGTGCAGGTCCCGCCGCGCGGGGTATGGGGCGCGAGTGGCGCGCCGCGGCGGACGACGCTCGACGCATGGATCGGCCGTCCCCTCGGCCCGAGGCGCTCGCCGGACGCGCTGATCCTTCGATACCTCGCTGCGTTCGGACCGGCCACGGTGAGCGATGCACGGACATGGTCCGGTCTGGGCGGGCTCTCGGAGGTCTTTGCGCGTCTCCGTCCGCGTCTTCGGACATTCCGTGATGAGGGCGGCCGCGAATTGTTCGACGTACCGAATGGTCCCCTACCCGATCCCGAGACCCCGGCTCCTCCGCGCTTCCTTCCGGTCTACGACAATCTCATGCTGTCGCACGCCGATCGGACGCGGATCGTCCGCGCGGACGATCGGAAACGGACGGGTTACCTGGAGGGGGTGACCTTCGGCACCGTCCTCATGGACGGATTCGTCGGCGCGACCTGGACGGTCAAACGCGAACCAGGGGTCGCGACGTTGCGGATCAAGCCCATAGAACGGCTGGCCGGGCGCGAGCGCGCGGCCGTCGAGGATGAAGGTGCCCGGCTCCTCACGTTTGTTGCGGCCGCGGCGAAATCGCGTGAGGTGAGGCTCGTCGATTCGCGCGGATGACGGCCGGCGTCAGCGGGTGTGAATGGTCACGGAATAGAGGCGATCGGGCTGGTTGCAGGAGGGCGACGCGCTACGGCAGGACGGCGTTCCGGTCGCGCTGACCTTCGTCTCGCCGGTCTGGAGAAGCTTGAACGTCCAGTACTGCGCGGTGAATCCGTTCCCATAGAGAGGACCGAAAGATGAAAGACGCAGATACGCGGAGTCCACGTTGACGTTCCAGGTCCATCCGTCATCGAGGACAAGGCGGATGATGTCGGTGTCGGCGTCCACCATCACGACCTGACCATCGTGGTCCGGTATGAGGCCGAAGCCCTTTCCAGCGGAGACGGGGCGAATCGACCCGGTCGGCGAAGGCGGCGCTGTGATTGGGCTGACACTGAAAGTCACGCACGCAGATGCACAAAGCAGTCCCGCGATCAGAAACAAGGGGGCGCGCCTCACGCCCGAGACCATAGAGTTCCGCTCGCACCCAGCCGTCGCAACGTGGCCGCAAAAAGGCTCGTCAGTGGTGCTCCGCCGGCGACCGCCGGCATCAAGGGCTTATCAGCCGCGGTCCTGATCGATCTCCGCAAGCTCGAGGTTTCCCCCCGAAAGCCACGCGCCGTTCGCTCCCTGCTCGTCGACGGGCTGCCAGTTGGCATTGAGGCCATCGCGGGTGATCCGGTAGAAGCGAAGCGTGCGGGTGACCGGCGTCGAGAGCTCCGGGCCGCCGGCCGTGGCGGTCACGACGCGCGCGTTCGCGACGACGGTCACGATGCCGTCGCCGAGGAATGTGGCGGGCTCGAAACGTGCCAGGCGGACCGTGAGGTCATCGAAGCGCCGCGTCGTGAATTCTTTCTTCGCGTAGCTCGCGTCGAGCTTCGCGATCGACTCGTTCCAGGCACTGTCGAACCCGGTGATGAGCCAATAGCTCCCTGGGGGACCGGCGTGCGGGTACTGTTCGCCCGGCACGTAGCTCTCGCGTTGGAAGAACCACCACATCTGGTTCGGTGCCTCGGCCTCGAGCGCCAGCGCGGACCAGCGCGGCAGCTCGCCGTCGACCCAACGGCTCAGGGTCGGGTCATACCCGTCGATCACCTTGTACATGCCGTGGCCCTGATTTACGAAACGGGCCTGTTGCGTAAGCTGGACGCTGCTCGTCTTCCCGTCCGCGGTCGTGGTGCGATCCGCGTAGGAAAGGGTGGCGTCGATGTACGCGACGCGACCCCACGGCTTCGCGTACATGTGCTGGATCGTCAGCTGCCCGAGCTCGAACTTGTGCTGATCGGCTTGGCTTGCCGCGGACCGGGAGCCGGGGTAGAGCGACTGCCGAATCAGCTCCGCGTACGGACCGGGTACGTATAGGGAGTCGAAGAGCCCACGGTTCGACGACTCGTTCGGATCGAGGCGGATCTTGTCGAGCCCCTCGAGCAGGGATGGCACCCACCGGCGCAGATCCGCCTCCGCGCTGGTGCGATAGGGGCCGACGACCTCGATGAGTGGCGCGGCCGTCACGACCGGGAAAGCCTGCGACACGACGCGGATCGCGGGCGCAGCCGCTTGCGGCGATCCCGTAGGTATCGGCTCCGGAGTGCGGACGAGAGTCGTCGCTGTCGGCTCGACGGTTGGCGCGGTTGTAGGCGCCTGCGTCGCGCTGGGCGCGCTCGACGCGGTCGCGGAGGCGGTGCCGCTGGGCGTGGCCGCAGGCGCGGTGCACGCCGCAAGTGCGACCAGCGCGAGGGTCAGGGCTGACCAGCGCAGGGCTTGCCTAGACATATCCCTCGGGCACCGGGCCGCGAACTTCCATTCCGTACCGGAGCGCGATCTCCGATAGCGCTTCGGATTCGACGTGACCGCTTCGTAGCGCGGCGCTGACGTCATCGAAGTAGCCGACCATCGCGGCCGGCGCGTACAAGTTGAGCTTCCGGCTTGCGGCCTTGCCGACGCGAAAGCCGTGCTCGTGTGTGGCCTTTACGGTCATCCGAAAGCCACCGAGGTCTATCGGCCGTCCCTCACCCGGCCGCAACACGAACGCGCTCCGCACCCTAGCTCCGGACAGCCACCTTTCGGGTCGTGCTTGGCACCTTGGCGTCGCGCGCCGGTCGGCTTCCGTTACGCGAGCGGCTCGACTCCTTAGCACCGCACACCGTCTCGATGATCAGTCGCGTGGTCACGTAGGGGTCCGCGTTCGCGTTTGGGCGACGATCCTCGATGTAGCCCTTGCGGTCCTTCGCGACCTGCCACGGTATCCGCACCGATGCGCCGCGATCGCTGACGCCGTAGCGGAACTCCTTGTATGAACAGGTCTCGTGAAGACCGGTGAGACGCTCCTCGATGCCGAACCCGTAATTGGCGATGTGCAGGTCGTGCCGCGTCCCGAGCGCCTCGGCGGCGGCGACACACGCGTCGTAGTTCTCACGCATCTCGTTCGTCGAGAAGTTGGTGTGCGCGCCGGCGCCGTTCCAGTCACCACGAACCGGCTTCGGATAGAGCGTGGCGCTCACGCCGTAGTCCTCCCCCACCCGGTAGAGGAGCCAGCGCGCGACCCAGAGCTGATCGCCGATCTCCGGCGCGTTCAGCGGCCCCACCTGGAATTCCCACTGCCCGGGCATGACTTCGGCGTTGATGCCCGAGATCTTCAGCCCCGCCCTGAGGCAGGCGTCGAGGTGCGCCTCGACGACATCGCGCCCGAATACCTCGTCGGCGCCCACGCCGCAGTAGTACCCACCCTGTGGTGCGGGAAAGCCGGTGTCTGGGAAGCCGAGGGGACGCGAGCCCTCGAAGAACGTATATTCCTGCTCGATACCAAACCAGGTATCGAACCCCTCGAAGCGTTTCGCCATCTCGACGTTCGCGCGGCGCATGTTCGTGACGTGCGGCTGCCCGTTAACGAGCATGACCTCACACAGGACGAGCTTGTTGTCGCCGCCGCGAATCGGATCGGGGCACACGAATACCGGCTCCAGGACACAGTCGGACTTGTCGCCCGTGGCTTGCTGGGTGCTCGATCCATCGAAGCCCCAGATCGGCGGCTTCTCGCCGTCAGGGACGATCTTGGTCTTCGAACGCAGCTTCTGCGTCGGCTGAGTCCCGTCGATCCAGATGTACTCGGCTCTGTAGACGCCCAATTCAGTCCCTCTCTCGCGGTTCTGGGATCTTCTCTTGGGACTGTAGCCAAGGGACGCAAGTCCCGTCGCTCGACGTACTGGTCGAGGGGAGTGACCCGGCCCCGCTGGAGGCGCCGGGCGCGTTCGGCGTGCTCTGGCTGCCAAGAATCGCGGTCGGCGATGCCGACGGCCCCGGTGACACGGACGCGTTCGGTGGCGGCGCGGACGGCGGGGCCGATCCCGACGACGGAGCGGTGGATGCGGAAGCGACGGCCGCCGACGGCGCCGCGGCCACGGTCGGAGATGCGGTCGTCTGAGACGCGGCCGTGGGAGATGCGCTCGACGTCACCTGGCTACCGACCGGTCTTCGAGCGATCGATCCCGTGGACGACGCCGCGGCGGCGGCGAGGCCGACCGCGAGCAGCGCGGCCACCGCGACGAACGGAAGAATCCCGAATCGTCTTGAGAGCGGCAAAAGCTCGAGGCAATTCGGACAGAACCCCGAGACCGGGGTTGTGACGTAGCCGCAGTGCCGGCACCGGACCGGCCGACGACGCCCCCGTGCCACGGCTTGCCTGGCTGCATTCTCCGTGCGCGACCGGTTTTAGCTTCGGCCGGACGCCTCCTTGCGCTTGGCTTCGCGGGCGATCCACGCAGGCGCGGCGGGCAGGCCGAGCGCTCTCCGCTCCGCCGCCGGGAGATATTTCGCCCCCTCCTGCAGGGAGAGTCGCGAGACGCGATCCCGGTGCTTCCTCAAAAATTCGTACGAAAGGCGTGGCCGTTTCTTGGAGACCTCGCGGAGCACCCACCCGATGGCTTTGCGGATGAAGAACTCGCGCTCGTCGAGCATCGGCGCCGCGAGCCGGGACCAGCCGGCGAAGTCTCCTTTGCCGGCGCGGAGGGCGTCGTGCTCGGCGAGGAGCGCCGCGCGCCGCACCCAGAAGTCATCGTCCTTTGCCCACGCTGCGAGGCGCTTGCGGGCGCGAGGATCGCGCGCGATGACGTCCCCGATCACCTTCGGCGCGATCCAATCGACGTAGGCCCAGCTCTTCGACTTCCGCACGAGGGCGATAAGCCACGGCATATCTCGATCGTCGAGGCTCTCGCGATCGCGCTCGAGAATGCCGATCGCAGCCGCCCGGAGCTCGTGCACGTCGGTCTCGTAAAGTGCTCGAGACACCGCTCGCAGCTCGATCCGCGTCAGGTCGGGATGCGCATCGCAATATTGCCGGACCGCCGCGCGGATCGAGTCCTGGCTGGTTCCCCAAAAACGGAGATCGCTCTTCAGATAGGCCTTCTCGCCGGCGGCACGCGCCGCCGAGCCTGCACGTCGAAGACGTCGAGTGAAGAAGGTGATCGCGCCGGAGCCGAGATCTACGGGCGAAGCCACGCGCGGATCGCGCGATCGTCGACGCCCGCGGCATCGAGCTCGCGCTCCTCCATCGTGACGACCGGGATGCGCAGAGCGTATCGATCGAATAGCGCGGCGTCGTTCGTGATGTCGACGCGTTCCACATCAAGGGGCACGTCGAGGGCGACGCGGCGAAGCGCGCGATACGCCTCCGCGCAGAGCCCGCAACCCGGCTTTTCGAGGAGCCGCACGCGTACCGGCGGACCGCGGTGGGTCCGCCGGCGAACGAGGGCCAGCGCGCGCCGCAGATCGCCGCGCATCAGATCCGCGCGGCGATCACCAGTTGCCGAGTGGGCTCGCGGGAAGCGGGACCGCCGACGGGTGGATCACATAGACGATTCCGCCGGTCGAGGTCATCCAGTTCTGCTCGAACTGCGCGCGGTCGTACACGCGCTGAACGGTCGCGTCGCTCGTGGCCGCGGGGTCGTTCACGACTGGATCACCGTTCGCCATGAAGCCAACGATCACGAGAAGATGCCCCGACGTGCTCTTGAACAGGAAACCGTCGAGCTTGTTCGAGGTGAAGGCGATCGAGGCGACGAGCGGTATGCCGGCCTTGATGAACTGCTCCGCTTCGCGGAGTGAGTGAAGCTGCGTGACCTCGCCATCCAGGCCTCGCGCGCCCGCGTATGCGACGTTGAAGGGCCAGTTGCCCGCACCCTGGTAGTGGTAGTCGTACACGTAGCGGGCGGTGTAATCCACCCAGGGATCAGCAATCCGGGGGTAATCCTTCAGCACATAGCCGTACTCGGTTTTGTTCGGGCCGTTGCCCCAATAGCCGACCACCATCGACGTCGATGTCGGGCTGCACCACGCTTCGCCGCCGCCGTCGTACTCCGGGTACTGACCGGAGTGGATCTCCTGGGAGTACTGGGGCACCGGCAGGATCTGGTCTTGCGTCATTGTGGTCGTGCTGGGCGAGTAAGGCTTCGTGTTCACGGGATCGGACGCGACCGCGCCGATCCGCGTGACAGACGGAGAAACCGAGGAGCCCCTGAGACGGTAGAGCTCGAGCTTCAGCTGATACCCGATCATGGGATGGTCTTTCGCGAAGAACGTGTCGATCGCGATGAAGCCGTCAGCGTCGCCCTGGTGTCCAACCGATGTCCGGTAGATATCGCCGTCGCCCGAGGCCCAGATTCCCATCGTGTACCACTTCGTGAGGACGCCATCGTCGCGCCGTGCGCGCATGGAGACCCAGATGAAGGTGCCAGGTGGCGTTTGCGCGATCCACGACGAGACGAGCTCGCTGAAACCGAACCCGGTCGACCACTCCGATGAGGTCCAGCTGCCTACGTCATAGGTGTGGGTAGAGCCGAGGTATGGATCTGCATAGATCTTCGTGGTGAACCCGCTCGACGCGAGTGTCAGCGCTCCGCTCCTGAGAGTTGTTCCTTCGCCGGCGGACAGACTGAACGAGTGGTAGCTCACCGGATACTGCTGCGACGCGACCGCCGG
>WNGI01004250.1_pt1 | contig 14298 bp, 16 predicted proteins | sample 5400621 | NCBI WGS metagenome assembly WNGI01 (sample SAMN13153374, study PRJNA577476) | soil metagenome | isolation source: 20 cm soil or saprolite under Garry oak tree replicate 1 | place: USA:California | collected 2016-06-15
CTGGGAAATTTCGGCCGGCCCGGCGCCGGTATCATGGCGCTGCGCGGGCACGCATCGATTCAGGGATCTACTGACGTTCCGACTCTTTACCACTCGATCCATGGCTACATGACCCATCCGACGGGCGCTCAAGCAGCACGACACGCTGCGCGACTACTTGGCCGCAGAGACGCTGCCCACGGGTTATTGGGCGAACACGCCGAAATTCATGGTTTCATACGTTTCATACCTCAAATCCATGTACGGCGCCGCGGCGACGCCGGAAAACCAGTTCGGCTATGAATGGCACCCGAAAATCACCGGCGATCACTCCCACATGCCGATGTTTGTGGCAATGAACGCCGGTAAGGTTAAAGGCATGCTGTTGATCGGTCAAAATCCGGCGACATCGCTTAATGCAAAACTAGAGCGCGCCGCCATGCGCAAGCTCGAGTGGCTGGTGGTCAAAGACAACTGGGTGCACGAGAGCGCCAACTTCTGGAAGAGCGCGCCGGAAATAAAAAACGGCGAAGTAAAAACGCAGGATATTAAAACCGAAGTGTTCTTCTTCCCAGCGGCACAAGTCGCTGAGACTGACGGTACCTTTACGAACACGCAACGGATGCTGCAGTCGCATTTCAAAGCGACCGAAGCGCCGGGCGATTGTCGCACTGATGTTTGGTTCACCTACCAGCTCGGCAAACGGCTCAAGAAACTTTATGCCAACAGCGAAGTGCCGCGCGACCAGGGGTTCAAGAATTTAACCTTTGACTACGAAAACGACGACCTTAAGGAAAGAGCACGCGGCGAGCCCGACGCAAACAAGCTTCTCAAAGAGATGAACGGATACTACAGCGATGATCCGAGTAAGCATGTGGCCGGTTTCGCCGCGTTGAAAGACGACGGCTCGACGGCCTGCGCGTCGTGGATCTATAGCGGCGTGTTTCCCGCTCCAGACAAAAACCTCGCCGCTGGCAAACAGCCCGATCCACCGGGGCAGCCCGGCGCGCATTTGAATTGGGGCTTCGCCTGGCCGGCGAATCGCCGCCTCATTTACAACCGCGCCTCTGCAGATCTTGAGGGAAAACCCTGGAGCGAACGGAAAAAATGGGTCTGGTGGGACGGCCAAAAATGGACCGGCTATGACGTGCCGGATTTCGCCGTCACTAAAGCGCCATCAGTCAAAGCAATCCCCGGCGCCATCGGCCTGGATGCTCTTTCCGGCACCGATGCGTTTATCATGAAACCGGACGGAGTGGCATGGCTCTATGTGCCGTCGGGCCTGGTCGATGGCCCGCTGCCGACGCACTATGAGCCGGTCGAGTCGCCGGTCGCCAATCCGCTCTACAAAAAACAACAGAACAGTCCTGTGTTCAAATACTGGAAAGATAACGGCAACGCGCTGGCGAAGTTGGGCGATCCGAAGTTCCCCTATGTGATCACCACGTACCGGTTGACCGAGCATTATCTCGCCGGCGCCATGTCCCGTTGGAATCCTTGGTTGACGGAGCTTCAGCCTGAACTCTTTGTCGAACTGAGTCCAGAGCTTGCCGGGGAGAAAGGCATCAAGAATCTGGACTGGGTGAATATTTCGAGTCCGCGCGCACAAGTTCGCGCCAAAGCTCTGGTCACCCGGCGGATGCGGCCATTCACAATTGACGGCAAAGTCGTACACCAAGTCGTATGAAGGACTGTCGACCGGCGACGTGGTCAACGAGCTGACGTCCCTGGTCGCCGATCCAAATGTTTCGATGCACGAAGCAAAAGCATTCGTTTGCAACGTGGAGAAAGCGTGAGAAAAAATCGTGTTCGTGACCGGCAAAACCGTGATCGTGATCGTAGGCCGTGCACGTTGAGATAGATCGGACACGAACACGAAACCTCGAAGAACCGCTTCGAAGTGACCCGAACACGCGGCAAGATGGATTAGGAAGGGAGATGTGAAATGGCCGAACCGATGGGCTTTTACACCGACACCACGGTCTGCATCGGCTGCAAAGCGTGTGAAGTCGCTTGCAAAGAATGGAACCAACTCCCCAGCACCAACGGCGGCGTCAACACGCTGAGCGGCGACAGCTACGATAACACGCGGCGGCTCGACGGCACCCACTGGCGCCACGTCAAGTTCATCGAACAGTTCACCGAGAGCCGAGTCGATGGGCGCTGGCTTTTGATGAGCGACGTCTGCAAACACTGCGTCCATGCCGCCTGCCTCGAAGTGTGCCCGACCGGCGCCATCACCCGCACGGAATTCGATACGGTGGTGATTCAATCCGACGCCTGCAACGGCTGCCGCGACTGTATCGCCGCTTGCCCGTTCGGCGTCATCGATATCAATCCGGTTTCCGGCACGGCGCAGAAGTGCACGCTCTGCTACGATCGTTTACAGGCGGGCATGGAGCCGGCCTGCTCCAAGGCCTGTCCGACCCAGTCCATACAATTCGGAACCATCAAGGATCTGCACGGCCGAGCAGAAAAACGGGTGGAGCAACTGCATCAAGGCGGCGAGAAGCGAGCCTATCTTTACGGCGCCGATGAAAAAATGCTCGGCGGACTCAACTCGTTTTATCTTTTGGTCGATAAGCCGGAAGTCTATGGCTTGCCGCCCGACCCTAAAATGCCCACGCGCAATCTCGCGTCCGGCTCATGGTTCTCCGTGTTGGGCGCCGTCCTGATCGGATTGATCGGCATCTTCAATTTTCGCGACCGCGGCGCCAGGGCCGAAGGTGAGGAGGAGCGGCGATGAATACGGTTCCCTCCAGCACTTTTTTCAGCGCACCGCCCGAGTGGGGCTGGCTCATCGCGCTTTATTTCTTTTTCGGCGGACTGGCCGGCGGTAGCTATTTTCTGGCTTCGCTGATCGATCTATTTGGCAGGTCGCAAGATCGTCCACTCTCTCATCTGGGTTACTACATCGCGTTCCCTTGTATCGCGATCAGCGGGTTACTCTTGACCGTCGATCTTGGTCGCCCGGAGCGCTTCTGGCACATGCTGATCGAATCGAATACCTATCGGCCCCTGTTCAAGCCGTGGTCGCCGATGTCGATCGGCTCTTGGGCGCTGATGATCTTCGGCATCTTCGCGTTGGTATCTTTTTTGGGAGCGCTCGCCGACGCCGAGCGCATCCCCTGGGCGGCCTGGCGCAAAGTACACCCGCCGTCGCTGCTGGGCCGGTTCATTGCGGTCATCGGCGGAATTTTCGGGTTCTATGTTGCCGGTTACACCGGTGTCCTGCTCACGGTCACCAACCGTCCGATCTGGTCCGACACTCCTCTGCTCGGACTGCTCTTCATCGTCTCGGCGGCCTCGACATCGGCAGCGTTGATGATTCTGCTGGCGGAGAAATCCAGGTGGACCATGCCCGGTCTTCTCGACTTGCATCGCATGGATGCATGGGTGATTGCGCTGGAGCTGATCGTTCTGATCGCCGTCATGGTATCGCTCGGTCCGGTCCTTCGTGCCTGGCTCAATGCCTGGGGCCTGCTGCTCCTGTTCGGCGTGATCGGTCTCGGCATGGTGCTGCCGCTTGCGCTTTATTGGCGCAGCGAGAAACGTGGCGAGCAGAACATGACGACCACCGCCGCGCTGGTGCTGATCGGCGGCTTGATTCTCCGCCTAGTCATCGTCTTCTCCGCTCAAGGAGTGTGAGATGAACCTTATGCTAGCCCTGCTGATCGCTTTTACCGCTCTGACCGCCTGCGACAGCCCGGAGACCGCACGCAGCCGCGGCAGCGGGCCAGGAGCCGACGTCGGCAACCGAGGTAAAGTGGTGGAAATGCATGAAGGCTCGCAACCCTTCTGGAAAACCCCGCAGATTATCAGCGCCAAACATCCGCCTTTGGAACCCGCCCGCCAGGCAGATGAGCTGAGCCGCCGATGACGTCTTCCTTGGATAAACATATCGTCGAACTGAAACGCGAGTACCCGGAGTGGCAACCGTGGCTCGCCGTCGTTCAAGAGATCCTAGACGAAACCGTCAATCCCGTATGGGACGCGATTGTCCCCGTTCGCACCGGGCCACAGCAACGGAAGGTTCCGCTTCTGACCGGCATGACGCTGAATGTGGAGCAGAGTCTAATTGGCCGTTTGTTAGAACAACTGATCCGCGTCGCTGCCGTAAGCGGCACGCCGAAAATGGCTACGCTGAAAACGGCGCTGCATGCGGATTTCGATATCTTGAGCCTGTTTAAAGCTTCCCTCTGTCACGACAGCGATCACATCAAGGAACTCGCGGCGGTGCTTGGCTCGGACGCCGCGGCGCTCCAAGCCGTTGCAGACCTCGTTCCCTTACCTGCTCTACACGCTTGCAACCGCCGTTGGGCGCCTTCGATTTCCGAAAGTTGGACGGAAGGCTACTGTCCCGTGTGCGGCGCCTGGCCAGCCTTTGCCGAGGTGCGCGGCATCGAGCGCAGCCGCTATTTTCGCTGTGGCCGTTGCGGGGGAGGGTGGCAGGCGCAATGTTTGTTTTGCCCCTACTGCGCTATGACCAACCACAACGAGCTTGTCTCTCTCGTGCCGGAAAAAGGCGGCTCGAATTCGGTGATCGATGCGTGCAAGCGTTGCCTCGGTTACGTAAAAACTTTTACCACGCTGCAGGGCAGTCCGCCCGTCAAGGTCATAGTCGATGATCTCGCCAGCGTCGATTTGGATATCGCGGCGATGCAGCAAGGGTACAGACGGCCGGAGGGAGCCGGATACGCGCTCGATGTTACCGTCGTCGGCAAGGCGATGCCGAAGCCGTCAATTTTTGCTTGGAGTTGGTCGTAGTGTCTTCTTTGTATCCATCGTCGGCTCGGCCCGCGGAAATCTGCGGAGCGTTGCTCGCCGCCCTCGAAGCGGCCGAGGGACGCCGGCGCAGCCGCAAGCGTGACCAAACGCCCGACGCGATCGGACTTGCGATCAAGCGGGATTTGCTCCAGCGCGCGGTGCAAGACGATCCGAACCCGGAAGCCTTCGAAGCATGGCTGCTGCAATGCGCTCTGGCGTGCGCACCGGAATCGGCCGGAGCCGTCTCTGCCATGGCCCGCGCCATTTTTGAAGAGTGGCGTCTTGCGCACTCGCTCCATGAGTTCAAAAATTGGCTGGACCAGGGCGCGCCATCGGCGGACGCCGACGAGGGAAGCGCCAACCCCACCACGCCGGTCAAGTCGAGCGCCAATGATGAACGTCGGCAAGCTGCCGGTGTTCATCGATCGGGTCATCACCGCAGATCGAAGCAGTCTCGTGAATGGTAACGAGTTTATTCGCGTGCCGAAGGCCACAGCTCGTTCCGGCGATAAGCTCTTTATCTTGTCGGCGGACGCCGGAGGCTAACCCTTTCGACCGAAACCCTAAAAGTCACCCTCAGATTGGTGTCGATTTGTCGCAGCCAACGTTTCCTGCGGCCTTTCCTACCTTCGGGCTGGTTTTGAACCCGCAACTTCAGTCGTGGCCACGTTTCGTCGATACGTTATCGGATCTCGTGGTATTCGCTCTTTGAGATTCGACCTACCGTAATGACGGATGAACCGGGAGTCCACGGTTCCCTGATGGATTATCTCGGTCAAACTCGACGAAACCTTTGCATTCAAAGTCACTGCACCTATCCGGCGTATATTGATATCATCGAAACGTTTGCGGTACACTCCGCTCGCTTAACGCTTCCTGGATCTTATCGCGCCTTAATTGAGTCTGTGAAACCGACCCATGATAAACAAGACAATCACCATAGCTCTGACCGCAATGACTTCTCTCATGATGCTCGCTTGCGTCCACGCCGGCTCGGTCGTAGGCGAAGTGAAGCTTAGCGACGCTGCGCCGCAATTCAAACCGATAAAAGTTACCAAAGATCAGGACTATTGCGGCGACACTTTACCGAACGAAGTTTATCTTACCGATAGCAATGGCGGGCTAAAAAACGTAGTCATCTTCGTCGAGTCCGCGCCGGCCGGCAAGCCGGCTGACCCGCAGAAGGAGAACTTTCTCTACAACGATGGCTGCCGCTACGCGCCGCACGTGATGGCATTCCACAGGGGAGAAAGGCTGCGCGTGAAAAGCAATGATCCTAAGCTCCACATCCCGCACGGCTACCTCGGTGAGAGAACGGTCTTCAATCTTTCCCTGCCTTTCAAGAACACCACCATCGACGCGACTTCGAAGATCCGACAAGCCGGAATCATGAAAGTCGTCTGCGACACCCACGGGTGGATGCAGGGCTTTGTCCACGTCTTCGATCACCCGTTCTTCGCGGTGACCAACGAGCAAGGAGCTTTTTCAATTCCCGAGCTGCCGCCTGGGAACTATGTCCTAAAAGCATGGCACGAAGATGGCGGAGTCAAGAGTCAGGAGATCACCGTTCCTGACACTGGTGACGTGCGTATCAGTTTTGAGTTTGGGAAAAAAGAAATTAGGTGAGTGTTACCTTTCTTCGGTGGATGAGAACGAGTAAACGGAGCCACCTATGTCGACGCTCAGCCTTTTGCTGACGATAGTTTTCCTGACCGTCTTGAATGCGCCGTTCACTGCCGATGCCGCAGGACCAAAAACTTATTTGGGTGTTTCCGGCATTAGTTTCGACTACATCCCGTTCTGGTATGCGAAGGATTACCGTCTTTACCAGAAATACAACGTCGACGTCGATATGATTACGACGGGTGGCGGTACCGTTTTGGCGCAAGCCATGTTATCCGGCGGCGTCCACTTTGCTGCGATCGGGACGGCGTTTCTGCAGAGCGCGATGCAGGGTTCGGATCACGTACTGCTCGCCGCTCATATCAATTATTTTCCCTACCGGGTGGTAGGCTTGCCTTCTATCGCAGGCAAGGAGGGACTCAGAGGCGCGACCATAGGAATCAGCCGTTTCGGCTCAAACGCGGACGCTGCCCTGAGGATAGCGCTAAGACAGGCCGGTTTGGATCCGGCCAAAGATGTAACGATCGTTCAGTTGGGCACTCAACCCGAGCGCCTTGCCGCTCTCAACGGCCGCCGCATTCAGGCCACGATCATGTCGCCGCCCTTCTCCAGCGCCGCCAAAAAAGCCGGTCTCAAGGTGATTCTCGATATTTCAAAAATGCGCGTGGCTTTTCCTGAGATAGGTCTCGTGGCATCGCGCGATTACGTGGCGAAAAATCGCATGAACGCAAGAGGGTTCATGCAGGCATACCTGGAGGCGATTCGGGACATCAAGAAAAACAAAGAGGCGACCATCAAGGTCATGGCAAAATATTTGAGAATGGACCTGGAGAACAACAGAGACATTCTTCTCGATGCCTACGATGAAACGATCGCGTCGGACGAGCTGGAAAAAAAGCCCTATCCGAATCGCGATGGATTGAAGCTCGCCGTTGAGTTAATTGCGAAGCAGCGAAACATCTCGCCGATCCCTGCCATCGATAATTTTATAGACACCGGTTTATTGGAGGAATTGGATCGGTCGGGATTTATCGATCAACTCTATCGCTAACGAAATTTGCGACTGGAAGACGGGAGATTTAGCAGCGCAACTTTGATCATCTAAAGGAGCAGTCTATGGCAAAAGGATATGTCGACGCCGATGGGCACATCATGGAGAAAGCAGAAGAGTTGATCAAGTATCTCGAAGAACCTTGGAGGAGCGCCGAGCCGGTTATTCCAAGACGTCTTCTGCCGACGGGCGATGATTTTCATACGCCGAGGATTCGCCGGAAAGGTATTTTCAACGAGGCGGTCGGCCCCGAGCACTGGCTGGACTATCTCGCCAAGACCGGATTGGAGTTTACCGTTCTCTATCCCACCGCAGGGCTGGCGCACGGTTACGTGATCAATCCCGAGTGGGCGGGAGTGTATGCTCGAGCGTGGAATAACTACGTTGCCGAGCAATATTTAAAAAGAAGTCCGCAGTTCAAGGCAGTCGCTTTAATTCCCATGCAGGATGTAGCTAGCGCCGTAGTCGAACTGAGACGAGCGGTCAAAGAGCTCGGCATGGTCGGCGCTTATGTTCCGTCCAACGGTTTAAGGAAACATCTAAGCGCAAAAGAGTTTTGGCCGGTTTACGAGGAAGCGGAAAAGTTGGATTGTCCCATCGGTATTCATGGCGGTTGGTACCGTGACCTCGGGTTCGATACCTTCACCCGATTTCCAGGAACACGCGCCTTAGGCATGCCATTCCCCCTGGCGATCGCCATGACGGGAATGATTCAAGACGGCGTGTGGGACGCATTTCCCAAACTGAAAGTTGGTTTTCTCGAAGGCGGCACGAGCTGGATTCCGCTGGTCATTGATAGGCTGGAACGCGAACGGGAGTACGGCGAGCTTCGTTGCGAGAAGCCCATCATCGATTACTTTCGCAGCGATAGATTTTTCGTTGGTTGCGAGGGGAACGAGAGCGCGCTGTCCTATGTCATCGAACGGATTGGGCCGCAGGGCTGCGTGTTTGCTTCGGATTTTCCGCACGAAATCCCGATGGAAGATGCGTTGCATGAGATCAATGAAATTCTCGAACGGAAAGATATCAACGATAAGCACAAAGCCATGATATTGGGAGAAAACGCGAAGAGATTCTATAACCTCTAGTGTGAGATTCTGCCTGTTGCCGTTGGCAAATCGGCACGACTGGAAGACAGGGGAATTGGCCGCACGTGGAACCGAGCGAACGCTGGAACGATGGGAACGTTCAGTTCGTGGTCGACAAAGAAACGCAGAAAAACAATCGACCCAATCCTCAATTTTTCCCATGTGCCGTAAAAGTAGCCTGTTTCCTTTAATCCCCCATGAACTGACTCAACGCAGTTTGCTGCGCAGGTTCGAGCACCAGGTGAAAATGATTCGGCATCACACAAAAGCCGAAAATTCTCGCTCGGTGACGCTTCTTCGCCTCAGTCAGAAGGAATAGCAAAGCCTCGTAGTCTTGAGACTTATGAAATACCGTGGTGCGCCCATTGCCACGGTTAATGACGTGGTAAGCGTGTCCGCCTTGCTTTCCTCTGGGAATTCTCGGCACGAAGCGCTTCTAATATGCCCTGCATCGCCTATTCAACGAAAAAGTAGCCTGTCCCATTTTCCCAGCCCCATGGACCCGACCTATGCCCGAGCGCGCTGCATTGCATTCAGTTTCATCTATGCAAGCCTGCCCCTAGGGCATGCCCCTTGCGCGAGGGCTTGCTATTGTCGCGACTTCCTTTTACTTGATAGTTGGAATGACTCAACGGGTTCGCGACTTCTTTTTTGTTTTGCCGACCGACGAATATAGGCTTTTGAAAGAGTGTCTGCCGAGGTTCTCAATCGGCTACAACGCGCTCGATCTCGCCCTTCCGACGGGCGACGGAAAACGCGCCTTTACTTGCAGCGAAAATGAACTAGCTGACGTTATCCAATCCGTCGGACACAAGTTTCCACTGGCTAAAATTCTGGCCACTTTGATCCGGCAACAATGGCAGCCGATATCTAAATCCCAGAACAAGAAGCGGAAGCATCCGAAGAAACGCTAACATCGTGTCCTCCGCTCCAGCGTGTATCCTGTTCGCCTTTAACATCAAAATCCGAGATTGATAAGGTTGTTGTCCGAGGCTCCCGCGCACCGTGCCCGCATTCATATCGTTGTCAGATTCTTCCAGGCTTTCGTCTCTGAGGCAGGAGATATCGGGCTTTTGACTTCAAAGAGATCGAGCTCGTTTCTTCGGAGGACGGTTTTGAAAGCCGTAACGACCTCCCTGCTGAAGGATGGAAACCTTTAAACTAGTTTCAAGCAGACGTCTCACCCATTTCTTCGCCACGCCTGTATGTCTACCTAATTCCGCTGCTGTGAAGCTGTGCTTTAAATGTTTCCTGAGAAATCGGATTAGCGTTTTACGGTTATCCTGATGAATCTGTTCTAGCAGCACAGGATCACGCAATTTAATTTGCGCAACCGACGGTAAAGTTCTTCTCCTTGCGGTCCGGCTAACTTGACTCGCTCTAATTCTTACGAGATCTTTTCCCGTCTCGGTCAGTTTTTCGATTTCAGATTTGGCGATGAGCCCAAGTACGAGAAGTTCCCTGAGCGCTGCGCCTTTGCGATGCCACCGAAGGCGGTTACAGCTTGTGCAGGCCGGTAAGCAGTTCTCAGTTCTGATGGATCCACCCTTAGCCCTCTGGATGACTTGATCAACTTCCCAGCATCCATCGGCTCTCTGTCGCCGGTACCCCCGCTTGCCCAGACTGACGGGATCACCGCAGAAGTGGCAGTGCCCATTGGTTTTTTCCCAGATCTCACGCAGCTGAGCTTCAGTCATGTGCTCGCCGATAGGTGCGGGGCATTTTATGGATAGCGCCCAATCGATCTTTCAAAGAAAAAGTAGCCTGTCCCTTTTCTTGCCTCGCTTTTCGTTTACTGATCCCCCGAGCCGCGTGAGTCCAAACAGGCGCCAATGTTAGACAACGATCAAAGGTCCAGCAAGTCTAACATCGAGATCAACACGAGAGCGGACATAGCCAATGAAAGCACATACATGGCGGCGCCGTAGGTGATCGTCGCGTGACCGTGCGCCGAAGCCAATCCGAAAAACATTCTTTTGAAGCTCTGTTCTCCTCGCCCCAAAGCCTCGATGCTGAGCAAACAACCGATCACTCCGATCACCTTCATCAGTTTCTGCGAGCGGGAAAAACAGAACGCCAGGAACGAAAACAGCAAGAGGAGGTACGCCAATGCGAGATCAATCAAAACAATCCCAATGCCTCCACCTTTCGAAGGTGGAAAGCTGCCATCCCAAATCCCCGACGCCATGTCCAACGCGGACCATTGCGACCTGCCCATAACCGCCGGATCGATGACCACGAGGGTGCCGATGAAACTCGCAAGCCCGATTCCCAGGACCAAAAAGGCAAGGCCCTTTCTCCGGCGTCCCAAGAGTCTCACCGCCGAGTCCCGCGGCGAAAACGCAACCGCCTCTAGAAAAATATAAATAACCAGCAGCAGAATCACCGCCGCGCTAGTCTTGTTGATCAGGTTCACGGTATTCCGCTAGCTTCTCGTACCGGCCGGCCCGGTGGACGCAACGTGCTTGTCAGTCCGAACATCGATGCCATTTATTTTCCAGTCCTTTATTGCGCGTCAGCAGTCTTCGCCGGGTCGGACCAAGCTATGTCCTGGGAATAATGAGCAAGAGACTACGCCTCGCCTTCGGTCCACCCGCCCGCCCTTGAAGCGCATCCAAAATGTCTTTAAGTCGATTGTGGACATTATGAACTCCAAGGGCTGATCGGATATGGAAGGGCGCAAGAGGGTCATGTCTTGCAATACGACAATCCTAATTCGCTTGCTCGATCCGTTTGAGTCGGCGGCTCACGGTTGCATAGTGGACGCCCAGGTGTGCCGCGATCTCATTGAGCCGATAGCCCTGTTCATAGGCCTCGCCAATCGCTTTCTCCCCCCTTCTCCCAAAGATCTGCTCCAGCGAAGGCTTCGTAGCTCTTAATTGGGCTCGTGGTATCTCTTTAATCTCCTTTTTACCAGAAGCGTGTTTCTCGATGAACGCCTCGCTTCCCAAGTAAATCTGACCCTTGAGATCGTCCCACGGCCGACTCCCCATTCCGTCCCTAACGAACTCCCGGTACTGCTGCTGCGCTCGTAACCGGCTCTTGCCAAATTGTTCCAGTATCCAGTCAGTGCGCAAAAACTCCGGCACCGAAGCGAGACCCGCCGTGGCCCGGTAACTGCTCCATTTCCAAGTCGACGCTTTAGCGCTGCCTTTGACCCGCACAGGATTGAGCACGATGTACCGACATAGCTCCAACAGGTGGGATTCCCTTTCTACCAGGATCGCCTTGAACCGCCCCTGAAACAGATGTCCAACCCGGTTGTGCCGGCGGTTAAAACTTTGAGTGTAAATGCCGTTGAGTTGGCGCATGCCGATCGAAAGGGTCGTCTTGGGCGTCTCCACCAGCAAGTGATAATGATTGGCCACCAAGCAGTAGGCATGGCAGATCCAGTGGTAGCGACTAACCACCCCGGCCAGCTTGCTCAGAAATAACTCGCGGTCGGCGTCGGTAAAAAACACTTTCTGGCGGGCGTTGCCGCGGCCTGTCAGATGATAGATCGCACCGGGAAATTCTAATCGTAGGGGGCGCGCCATTGCACCGCCTTCTTTATCCGACCTGATGTGTCATTGCAAGACCTGACCCTAGAATTGTCGACTTTGAAAGCCCTACCGCGCCGGTTTCGATCAGTAAATGAACGGGATTCGACATCAAGACGTAGCCGTTGACTTGAAATAGTTTTCCAGCAACCGATGAGTCACCAGCTTTACCAGATAGAAGCCGAACGCCGGATTTTGATAATAAAGCTGCAAGACCTTTTCATCCGCAATGACTCCGAGCTCGCCATCGGCTTCGCAGATTGCGGTATCCATTCGCTGTCCTTGGGGAGAAAATATTCCGATCTCGCCGATCACGCTTCCCGGGCCAAGCGAAACACCGACACCGGCCAATCGGATTGAGCCCCTGAGCGCCAGGTACATCTCTTTCGCAGGGTCGCCTTTCTGGAAGAGAATATCGCCTTTTTTCATCGTCTTTCGGGTCATAAACGGGATCAACGATTCCGTGGAGAGCGGGGCGTGAGACGCTTCGTAGACTTTACTGACCAGGCCCCGCATCTGGTGCAAACGGATACAATTCAATGGTAGCAGGAGCGTGTGAAGAATCAGCACCGGATAAAGACGGCCGCCGACCGCGTAGATGATGAATGCCACGTTGCTCAGGATTGCGACAACTCTCAGGGGGATCATCGTTTTCATGTAAAACGCGACAAAGACGAGCAGCGAAGCGATGTAACCGCTGAGCTCGACCCAACTCACGTTCACTGGCAGTCTCATACTATCTATCCTCCCACCCGGACGTCAGAGGCTGTTTACCCGACCGGAATATCTCCGCACGAGTCCCCCTTGGGTAACATAGCCGGGTCGGACCACGCTATGTCCTTCTTCCCAGAACGCACCCTGCGTACCCCTGCGCTGGTTGTACTCCTACGCGGTGCGCCCCGCGATGAGCTGCATGCTGTGAGCAATTACGTTTGGGCCGGTGTCTTTGACTAAAAGGTGTATATGGTTGGACGTCACCACATCATCGAGCACGCACAGACCAAAGCGTTTCTTCGCCTCAAAAACCCAATGCAAGTAACGGCGCCGGTCGCGCGCAAACTTTAGTAAGAATTTTCTTTGATGGTAGCGGTGAGTGATGTGCCAAATATGGCCGGGCAGATAGTGGCGGTTGGCGCGTGGCATCATTTTTCTTAGAGGTCGCTTTTTCGATTCAAAATGCCACCTCTAAGCTCTGAAAGGATGCCTTTTATTCTATCTTAGCTTATTAAATCAAGATGTTGCTTCGGTCCGACCCGGCACAGAGGTCAGTTTGCAGCGCCCCGTCAGATGATAGATCGCACCGGGAAATTCTAATCGTAGGGGGCGCGCCATTGCACCGCCTTCTTTATCCGACCTGATGTGTCATTGCAAGACCTGACCCTAGAATTGTCGACTCTATCCCATGATCTCGATCGACATTCCTGGCTTCCGTAAGCTTGAGTTGGTACACCTTGTCTCGGACTACAACGGCACACTGGCCCTCGACGGCAAGCTGTTGCCTGGTGTAGCGGAAGCAGTGTCCAGCCTCGCACCCAATATTCATATTCACGTCATCACAGCTGACACCTTCGGTCTTGCCAAGGCACAACTCGCAGGGCTGCCCATCAGGCTCGCGATCACGCCGGTCGAATCACAAGCCGAGGCCAAACTCCAGTTTGTGTCCGAGTTGGGAGCCAGTACCGTCGTTGCCATCGGCAATGGCCGCAACGATCGCAAGATGTTGAGCGCTGCGGCGCTGGGCATTGCACTCATCCAACGTGAAGGCGGCGCAGCAGAAACGCTCGCAAGCGCCGACGTCGTCAGCACGAGCATCCTCGACGCACTGGAATTTCTGCGCAATCCAAAGCGCCTCGTCGCCACACTGAGATCATGAAGCGTTGGTGCAACAAGAGACCTAATCTTGCCGTCGTGCGAACACACAATGGCCGGGGGGGTACGTTTGCGCCGACACCCTCGCCGATTTTCCAAGACTTCCTCTGCGGAACAAGCCTGAATTTCGGCGCGTGCCGAAAGATCGTCACGTCACTCTGCCGTCATCCATAATCTTCAGTGCGGCCCGGCATGTTACTCCTGATAAATTCTCACCACTTGCGCCAGCCTCGCTAGTTTGCGGCGGTTGGCCCATGTATTGCCATATCAGCTTACGCAGAGTCAGTTGGAAAGGTGGTGGGTCTGATGAAAGTGGAAGTCTCATTGTTCGCGGGGTTGCTAGTGATCGCTACGACTTTACTCGCTCGGGCGCAAATCCAAG
>WNGI01007999.1_pt1 | contig 14298 bp, 10 predicted proteins | sample 5400621 | NCBI WGS metagenome assembly WNGI01 (sample SAMN13153374, study PRJNA577476) | soil metagenome | isolation source: 20 cm soil or saprolite under Garry oak tree replicate 1 | place: USA:California | collected 2016-06-15
ACCGAAGCCACGAAATTGATGATACGCTATGGTTTTATGGAACTGAATCTCAATCGCATTCAGACCCAGGATATGGAGGATAATATCGGCGGTTGGCGCGCCGATGAGAAGGCGGGTTTCAAGTACGAAGGTACGCTGCGCGAGGTCATCCTGCGCTTTGGCAAATACAATGACGTACGCGTCTACAGCTTGCTGAAAAGCGAATATTTGCAGAATACCATTACCGATAGATGAGTGGCTCAATGAGTATTAGCGTACAAGAAATCACCGATAGAGAACAGTGGGACGGCTTTTTGACTAGCCAGCCGCGGGGTCACCTGCTGCAATCCTATGAGTGGGGAGAATTGAATCGTTACCTGGGCGGAAATATCTACCGCCTGGGTGCCCTGGAGAATGGGCGCATGGTGGGGGCGCTGATGCTATCGGTCGCACAGGTCCCCCTGCCTGTATCGCTGCCGGGGATACGCCTGAACTGGCTCTATGGCTCCCGCGGCCCTACCGTAGAGCATCCTGCTTCACCAGCGCTGCGCGCTCTGCTTGAACAGGCCCACGTACTTGCTCGCAAAGAGCGGGCGGTAGTCCTGCGCCTGGAACCAAATATAGCTGACGATGACCCGGCTATAGATGAATGGCTGGCAGCGTACCGCGCGCTCGGCTTTCAGATCAACCCGACGGCCATGCATGGTAGGCGCAGCTGGGTGCTGGATATTCGTCCCAGCGCCGAAGAACTGCTTGCCAACTTTAAAATGACCTGGCGACAGAACGTACGCAGCGCCGAGCGTAAAGGCGTGGTCATCCGCGAGGCTGAGAACGATGCAGATTTTGATGCCTATTACGAGCTTTTGAAGGTAACGAGCGAGCGTGATGCCTTCTTCATTCACCAGAAAGACTATCACCGGGAAATCCTGCGCCAGTTTGCCAGCAAGGGGGACGCGGTCCTCTACCTGGCCGAGCATGAAGGAGAGACCATTGCCGCCAAAATGCTCATACGCTTTGGTGATTGGTGTTGGGATATGTTTGGCGCCTCGTCCAACAGCAAGCGCAACCTGAAGGCGACCTATCTCTTGCAGTATCGCTGCCTGCAGTGGGCAAAATCGCGCGGGTGCAGCTACTTCGATTTTCGCACGATCCCCGAAATTCTGGAACCAGGCGAGGAAATGTGGGGCGTCTATGAATACAAAAAAGGCTTTGGTGGTTTCTCCAGATTGAACATGCCTACGCAGGATTACGTCTATCGTTCGCTGGTCTACAATGCCTGGCGCAACTTTGTTGCGATGCGCCGCGCCAGGCGCCATGCCGAACGCAAAAAGGTTGAATTAGAGAGAGCCGCCAGAGGGAAGAACTAGCGCTGTCGCTTATTGAAAGACAGACTGCAACGCCGCTAGCGCGGCTACCTGCGGTCAGCAGTCTGAAAGGAATGTATGGAAGCGCGTCTGATTACCGACCGCCAGCAATGGGATGAGTTTGTGGCGGCCTCGAAATGCTGTAATATAACACAATCATTTGAGTGGGGCGAGTTGGCGCCGCACCTGGGTGTGGAGGCGATGTATGCGGGCGTCGTCGATGAACAGGGTAACCTGTGTGCCGCGATGCTGGTGCTCATCTCTACCGCCCCGGTGCTGTACAGGACCTATTTCTATGCCCCACGCGGCCCGGTTATCGATGATCCTGACTCTCCTGCTATGACTGTGCTGCTCAACTTCGTCAAAGCGGAGGCGCACAAGCGTGGAGCTTTCATGCTCAAGGTCGAACCCAGTGTGGCCGATGGTGATGAGCGCTGGTTAAGCGCTTTGCAAAAACGTGGCTTTCGTACCACTCCTTACGCCAGCCATATTCGCGACGAGTGGGTGCTGGATATCCGGCCCGACGAAAAAAAGCTGCTCGCAGATATGAAGGAGAAATGGCGCTATAACATCCGGTTGGCAGCGCGTAAAGGTGTTACGGTGCGTCGTGGCGAGGGACAGGCTGACGTAGATAGCTTCTATCGCATCTATCGGACCACGAGCGAGCGGGACCAGTTCTTTATTCATAACAAAGCACATTACGAGGATGTCATGCGCCTGTACAGCGAAGGTGATCGTGCGGCCCTTTTCCTGGCAGAGTATGAGGGAGAGGCTATTGCGGGGATCATTGTGCTGCGTTTCGGACGTTGGAGTTGGTACATGTACGGGGCTTCATCCAACGAGCAGCGTAACCTGATGCCCAACCACCTGTTGCAGTGGAATGGGATACAGTGGGCTAAAGCGCACGATTGCTGGTATTACAATTTTCGTGGCATTCCAGATGTTTTGGAGGAGGGCCGGGAGCTGTGGGGGGTCTACGTCTTCAAACGTGGCTTCGGTGGATACGCGATGCGCTCGTTGATTACTCATGACCTGGTCTATCAACCGCTGGTGTATGGCGCGTACAGGCGTTTGCTGGACGTGAAACGATGGAGGGATGAGAGGCAGAGAGTGTCGCAGAAGTCTCCTTTAGTTATTCCTCATTGAGTAGTACTTGCTCGATGATGTTGTGCCTCAGGCTAGAAATCTCTCGTACATCGCTGAAATCCTGGGGATAGAAGTGTGCAATTTCTTCTGGCTTGAGGCCACAATGAAAGAGCAGATAGGCTAATCGCTGCTCCCGTGTGTCGGAAAGCAACGTTAGCATGTTGTTCCATACCTCATCACTGTTGCCATGGACTGCTGTGACCGACTCCCCCGGATAACCATGCACCTCTATAGGAAACTCTCTTGAACGTGTGTAGGTCCTTAATGTATCGATGATGACAGCATTCAGGCTCGCTCGTAAGTACTTTAGCACAGCAGCGAGGGTGCTAAATTCTAACTCCTTATGATGGGCGGTTGCCTGCCACAAACATTTAAATGCCTGGGCTACATAGTACTCCTCTTTTTGATAGCGACACGCCTCCTCCCTCCTGGGATGAAGACGTATCCAGCTAAGCCCTAACCCGCTAAAACGCTGCTGCAACTGCTCTCTTGCATGCTGGTCACTCTTTAGGAGCGCGCGACGAAACATATCCAGGCAATACTGCTCATCGGACGTATCGTGAATGACCAGTGAGAAATCACCCTGGGGAGTCGCGGCAAGGTTTTCATCCCCATCGGAATAGGATGCAGGTACTGGATTATTCATCATGTCAAGCCTCTTTGACCACTACTTTTAGCTTTTGCGTACTTTTTGTATATCCATTATGACGCACTCGATATACCAAAACCCTACAGGCATTGCGTCTATAAAGTGGATTCAGGGTAGAGAAGCGATAAATCTGTAAATATTCTATACGAGAATATATTCGCTCTCTAAAATTCCCTCGAAAATTGTAGGGTTCGATTTCCCGTAAACGTCATTGAAGATAAGAAGGATGCAACCTTTTTTGAGGAGGAACATGCCTGATGTCACAATCAGCACGTGACCCTACCGTTGCCCCTGTGCTCACTGACACAGTGTGGTTTGTGGAAGTAGTGCAAGATGCACAGGCTGGAAACCTGTCGGCCTTCGATACTTTGTTTCAGTACTACAACGCTCGCATATGCACATACCTGGCACGCATGATAGATAATGATGAAGAGGGGCGTGATCTCGCTCAAGAAACGTTTATCAAGGTCTGGCGTGCATTACCTGGGATGAATGATGTGCCCCAGTTCGAAACCTGGCTCTACCGTATTGCCACAAATACGGCCATTGACCATCTGCGCCGTCGGAAGTTTCGCTGGCCGCTCAGTAAAAATTACGAAGCGGACGACACATCACAGTGCCTACGCATAGCAGGACCAGAAAAGCAGATCGAGGAGGCGGAACTCATCAAAATGGCCCTGGCACAAGTAACGTCACACTACCGGGCATGCCTACTTTTGCAACACGTTGCGGGTTTCACACAGCGCGAGATCGCCCAATCGCTGAACCTCAGTGAAAAGAGTATCAGCATATACGTTGGCCGAGGGTCTGAACAATTTCGCCAGGCCTATGAACGCCTGGAAAACGGACAAGATGCTACAAGGAAAAGGAGATCAACCCCATGAAAAACTCGATGCTCATGCCTTGCGCCGGTTGGGTGGAAAAACTTGCTGTTAAATATCCAGACGACCTTTCATTTGCTGATCGTGTTGCGCTCAATGAACACCTGGCATCATGTCCAGCGTGTGATACCATTCACTCCGCCTACCAGTCAATGGGAGGTCGCATATTTAACTTGCCTCCTGTCGAACCACTATCCAGTCTCCCATATGAGCTATTGCAATGTGAGAAACATTCTGCCCCTCGTGTAGAGCAATTGGAAACAACGGTTCCTGGCATCCTACTATGGCTGAAATCCCTCTCAGAGATAATGCTGGTTCGTCCTCTGCGGCAGCTAACTCCGGTCAAAAGTGGTCTTTTGCAACAAGCAGCTAAGATGGGTACTACAATATTATCTTTTGTACATAGCTGTACTCATGGGTTGAATGTGTTGGAGAGAATACATGCTGCTCTTACTCACTTACATCAAAGGGTAATCTACGTTAGCTCAGACGACCACCATTTTTACGCATTGCGAAATGATACAAGTTCTATCCTCTGGAAATATAAGAAAAGTGATGTGTTTTTCTCCTCTCCAACAGTGAAGAATGGAGTTAATGCCCAGATGTTCCTATTCAGTGCGCAGTGGCGAGCCGGTGGCGACTCCTTCCTGTGGAAGGAGTGAATGAGAGAATGCGGGCCCTTGCTTTTTCTGCATTGTTTGACTATACTTCAGCGACGGGTTTTAGAGGCAGGGGAGGGAGAGTAGAAACGCACAATATCGAGCCCGTGCTCAAGAGGAGAATGACTATGGCAGACATGCCCGTTACACCAACAAATACAGCGCCAATGCGTGTGCTTTTCCTGTGCACCCATAATTCCTCGCGCTCGCAGATGGCGGAAGGCCTCCTGCGGGCGCGTGGTGGAACGCGTTACCAGGTGTTCAGCGCGGGAACGCACCCGCGCGCGGTGCATCCCCTGGCGATCAAAGCGATGGCGGAACTGGGCATCGATATCAGCGAAGAGGCCGGTCACCGGTCCAAGGGGATTGACGACTTTGCCGATGCGCCACCGATGGACCTGGTGGTCACGGTCTGCGACGAGGCCGCCGAGGAGTGCCCCTACTTCCCGCGTGCCCGCAGGCAGGAGCACTGGGGTTTTCCCGACCCGAGCGCGGCCACCGGTTCTGAAGAAGAGCGCCTGGCTATCTTCCGGCGGGTGCGCGATGCCATTGCCGCACGCATCGAGGTGTTCCTGCAACAGGATCAAGAACGGGCAGCGATATGAGCACGAAGGCTCTTCTCCCTTACCTTCCTGATCGCAACTCTTGTAGCGTTGTCAGTCTTTCTTTGGCGAGGGGGTTATCTGGGTTGACTTTGGCCAGGTTGCGGTAGACGCGGCTGGCCTGCTCGTACTCGCCCACGGATTGATAGGTCTGGCCGAGCAGATCATAGGCCTCGTAGTTGTTGCGGTCGATGGTGATCAACTGCTGGAGCGCGGCCACGGCTTCCTTGACTTGTTTTGTATCAAAGTAGTGGCGTGCGATCACGATCTGGTACTGGACAGCCTCTTCGGAGAGACCTTGCTGGATACAGTAGCCAACGATTTCGCGCAAGAGCTCCAACGAGTCAGGTATGAGTTCGACGGCCCGGCGTAGATTATCCAGGGCTTCCTCTGGTTCGCCCATCGCGGCATAGATGTTGCCAATGCGCTGCAAGATCGCTCCCTCGAGGTCAGACTGACCGCGGCGCTGGTAGATGTCGGCAAGCAGGCGCAGTTCCGCGATGGCCTCATCCAATAGGCCGCGGTTCAGATAGATCTCCGCAAGATCTTTGTGCGGTCGAGGATCCTGAGGAGCCATGCGTATCATCTCATTTAAGACACTGAGAGCGTTCTCGGTCTGGCGTTTGCTGCGGTAGTGGTGCACCAGGTCAACGTATTCCTGCAGCGCGCTTTCGATATCGCCCTGGCGCGCGGAAATCTCAGCGAGCGCGGAGGAAACCTCGTCCTGGTGGGTGGTGGACTGCTTGACCTGGCGCAAGATGGCCTGCATCTGCTCCTCTCTGCCCATGCGCCCGTAGGCTTTGGCGAGCAGCATGGAGATCTCTACCTCGGGAGCCTGGTGCTCTTCGCCTTCTTCGCGCGGGCGCGCGGCCCAGTTGCTGGGATCTATCGATCCTGTCGCATTGCGTCGCACCGTCTGGAGGGCCTGCTCAAGCTGCTGGATAGCATCATCGGGCTTGCCCTGGCTCAACAAGCATTGAGCGGTGCTGACGCGTGCCAGCACATCGACCGCGCTATCACGCATGGCCAGCTGGTAGGCATCGATGGCTTTGTCAAATTGACCGGCCTGCTGGTGGATCTGTCCAAGGGCGAAGCGGACATCAGCATTGTTGGGATACGCCTCTGCCGCCTGGTTATACTCGCGGACAACCGCTTCGGATCTTCGCTGACCCTCGCCGCGCAGGTGCCAGCGAATGCGGGAGAGTCCCTCGAGCGTGGTGGCGCGCGCGGCTCCTACCGTAGTAATCTTGGCGATATGCAAACGTACCAGGGCTGTGATATTGCGCGGGTCCACTTGCAGCACTCGTTGGTACTCCGCCACAGCCTGCTGACTTCGTCCCAACTTCTGCAGGGCAAGGGCATAGTTCAGGCGCGTGGGCACGCTGGTAGGGCTCTCTTGCAGGGCCTGCTCAAGTTCGGTCAGGGCGCGATCCATGTAGCCTAGACGCAGGTATGATTCAGCCGCCAGCGTCCGTTCGCGCAACAGGTCTTCTTTGTTTCCCTGCGACGAGAGCAGATTGATCAGGCGCATACGATAGGTGAGGTTATTCGGTTCCAGTTGCAGGATGCGACGATAGGTAGCAATAGCGTCGTCGAGGCGGCCATTGACGACATAGGTATCGACAAGAATGGCATACTTGGTAATGGCCTGTTCGACTTTTCCCTGGCGTACGTAGATCTCGCACAGCACCTGGTGAACATCCAGGTACTGTGGCGCAATATCGATCACATGCAGGCATTCCTCGGTAGCCGGGGTGAGCAAGCCATGATTAATATAACTCTGGATATCCTGCATGGATTGTACTACCTGCAAGCGGATGTGTTCAGGTAGAGAAGCAGTACTGGCCAAAACCGCTTCCGCGACCTGTTTTAAGGCTTCGTCTTTGTTACTGGCACCAGCCATCTGGGTCAGCAAATCTACAGCGCCATTGCCTTCCCTGGCAGGTGGAGTTTGCAGGACCGGGCTGACCTGCTCCAATTGCTGCGAGATCACCGGCAAAACAGGTACAGACGGTGGCGTCTGATCTGCTGGATCTGTCCACGTGGGTGCCGCTATTTCCTGCGAAGATTGCATCGCCGGGAGTTGTGGATCCTCCGGCGGGATGATACGGGTCGCATTGCCAGGTTTTGCATCTCCCGTTAGCCATGAAGACGAGTCCTGGTCGGCAGGGTTCACGACTCTGGTCTCCATTGAGGAGATTGATTCGCCTATTGGCCCGGATGCGATGCGCTGCTCAGTCGTGGGTTGCTCGTCAATCGGGGGCTGTTGTGGGGCAGGCGCCAGGTTCGCGGCTGGTTTATTGATGACCTGCGTTTTATCGGCATCACTCAAGATACCGGTCAGCCAATCCGGCAATTCTCCGCCTGCGTTGTTGTTCGTCACTCCAGGTATCGATACCTGCGGTGCCGCCGGCAACTGTGCCGAAGCGCGTGGTGGCGCGTTGTGTGGCATATTCCCGGCGCTAAAGGTCATCGTTGCGGCATCTTGCAGGGGCTGTTGCTGCGCTGGAGGCGTAACAGGCCGCCCTGGGGCAGACCCATTCATGAGCTGTTGCATCATAAACTCGACCTGGGCGACCTTGTCATTCCAGCCGCGGCTGCGCAGGAAACCCAGCAGGGCATTGTAGACCGTCAAGGCCTGTTCCTGCTCCCCTAAGGCACGGTGAGCTTCTGCCGCTTCCTGGCAGAGCTGAACCAGCTGGTCAGACTCTTCAACGGTCAGGGCGTCGAGGTTCACGCGGTCAACGGCCTCATCAAAATGGACCGTCGCTGTGCGCAGGTCTCCGCGCGCGCGATAGCACTGTCCCAATGCATAGTAACAAGAAAGTGCGTAATCGGGGTCATTGAGCAGTAGCTGGAATTGACTGATAGCCTCATCCCAGCGCTGCTGCTCTTGATACAGCCAGCCTAAAAAGTATCGCGCGTCTGGCCGATCAAAGCCACTCTCCAGGATCTGTTCACAGAGGTCGATAGCATCATTAAAACGACCCTGGGTCTGAAAGGTTTGAGCCTGTTTCAACACACCGGTGACCTGGCTAGCAGTAATGCGCCTGCGTGGAGATGATTCCATGCCGCCAGCCATGCCCGCATTGGCATAAGATGGCCCAGGATTACCCACACCGTTAAAATTGGCCGCGCTACCCATATTACCCATGTTGCCTGTATTCCCTCCGCTAAAGTTGCCCGTTGCGGCCGTCTCGGCCATCGGACTACCTGAAAATGCTAAAGAGCCTGATGGCGCGCCAGCCATCGTACCCGTTACCGCTGAAAACGTTGCCCCTGCTGTCGAGTGAGGGCCTGAATGTTGCTGCTTATGCCCATTCATCGACGAGAGCAGCTGCTTCGCCTGTATATTTGTAGCGTCCGCGCGCAGTACTTCTTCGCACTGTGCGCGGGCCGCTGTGATGTCATTACGTTGAAGGTATCCTTGAGCGGCAGCCAGGCGCTCCTGGATCATAAAGGCGATATCTTTTTTCCCGTAGTAGTAGGCTGCGAGACGCTCATGTGGCTCGGGGTCGCCAGGAGACAACTGAACAGCCTTTTGCCAGGCCGCTTCGGCTCGAGCACCTTGACCGGCCTGCGAGTATAGATCCGCCAGGTGGAGATACGCGAGGTATGCATCGTCGCGCCGGTTAAGGATGCCATAGAGCTCAGCTGTCTTGCTCAAAGCGATAATGTTGCTATGATCACGCTTCAGGGTATATTCATATTCGTCGAGAGCTTTCTGCCACTGCTTGGTCTGCATGTAGCAGAAACCTAGTCCGCCACGGGCCATCGCGTCATCTGGGAACTCTACTAGTGCTCGTTGGTACTCCTTTGCGGCCTCCGCCCACTGACTATCCCAACGGTATCGGTCTGCTGCGTTCATCGCCGTACTGAAGGCTTGTCTGTTCCCAGGCATTAAAGGTTCGCTTTCTCACATGATATTACAAAAGAGAGGCACGACGTATCGCACCGCCCAAACTCAACTGTAAACTCAACTGTCTAGTTAAATCTAGGTTACTACAAAACTTGTTTTACGCCTCTTTTTTTGGTACTAAAGTACCTTTTGTCGAGTAAGGGCAATTTGAGGTATTACCCGCGGTAATTGATGAATTGTAAGGCTACCGGGTAATCTTTTTGCTTGAGCAGGGCGATTACACCTTGCAACTCGTCGCGGCTTTTGGCCGTCACTCGCACGGCATCTCCCTGGACTTGTGGACGCACTTTGGGGTTGTTGTCACGGATGTACTTGCTTATCTCTTTGGCGAGTTCCTGTGAAATCCCCTGTTGCAATTCAATGACCTGGCGTACTCTGCCACCAGCCGCGTTCTCCTCTTTTCCCGGTTTGAAAATCTTCAAGGAGAGGTTGCGACGAATCGCTTTCGATTCAAGGATATCCCGTACATTTTTGAGCGTAAGTGAACTATCGGTGAGGATAGTGATGCTCGTTTTACTGAGCGTTATCTCGGTTTTTGTATCTTTCAAATCGTAACGAGTATGGACCTCTCGTCGTGTCTGGTCAATGGCGTTGACCAGTTCCTGCTCGTCGAATTGTGAAACTATATCAAATGAACTATCTCCAGCCATGGTATTCCTCTCTTTGACGTGTAACTGGTACAGAATGGCTACCAGGAGATATTTCCTCTCCCATGTCCTCGACCGACCGATAGTATACTCTACCTGTGTGTCTATTGGGCATTGTAGCGCATTTTTTCGGTATTTGCTATTATACCCCCCAAGTCTCTCACTGTGATATGATAAAAACTGCCTAGGGGTATGGGTTGTTTGTGGGGAATCCATACAGTAGGAGCCGATTTATCGCGCTCACCGCCGATTAATCGGCCCTGCGTGGATGTTCCGCTATCCAGATGAAAAAGTTGGAGGGATGAGAACGGAAAGAGGGCCGATTAATCGGCGGTGGCGGCGATAAATCGCGCCCTACGTTTCGACTGGAAGAGAACATGTCAGCAACGATTTATGATAGCAAGCCGTTGGCCGCTCGCATGGCAGAAGAACTGCGCGCAGAGGCTGCCCAATTTCGCAAACGACATCACAGGCCGGCGCGCGTGGCGCAACTGGTGGCCGGGCATGATACCGCGGCGGAGGTCTATAGCAGGCAGCTGGTACGATCGTGCCGGGCCATCGGATTGGGCTGCGCTACACTGGCCTACCCTTTTGAAATCGAAGAAGAGGAGTTGCGAGCAGAAGTGGCCGCTCTCAATGACGACGCCAATACCGATGGCGTCGTCCTCCTGTTGCCGCTGCCAGCACATATTCGACAACGCATAGTAACTGATGACCTGCGTCCAGAAAAGGACGTTGACGGCCTTGGCTCGCGCAATGCCGGAAACCTGCTGCTTGGCTTTCCCAGCTTCATTCCCTCCACTGCTGATGCCATGCTCGCCGTCTTGCGCGATGCTGATCTCTCGGTGGCCGGTAGCAATGCTGTTGTTGTGGGACGCAGCAATATTGGTGGCAAGCCCGTTGCACTTGTCTTGCTGCGCCAGGATGCTACAATAACCATCTGCCACTCGTATACGCAGGACCTCGCCAGTATTACCAGGAGCGCGGATATCCTCGTGGTGAGTACGGGACGGCCGGGCAGTATCACTGCTGATATGGTGAAGCCGGGCGCGATTGTACTGGATGCGGGTATCAATACCGTCAATGGAAAAGTTGTCGGTGATATCGACTTTGCCAGCGTGAAAGAGGTGGCCTCTTTTCTCACTCCAGTGCCGGGTGGTTTGGGCCCGCTCACCCATTTGATGTTGATCCGCCATACATTGCTTGGCCCGCAATGAATCAATAGCATAAGCGTCAAGGGAAGAAAAAAGGAGGGGGTTTCCCGTAGGGGCGGGAGCGGTGTGGATGTGGGGAGGGGACGCTTGCGTCGCCCTCGTCCTGGTCGCGTGAGTGCCTTCCCCCTCCTGCTGGGGCGACGCAAGCGTCCCCTCCCCACGCATCATCCACCCCCGCCCCTACAGGAAAACGGTGTTTCTTCCCCCTTAACTTGACGCCTATGGGCCCGCAATAGATCAATAATACCTGCTGGAGGCTGTTGCGTAGCGGTTCGGCCGGGCCACTATATCACCCGTGATGCGGACGGCGACACCTTCTTTTTCGAATGCGCGCCGGAGATCGGTCAGGTTGACATCGTTGCCCGCGATGAGTAAAGTGGGGCCAAGTTTGCGTAGATGATATTTTTGGAGATTTCTCGAAGCTAAGATCTCGTCCGCGGCCACTTCACTTGACACTTCAAACAGCATTACCTGCGAAATCTTCACGTCCTTGTACTGTTTCACCCAGTCGCGCAGGGTATAAGCAACGTTCTGTGGCACTTCTTTCTGGCTGCCTTCTGCCAGGATGTGGAGTATTTTCTCGATATCGAGACCTGTTTCCATTCCTCGCAGCAGCGAATTGCGTGCCAGCGTCAAGCGGCTGACCATGTTGACCTGGTCTACCTGCGCAAACGGCAACAAGCTATAGAGGGTCGGCATATCGGTGTGCAGTAAGAGCAACTCAAAATTGGGCTGCAGGACCAGCGAGCGCGTACCGTTTGCCTGGGAAGGTGAAGAGTCTGTGGGGTGAGTGGTGTGCGCTGTAGCTTCAGCCTTGTTCTGTGTGGAGAGGACGGCGCTGCCCAGGTCGGTCACCATGAAGGCGACTGGATTCTTTCCCTCGTGGGTTTGGGATAATTCCTCGCCCTCGTAGCCAAGCGAAACAAGACCAAACTCGTAGAGAGAAGAGGAAAGCAATCCCATATAGTATTCTCCCTCGCTGCTATCCCACTTACTACGCAGCACGCTTGATTTGCTACTATCTCGCCGGATGTTGTAGTGGACCGGGCGCAGCTCGAAGGGATCCTTGTCCCAAATTTTTTGCAGTAACGACGCTACGCTATACCACTGTCCGGGGATACAATCCTGCAAATGTTCAGCAATTGAACTGCGGGATTTTATTGGATTCCAGGTGTAAGGGTCCCACTGCCTGTAATTTGCTCCTACTATGTCCATCCAACGGAAGCTTTGTGTCCAGCTTTCCAGCAAGAGCTGTGCCTGTTCTGTCAAACTCAGCTTTGACCACTTTCCCATCTGGGCGCCTGGCTCATAATGCGGCTTGATGCCATCCCCGGATGTGCGTGAGAGTTTAATGAAGCCAAGCTCTTGCGCTGTGTTGAACAGCATATCCAGGTATAAGTCATCTTCGTCGATGTATCGCTGGCGGCGTTTCCCATGCAGCAGTGGCTGGATTTTAGTGGCGATACGCTTGGGTACCTTGCCGGCCTGTGTTGGCTCTATCGTTTGCTGGTAGATTGCGCCGGTGATAATCGCCATGTCGTATAAGATAGCAGGCTCCGCAGCCTGGATGGTCTGTGGTGGGTGAGCCAGTGGCACAAATTCGTTGCGCTCTACGAGAGGTCCCTTCATAGTGGTCGCCTTTTTGATACTTTCGTAGGTATCGGAAGGCACAAAGAATACCCGTCCCTCCGCTGTAAATGTATCAAAGGCGAGGGCGTACTCTTCAAAGGGATGGAGAGCGTTAAAGAGCGCGTTATCGTCATACCTGGTGTGTTCCCGTAGCGCCTGCATGCTCACTTTGCCACCTCGCTCACACACCCACTTGAGGATGTCTCGCTGCGCGGACGGGAGCTTTTGGAGTACCTCATAGATGCTGTTTGGTTGTTTCATTTCATCTATGAGCAATAAACGCATTTCCGTGCGCGGGTAGTACATCCCTGAGTTAAGACCATAGCGCCCGGTTAGCGTATCAAATTCGTAACCGGGATAATTCGCGGTCAAAATCTTCTCAAGCGACATTTGTGAGCGGTCAGATTTCGCGGAGAAATTTTCTTTGCCCGCGGTATAGAGAGCTTCGGCGCTCTCCTGAAAGGGATATAATTGCGCCACATCTTCGACTGTCGCGGTATTCTTACTTCTGCTGTAATAGTAAGGTTGAGTATAAACCTTTACTGTCTGTTCCCAGACAAGAAGATGACGTTTGAGGGAAGATAGGATTATTTCAAATGCTTTTGCTGGAAGCTGGGATTTTTTCAGTATGCCATCTCGCGGTGTTCCGCTGCGGGCCGAATGCCCAAGCATGCGGTACAAGACCTGGCGTTCGCCAGGCGTAAGGTGTTCCCAGACGAAACGCGCGGCGATGGGGTCCGTAATGCGTTTGAGCAGGATGTCCGGGCGTTTCTGTGGGCCTTTGTCGGAAAGGCCATCCAATCCCCAAAGGTGATATATTTCCACTCGTTGTTGCTCTGTACATTCCGCCAGTTCCTGCCTGAACTTCTTCATCTTGTCTACCTCTAAAACCTACAAAGGACGTAGTATCTCGTTATTGCTGCGCTGCTGGTTGGTATTGTTCAATGTAACGGATCACCTCGCGTGTCAACTGGCTGGGAGTCGAGGCACCGGCGGTGACCGCGACGCGCTTTTTCCCCTCCAACCACGCGGGGTTCAGTTGCGAGAGATCCTCGATACGTACTGCTGGCACACCTGCCAGTTCTTCGGATACCTGTACGAGACGGTTGGTGTTGTTGCTGCGGGGATCGCCGACGACAATCGTCAAATCCGCTCCCCTGGCCTGAGCTGCGACCGCCTCCTGGCGCGTCTGCGTTGCCGCACAGATATCAATGTGCACCTCGGCATGGGGATAACGGGTCTTGATGTACTCGATGACGCGCCGCGTATCCCATTGGGAAAGCGTTGTCTGGGTAGAGATGGCCAGTTTCTCCTCTTGCGCCGGAGTAAGCGCCAGGGTATCTACGTCCGCTTCGTTTTCTATCAGGCTGATGTGACCGGGTACTTCGCCCTGGACGCCTTCAGGCTCGGGGTGTCCCTTCTTGCCAATGTAGAGTATGTAATAGCCTTTTGCCACCAGTTCGTGAACGAGATCATGGGTCACAGTGACATCGGGACAGGTGGCATCGATACAGTTGAGCCCGCGTTCTCTTGCCTTACGCTTGACAAGCGGCGAGACGCCGTGTGCCGTGAAGATCACTGTTCCCTCGTTCACCTGCTCCAGTATACT
>WNGI01006762.1_pt1 | contig 14292 bp, 18 predicted proteins | sample 5400621 | NCBI WGS metagenome assembly WNGI01 (sample SAMN13153374, study PRJNA577476) | soil metagenome | isolation source: 20 cm soil or saprolite under Garry oak tree replicate 1 | place: USA:California | collected 2016-06-15
CTCGATGCAGATTCGCGCGCAATCGTTTCGCGTGCTCGAGATGTTGACGGCGATGGCGATTATTTATTGGTTGCTGGGTTATCCGCAGGCGAAGCTCGTCGATTGGATCCAGCGTCGTTACGCGGTTAGCGAATGAGCGCGACGGCCGAAGGCCAGGCCCGAAGCCGCTTGCTCGAGCGACACGCAGTCGTGTGAATCGGTAAAAAAGGTGCGACGAGCTCGCAAATGAGCGATCAAAGCAGCGAAGTGTTGCGCGCCAAAGGCGCCGGCGCGACAGTCATCCGCTACCGCGGCGTCATCAAGCGCTATGGCGCGTTCACAGCATTGGACGGCGTGTTCCTCGACGTGTATGCGGGCGAGGTTGTGTGCCTGATCGGCCCGTCGGGGTCGGGAAAATCGACGCTCCTTCGCTGCACGAACGGGCTCGAATCGATCGAGGGCGGTGATATCGAATTCGAGGGCACGATGCATCCGCGCGACGAACGCGCGCTCCGCGCCGTGCGGCAACGGATGGGCATGGTGTTCCAGAGCTTCGAGCTGTTCCCGCACTTGACGGCGCAGCAGAATGTCGCTGAGGGCCCTCGCACCGTGCTGCAAATGAACTTTGCCGATGCAAATCAGCGCGCGGCGGCGCTGCTCGACAAGGTCGGGCTTGCCGACAAAGCGCCCAATTACCCATCGGCACTATCGGGCGGTCAGCAGCAACGGGTGGCGATTGCCCGCGCGCTCGCGATGAATCCCGACGTGATGCTCTTCGACGAGCCGACATCCGCGCTCGATCCGGAAACGATCGGCGAAGTGCTGAGCGTGATGAAGAAGCTCGCGGATGAGGGCATGACGATGGTGGTCGTCACGCACGAGATGTCGTTCGCGCGGCGTGTCGGCGATTGGGTCGCGGTGTTTGATGCCGGCCGCATCGTCGAGCAAGGTCCGCCCGCGCAGATTTTCGACGCGCCTACGACGGAGCGAACGCGCGATTTCCTGAGTCATCTCGGTTGGAGCGGTTGACTCGTCACATCCGGCATCTCTAACGTTCGAGGGCTCGTATTCGCCAAAGACCTTCGGTTGCTCCGCTATTTCAGTCCACTGAAGGCCGTGGCCGCACCGCCCACTCGTCGAGGTATCGTTCGAATCTTGCGGAATCCGCACTGGCAGCGGCGAATGCAACATACCCATCGGGCCGAACAAAGTAGAAAGCGTTTCGCTCGAATCCGGCGGTGCGAAAGCTGTCTTGCCAACGAAACGCGTGCAGGGCGATTCCACGCGCTTGACAAAATTTTGAGATTTGCACATGCGCCTCGCCATAGACGTGCGCTTGCCAATCGAGTGTCGTCAACGGCTCGTAGTTGTCCCCGCCATTGTTGCTATCCGCGACCTTTACCCACGGCAATCGATCGCCGCCGCGAACGCCACCCGCGCTGCCCTCGCTCAACGCACTGCCGCGATATTGGATCGACGTTTGCGAGACCGTGCGGAACATGAAGCGACGCATCCTCTCCGAGGCAAACATCAAGGGCAAGACGCGCGGGACAACATGCAGACGGACAAGTCTTGCGAGCGGCCCGTCGCTCGTCACCAGTTGAAATGCACGATCGGTCGTCGCGACCAGCCGTTGCGCAAATGCGATTCGCTCGGGCTCGTAGGTGTCGAGCACGCGTTCGTCCGTCCGCGATTGCACGACGGCCGCGAGTTTCCAGGCGAGATTGACGGCGTCGCCGATGCCGGTGTTCATGCCCTGACCGCCGACCGGGCTGTGAATGTGCGCAGCATCGCCCAGCAGGAACACGCGGCCACGGCGAAACCTCGAAACGACGCGATGGTGGACGTGATACGTCGAAAACCAATTGACGCGGCGGACGATGACGCCAAGGCGCTCGATGACGCCGCGGCTGACGTCGTTCCACTCAAGCTTGTCGGGATCGTTCGTGGGCTCGTCCCGCACGATGCCGATGAGGCGTACGCGGCCTTCACCCTTCAACGGGAATGCCGCCATGAAATCCGCTTCGTCAAGCGCAACATGAAGCTGGTGATTGACGATGGGTCCGCTCGCGTCTGTGTCGGCGACGTAGAAACGATGCGCGTACGTGCTGCCCGGGAATCCGACGTCCAGCAATTCGCGCACTTTCGAGCGCGCGCCATCACAGCCGGCTAGATACGCCGCTTCGCAAACTTCCTCGCCGCCGTTGGCCGTTCGAAGATGCGCAACGACGCGGTCGCCGCGATCGTCGAGCCCGATGAGCTCGACCGGCCGCTCGATTTCGATACCGATCGCCGCCAAACGCTCGATCAGCAGGCGCTCGTGCTCATCCTGCGGAAAAATGATCACGTACGGGAACGCGCTGATGCCGGTCCCTATGGCGCCGAGATGAACGTGCGCAATCTGCCGGCCCTTGACCCAGAGATTCACGTCGGCGAACGCGAGTCCGCGCTCGACGACGGCGGCGGCGAGCCCGATCTGCCGATAGAACTCCAGCGTTCTGGCGTGGACGGCGAGGGCGCGCGACGTGGTGCCGGGGTCGCGGACTTTATCGACGATCCGGACGCGTACGCCGCTGTGGGTGAGCCACAGCGCAAGTGCAAGGCCGGTCGGTCCGGCGCCGGCGATCAGGACATCGGTGTCGGCCACGAATCTCGTCGGTCCCAAGTTGCCGAGAAGGGTGCGAGCGTGCAAAGTATATGCTCCGCAACGTCAATCGCGCGCTCTTGGGCTATCCGGCATGGCCAGACCTGCTCGGCTCGAAATTCACCCGCTCGATAAGCAACGCTGGAAAGACCTCGAGACCTTGTTCAATGGTCCTGGCGGCTCGCAAGTTCGCGGCTGTTGGTGCATGTGCTACCGCCGATCCGGCCGTGTGGACAAGCCCGCCGACACGACCTACGCACAATTCAACAAATGTGCGCTGAAGGAGTTGGTCAATAAAGGCGTCGCGCCGGGCTTGATCGGCTATCGCGACGGCAAACCGATTGCGTGGGTCTCGCTGGGTCCGCGCGAGGACTACGCGAAGTTGGCGCGCTCATCGTTGATGAAACCCGTCGACGACAAACCGGTGTGGTCGATCGTTTGCTTCTATACCGCGAAAGAGGCGCGTGGCGAACATCTCGCCGAGGCGATGTTGAACGGTGCCATCGATTACGCGCGCTCGCGCGGCGCGCGGCTCATTGAAGCATATCCGGTCGACAAGCCTGCACGTGGGAGCGACGACTCGATGTGGTTCGGCGCCAAGAGCATGTACGACCGCGCAAGGTTCGTCGAGGTCGCGCGGCGCAAGCCGACGCGTCCTGTCGTGCGCAAGACGCTCCGGCCTCAAAGCGAACCCAAGAATCGCAGCAGCTGATTTTTCCGGGCGTTTGGCAAGGCGTTGTACGCGGCAATCACGCTGGATGCCTGGCCGGCATGGCGCGCGATGGCTTCCTGCGTCGTAAACGTCAAACCGTCGTGCATCAGCCGATTCCGCGTCCGTAGCGCCCATAACGGCGCCGTCCGGATCTGATTCGCAGTCGCCGCGTATTCGGCGGTTGGAAGGACCGGAATTCCGTCGCCGGTACCAATATCGTGGAGCAGGAAATCGCTGTATGGATGAATAACTTTGTTGCCGAGTGCAGCCGGTACGGTAAAGGCGCCGCCATTGATCGTGGTTCCGGCCGGCGCGGTCACGATTGTGGCGACGTGGCAGGCCGCGCAACCGACTTGATTGAACGTTTTTTCACCCGCGGTGACATCGGCCGTTATCGCGCCGCGTGCAGGAACCTTCGTCGATCGCATAAAGTTTGCAAACGCCGCGAGATCGGTGCCATCGTCTTCCGGTTCTGGGACCAGATCGTATCCAGAGCCGTAGCCGACGAACAGACCGTTCGATGTGTTTTCCTCTGGGAGCAGCGGGCTCGTGATCCCCATCTCGTTGTTGTAAGCGTCGGCCGAGAACGACAGCAGACTTGCGTGCTGGCTCTTCCATCCGAAGCGCCCTATTCGCGCGCTGCCGTCGCCCTCCAAAACCGGAACCAGGATCGCCACGCCGCGCATGTCGGCAGGCTGTCCATCGCGGATCGCCGTTAGCGTGCTGTTTGCGATTGCTTCGATGAAGCCGTCCCCGAGTGTGTTGACCGAGACGCGGAACGTTCGAATGTCGTCGCCGATCGCAACGCGCTCGACCAGTTCGGCGTTGGTGGCGCGCGATTGAATCAGCGATCCGCCAAGCGAGTTGAAGAACTCGCCGTTCAACGTGCGGCCCGTCCGATGCTCGGTGATCTGACTTGCGCCGCCGGTGACGACGTTCTGATGACATTCCCTGCAGCTCTGGGCGTTGTAGACCGGTCCCAGTCCATCGGCGATCGTTTCCACTTCTTCGAACACGAAACGATTGTCGTTGAACGACCGCAGCGGCACGACGTTCTCCGATGTCAGCGAGGCGAATGCCGGGCCCTGCGGTGTCAGGCCGTTGGTCAGGTCGTCGAAGCCCGCAGGTGCTTCGGCCGCGCCGGGCGTCGCGGCATTGTCGGTACGTCCCTGGCGGTCGAAAAATGCGGCAGGTCCTTCATCCCTGATAGCGCCGTTGTGACTGAAGCGCTGCCGCCGCGCGTTGCTCGACGAGAGATCAGGATTGTTGACGCTGACCTGGCTTCGGAGGTCTTCCATCAATGCGATCAGCGCTACGGCGGCACCGGCGATAGCGAGCGCCGATCGCGTCGAGTTCAAATGCTTGCGTGGGTGCAACGCGGACATGTTCACCTCCAAACCGTTTGGACACCGTCGCATCAACCCTGCGACACACGGCACCGTAGTCCGCAAATGAGGAGAGACTGTGATGAAATGTTGGAGAAAGTGTGGAGGTCGACCGCTTCACTCGAAACGTATAGTTACTTTTCGATACATCTGTTGAACTTGACCTTATGGTGAGGGTCTTTTGCTACGTACTTGCGGCAACCCGTCCGCATTCCGTCGATTAAGTCTCATGCGTGACCCGCAAGCGCAGGCAACCATCCTCATTGTCGAAGACGAAACGAAGCTCGCGAACCTTCTTGCCGACTATCTGCGCGGCGCAAATTTCGCAACGCTTTGTCTCGCAGACGGGCGCGAAGTTGTGCCCGCAGTCAGACAAAACGACCCGGATCTGATCCTGCTCGATCTGGTGCTGCCCGGGCGAGACGGCATCACTGTTTGCCGGGAATTGCGCGCGTTCACGGACACGCCCGTCATCATCGTGACAGGCCGCGTCGGCGAAATCGATCGGCTGCTCGGATTGGAATTGGGCGCCGACGACTACATCTGCAAGCCATTCAGCCCGCGCGAGCTGGTCGCTCGCGTTAACGCCGTGTTGCGGCGGTCGCGAAGCCTAGATACGGCCGGGCAGAATCCACGCCTCGTCATCGACAATCAAAGCTATCAAGCAACGCTCGACGGGATCGTGCTGCCGCTGACGCCGGCAGAATTTCGACTGCTGAGCGCGCTGGCTCAGCGACCGCACAAAGTATGGTCGCGCGATCAACTGCTCGATTGTCTGTACACCGATCATCGGATCGTTGCGGATCGCACCGTCGATAGCCACATCAAGAACCTTCGCCACAAGCTCCAGTGTGTGTCAAAAGACGGCGGGATCGTCCGATCGATTTACGGCGTCGGATACAAACTGGAGCTGTAGCGCTTATTCCCTCAATCGCCGTATATGCGCGAAGCGCGGATGCGCGGCGAACGCCGCCTCGCGCGTTTCGCCGACCCGCAGTCGCGCCGTGATGCTCGCTTCGCTTTCGGCAACTGTTTCGGCCCACGAAACAATATCGGCCGCGATCGCTTGCGGAATCACGATGACACCGTCGGAATCACCGATAACAAGATCGCCGGGCGCGACCTCAACCATAGGCGACGCTTGACCGGCAACGCGGATCTGCGTGTTCGCGGTGGTGAGCGCCCAGCGACCGGCCGATATCAATGGCGTCGCATAGCGGCAGAACACGGGCAACCCCAGTTCGACGATCTCGCCGACGTCGCGCGCGCCACCGTCCACGACGACGCCCGCACACCCGCGCGTTCGCAATGCAAGGCTCATCAGGCCACCGATTACGGCGCTGATCGCGTGCCCGTTCGTTGCGATCACGATCGCGACGCCTTCGTCGGCGCCGCGGTCGATTTCGAACGGCGACAACGTCTTGACACCGCTCGCGTCACCATAAACAGTGACACCGGAAAAGCACACCGCGGGTCCGGCGAATTTCATGCCGGGCGCCAATGGCCGAATCGCCGATGACAGCGATTGCTGCGAATAACCGGCGCGATCGAGTACATCGCTGACGACAGTGCTCGACAGGCGACGAAGACGCGCGGACAGAAATTCGAGTTCGGGGCGCAAATGTGGACTCCGGGGATGCGTGAGTAGAATAGCAGCGCCTATTCTAGGAGGAATCGCAATGGCGGATCTCGGGACCGCGACATGGCGGGTGCTCGTCCATGCTTTTGTATTGCTCGCGGGCTTGGCAGCGGTGTCCGTGCACGCCGAGCAGATCGTCGTATCGAACTACGGTGTCTCGCCGAACGGTATGCCGTTTGCGGTCGCGTTGGAAAAGGGCTTCTTCAAGGAAGCCGGCGTCAATGTCGACGGCATCCTCACGTCGGACGGCGGCGGCAGCACGATCCGCAACTTGTTAGGCGGCAAGCTCGCATATGGCGAGGCGGCACCCTCCGCCGTGGTTGCGGCTGTACAGGGCGGCGCCGATCTCAAGATCATCAGCGGCAACGTTCACACGGTCGCTGAATTCGTCTGGGTCACGATGCCCAATTCTCCGATCGCATCGATCAACGATCTCAAAAGCAAACGGATCGGTTTCACCAATCCCGGTTCGACCAGCGAGGCGCTCGATTACCTGCTGCTCGAAAAAGCCGGCATCTCGAAAGGGGATGTCACGCTGACGCGCACCGGCGGCTTCGGCGCCGGCCTCACGGTGCTCGAAGCGGGCGGCATCGACGTCGTTCCGATCACCGAGCCGCTGTGGTCGACCAATCCGGGCAAGTACAAGATCGTCGCGTCCGCGCCCGATGTGCTTCCCGCGCTTTCCAACGTTGTCGGTGTAACGACGGCCGAGGCCGCGAAAGCGCGGGGAGACTTCATTCGCGGCGTCATCAAGGCGCGGCGCAAGGCGGTCGAATACATGATCGCGAATCCAAAAGAATCGGCGCAGATCATCGCCAAGGTGTACAACCTCGACCCAGTCGTCACGGAGCGGGTGGTGCGCGGTCTCATCGAATCGGAGAAGAAGGGCGGGGTTCCGTATTGGGGACCGGGCGACTTGAAGCTCGACACGATGAACAACATGATCCGCGCGCAAAAATTGGTCGGGGCAGTGAAGGGCGACGTCGATTGGTCGAAGATGGTCGACGAATCGTTTCTTCCCGACGATCTCAAGAGCAAGCCGGCGAAGTGAGCAGCGGCGGTGACGCGCATGTCGTCCTCTCAGCTATCACGCGCGTATATGGAGGACACGGCGCACGCCCCGACGTCGAGGCGCTAGGGCCACTCGATCTTACGCTCGCTCACGGCGAATTTTTTGCGGTGGTGGGGCCTTCCGGCTGCGGGAAATCGACGCTCCTTGACGTGATCGCGGGACTCGCGACGCCGACGTCAGGCACGGTCGTATTCGAAGGCGCGCGAGTCGAAGGACGCGTTCCCGACGGTGTCGGCGTCGTGTTCCAGGAGGACGCGAGCTTTCCATGGCTAACGGTGCGCGACAACATCGCGTTCGGATTGAAGTACACGAGCGTGGCTGCGGCCGAGGCGCGGGCGCGCGTCGACTACGCCATCGCGTTCATGGGCCTCGGCGATTTTCGCACCGCTTATCCTGCGCAACTCTCTGGTGGCATGCGCCAGCGGGTGTGCATCGCCCGCACGCTCGTGCAAAAGCCGCGATTGATCCTTCTCGACGAGCCGTTCGGCGCGCTGGATCAGCAGACGCGGCTGTTGATGGGCGACGAGCTCTTGCGACTGTGGCGAGAAACGGGCGCGACGGTGTTCCTGATCACGCACGCGCTTGATGAAGCGGCGATGCTTTCGGATCGTATCGGGGTGATGTCGGCGCGTCCCGGCCGTTTTCTGGAAATCGTCGAAACGCATTGGCCGCGCACGCGCGACAGCACGATTGTCGGCAACGCGGAATTTGGCCACTTGACGAGTAGACTCTGGACGCGCCTTCGCGGCGAGTCACTGCGCGCGTTGGGTCACGCGGGGATCATGACATGACCCGGGTCGTGATGCTTCGTCTTTTCATTATTGCGGCGGCCTTCGCGCTGCTGGAATTGCTTTGCCGCACAGACATCATCCCGGCGTTCACTTTCCCGCCGCCGTCTTCGATCGTGGTCGCGGCGCTCAACATCCTCGTGTCCGGCCGCTATACATCCGATTTGCAGGTGACGCTCGGCAACGTCGCGGCATCGATCGCGGCCGCGATGATCGTGGGCATTATTGCAGCGACGATCGTTCATGCGCTGCCCGCCGTCCGTCGCGTACTCGAGCCGCTGTTTGGAACGTATTACGCGATTCCAATGTTCGCGTTCTATCCGCTGTTGATCGTGCTCTTCGGCCTCGGCAATCTGCCGCAGGTCGCGATCGGCTTCCTGCTCGGCGTCATGGCGGTCGTCATCAATACGCTCAACGGGCTCGATCGCGTTCCTCACGTGTTCGACAAGGTCGCGCACGTGTTACGTCTCGATGCCGGCGCAGCCGCGTGGCGAATTCGGCTCCCCTACGCATCGCCGTACGTCTTCACCGGCTTCAAGCTCGCCGTTGCGTATTCATTCGTCGGCGTCATCGGCGCCGAGTTCATCACGTCGAGCAAGGGCGTGGGCTACCAGATCGCCTTTGCGTACAACAATTTCGACAACAACACGATGTACGCGCTGATCGCTCTGGTGCTGACGATCGTGATCGCCGTCAACATGACGCTGCATGCGTGGGAGCGGCGGCTGCTCGCGCGGCGTCAACGGTAGATGGAGAACCCTTGAAGTGGCGTGATCCGTTATTGCTGATAGTCGTTCTGCTGCTGCTTTGGCAGGCACTCTATTTCTTCGCCGGCGATATCGCGCTGTCGTCGCCGCTCGCGACGTTTCGGCGGCTTGGCCAAATGCTCAGCGATCCGCGTTTCGTGCCGCACGTGCTCGAGACGCTATCGGCCTTCCTGCAGGCCTTTGTGCTGGCAGTTCTATTGGGTCTGGCGATCGGCATTGCACTAGGTGCGCACCCTCTGACCGGCGAGGTTGCCGAGCCGATCTTGGTTGCGCTCTATTCGATCCCGAAGGTCACGCTGTATCCGATCATCTTGTTGATCTTCGGCATCGGCATGCCGGCCAAAGTCGCCTTCGGTACGATTCAGGGCGTCGTGCCGGTCGCGTTATTCACGATGAACGCGATCCGCAACGTGAATCCGGTTTTCAATCGCACGGCACGCGTGCACAACCTTTCACCGATCGCGCGGATTCGCGATGTGCTCGTTCCAGCGACGTTGCCGGAGGTTGTGACGGGCATCCGTGTCGGTTTTTCGCTCGCGCTGATCGGGACGCTGCTGGGTGAAATGTTCGGCGCACAGCGCGGGCTCGGCTTCCTCTTGATGCAAGCGATGAGCCTCCACAACATGCCGAATATCATGGCGGTGACGTTATTGCTGGTCATATTCGCCGCGATCGTCAACACCGCTCTGCTCGGCATCGATCGCAGGCTACGGCGGCGAAGCGGAGTGTCCAGCGCATGATCGTTCACGTTGTCGACGGCACCTATGAGCTGTTCCGGCACTTCTACGGCCTGCGCCGGTTCAACAAAGGCAAGGATCGACCATTCGGCGCCGTGATCGGCGTGCTGCAGACGGTACTGCAGATGATCGAGCAAGGCGCAACGCACGTCGGCGTCGCCACCGATCACGTCATCGAGTCGTTTCGCAACGCGATGTGGCCCGGCTACAAGACCAGCGAAGGCATCGAGCCGGCGCTGTTTGCGCAATTCCACCCGTTGGAAGAAGCGCTCGCCGCCATGGGCGTCGTCGTATGGCCGATGGTCGAGCTGGAGGCGGACGATGCGCTGGCCTCTGCCGCACGGATCGCGTCCGAAGACGACCGCGTCGAGAAAGTCTGCATTTGGACAGTCGACAAGGATCTGGCGCAGTGCGTCCGGGGCGAGCGCGTCGTGCAGATCGACCGCAAGAGCAAGAAGATTCTCGATGCCGAAGCCGTTCGACGGAAGTTCGGCGTAGAGCCCGACTTGATTCCCGACTACCTCGCACTTGTCGGCGACGCGGCAGATGGATATCCCGGCATCGCCGGCATCGGGCCGGTCACGGCGGCGCAGCTTTTGAACCGGCACGGAACGATCGAGAACTTTCCGCCGGCGCTGCTCGGCAGCCGGCGCGAGCTCGCACTTCTATTCAAAGATCTCGCGACGCTTCGGACCGATGCACCGCTTTTCAGCGGTGTGGACGAGTTGAGAAAGCACAGAGCACGGCCAATCTTCATCGCGCGTAAGAGAGGCGGAAACGGTCAAGCTTGACATTGTCGTGCGTCGTTGGTACATTGGTACCATGGTAACGATAGAGCGCGTCCAGACCGGTGTTCGCATGGAGAGGCGCGTGGTTAAGGTGCTGAAGGCCATCGCCGAGTACCACGACTTGTCGCTGGGCGATTTGCTCGAAGGCATCGTGCTGCATTCCTTCGAAGGGAAGGCGCCCTTCGGTCCGGAATCGCTGCGCAAAATCTCCGAGCTGAAGAAGATCTACGGGCTCGATTTGAACGCATCGCACGCGCATAAGCTCGTCGAAGCCAATCCCGTCAAACAGACGCCGCGGCGCAACCGATGAGGTCCGGCATCGCGCACGCGGTTCGGCTGATCACAGGTGTGAGCCTGGTCATGCTTTCGCTCGACGCCGTGCGTGCCGCGGGATTTGTTCGATGGCTGGCAGCAGCGGAAATCGCGGCGGCTGCGGCGTTCTGCTTTCCGGTGGTTTGGCGTGCCGGTGGTTTGACGCTGCTTGCGATCCTTGTCATCGCATTCGTTCATCACGCCACTGCCGGGCACTTTGCGGCATCGCTGCTATTCGCGGGGTTCGTCGTTCTCTTGGAGCTGACTTATGAACGAGCGTGACTTTGTCGGTGCTTTCGAGGCGTGCACCATTGCGGCCGGCGACTTTCACCACGCGGACCATGTGCGCTTGGCATGGATTTACCTGCGAGAGCATCGGCTGATCGAGGCGATCGAGCGCTTCACCACGTCGCTGCAGCGCTTCGCGTGCCATCACGGCGTCCCAGGCCTGTACCACGAGACAATTACCTGGGCATATCTGCTGCTGATCCACGAACGGATGCAGCGCGACGCCGCGCCGAAGGACTGGGATTCTTTCCGCAGGGCAAATCCCGATCTTTTCGATCGTAAGCCATCGCTGCTGGATCGTTACTACGCACCGGGTACGCTCAACTCGGATCTTGCGCGCCGAATCTTCGTATTGCCCGACGCGGCACCCAGCGTGGACGCCGCTCAGACAACGCCGAGCCCGAGGAATTGTCCAATGTGAGAATTCCGGTTCACCCAGAGGGCGTGGGTGAGCGCAGCAACGTTACGTCGCGACGATGGAGGTTGCATGTCCAAAGCAAAGAAAGCACGCGCAATCGGTTTCAATCATGTTGCGCTGGAAGTCGATGACATCGAAGCCGCACTGGCTTTCTACGGTCGCTTGTTCGAGTTTGAGCTGCGAGGAAAAGGCGCCACCTCGGCCTTTATCGACCTGGGCGACCAGTTCATTGCACTCCAGAAGGGCCGTAAACAAGCCGCCGACAACGGTCGTCATTTCGGACTCGTGGTCGATGACAAGGAGGCCGTCCGCACGGCGCTGGCCGACGCAGGCATTGAGACCCTCGCCGGTCCATTTCTCGACTTCCGCGACCCGTGGGGCAACCGGATCGAGATTGTCGGATACGACAACATTCAGTTCACCAAAGCGCCGCATGTCTTGCGCGGCATGGGACTCGCGCATTTGTCGAAGAACGCAAAGGCGATCAAAGAGCTTACCGACAAGGGCATGGCGCCGCCGTGACACACGTGGCTAAGCAGGCCCTTTACTTACGACTCTGGCGCGTACTTGCTTGCTGCGCGCCAGTTGCTCTTCCCGTTTGAGCTTCGCCAACTCAACTTTGCGATGGCCGATTACGGTTATCGACGGCAATTCGTAGAGCGGCATGCCATTCACGACTTTGCCGGTGAACACTCCAACGTTTTGTGCTTCGATCGAGCTCTTGCTTGCCGGTTGGGCAGGGGTTGTTTCGGCGGTCACGCCGGACACGCCCGTGGCCATCATGACAATCGTTACCAGTGTTGCGTGGACAAGAGCGGTGAGCCGCGTGGCCATCGTTATCTCCCGATTTCGAAACGCGTTTGATGCGGCGCTTCTATGCGCGTCGCGGTACGCGAAATGAGCCAGTCAAGTGCGCCGATGTCTTTCAGCAGGTAGTCGTTCATCTCCGCGATGCCATCGAACGCTCGTCTTTGGCGGCGCCGTTCCAAATAATTCCGATACAGCGCAACGATTGTGCGAAATACATTGCCCATCCCGGCGGCGGCAGATCCGCGCAGCGGGCTGGATAGAACGGTAGAGGAGGATGGTTGGTAGGTCATGGTCGACTCCACTTTTTGACGACGTGGTAAGCGTAGTAGCCCAGAGCCACCGATGGAAACGATTTGTTTTGGCCAGACTGGTAAGCTATACTTACCAACATGGCCCGCTTGCCTCTGAACACACTCACGGCATTTCGCGCAGTTGCCGAGTCACAAAATCTGCGTGCCGCTTCGGAAGTGCTGAACCTCACGCATAGCGCAGTGAGCCAACAGATCCGCGGGCTCGAAGAGCAACTGGGATTCGATCTATTCGAGCGACGGGGGAGACGCGTGGTACTCAATCCTGCCGGCGAGGCGCTCTTACGCAGCGTACAAAGTGCGCTGATCCAACTCGATGACGGCGTCCAGGCCGCCGCTGCGGCGGCGAGCGGCGCTGCGCAGCGACTGCGCGTGACCTGCCTTCCTTCATTCGCGCAGCGCTGGTTGTTGCCGCGCATGGGGCGCTGGCGCGATCGACATCCAACCCTCGCGTTGGAGATCGATGCATCGCACCAGTTGGTGGACCTGCAACGCGAGGGATTCCACGCTGCCGTGCGTCAGGGTCGGGGCCCATGGTCGGCGCTGGAGTCGGAACTTCTATTCGACACGCCGATGCCGTTCATCGTGGTGGGCTCACCGTCGATGGCGCGGAGACTGCTGGGTGCGCAGCCCGAGGCACTCGCGCGAGAGCCGCTGCTGGGCGACGTCGAGTTATGGGAGCGCTGGTTTGCGGCGGCCGGTGTGCGTACGCAGGTGACGCCCGTCGCCATTTTCAACGACGCCGGCTTGATGTTTCAGGCTGCCGAACAAAACCTTGGCCTGGCGATTGGCCGCGAATTGCTGGCAGCCGATGCGCTGTTCGACGGGCGCCTCGTTCGACTATCGGATCTTTCGATTGCCCACGAGCACGCGCATCCCTACCATCTGGCCTACCCGCCGAGCCTGCGCGATTGGCCTCCTCTCGTGTCGCTGCGCCAATGGCTGCACGACGAGTTGGAGCTGTCGCGCAAGACTTTGCATCCGGCGTCCGCCAAGCGACGCGCAAAATCGCGTCCGAAGTAGGGGCGTGCCCCCGTCAACTACGGGAATCCAATCACATCCGCTCGATCACGACTTCGAGATACTCGCTCGGCAGCACCAGCGTGCGGTCGCCCGAGCGGTTGCGGCTCTCCATGAGGGCCAGAACGTCCCGGGTGAAGGCAAACTGCTTCTCGGCATCGAGCGCACCGAAAGTCTTGTTCATCGGGCCGTAGTAGGTGCGGAACACTTCGATCCAATGCGTCGGCGAGTGGTACCGGAAAACGAACTCGCGGCGGGTCGTACGGATTTCCTTAGCCGTTTTGTCGAAGAGCTCATGGAGCTTTCCTTTCGTGCCCCACAGTGCGGGTGATTTGATGCCCGGCGGGGGTGGAATGTACTTGCCGATCGTCTTGAACAGTTGTCCGATGAAGCTCTCCGGCGTCCAGTTCGCCAGGCCGATTTTCCCGCCGGGCCTGCAGACGCGCGCAAGCTCGCTCGCCGCCTTGTCCTGGTTCGGCGTGAACATCACGCCGAAGGTGGACATCACCACGTCGAACGACGCGTCGGAGAACGGCAGGTTCTCGGCGTTCGCTTGCTCGAATTGGATGGCGTGGCCTTCGGCCAATGCGCGCGTTCGCCCCGACTCGAGCAACGAGGGCACATA
>WNGI01003244.1_pt1 | contig 14287 bp, 11 predicted proteins | sample 5400621 | NCBI WGS metagenome assembly WNGI01 (sample SAMN13153374, study PRJNA577476) | soil metagenome | isolation source: 20 cm soil or saprolite under Garry oak tree replicate 1 | place: USA:California | collected 2016-06-15
GGACTGGACGAACAGTAAGAAAGATGGTCACGCCAGCAACGCGTACCTCCTCATCCGGTCGACGGACACGCAGAAGACCATGAGCGCGTTGAAGAACGTCCCCGAGATCCAGGAGATCATCGGCACGACCGGAGATTCGGACATCGTGGCCCGCATCAGCGCGGACCCCCGCGAGAACCTCCTCGAGTCCGTCGTGAACAAGGTCCAGGGCATGCCCGGCGTGCTCTCGACCGAGACGCTCCCGGCGTTCTCGAAGTACTAGAACCATGTTTCATGGACGGGCCCAATGCGGTCCGTCCCTCTTTTTGTTCTCGACTTGTATGAAACTACAGGTCGCGAGATAATCTGCCGAAGATCAGCACTAGCATGCGTGGGGGAATCGGTATGCGGCCGTTCGCAGAGACCGTTTCACGGCTGATGGCGACAGACTAATAGAGTAGCAAACGGAATTGACTGGCCGGTGCGAGACGAGATCCTCTCATATTGGGACATGTGTTCGAGGGAGGGACTCGCCCTGCAGAAAGGCATGTATTTCCGGAAACCGCCCTCGATTTCGATCTTCCTGATGTCGCAGCGGCCAGGGGCTCCGTACGATGATTCTCTCTCACAAGACGGCAAGCTGCTCGCCTATGAAGGTCACGACGTGAAAAAGGAGCCAGCCATCGACACAAAGTCGATCGACCAACCCTGGACACATCCTGACGGGAAACCCACCGACAACGCAAAATTCGCTGGCGCCGTCGATGGCGGTCTTGCGGCCATGGTCCGAGTCTACGAGAAACTGAGGCCGGGTATCTGGTCCGACAAGGGTTTGTTTGATCTTACGTCATACGAATACACGACGTCCGGCCAGAGAAGGGTGTTCAAGTTCATTCTGAAACTTTCGGATCATCGCGACGGGCCAGATCGCATTTCCGGCAATGTGGAGTTCACGAGAGCAATCCCTTCCTGGGTAAAGCAAGCCGTGTATAAGCGGGACAAAGGAAGATGCGTCACGTGCGGAGCGACGGACCACCTGCACTTCGACCACGATCTGCCCTATTCGAAGGGCGGGACTGGACTCACGCCCGACAATGTGAGGATCCTGTGTGCCAGGCACAACCTTGAAAAAGGTGCGAAGATCGAATAGCGACTTGCACGCACCAGAGGGACACGGTGATCGTCAGCTGAGTGAAGCTCCCGGCGAGCGAGTGGTGCCATCGGTTCGGACATGATCCTGGTTCCGAGCGATCCCAGAAAGGTCTTCACAAAGACTATTGCAAACCGACTTGAGACCCGAGACTGACACGGAGAGGTCGAGAGTCTTTAGCTTGAATTCGATTGCGCTCCCGTGGACCTCATAGATCTCATTCATGTCATCCTCCGTGGCCGCCGTTTTGGGGTATACCAGAGCACCTGGACAGCTGTTCGCAACACAATATGCAATCATCTGGTAGACATCCGGCGTTACAGGGATGCGGCGCCCCATCCAGGCAGTCAACGGTTCCTTGTACTTTGCATCGACTACCAGGAGGTTCTTCAACTTCGATACACGGATGTCGGGCTTTGTGTGGATGTCACCTGTGACGCCAGTCCCCCGGCGGAGTAGGATCTTCGAACCGCTCTGTCGGTCCACACGAGAGCCTGCGAACCAAGGGCTGCGACTGATCGTCGCGAACAAGAATTCCTGGAACAGGTTCTCCATGTTCACAAGGAACGAGCGGAATGCAACAGGTCCAGAAGGGATGTCGATCGCTGACCCGGAGAGGAAAACACGGCAAAGTTCGTGAATCGGGCGATAGTGTTCGTTGAGCCTGTGATAGACTATTCGCTGGAATACATCGGAGGGGAGGTGCCAAGGATTGCCCACACTCTCGAATGCGGAGAGCAACTTTTCTAGGCGCGAGCGGAGTGCGGGGGTCGACGCCAAGTTTTTCGTCGATTCGAGCGTGTACCGAATGATCCGGTTTTCGAGCACATCCTCCGTGTACTCATCGTATTCGCTCACGATTTTGTGGCGGTTGACGAAATTTTCCGCTAAGGTCCTCGGAATGTTTAGCCCGCCCCGCGCTGAAGCCGCGTTCTCTGTGAGCACAACGTAGGACCGGTAGAGCCCTCCCGCTAGAAGGCGGTCGAGTTTGGCGTAAAAGAAATGCATCATGAATTCGATGAAGTTACGACCCCTTGCATAATGGGTGTCATCGAAAAACTGGACGTCGGGCATGGAGTACGTGCTTTCCACGAGGAAAAGCAGGCTCTTCGTTGGGACCTTGGGTTCGATGAAGATCCGTCTCGAGCCAACCTGAACCACACCGCAGTGCATCCTTGTCAGGAGCAAGATGTCATCCTTGTGACGCGCAACCCGTAGACCGATCTTGTCCTGGTCTTCCAGTTTCTTAAGAAACCGTAGTTCGTCAACTGTAACGCCGTTCAGCAGGATCTGGCCCCGCTCTCGAACCGTCTGCTCTGAGACAGCCGGACTCCGAGAGATCATGGAGTCACATAACTGGAGCCAACATAGGACATCAGTTGCCCTACTGCATCCTTGAACTCCGAGTCCTCACGGTTGGGGATTAGCTCATAAAAGGCACCACCCAGGTCGGCTTCCTCTTTCGGTTCAATGACAAACCCGGGTCCCAGGACTGTCATCAGTCTCTGAGGTTCGTTGTAGAAGTACTCCTGAAGCAGAGGGATGATCTCGTGGTACATCACCGTCCGAAGGATTGGCCAGCCGATACCCTCTTTCATGAAGTACGTATGACCGATTTCGTGGTCACGGTCGATAAGTCGAGTGATCCGCGCGTTCATGGTCCCGAGCAGCCTCGGGACGATGTTTGCCATGTCCTCGCTCGCATGCTTCCGCAGCCACTCTTCCAATAGTTCGTAGTCTGGTCGCATCTCAATGAAGTAGAACCGCCGTCGCAGCGCGACGTCGATGAGCGCGATGGATCTGTCTGCGGTATTCATCGTTCCGATTAGGTAGATGTTGCCAGGAATTTTCCATTCATCCCTATCGCTGACATATGGTAGCCGGATTCCCTTGTTCCTATATTCCAAGGCGAACAAAAGCTCTCCGAAGATCTTTGGGATGTTCCCCCGATTGATCTCGTCTACTGTCATGACGTAAGGGCGATTCGGGTCGGACCGAGCTTGGTCACAGAGCTGTTTGAACACGCCGTCGGAGGTTGCAAACATCACCTGGCCGTCTTTGGTTAGCGGTTTGATACCGATGACAAACTCCTCGTAAGTGTAGGATGGGTGGAACTGAACAATCTCGTGAACAGCGTCAGTGGCCAAAGAATTCGCAAGTTCCATGGCTCGGTAGGTCTTCCCAGTACCGGGCGGTCCATAGAGGATAAGTTGTTTTTTTGTCATCAGCAAGTCTCTCATCTGCTCCAACTCTGGATCTGTGGGTTCAACTCTGTGCGGAGGCGCCTGGGGCCCGCGAGGGACACTCCCCTGGCGGAGGGCCTCGAGCGCGACATTGACGGACCTTGCCGCCGTGTCTTTCTCATCAATTCCCCGGAAGGAAGCATACGGAGACCCGAAGAAGGCGCCCAGTGTCTGGCCCAACAGCGCCTCAAGCTGGGGCCGCGCTAGCTTCGTTTCTGCGACATCCTGGAGGAACCAAATGTATTCCCACGCTTCGGATCCCCACAATTCCTTCGAAAGGGCCCTTCGAATGTCCACCGGAGCCTCGTCCCCCAAGATTTGGGTTATCACGCCGTAGTGGACCGGCGTTCCCTCCACGATAAAGATGGCCAAGTCACCCGGCTGCATCCTAGCGATCTCGGAACGCCCCCGATTCTTTGTCCCCCAGACATACGAAGACCCAGGGCGGATAATCGATCCGACACTCTGCGCGAGATTGGGCTCTCGGGCAATAATCGACGTCGCGCGACTCAGCGTCTCGCTAGTCAGGGGGGCGGATAGAGTCGCACGAATGTTTTGTCTGTATCCTTCGGCACTGCCTCGCTGCACGTAAATCCGCGCCATCTGTCCCACCACCTCCGATGCCTTGATGAGTTCTCCCGTGAAAAAGCTTCGGGGAACCCGTTTGTCCTTCTTGCGGTGCAGGACTATGCATTCTCCGCCGGGGTCTTTGTCTACACTCGGCTAGAGCGACAGTTTGTGCTCTTGTGATGATATCAACACACTGGCTCATGTCGGCGTCACTTGGAGGAATCCGAGTCCGATGAGTTCCTTGATCAAATCCAGCGCCTTGGCGTCGAGCCTATCCTTCTCGAAGGTGATGTGGCCATAATCTGTGAAGTCGCTTCCAAACGAAACGCCTTCCTCCCGTAGGATTACGATTTTGTCTCCATAAATCACGGTTCCGGCGCCAAGCTCGAAGACCACATTGTCGCTGGGACGCAGCACCTTGTCCCCCTGCACGTCCAACGTCTCCTCATCAGCTGTGAAGATGAAGATTCCTGATCCGCACTGATGCATCAGCCCGGCTACTTTCGAACTGATGGCTCGGCCCTTGTGCGGTTCGTCGATGGCAACCCTGAACGGCACCTTGAATTGCGTAAGGATCGCTCGGAGCTGCTCCAGTGGTTTCTTGTTCTTGCCATGTGCGACGAAGATCTCTTTCGATCTCTCTTGAGCAAGCGGTGCCGTCGCTTTCTTTTCCAAATCTGAAACTTCTTCCGTCTCTTCTATTTCTTCCTCGCCGCCCACGGCTTCCAGTTCGGACTTCTCTTCCAGACCCTGAATGACCCCGATCGTAGCTGGGCTAAGTTTGTCGAGCTGAAGGTAGTCATTTTCTTTGATTTTCTGAATCAGCCCGTAGTCGCGCATGTTCTGCTTTAGGACGTCATAACAAGCTTCTACGTCCTCAGGAGGCAGACCGAACTCGCGCTTGAGGGCGTTCTTGAAAAGCTCCTCGGTCGGAATCCGCTTCTTGTCGAAGAACTCGAATACCCTCTTGAATATTGGTGAGCGAAGCAACGCCTCACGAAGGCCTTTGTTGATCTCATCCTCCTGTGTCGGCGACACTATCGAAACGCCCAGTTGCGTGAGCGAAATCCTGTCGGACTTCTCGCTGCCTTCAGTTAGGCCGTAGCGGAGGGAGGAACGAAGGAGGCTCCGATACGAGTAGCTACTAGGGGAAAGTTCGACAGACTGCGCGAGGTCAAGCCGGTTGTAAGCCTTGCCCGCGTTGTTCTTCTCTATCGATTCGGCGAGCTTCAACGCCTTCTTCAGAGGGTCGCGCGGAAAGGAGACCTCCACAGGACGTCTGCCGGATTTGCCCTTGATGGCTTTGTCTGGCTTTTTTCCCCCGCCATTGGCTTTGACCTTCCCCATGTTTGGCATTAGCGATTGAATGGGCTTAAGCATTGCCCAGGGGATGGGCGAAAGTAAGGCAGGGCTTGGCGGCATCACAACCAACCGAAAGATTTCAGCACCTTCAGTAGATCGAGAAAGTGATCGAGCTGACCGCCAGGAGCCGGCGAAATTCACCCAATCTCGACGTGGAACAGCGTCCCGCAAAACAGTTTAACCCGGTGGCAGCTGCTGATTCAGGCGTCCGACCTTGAAGAAGAACGTGGGAACAATCGAGCCCGTTCCTTCCAAGAGAATATTCTATTCCATAATAGTTGACTATGACCTGAATCGGGCTATCTGTGAGCTGATCGACAATGCCCTGGATCAGTGGACTAAGGCTGGACGTCGATCGAAGCTAGCCGTTTCACTAAACTTCGATCTGAATCAACAGACGATCGCGATCATCGACGACGCGGGTGGTGTCAAGAAAGCTCAGCTTGAAATTCTGGTCGGACCGGGCCTCACCAGCAACGACCCAGAGGAACATACGATCGGGATTTTCGGTGTAGGGACGAAAAGGGCAGTCGTAGCGCTGGCTCAAGATGTTCAAATTCGTTCACGTCATAAATCCGGTGAGACCTTTCTGATTGAATTCGACGAAACCTGGCTTCAGGACGAGAGTTGGAGACTCGACGTGTTCTCAGTTGACCCGATAGATCCCGGAACCACCCGAATCGATCTTAGCAGATTGCGTTTTCGAATCAAAGAAGAGGACCTAGGTAGACTCAAGAATCATCTTGGGGCGACGTACTCATTGTTCCTTCAGAGCGGTAAGGTTAACCTAAAGGTTGACTCCGAGACGATTGCACCGATCACGCTCGAAAACTGGGCCTATCCACCGAGCTTCGGGCCCCAACGCTTTGTGGGTGCTCTCCCTGTTGATGGAAGCGACGTTGCCGTGACTGTTGTAGGCGGGCTCTCGCGGGAGTCTAGCCCCGCTAGCGGCGAATATGGTGTATACGTGTACTGCAACAAGAGATTAGTTGGGAGAGCACTAAAGAGTCACCACGTCGGGTTCGTCAAGGGTCTCGCGGGAGTGCCGCACCCGAAGGTGTCCCTCGTTCGAGTCATTGTCATGCTCGAAGGAGAGGCGAGACTGATGCCATGGAATAGCACGAAGTCGAGCATCAATTATGAACACCCAGTATTCCTCGCGATGCGAGATTGGCTCGTGACAATCGTCAAGGAATACGCCACACTATCGAGAGGATGGCAGGGTTCGTGGCCGGAACAGGTGTTCAAGTACAAGACCGGATCCATCTTGGAGGTCCAGGTCCCGGATTTCGCATTGATCCGCGCGTACCTTCCGCCTCTTCCCAAATTCAGGCCGAGATTTGCCGATAGAGTGGAGGCCGAAAACCGGAAGGTGTTTGCAAGCAAGCCGTGGACGCGCGGTCTCTCGGAGGGCATGGTCGCCGTAGATTTGATCTCGAAGGCCAGACTGGAATCACGGAACAGGATCGCGCTCATCCTTCTCGACTCCACGCTTGAAATCGCTTTCAAAGAGTTCCTTGTAAACGACTCAGGTCGCCACTACAGCGATAACCAGATCGCTCTGATCTTCAAGGTTAGAATCGATGTTCATGCGGAAGTTCGGAAGTACAAGCGATTTACGAACGAGTTGTGGAAGAAAATAGCCTATTATTACAACCTTCGATGCAAACTTGTTCACGAGCGATCGACCGTGATGGTAAGCGACGCCGAAATCGACGACTTTCGTGGCATCGTTGAGAAGGTTTTGGGGTCGCTCTTTCAGTTGGACTTTCCTTCGTAGTGAGGAAGTTCTTCGGGCGTCAATGCCGCGACTTTGAAGTTGAAATCCCGAAGGTGACCTTTCACAGCGATTGTCGTGGATGATTAGTGGAGTGGGCATGCCTGCCCGTAAGGGCAGACTCGCAAAGGACCGTTCCACATTCCGGCTATTCCTTTATATCTCGGTCTGACGGTACTTTCGGTCAAGTGGCGGGACGCACCGTGGGGGCGGAGATTGGCACTTGAGACCTTGGACCTGAAGGTGGTCCGGGAGCAACTCCAACACGCTCTGGAAGTCGAGCGACCGCTGCTGGCGGCGCTAAGGGATCAAGTTCGAGGATTTGGAATTCACGAAATCGGGTATCGTCAGTGTTATGCAATTTCTCCTGTCGCAACCGACGGAGGCGAGAATCGGCTCACGTTTGAACCACTCAATCTCGAGATTATTCGAGTCGTCGACAGCGAGGGGTTGGAACGGTTCCAGAAGATTCTTCCTCTCTCCGGTGGAACCGACATCTTCCGCGCCGCTTTCGACAAGACTTCTCAAGGCCATTCTCCGTTGCTCGCTGGATTCCTTAAGCGGCTGGATGTCAACTACGACGACCTATCCTATTTCCTTGAGGCGGGTAGGGGTGAAGGCGACCTTCGCGCAGCTGTCCGTCCGTTTCGGGATATCGTCGAATGGGCGGTGCTTCTTGACATCGCATGGAACCCCGGCCGCAAGACAGCCCTCGTGATTCGCGATGGCCTGCTCAGGACCAAGGCTCTTCGGAAGGACGTCATTGCGAAGCTCGCGCGATCTTTCGAGCAGGCCTATAAAGAGCAGGGTAGCCTGCTGGTCGGCGTGGCGAAACGATCGAAAGTCCTTAACTATCTCTCCCTCGGACTTGCCCTTGAGGGTACCTTCAGAAAGAAGTATGCGTGCTTTTGCGAAGTACCACGGGCCATCGAACGAGAGGCACATCCTCAGTGGAGGAGTTGGCTCGAAGAAGCTACGTTTGGCATTCTTCACCTTGCAAAACTCGTCGAGAGTCCCGACGGAATGGTCTTGCCGGTGGACATCCCAGAATGGCTCATGCCCCGCCGCAAGGAAATGCTGGAGTACTTGGCCGAGACCGCGAAGTCCTCCTTCCCCACCGTCGGATATCCGGAACCTCTGATCAAAGCACATGAGGGAGCCGTTTTGCATGGATTTGAAATGTCCATTTTGGAGGACCTCCTCGTTGAAGAAGTCGTCCGTGGTCAGCTGACGGAAGATGCGGATAGGACCTTCCAGCATGTGGCGATCGGCCGAGGTTTACTACGCGGCGGGTGGAAAGAGTATGGCTGACCTGATCAAGAATGTCATTGGCGTGTTCAAGGGTTTTATTGAATCCGGCCTCGAATTCAAGGCAGAGATTGTCGTTCCCTATCACACCGAGTTCACGCCGCTTCTCGGGAGTTTCCTCGTCGTGGAGATCTCAAAGGAGCATTATCTCCTCGGCCGGATCACGAAGTTTCATCCCGTAGGTCTCATGGTCGGCTCCGACGCAGAAGACTATCTCGCTCAGATGACAAGGGCCGGGCGATCCGTGCCCGAGGACGTCAAGGAAGCGAAACTCCGATACAACGTCAATGTCAAGTTGTTGGGTGGCCTCACACTTGATGGAAAGGGGAGGATCGCCTATGAGCCCTCCATGCGGAGGTTGCCCCACTTGGGCGCTTCCGTCGGAATTCCGACCGAGGATACAATCCGGTTGGTTTGTGCCTTGGGAATTGATCCAACCGAAAAGGCGGCTGTACTGGGTCGTCTTGCATTTGGCAGCGTCGTATTCGACGGAGATGGCAAACCCGACCACCAGGTCCCTTTCAATGTGCAACGCCTGATCGGTCGCAGGACCTACATCTTCGCGCACGCAGGCTATGGGAAAACGAATCTTGTCAAACTTCTGGTTACCAAATTGTACGCGACAAACCCGGATGTTGGTTGTTTGATTTTTGATCCCGAAGGCGAGTACGCACTGATGGACAAGAAGGGCCGGCCAGGCCTCGCTGATGTCCCCGAACTTCAGGACAAGGTAGTCGTCTATTCAGATCGACGCTTCCCCGAGAAATACAGCCGTTTTTTGGCCGGCGATGTTCACCTTAACCTATCCACGGTCAAATCGGAAAACGTCATCAAGAATTGTGTCCCAGCACAAAAATGGGAACAGGTCTGGGCGAACACTGTCCGCGGTTTGGAAGAACACGAATGGGGAGCGCTCGTGAAGCTCCTCGATACAGAGGGATATCGCGCTGATTCAGGCCAGATTCGCGATATTGTGCACAACGCGGCCAGCACGACACCTCCCGCGATCGTCAACAATCTCGTCCCAGTTGTAAAGAAACTGCACAGCAAGTCTTCGAAAATGCTCGAAGGTTTGTTATGGCAATTGGAGCGTGGTCATGTCGTCATAGTGGATACTTCGCTAATGGTCTTGCCTCAAGGGCGATGGGTTGCTTCGATGATTTTGAACGAGATCTTCCAACGGAATCAGGCAAGCTTCACAGCCGGGGCCGCGGGTAAGCTCCTCAATGTCGTCGCCGTGATCGAAGAGGCGCAAACGGTTCTTTCAACTGAACGCGACGCGGCGGAGTCGATTTTCGTTGAGTGGGCCAAGGAGGGTCGCAAGTATAACCTCGGCAGCATTCTGGTAACCCAGCAGCCTGGAGCGATCCCCACAGAACTCGTAAGTCAGGGAGACAATTTCTTCGTGTTTCATCTCCTGAGCGCTGATGATCTGATAGCACTTAGGAAGGCGAACGCGCACTTCTCAGATGACGTCCTGGCGACAATCCTCAACGAGCCAATACCAGGAAACGCATACATGTGGAGCGCCCCCTATCAGCCCTTTGTCCTGCCCCTGCGCATCGAGAATTTCGAAGACCACGCGAAACATGTCGGAGGGCCGAAAGGCATTAGCACGGTCACGACCGCTGCAGAGGAATTCGCGACGCGGGTTCCCGACCTCCAGAAGGATCTCGACCGAACTATTCGTGCGTTACTCGAGACGGATAACAGTGTGCCGATTTACGTAAACGTACTGATCGACGGCCAGCCCAATGCGGGCCAGGTTGCGGTGAAACTTTGGAATCTGAAGCTCGCTACGGGAGAGGCTCTCCCCCCGGAAGCAGCCCGAGTCTACTGCGATCATCTGCCGGATGGCAAGAAAGTTGTACCAGACGATACCCTATTTGCATCCCTGAACCGGCAGGATGTCCACTACGCAATAATGCGCTCCGATCGGACTCACTATCTTGTGGTTCCATCCGAGGCCGTCAAGATCCGAAAATCCCCCAGGAAGGAGAGCGTTCAACTCCAGTCGAGCAGGAATGCCTGAGAACGGTGGCATTCTGGCGCAGTTGTCGGACGCCATGCATCCCGCCCTCGAACGCGACCGGCTCGGGGGGGTCTCGGGTTCTGACAGGCCCTGAGTGAAGATGGAACATTTTTGAGAAGGCTGACATAGTTGAGTCCATCCTTCTGGAAGGTGGCAACCAATGCCATACGACCACGGTCATCGATCCTTGATCCCGATAATTCTCCTGTCGGTCGCCGTCGCTGTGGCCGAAGGGAGCGCCGCACAGGGTTTCCAAATCATTGACGGAAGCTTTGGGACTTTTGTCGGAACGGAAACTCGCCCTGACAGATTGTACCTGGGGGAAATACTCGAAGTCAACATCACCGTGAAGAGTTTGTATGCCGACGAATGTCATGTGTCCATCGGACTTGAAGTGGAAGCGGTTACGCCATCATGGCAAGACGAAACCCTTGGGAGGCTTGTCAACGGCTCTGCTCTGCTGGGGACACGCACCTTTGTTTTCCTCCCAAACAGCACAATAAACGTAATTCTGGAGTGGGACACAAGCGGCCCCGTAACACTGGAGATGGGCCACATTGCTCATGCATGGAAAGGTGAGTATCACCTTGAATTCGAACGTGACGACTGCGACGGTGGGGGTGGAGGAGCAATTGCAGTGGGCCTATTTGAGGTACCCCGGAATTATACTGTAGTCTGCCCACGTATCCAGGTCGATTTCATGGGTAGTTGTCGAAATCTCGAGGACGTAGTTCTGCATATCCTCGTAGTTGTTGGCTTATCGATTCTGGCCGCGGCAGTGGTCGTTGTCGCGATTTTCATGAGACGGAGAGGAAAGCCACCGGAATCAGAATCGCCTGCACGAATGCCGCCTGCCATGCCGCCTACCTGAGAATACTGAGATAACAAGAGCCGATGTAGGGATTTGATGCGATTGTCTCGGGTAGCCTTCAATCCACCGTCCGCTGAATCCGGACCGGAAGTCGATCCCGGGCAAGATAGTCAACGGAATTTCTAGCGCGTCGAACTCTCAAGCAAAGTGGTCGCATGGTATTCGATAGTTGGCAACGAGATTTGAGGAATCGGCGGTGAGTTCTCCCGTATCCACCAAACGAAGAGAAACATTCTTAGGATACTTTGTGCTGGTATTAATGGTGGACACAGGTCCAGCGAAACACGACGCCAAATACAGCATGCGGCAGTTCCTAGCAATAGGTAGTGGAGTACCTCACTACGGGACCCTCCCTGCTGGTGTGGTTAAGCAGTACGACTCCTTGTTGAAGTTCCTCACCACCAAGTGGTCGACGGCCGATACGTCCGGAAGACAATGGCTATGGCAACTCAATGGTTGCTTGGACAAGCTCAGTGCTGCCCTACTCCAGGTATCAAGGATGCAAGAGCACCACGGCACTCTGGCGGCCCAAGCGAAGGACATGCTCGCGCTTTTGGAAGAGAGACCAGGTTCCTCTGCAGCATTTTCCGCGAGAGAGGCAGCATGTGACTTCGAGTCCCTCCTCCTTCAGGCGCGCGCTGCGTTGGACCGCCTCACAGGGTTCGTTGCAGCTGCGTTCGGGCAGACGTGCTATCGTTTCTCCAAGCTGGAGAACGTATTGAAAAAAGTAGTGCAAGATCCACGTGCCAGAGATCTCTTGGGATTTCTAGAGGACGCAGCTTGGGTCAAGGGCGTCCTTCTTGATTTCGGAGGAAAGAAGTCTCTCCGATCATTCGTAGCGCACGTCGGCGGGATCTCAGAGGCAATGGACAATTGCTTCAGCATCCAGGGTGTCGAAAAAAGGGGCATTCTGCTTTTCGACTGTGAGTCCAGGAGGATGCCAATGTTAAGGACGAGCCGAGAGATATCCAGACATTTGCCGTTCATCGTGCTTAACTCACTGGCACTGTTCGCTTCCATTGGAACCATGAAACTTGACCAGTACGATCCGCCGTGGCGCAACGTGTCGGTCGTCCTATCTGACTATCTTGAAGACGCTCCGGACAATCCGACACTTACCGTGGTAGAGAGAATGACTCCGGACGGTTTCGACTTGAAGACCGTGCGGGTCAAGCGGACTCTGTTCGAGGAGCCCGTTACCTCGGGTCGGTTGTGACACTCTGCGGAGTTTGTCGCTGTCGATCTTCGGGACTGCCTGGCATGGTCGCTTATGCTTTACGCTCAATCCTGACACGGCCGCCGCTCCGTCTGGTCGCGACATGACCGAACTGCAACGTTCCGTTTTTCGAGCGAAAAACGAACATTCGACCAGAGAGAATATGCCCCTGCTATCTGGTGCGTCGGCCGAGCCATCAGTTCCATGGAGAAACAAGCGACCGAAGCGGAAAGTGTGCTTGACATGGCAGGCCTCGACAACCTTCGCGAGATTCTTGTGGTTACATTTCGTGAGGCCATTTTTGGAATAGCCCTATCAATCCACGATCTCCCTTCATTGAACCCGCTCGACCTGTTTCTTGTTGCCTACCCGCAGTTAAGGGAAAGGAACCCTCGACTGAACCGCGCTGTCAAGATCGTTTCCTTTGTGATCTTTGTGGTCCCCGTCGTCTATCTTGTTCTGGCCGGACAGAGTCCCACGATTTGGATCCTTCTAATCATATACACACTGGCCTTTGTTGTTCCTTTGTCCTACTTGTTCTACACCGTGTGGCACAGGATTAGACTGACGATGTTCAGCGAATACCTAAAAAAGAGGATCCTCAAGGAGCTCCTCCTGCTCAGGGACTCCTATTCGATGCTGAGGAACTTGCCTCGGTTTCAAGAGCATGGAGCAGCTCTGGACAAGGGTTTGAAGGAAACAGGGGACTATGAGAAGACTTTCGCAAAGCCAAGGTTTCTGCGGAACGTAACGCTAGGCTCTCTAAGCTCGGTTGCCGGGCTCCTGGGTGTAGTTTTCACTGCGATTTCCGGGCAGTCATTGCCACTCCAATTGGCTTTTCTCGGTGAATCTCTATCGGGGAGTTTGACGTCGTCCACCGGTGTCCTTTTTGCAGTTGTACCTCTGTACGTTTTTTTCAGCTTGATTGTCCTCCCAATCGCCGCAGGAATCCGTGAGTCTGAAAAGTATTGGAAATCGAACGTTCAGGAAAAAATCGACTCGCTACGGAGTAAGATATTGGAGATGATTCCGACGGAGTTTCATAAAATCGGTCGCACCTGAAGTAGCATCATATATGGGTCCTCGCACGCGTTGCTCCCTCCATCATAGATCGGGCCAAGCCTCATCGGGGACGAGGGACTAGGCCCCCCAGGACCATGGAGCCGATCATCACGGGCCGGGACCTCCGGAAATCCTGGGGCGCCACGCTCGTCTTCGAGCATGCCGACTTCCTCCTCCACGCCGGGGAGAAGGTCGCCCTCGTCGGCCCGAACGGGTCGGGGAAGAGCACCCTGTTCCGGCTCCTCGCGGGCGAGACGGCGCCGGACCTGGGGGACCTCGTCCTCAAGCCCGGCCTCCGGTACGGCTACCTCCCGCAGGTCCCGAACGTCCCGCCGGAGACCGTCGTGCGGGACGTCCTCTCCGCCCCGAGCCCGGAGGCGCAGCGGATCGAGGCGGAGCTCGCCGGCCTCGAGGCGTGGATGGCCCGCCCGGACGCCTGGGACGCCGCGGACGCGAGCGCGCGCATGGCCCGCTACGAATCCCTCCACGTCGCCCGGGGCTCCGCCCGCAGCGAGAGCGTGATCGTGAACGACCCGATCCTGAACGACCTGGGCGTCGGCGAGGAGCTCCTCGACCAGCGGTTCGGCTCCCTCTCCGGCGGGGAGAAGTCCAAGGTCCTCACCGCGCGCGCCCTCGCGAACGCGAAGGAGAAGGACGTCCTCCTGCTCGACGAGCCGACGAACCACATGGACGTCGACACGATCGAGACGATCGAGG
>WNGI01005563.1_pt1 | contig 14285 bp, 14 predicted proteins | sample 5400621 | NCBI WGS metagenome assembly WNGI01 (sample SAMN13153374, study PRJNA577476) | soil metagenome | isolation source: 20 cm soil or saprolite under Garry oak tree replicate 1 | place: USA:California | collected 2016-06-15
GTCGCAACCCGCCCAGGATGTCGCCAGGCAATATGTTGCGGTTGTTTCAGCCCTTGATGTGAATCGCTACCGGTCCGGTGGTCACGGTCGTGGTCGTGGGAGACAAACATGGCGGGCATGTAAAGGTGAACAGGGTCAGGGACAGAGTGGCGGTGGCCCGGCCGCCGGTAAAGGCAGCGGTAAACGGATAGGTCTGCACGTCGGGCATCACGAGTGCCTGATACGCGTGGGAGCTCCCGTCGCAGATGAGGTCCACCCCTGGCTGGGGAGATCCAAAAGCGCCCTTACCGCCGGAAGCGAGGGTCGCGACCCCCACGGCGACATTTGAGTTTCCATTCGTCTGGATAACTTGGAGGGTGCCAAAGAGTGACTGGCTGGTAGCGGGGTCCGAGGAGGGTGCTGGGCAAGTGACCGAAATTGGCACCAGCATGCCGAGCGAAGCACGGGTCGCGGGTGAGCCTACCGAGACTGCCAGGCCGGAGTCGGCCGATGCCGCCACGGGAAGGAGTGCTAGCAGCAGGGCCGGAGTCAGTGCGCCGAATCGAAGGAGCCGTCTCAACATCATTGGTCACCTCATCGAAAGCTATGGCCGGAACGGCGCAGATGCTCAGAGGAAGGCCGTCTCAAAGCCAGTCTCGTCGCGGTTTCAAAATTGGTATCAAATAGCGCGACCTCGTGGGACTACTCGCGGGCGCGATGCAGCGAGACCGGGAGATCTGTGTTGTACGTCATGTGGTAATCAAGCAAAAGGAGGACCTCAAATCCCTTCACTCTGAGTCGCTTCGACAGAGCGGAGTAGATGCTCATGTGGGGCTGCAACGAGATCCACAACCCATGCTGGGCCAGACGATCACGGCTATTTTCCCCCGGCGCTAGCGGCGGCTACACTTGACTCCTCGCGCCGGCCACACACGAGGGAGGAAATGACCATGCGGTGGTTTCGCCTATTGGTGCCAGCCTGTGCTGCGTTGATCGGCCTGTCGACGGTAAACGCGTATGCGGCAGGTCTCCTCCAGCTGAGCAGCGATCCGTTCACCAACAACACCAGTCAGCATCGGACCGAGGTCGAGCCCGATACGTTCGCATTCGGTACGACGATCGTCTCCGCTTTCCAGGTGGGCCGTTTCTTCAACGGCGGCGCCTCGGACATCGGCTTTGCCACTTCGATCGACGGTGGCAAAACGTTCACCAGTGGCTTCCTGCCGGACACGACCTTCCACTCAACGCCGGCCAACCCTACGTACGAGCGCGTGAGCGATCCTTCTGTCGCCTTCGACGCCAGAGCCAACGTCTGGATGATCTCCTACCTCGGGATTCCGGCTGCTCTGGTTCCGGTTGACGTCCTCGCCAGCCGCTCCACCGACGGCGGGCTGACGTGGGGAAATCCCGTGGTCATCACGGCCGACAGGCAGTTCAACGACAAGAACTGGAGCGTCTGTGACAACACGGCGAGCAGCCCGCACTACGGCAACTGCTACACCGAGTTCGACGACGCCTCGCTCAGCGACCTGGAGCAGATGAGCACGTCGATTGACGGCGGTGCTACGTGGGGCGCGCCGCTCGCAACCGCCCAGCACCTGCACGGTATCGGCGGCCAGCCGCTGGTCCAGCCGAACGGAACGGTAATTGTCCCGGTAGGCGGTTTTGCGTCGCGGGGTGGCGACATCAACGCCTTCAGTTCGGCCGACGGCGGCGCGAGCTGGGGCACCACGACGCGCATTGCAGACGTCACGGCGCACCGTGTAGCCGGGGGCCTGCGCAACGGCCTTGGCCTTCCCACCGCGGAGATTGACGCGTCGGGCAACGTTTACGTTGTCTGGCCAGACTGCCGCTTCGAGCCAGGCTGCACCGCCAACGACCTCGTGCTCAGCACGTCGACCGACGGTACGAACTGGTCTCCGGTCACGCGCATACCGGTCGACCCGATCGGCAGTGGAGTTGACCACTTCATCCCCGGCCTTGCTGTGAACAACGCCACGTCGGGGGACAGCGCTCAACTCGCGCTTACCTTCTACTTCTATCCCAACGCCAGTTGCACCGCGGCGACCTGCCAGCTCGAGGTCGGCTCTTCGACCTCGGTTGACGGCGGCGGCAGCTGGAGTTCGAATCAGCAGATTGCCGGGCCGATGTCGCTGTCCTCGCTCGCGAACACGAGCCAGGGCCGCATGGTCGGCGACTATATATCCACCTCGTTCGTAGGTGGCCCGGCATTCCCGGCCTTTGCGGTCGCGAACCCTCCTGCCGGCGGCGTTTTCGACGAAGCGATGTACACCGTCAGGGGCGGGCTAAGCGTGGGCGGCCACAGCAATCGCGCACATGACCGGCTCGCGATCCCCAGCAATGGGCCGAGCTCGGGGAGCAACCAGACCGACCAGTAAGCGGTCTGAGTGGGGAGCCCGCAGCGTTCTGCGGGCGCCTCCCCTTTCGCGACCTGGGGCGGCGAGGTTGGATATTTCGCCAGCGCTGTGCGCAGCTAAGCTCGGGCTATGGCCGAGCGTCCCTCATGGAACAGCGAGTACCAGGGCTCTCCGCCCTGGGATATTGGCCGGCCGCAGCCCGACTTTGTGCGGTTGGCCGAGGCGGGCGAGCTGGCGGGCCAGGTCCTCGACGTCGGCTGCGGAACGGGCGAGCAGGTGATGCTCGCGGCGACACATGGAGCTGAAGCAATGGGGGTGGACATCGCCGAGCTCGCGATCCAGCGGGCGCGGGAGAAGGCGGAGGAGCGGGGGATCCAGGCGACGTTCCAGGTCGCGGATGCGATGCACCTCGACCGGTTGGGGCGGCAGTTCGACGTCATCACCGACAGCGGCGTGTTTCATGTTTTCAGCGACGACGAGCGTCCGGCTTTCGTCACCAGCCTGCGGTCTGTGCTGCGGCCCGGCGGTATGTACTACATGATGTGCTTCAGTGATCGGCAGCCTGGCGACTGGGGGCCACGGCGTGTGTCGAAGGCGGAGATCCGTGGAAACGAAAAGGCCGGATACTGCCAAGTCGGGGACCATGGGCTGCCATATGGACGGCGCGTGGCGCACCGGAACTGCCGCTGTGGCTCCCGACGATGACTCCGTCGCGCCCCTGAAGCAGCCTTGATCCGCGGATCGTGGCGAAGATGAAACGGCCAGGCTGGGCATGATTTCCATTCGAGGTGATCTGGAGTCGCCTTTGCGCACCGGAAACCAAGCCGCGTCTGAAGCGCGGCCGTTTGACAGCCGCTCTCGGCAGCCGTAGGCTCGATCTGGAGACGCAAACTCGGCGTCGCAAGCCTGGCTTGGGGGAGATGAAAGTGCGCGGTTTGATGACGCGTTCGGCGTTCGCGCTCATCGCGATCGTGTCGATCATCTTGCTCGCAGGTCAGCCGGCGCTCGCAGCCCGGCCGACCCCTGTGAAGGAGGCGACCGTCATCGGCACCGGCGGCGCCGCCGCGAGCGTCGATCCGATCGCAACCAGCGTGGCCATCGACATCCTCCGCCGAGGCGGCAACGCAGTCGACGCCGCCGTCGCTGCAGCGGCCGCGCTTGGAGTCGTCGAGCCTTTCTCCTGCGGTCTGGGCGGCGGTGGGTTCATGGTCATCTACAGCGCGCGAGACGGTCGGGTGTTCACGCTCGATGGACGCGAGACGGCGCCGTCGGCATTCCGCGCCGACAGCTTCATCGACCCCTCGACAGGATTACCGATCCCCTTCGCCGAGGGCGTGACCAGTGGCCTGGGCGTCGGAGTGCCCGGGACTCCGCGGCTGTGGGCGCAGGCCCTCGCCAGATATGGAACGATCCCTCTCGCCGCAGCCCTCGCTCCTTCCATCGGAATCGCGCGCAGTGGGTTCGAGGTCGACCAGACATTCCACGACCAGGTCGCTTCGAACCAGGACCGCTTCAAGGACTTCAGCTCGACCAGGGATCTTTACCTGCCCGGCGGCGACGCACCCGCCGTGGGTTCGATATTCCGCAACCCGGATCTCGCTCGGACCTACCAGACGCTGTCGGGGCACGGAATGGATGCGTTCTACGGCGGCGATGTCGCCAACGCAATCCTGAACACCGTCCAGCATCCGCCACTGGTGCCCGGCGGCACGCGCAAGGTGCGGCCCGGGTTGATGACGGCCGGCGATCTTGCGAGCTACCAGGCGATCTCGCGGGCGCCGACGGACATCCACTACCGCGGCTACGAAATCTTCAGCATGGGTCCGCCGTCGAGCGGCGGCTCGACGGTGGGCGAGGCGCTCAAGATCCTCGAGGGCTTCGACCTCGGCTCGCTTCCCCGGGCGCAGGCGCTTTACCTGATGCTGGAGGCGTCGAAGCTCGCGTACGCCGACCGCAACCAGTACGTCGCCGACCCCGACTTCGTCAGCGTACCCCTGCAGGGCCTACTCTCTGACGCCTATGCGGCTCAGCGCCGGGCCCTCATCGGCGCAACCGCGCTTCCGGTCCCCGTCGCGCCCGGCGATCCCTCGCCGTTCAACTTCTCCACCACGCACCTCACCGTCAGTGATCGTTTCGGCAACGTCGTCTCGTACACCTTCACGATCGAGCAGATCGGCGGCAGCGGCATTGTCGTGCCGGGTCATGGGTTCTTGCTCAACAACGAGCTCACCGATTTCAACTTCGTGACGGGCACGGCGAACTCACCGGCGGGAGGCAAGCGACCACGCTCGAGCATGTCGCCAACCATCGTCCTGAAGGACGGCAAGCCGATTCTTGCGCTCGGCTCGCCGGGCGGGGCCTCGATCATCACCACCGTCCTGCAGATGCTGCTGGAGCGGTTGGACTTGGGCCGGACGCTTCCCGGCGCCATCGCAGCCGCGCGCATCTCCCAGCGGAATTCCTCCACCACCCAGGCCGAACCCGCCTTCTTCGGCACGCCTGAACGGCTGGTGCTGGAAGCTCTAGGCGAGAAGTTCAGCTCCACCCCCGAAATCGGAGCCGCGACAGGGATCGAGTTCCTGTCGGACGGGATGTTCCTCGCTGCCGCCGAGCCGGTTCGGCGCGGCGGAGGCAGCGCAATGGTGGTGGTACCTCAGCCTTAGCCGCAAGAATGCTGGAGAAAGGAGGCTGCGGGACGTGGCACTGACGAGTCGCGTCAGCTTTGCCCACGCTGACGCGCGCCCGCGGATGCGAATCCTGGTGCCGGTTTTGATGGGCCAGATGGCACGCCCGGTGATCAGCATTGGCGACGCACTTGCCATTTCGCCGGGTGCGTCGGGCACCCTGCTCGCCCTCGTTGAAATTCGAACAGGCCGGGACAACGAGGTTTTCGCACAGGAGCAGCGGCGACGCGACATGCTGCGCTGGGTGGCGGGCCTCGAGTACGACAGTGATGTGCGCCGGCGTTTGCGCCTCAGCTTGCGCATGACCGCCAATGCCGCCAGCAGCGTTCGCGACGCTGCGGCAGAAAACGAAGTCACGAGCATGATGCTCGAATGGCCTACGGTCGAAAGCGCACGACGCCACGGTCTCATCGACCTCACGCGCCAGCTCCTGACCGACCATGGATTCGACCTGATGTTTGTCCGCGCGAATCCGCGAACTCCGGACCTGGCGATCGCGCCCCGATCGATTCTGGCTTCGATTCGTGGCGGACCCGGTGCTCGCGTAGTGGCCTCTACCGGAGCGAGGCTGGCCGATGCCTTCGGCAGCTCGTTGACCCTGCTCCACGTGCAGACGGACACCCAGCACCCCGACCGCTCGCGGCGCGAATGGGACAGCTTCGATCAGATCGTCGAGGAGCTGCGGCGGCCCGCGACGCAGGTGCGCGTGGCCCGTCATGACAGTCCGGCGGCAGGCATTGCGGAAGAGGCTCTGGGCCATGACCTGATCGTCATCGGATCGCGGCTCAACCAGTCCAGCGCCGGCGCATTGCTCGGTAGGGAAATCGATCGCATGCTTCGACGCCTCGATGCCGCCGTGGTGATGGTCCGTGCCAAAGCCGTGGCACCGAACGTGTCGAACCGCCAGGCCAACGCCAGCGAACGGTGAGCTCGACAGAACCAACTGCAGCTCACCTGGCGATCGGTCGCGATGCGTCGAGGCTGTTGGCCGAGTTCTCACCGATCATCCTCAGCAACCGCGCTCCGCTCACGCCCACAACCGAAGGACGGCTCGTGCCGGGCGCCGGAGGTCTGGTGAAGGCCCTGACATCGCTGGCGAGCGCGACCAAAGCCACCTGGGTCTCAGCCGCGCGAACGGACGCCGAACGAGAGGTCGCGAACGCCGGCGTGCCCATCAGCTCGGACGATGAGTCCGATCACGCTTTTCCGATCTATTTCGCTCCCACCGATCCCGAGGCGTACCAGCTCCACTATTCGGTGATCAGCAATCCGCTGATCTGGTTCGCACATCATTACCTCTGGAACATCTCGCTCGAGCCGATCGTCGACCGCAGCATTCACAAGGCGTGGTTTGACGGTTACCGAGTGGTCAACGCAGCGATTGCCGAACGTGCGGTGTCGCTCGCCCGAGGGCTGCCCCGCCGCCCGCTCTTTCTGACTCAGGACTACCAGCTCTACTTGAGTCCCGAGCTAGTACGTTCCGCGCTGCCGGATGCGGTGCTGCAGCACTTCATCCACGTACCGTGGCCCGAACCAAGGTACTTCAAGGTGCTCCCGACCTCGATGCGGGAGCCGATCCTCAAAGGCCTCCTCGCCAACGACATCATCGGGCTGCAGACCAGTCTTGACGTGCACAACTTCCTGCGCTGTTGCGACGAGCTCATGGGCCTGCGGATTGCCGAAGCGGAGGGCGCCGTGCTGTACGGCGGCAGGCTCGTCTGGATTCGCGCATACCCGGTTTCGATTGATTTCGATGCGATGGTGCAGCTTGGTGAATCGCCTGCGGTCCGCGCGATAGAGGATGAGGTGGCGTCGTGGCGACCCGAAAAGCTCATCGTCCGCGTCGACCGCACAGATCCGGCGAAGAACCTGGTCCGCGGATTTCTCGCCTACGAGCGTTTGCTGGAGGACCATCCAGAACATCACGGCCGGGTCGCGCTATGGGCGTTCCTTCAGCCGTCGCGACAGGATGTCGATGCTTATCGCGAGTATCTCGAAGTCGTCACTTCGACCGTCGACCGCATCAACTCGCGCTTCGGGCGGCAGGACTGGACACCCACCAGGCTCGACCTCGGAGAAGACCTGCACCGGGCGGTCGCCGCCTATCGGAGCTATGACGCGCTGCTGGTGAATCCGATCCTCGACGGAATGAACCTCGTCGCGAAGGAAGGTCCGGTGGTCAACCAACGCTCGGGGGTGCTGGTCCTTTCGGAATCGGCGGGCGCCCACGAGGAGCTGGGCGCGTACGCGATCAGCATCAACCCGTTCGACGTGGAGCTGACCGCGCGGGCCCTGCACAGGGCTCTTGAGATGGGGCTCCCGGAGCGCAATGACAGATCGCACGCGATCAAGCAGATAGTCGCCATCAACGACGTGGCCCGCTGGATCCGTCACCAGCTCGAAGACATCCATTCCGTGGCGCCGCGACCGCACGAACGGCGCGTCACGACCGAGCCAACAGTGGCCGGCTCGGACAGTGTGGGAAAGCGCGAGCTGGTCGACAAAACCTGAACCCCGGCCCCTCGTGGGACCAGCCCCTCTCGCCGTGCTACGCGGGTGTGGTCTCCAGGAGCTTCATGAGCCGTGCCAGGTCGTTCTCACTCATTGGCGCGCCTCATCGCCGTCCCATCCCTCTGACGGCTCCGAACCCGCGCTGCTTTTCTCGATGGCATCCCTGGAGGATCGACGGCGACGGGCGCCTGGAGACCAGGCGCCGCGCCAAGCCGCCAACGGTCTGGAGCTCCCGCTCAGCTCCCGTAAACGCGTCGCCTACTGCCGCTCGCGTTGAAAAGCCTAAGGACCAGAAGAACGATCACGGCACCGATGAACGCGATCAGCATCGCGCTGAGAATCGGATGCCCGACGATCGTGATGCTCCAGTGGAAGACGCCGGCCAGAAAACCGCCCACCAGCGCACCCACAACGCCTGCGATCACGTCACCCACAAGTCCTAGGCCGTGGCCCAGTGCCAGGTGGCTGGCGAAGAATCCGGCGACCAAGCCGACGAGGATCCAGACCAGAATGGTGTCGAAATCGAGGTTGAGAACCATATGAATCAAGCCTCCTTTGCCGCTAAAACGCCGGCTGAAGGTCCGTTACTCGGATCCGTGTATACAGATGTAAAGGTCGGTCCGGCACGGACGAAGCGATCCGCCAGGTACTCGCCTAATACGCGCCGTCCTCGGCATCCAGCATTGTCGAAAAGGCCAACTGCCATTCGATGAGTGGGTGAGGCTTGAAAAGGCCGAGCCCCCGGAAGCGGAAGTTGTAATGAGAGGTGACTGAGATGCGTGTTTTGATAATGGCCAAGGAAGGAGAGCAGAGCGAGGCGGCGGCCGCACCGACGCCCCACGCAATGGCGGAGTACCAGAAGTTCAACGAAGAGCTGGTCAAGGCTGGGGTCGTGCTCGAGGCCGGCCGCCTCTACCCAAGCTCACAGAGCAAGCGCGTTCGATTCGAGGGCAAGAAGCGCACCGTCATCGATGGGCCGTTCGCGGAGACGAAGGAGCTCGTGGCCGGCTACTGGCTGTGGCAGGTGCGGTCGATCGACGAGGCACTGGAGTGGTTGAAGCGGGCACCGTACGAGGGCGGGACCTTCGAGGTCCGTGAGGTCTTCGAGTACGAGGGCATGTGAAGAGGCGTTCACCATAGGTTCGCAAACCACGGATGCACACCGCGCGATCGAGGCGATCTGGCGCATCGAGTCGGCCCGCCTGATCGCCGGTCTGGCTCGCATCGTGGGCGACATCGGCACGGCTGAGGAGCTCGCGCAGGATGCTCTCGTCGCCGCTCTCGAGCAGTGGCCTGCCGATGGCGTGCCGGAGCGGCCGGGCGCCTGGCTCGTGGGGACCGCGAAGCACCGCGCGATCGATGCCGTCCGGCGCCGGAAGGCCCTCGAGCGGAAGCACGAAGAGATCGGCCGTGAAGTGGAGCGCGCGAAGGAAGGCGTGGACCCGGGTGCCGCAGCCGGTGAAGAACTCGGGGACGACCTACTCGGCCTTATCTTCATGGCCTGCCACCCCGTCCTCGCGAAAGAGTCGCGGGTCGCGCTCACGCTCCGCGTCCTCGGCGGCCTGACAACCGATGAGATCGCGCGAGGCTTCCTCGTCCCTGTCTCGACGATCGCCCAGCGGATCGTTCGCGCGAAGCGCACCCTCGCCGAGGCGCACGTCAGGTTCGAAGTTCCAAGCGGCGCCGAGCGCCTTGTGCGCCTCGCGTCAGTCCTAGAGGTGATCTATCTGATCTTCAACGAGGGATATTCGGCGACGGCGGGAAAGGAATGGGTCCGACCCGCCCTGTGCGAGGAGGCGCTCCGTTTGGGCCGCATTCTTTCGGAGCTGGATCCAAACCAGCCTGAAGTCCACGGCCTCGTCGCCCTCATGGAGATCCAGGCGTCTCGCCTGGGCGCTCGCGTCGGACCTACCGGCGAGCCGGTTCTCCTGCTCGATCAGGATCGCGCCCGCTGGGATCGTCTTCTCATCAGGCGTGGCCTTGCGGCACTCGAGCGCGCCGAGAGACTGGGTGGTGCCCTCGGTCCCTACGCGCTGCAAGCGGCGATCGCCGGCTGCCACGCTCGAGCGACAACCGCGGAAGATACTGACTGGCCGCGCATCGTGGCGCTCTATGACGCGGTCGCGCAGCTCGCGCCCTCGCCGGTCGTGGAGTTGAACCGCGCGGTCGCTGTTGGGATGGCGTTCGGCCCTGCTGCCGGTCTCGACCTCGTCGACGCCCTCGTTGGCGAGCCCTCTCTCAAGTCGTACCACCTGCTGCCGGCTGTCCGCGGCGACCTCCTGAGGAAGCTTGGCCGGTTCGAGGAGGCGCGCATCGAGTTCGAGCGCGGCGCGGCGCTGACGGAGAACGTACGCGAGCGCGATCTCCTGCAGAGACGAGCCGCGGAATGCGCCGCCGACGGGATGACGGGCTAGCTGAGATTCAGCTAGCCGGACTATTTGTTCTTCGGGTGGCGCTCTGTGTTGTGATGCTTCACGACGGTCGCCGCGGCGATCGCCTTCGCACGCTTGGTGGGTCGACCCTGCTTGAGCTCACTCTGTTTGATGTGCTCGTACATCCGCTGCTCTTTGTCGCTCACGCTCGGCAGATGTTGCTTCTGTGGCATCGTGCGCACCTCCTCATCGACTAAAACGCATAGCTGACGCAGACTCTCGCTGTCAGTCGGCGTGCCAGTAAAGCTCTGGGTCAGCGAAAAGTGCCGGCGTGCCTCCGGTGTGCACAAACACCACGAGGTCGTCGCGCTTGACACGGCCGGCCTCGATCTCGCCGATCAACCCGCCGAAGGCCTTGGCTGTATACACGGGATCGAGCACAAGGCCCTCCGTCCCGGCCGCTGTCTCGAGAGCGCGCGCGGAGAGCTCGGTCCGCATTCCATATCCGGGGCCAACGTACCCGCCCCAGATCTCTGGGACGGCGTCGGGGAGAGCCAGGTCGAGGTGCTCGCATGACTCAGCCATGATCTGGCGCGCGCGGGCGACCCGGTCTGGCACCGAGTTGGAGATGCTTACCGCCGCCAGCTGCGCATCGCTTCCCGCGAGCGCCAGCCCAAGAGTGAGCCCCGACAGCGTCCCGCATGATCCACCAGCGCAGACCACGTAGCGTGGGCGCTCGCCGCGCTCGGACAATTGCTCGGTCAGCTCGAAAGCGCCACGCACGTAACCCAATGCTCCGAGGCCGTTGCTGCCACCGCCCGGGATCACATAGGGGCGCCGACCGGCGGCGCGCATCTCGTCCGCCACCTCGGCCATCCGCTGCGCGGCAGGACGGTCGGGCGAGAACGACCACGTCGCGCCGAGGAGTCGGTCGAGCAGAAGATTGCCCTGGACCTCCTCGATGGCTGGGCCGTTGAAAATCAAATGCGCGTCCATTCCCGCCACCCGCGCCGCGGCTGCGGTGCAGCGGCAGTGGTTGGACTGCGGCGCGCCGATCGTGAGCAGGATGTCAGCGCCCTCACGTCTCGCGGCCTCCACCAGGTACTCGAGCTTGCGTGCCTTGTTGCCGCCGAGCGCCAGCCCCGTGTTGTCGTCTCGCTTCACCAACAGACGGTCGAGTCCGATCGCCGCCGCAAGTCGTGGCATCTCCTGCAGCGGTGTCGGGATGAAGGCGAGCTCCATCCGCGGCACTCGCTCCAGCTCGGGAATCATCGGTTCAAGCATATTGCGAGTGGCGTTCAATGCCGGTACGGCCAAAATGCGAATACCATCCACCTGCCTTGAAAACGAAACTGACAGCGCTGGTGGCGATCGTGCTTGCCATTACCGCGTGCGGGGCCACGCCCTCAGATGCGTCCAACCCGGAGGCGCTGGCGCACGGTGCTGCGGTCAAGCCGCTCGACGCCGGAAAGCTCGACAGCCTTCCGACCGGTCCTGTCTACATCCGGTTCATCAGGTTCGCGCAGCCCATCGGTTACGACATCGTTTCCAAGCAGCATGTCGCGAGCGTCGTTTATGTCGAGAGTGGTGCGCATCGCCTGGTGCTCAACGGCAAGCCCCCCATCGACCTGGTCGCCGGGCAGGCGCTGTTTCATCAGAGCGTGTCGCACGTCCATATCAACCCCGGACCACTGGATCCCAGCGTGTGGTACTCGATCGCGATCTGGGCAAGCGCAGCTCGCGGCCAATCGCTTGTCGACAAAACCGCACGGCCCACGTTCGAAAGCGAAGACATCTCCCGCGAGTCGTTGCCGCAAGTGGCCTACTCACAGGTGCTGCGTCAAGTCACGCTGGCGAAGCAGGGAACAACTGGAGCACACAAATTCGGTGGCCTCTCTGCCTTCTCTGTGCTCACCGGTTCCCTGACGATCAAGGGCGCGCACCGGGCGGTCACCCTGGGTGCAGGTGAGGGGGCGTACTTTCTCCCCGACGTTGCGCTCCAGGAGACGAATTCCGGGACCGGTCAGACGGTGTTCCTTGAATTCATCACCACTGCCATCGGTAAAGACTTCGAGGTTCCACTCCGCCAATCACCGGAAGCCTGATCAGCCGATCCGGCTGACCCGGTTGTCGTCAGCGTCGGCGACATAGACGAGACCCTGTCCGTCAACGGCCAGGCCCAGCGGCGTCTTCATCTGCGCGATGGTCGTGATGGTGCCCTTCACATCAATGCGCCTGACCCGGCGGTTCAGCGCGTCCGCGATGAAGACATCTCCGCGCGAGTCGACGGCCAGGCTCTGGCCCATGCCCGCGAGAGGATTGGTGGCCATGTTCAACTCCGCGAAGCTGGCATGGCGCCCGTCGCCCAGGTAGCCCGACGCGCCCGTCCCCGCAACAGTCCCGATCTGGTGATTGACGTCGACGCGGCGCACGCGCTGGTTCAGCGTGTCTGCGATGAAGAGGTTCCCTTCGCCGTCAAAAGCAATGCCGCCGGGGGCGTGGAGCACCGCATCGAGCGCATCCCCTGCGTCACCGCGATACCCCGCTTCTCCTGTCCCGGCGACCGTACGGATCGAGCCGTCCGGCCCAAACTGACGAACCACATTGTTGCCGGTGTCGGAGATGAAGAGCGTGTCGCCGAAGCCGATGGCGAGGCCCGTCGGATAGCTCAGCCTGGTCTCACCGGACCCCGCCACCGTCGTGATCGTGCCATCGGCAGTGACACGCCGGACTCGATGGTTGAGCGTGTCGGCGATGTAGACGGTGCCCGCGCTGTCGACAGCCAGTCCCTGAGGCGTGTTGAGCTGCGCTTGCGTGGCCGGACCGCCGTCACCACCGCTGCCGGCTGTGCCCGTGCCGGCGAAGGTCGTGATCCGGCCGTCCTTCTTCACCACTCGAATCCGGTTTCCCTCGGCGATATAGATCTCGCCGGCGGAACCGATGGCGAGTGCCAGGGGATGCACGAGCGGCGATGCGGAAGCGAGGCGTCCATCGATTGAGAAGGCCCGCTCACCCGTGCCGGCCACGGTGACGACCCGAGGACCCACGGTTGCGGGTGGCGACAACCACGCATACGCGAGTGCGAGTCCGCCGAGGAGCACCGCAATCACTCCGATGCTGGTGGCGACCACGAGGCGGCGGGTGAGCCAAGGCCGAGTCCGGGCAGGGGCAGCTGGCACGGTCGCCGGCATGCTCGAGACTGCACCGCCCTCAGCGGGCAGGGCAGCTGTGACCCAGGTCGCGATCTGAACGCGGGTGTGGAACCCGAGCTTGCCCCGGATCTGCTCGACGTGGCTCTCCGCGGTGCGCTCAGAGATGAAGAGCCGAGTGGCGATCTCTCGGTTGGTCAGCCCCTGACCGACAAGGGTTGCGACCTCTTTTTCACGACGGGTGAGACCTGGAGCAGCCACGAGGAATCGCGCAGGAGCATAGCAACTGAAAAACCGGTACCGAACTCCGGTACCGATCCCGGTACTTGTACCAATGACGCGGGCATCGCTCGGCCTCAGCCTCCAGACAGCAGCCGAGCCGTGGGGCGCGGCCAAGGAATTCAGGAGGAAATCAATGAAGAGCGTTTCCCTACCAGCCCTGCTTATCGCCGCCGCTTTGATGGCGGCCTGTGGCGGAGCCGCGGTCAATGTCGCGGCCAAGCCCGCCCCGCCCGCTCCAGTGACTAAGTACAAGAACACCCTGTCCGGACAGACCGCGTCCGGAACGATCGACCTGATCCAATCGGTTCTCTACTTTGCCCCGGGCGGTGCAAGCGCGGTTCACAAGCATCCGACCTCCTTCCTGGCCACGGTGCTGGAGGGCCAGATCACCCTCAAGACACCCGCCGGCGAACAGGTTTCGTCGCCGGGGGATGTGATCCACGAGCCCCTCAACCAACCTGTCCAGGCCGTCAACATGGGTTCGATACAGGCGATGACCGTGGTCGCCTACCCGGTCGCTCACGGCGCGAAGCCGACCGTGGCGGTGGCCGGGGCCGCGGCGCCGGCCATCCCCAACAAGACGATCTACGGCTTCACCCTTGACTCGCCGAGCATCAGCGGCGCCTACAGCCTGGTCCAGCAGGTGCTCGTTTTCGCACCAGGTGCGCAAACCGCCAAGCATCACCACGGCGGTCCTGGCGTGATCACCGTGGTCGAGGGCGAGGTGACGCTGAATCGCGACGGAACCGAACAGACCTACAAGATGGGCGACAGCTTTACCGAAACGCCCGGCCAGACGCTGCAGGCCTTCAACCGCGGCACCTCTCAGCTGACCGTCGTGGCCACCTACATGCTGCCCGACGGCGCGCAGCTCACAACCAACGTTTAGTCCATTTTCGTAATCAATCAGGAGAATTCAGATGAGACTGT
>WNGI01005509.1_pt1 | contig 14284 bp, 12 predicted proteins | sample 5400621 | NCBI WGS metagenome assembly WNGI01 (sample SAMN13153374, study PRJNA577476) | soil metagenome | isolation source: 20 cm soil or saprolite under Garry oak tree replicate 1 | place: USA:California | collected 2016-06-15
CTTGCCGAGACCCTGAACGCCATTGCGACGGGGGGGCCCGCCGCGTTCTATCAGGGCCGCATTGCGCAGGACGTCGTCGCGACCTTGGCCGCGCGCGGCGGAGTTCTCGCGCCGGAAGATTTCGCCGAGCACCGCGGCGAAGCGGTGACGCCGATTGCAACCAACTATCGCGGGCTCGATGTCGTCGAGCTTCCGCCCAACGGGCAAGGCCTCACCGCGCTCGTCATGCTGAACATCCTCGAGCATTTCGATCTCGCCGCGCTCGATCCGCTCGGCCCCGAGCGGTTCCACCTCGCGCTCGAAGCAGCCCGGCTCGCCTATTCGTTGCGCGATGCGCATGTTGCCGACCCGGCCTTCATGCAGACCGATGTTTCCGGCCTGATCGACAAACGCTTCGCGGCGACGCTCGCCGGCCGCATCGATCCGGCAAAGCGCGGCGCGCTGCCGAACTCGCCGTTCACCGGCGGCAATACCGTCTATCTCGCCGTGGTCGATCGCGACCGCATGGCGGTCTCGCTCATCAACTCGCTGTTCTCGCATTTCGGCGTCGGCATCGCCACCGAGGCGACCGGGATCATGCTGCACAATCGCGGCGCCTGCTTCGTGACCGCGCCGGAGCACCCCAATGGGATCGGGCCGCGCAAACGTCCGATGCACACCATCATTCCCGCCCTGGTGATGCGCAATGGGCGATGCGAGCTCGCCTTCGGCGTGATGGGCAGCCATTTTCAGCCCATGGGTCACACGCATTTCCTGCTGAACGTGATCGATTACGCGATGGACGTGCAGCGCGCGATCGACTTTCCCCGGGCGTTCTTCGAGGGCGAGCGGACGCTGGTCGAGCGCGGCGTTCCCCGATCCGCCATCGAGGGGCTCGAGGCCCGCAGCCACGAGGTGGCGTTTACGGCGGCACCGTGGGGCGGCGGCCAGGCCATTCGCATCGATTGGGATCGCGGCACGCTGACCGGCGGGTCGGATCCGCGCAAGGACGGCGCCGCGCTGGGGTATTAGGGCCGCCCTCGATCGCAGACGCGGCCGTAAGGACCAGCTGGTCCTAGGTCTCCTGTTTCTCGCCCCCGGTGAGCCGATCGAGCCGCTTCTGCATCTCGGAGAGCTGGCGTTTGAGCTCATCGATCTCGGTTCCCGGCGCCTGCGACTTGTCCTCTTCCGCTGCCTGGCCCTCGCGTCGGGCGAAGGGCGCGAACATCGCAAACGCGCGCTCGAACATCTCCATATTGCGGCGAACCTGGTCCTCCAGCGGGCCGAAGGTCCCGACCCCGAACGCTTGCGCCATCTGCTGGCGAAATTTTTCCTGCTCGCGGGTCAGGGATTCGATCGAGACTTCGAGATAGCGGGGCACCAGCATCTGCATGCTGTCGCCGTAGAAGCGGATCAGCTGGCGCAGGAAGGCGATCGGCAGCAGATTCTGGCCTTCCTTGTTCTCTTGCTCGAAAATGATCTGGGCGAGCACCGAACGGGTGATCTCCTCCCCGGTCTTGGCGTCGTAGACGACGAAGTCCTCGCCCTTTTTCACGAGAGACGCGAGGTCCTCCAGCGTGACATAGGTGCTCGTGCCGGTGTTGTAGAGCCGACGGTTGGCGTATTTCTTGATCGTGACCGGTTCTGCGGATTTGGCCATGTCGGTTCGGTCGGTTGCGGCCTCGCTGCACTGGAAAATAAGCATTTTCCCCAGCGGGGGGCCACCGTTTTGTGCATCGCGTGCCGTCCGCCGGTTGGGATGCCCGCTTTTCGGCCTCCCGGAACCGGGCATTGTTGACCTGGATCATTGAAAGGGCGTACTGGCCTACCGAGGATGCCCTCCGCGGGAGACCCCGCACGGAGCGACATGTCCCGGCTGGTCTTTCCATTCGCCCGCCATTAAATCTCGCTCGAGATCCCTGTTGGAAAGGAGTTTTGCCATGAAGGACGACATCGTCATTGTCGGTGCCACCCGCACGGCGGTCGGCGCGTTCAACGGCGCGCTCGCAGGCCTGCCAGCCCACGAGCTCGGCAAGGTCGCGATCACGGCGGCGCTGCAGCGGGCGGGGGTCGATCCGGGCAGCGTGTCCGAGGTCATCATGGGCCAGATCCTCACCGCCGGGCAGGGCCAGAACCCGGCGCGGCAAGCCTCCATCGCGGCGGGACTCCCGGTCGAGATCCCGGCTTGGGGCGTCAACCAATTGTGCGGCTCGGGATTGCGCACGGTCGCGCTCGGCTACCAGGCGATCCTGAACGGGGATTCGGAAATCGTGGTCGCGGGCGGCCAGGAGTCGATGAGCCAGGCTCCGCACTGCGCCCATCTGCGCAACGGCACCAAGATGGGCGGGCTCGAGCTCGTCGACACCATGCTCAAGGACGGCCTGTGGGACGCCTTCCACGGTTATCACATGGGCAACACCGCCGAGAACGTCGCCAAGCAATGGCAGATCACCCGCCGTCAGCAGGACGAGTTCGCGGTCGCGTCCCAGAACAAGGCGGAAGCCGCCCAGAAGAGCGGCAGGTTCAAGGACGAGATCACCCCGATCACCATCAAGACCCGCAAGGGCGACGTGGTCGTCGATGCCGACGAGTTCCCCCGGCACGGGACCACGCTCGACACCGTCTCCAAGCTCAAGCCGGCCTTCGAGAAGGACGGAACGGTGACGGCGGCCAATGCCTCGGGCATCAATGACGGCGCCGCCGCCGTGGTGCTGATGAAGGCGAGCCAGGCCGCCAAGGAAGGCCGCAAAGTGCTCGCACGCATCGTTTCCTGGTCGCAGGCGGGCGTCGATCCGGCGATCATGGGCACCGGCCCGATCCCGTCCTCGCGCGCGGCACTCAAGAAGGCCGGTTGGAAGGCCGATGATCTCGACCTCGTGGAGGCCAACGAGGCCTTCGCCGCGCAGGCCTGCGCGGTGAACAAGGATCTCGGCTGGGACCCCGCCAAGGTCAACGTCAACGGCGTGCATCGGCGGCGGCATGGGCATTGCCATGTGCGTGGAGCGCGACTGAGTTCGCTTCCTCGGGCGGAGCGCCCGATGTGAGGCGCTCCGCCCCGATCCCTGAGCAATATGGCGAGATCGGAACAGCCGATCCGAGATCCGGGAGGAATACGTCATGGCACGCGTTGCGGTGGTCACCGGCGGTACGCGCGGCATCGGCGCGGCGATTGCCAAGGCATTGAGCGCGGCCGGTTGCAAGGTCGCCGCCAATTACGGCGGCAACGACGAGGCGGCGCAGAAATTCAAGGCCGCGACCGGAATCCCGGTCTTCAAGTGGGACGTCAGCGCCTATGAGGCTTGCGCCGCCGGACTGAAGAAAATCGAGGCGGAGCTCGGCCCGGTCGACATCCTGGTCAACAACGCCGGCATTACCCGCGACACCATGTTCCACCGCATGACGCCCGAGCAGTGGACCCAAGTCATCAACACCAACTTGAGTTCGCTGTTCAACATGTGCCGCCCGGTGATCGAGGGCATGCGCCAGCGCAAATTCGGGCGCATCGTCAACATCTCCTCGGTGAACGGCCAGAAGGGCCAGATGGGCCAGTCGAACTATTCGGCCGCGAAGGCGGGCGAGCTCGGCTTCACCAAGGCGCTGGCGCAGGAGAGCGCGAAGAGCGGCATCACGGTCAATGCCATCTGTCCGGGATATATCGGCACCGAGATGGTCCAGGCAGTCCCGAAGGACGTGCTGGAGAAGAACATCATTCCCCAAATCCCCGTCGGGCGGCTGGGTGAGCCGGAAGAGATCGCGCGCTGCGTCGTATTCCTGGCCTCCGACGATTCGAGCTTCATCACCGGCTCGACGCTGACCGCGAACGGCGGTCAATACATGATCTGACGTCGTCTTCGGTGGCCGGCGGCGCATTCTCGGCACCACGTTCCGCCGCGACGCTCGTCGGCTTTTCCGCCGTGCTGATGTGGTCGTCGCTCGCTTTGCTCACCGCTTCTTCCGGACAGGTGCCGCCGTTCCAGCTCGCCGCGATCAGCTTCGCGATCGGGGGCGGCATCGGGGCCGCGACCTGGGCCGTGCGCCCGGGCGCCATGCGGGCGCTGCGGCAGCCGCCCGAAGTATGGGCGCTCGGGGTGGGCGGCCTGTTCGGCTATCACGCCCTGTATTTCACCGCGCTCCGCCTCGCGCCGCCGGCCGAAGCCGGGCTCATCAATTATCTCTGGCCGCTGCTGATCGTGCTGTTGTCCGGCCTGCTGCCGCAGGAACGGTTGAGGCCGCATCACCTCGCCGGCGCGTTTTTGGGCCTGATCGGCACGATCGTGCTGGTCGCGAGCCGGGCCCATCTGGGATTCGCCGAAGCCGACACGCCCGGCTTTGCGGCGGCCTTCGTGGCGGCTTTCGTGTGGGCGATCTATTCGGTGCTGTCCCGTCAATTCGCCACGGTGCCGACCGACGTGGTCGCGGCGTTCTGTTTGCTCACCGCTGCGCTGGCCGCGGTTTGCCATCTCGCCTTCGAGGAAACCGTGTGGCCGGCCGGAGCCCGCGAATGGCTCGCCACGGTCGGGCTCGGCCTCGGTCCGGTGGGTCTCGCCTTCTATGCGTGGGACATCGGCGTCAAACGCGGCGACATTCGCGTGCTCGGCGCCGTCTCCTACGCCGCGCCGGTGCTTTCGACCTTGCTGCTGGTGCTCGCCGGCTTTGCCGAGGCGACCCCATCCTTGGCTGCCGCCGCGGTCCTGATCGCCGGCGGCGGGCTGCTTGCGGCCAAGGACCTGTTGTTTCGTTCCTGATCGGCACCTGACGAGCGTCAAGGCATCCGCAACATCAGAACCGGTCTTTCCTGCCGCGAATTTCCGCGAACACCTGCGCGGGGGGCGCATTGGGCAGCCCCACGGCCGCGGCGACCGCAGGCACGTCGGCGCGCAGGAACGGATTGACGGCTTTCTCCTGGCCGATGGTGGTCGGGATCGTGGGCTGGCCGGCGGCACAGAGCCGGGAGACCTCTTCGGCCCGCGCGCGCAATGCGGAATTCTCCGGCTCGACGGTGAGCGCGAACCGCACGTTGGCGGCGGTATATTCGTGGCCGCAATAGATCTTCGTCTCCTCCGGGAGGTCGCGCAGCTTGGCGAGCGATCGCCACATCATCTCCGGCGTGCCCTCGATCACCCGCCCGCAGCCGACCGAGAACAACGTGTCCCCCACGAAGGCTACTGCCTCGGATTTGAACCAATAGGCGATGTGGCCGTTGGTGTGCCCCGGGGTCTCCAGGACCGTGGCGGCCAGGCTTCCGACCCGCACCGAATCCCCTTCCCGCATCGGAATGTCGACCAGCGGAATGCGCGAGGCCTCCCTGGCGGGCGCCACCACTCGGCAGCCGTAGCGCGCCTTCAGCGGCTCGATTCCGGCGGTATGATCGCCATGGTGATGCGTCACCAGGATGTCGTTGAGCCGCCAGCCTGCCGCGGCGAGCGCGGCCTCGACGGGGCCCGCTTCGGGCGCGTCGATAGCCGCGGTCGCTCCGCTGACGGAATCGTGCAGGAGCACCCCGTAATTGTCCCGCAAGCACACGAACAGGCGCAGTTCGACCGACATTTTGGCGGACCTCGCAGCGGCGGGCGCGACGCTAGCATGGCTCGCCGCCGCGACGTAAGCTTAAGCCTATCGGTTGCAAATGATTGTCCGGCCCGGCGTTAGAGCTTAACGATTGCGGGCATGCCTCTCGATGTCGTCGATCTGCGCAATTTCTACGGCCAGGCGCTCGGCAGGGTCGCGCGGCGCTTCGTCGGCCGGGGGATACGCGCACGCTGGCAGGACGTGCACGGATTGCGCGTGCTTGGGATCGGCTATCCGACCCCATACCTCGGGCTGTTTCGCGACGAGGCGGAGCGGTGTCTCGCCTTCATGCCGGCGGCCCAGGGGGTGGTGAAATGGCCTTCGGACCGCCCGGTGCTCGCGGCCCTGGTGGACGAGGATGAACTGCCGCTGCCCGAGGCGGCGGTCGACCGCGTGCTGCTCGTTCACGCGATCGAAACCTCGCAGAACGTCGGCGCTCTGCTGCGCGAAGTCTGGCGCGTGCTGGCGGCGGGTGGACGGCTGCTCGTCGTGGTGCCGAATCGGCGCGGCGTATGGGCGCGGATCGACACCACGCCCTTCGGCTACGGCCACCCCTATTCCCGGCCCCAGATCACGCATTTGCTGCGCGAGACCTGGTTCACGCCCACCGGCTGGGACGAGGCACTCTATGTCCCGCCGATTCCCCGCAAATGGTTCCTGCGCTCGGCGATCGCCTGGGAACGCACTGGGCACGCGCTGTCGGCGCCGTTTGCCGGCGTTCACATCGTCGAGGCGACCAAGCAGGTGTATCGCGCGGTCCCGGCCCGGCGCGAACGGCGCCGCCTCGTACCCGCGCTCGATCCGGTGCTGGCACCCTCGCCGGGCGGCGTACCGGGCTAGGCGCTCTGCGGTGTCATCGCCCGGCTCGTCCGGGCGACCCAGGATCCGCGGAATGTGAGCTTCGGCTGGATCTGGGATTACTGGGTGACCCGCCTGCGCGGGCCATGACAAGGCCCAGTTACCTCACTCGTTGGTCGTCGGATCGCCGCTCGGCCCGGGCGGAGGACCAGGCTCCTCGGCCGCTCCGCTCGAAGCTTGTTGCTGCGGGGATCCCGGAATGTCGCCGCGGGGACCGTGCCGGCGCCGGCGCCGCCGGTGCAGCGGGAAGCGATCCGGTTGCCCGTCAAATCCGTTTTGGCCCTGCCCCGGGTACGAAGGCTGCGGAGGCTGCGGAGGCTGCGGACCGTTGCCGGTAATGAATGACGGCAATCGGTCGCCGGCGCCCTGTTCCGGTCGGCCGGCGCCGGCGGGCGGGCGCCCGCCATAGGGCTGCTGTTCGCGCGGCTGGTAGGGCTGGGGCTCGCGGCCGGGATAATGCTGAGGCTCGCGAGGATGTTGGTAAGGCTGCGCCTCGCGCGGCGGGTAAGGCTGAGACTGCGGTTCGCGGCCGAACGGCGAATCGCCCGGGTGCTCCTCCTCGGCGTCTTCGAGGCTGTCCTCGCGTGGCTCGCCGCCTTCCGGACGGAAGTACGGCTGGCTTTGCCGGAACTGCTCCTGGGCCGTGGCGATCAGCCGGAAATAGTGCTCCGCGTGCTGGTAGTAGTTCTCGGCCGCGACCGGATCGCCGGACGCCTGGGCATCGCGGGCGAGCTGGATGTATTTTTCGGCGACGTGAGAAGCCGTTCCGCGGATTTTCACGTCGGGCCCGTTGGATTCGTAGACCCGAGTCAGCGGGTTCTGGCCCTTGCGGTTGTTGCGCCCGCGCATGCGTTTGTTCTGACCGTTTCTCATGGCTCGTTTGTTCGTCAACTCCCTTTTGCGGCGGTCGCCCGCCTCTTCCCGGTTCTCCGGCACGCGCGCCCGCGCCTCGCGGCCACTCGGCCGCGCCCGGCAGGCGCAAGTCCCGATTTCAGGACTTCGCGTCGAACTGAATCGTTGTCACGATAACCGCAGCAACCTCTTCCCCGCGGCCCACGCCGCGGTGTTGCCAACCCCTTATCCCGCGCGACGCCGTGAACGGCGCGCGCCAAACCGGTGATGCAGCATCCCGTATCCCAACCGTATCCCAAGCCGGCGAACCCTTGCCCTTCGGGGCTTGTCCGCCTTACCGCGCCGCAGCCTCAAGGAGCCTTGCTCCGGGGCTTTGTGGCGGCGCGTCACCGTTGTCTCGGGTCGATTCCGTGGCCGAACCGTAGTCGGTCTTGCGCGATAATCAAGCGGTTTTTTGGCCGGCGCTCCGGGGCTTTCAGGGGGCCTGCCGAAGGATCAGCGCGCGCGGCGCACCATTCAGGTCGGGACGCACCGCGCGGATTGCAAGCCCTGCGGCGGCGAAAACCGCCGCCACGGGATCCGCCATTCCGGCGCCGAGCTCGACGATGATGTGCGCTCCCCGCGCAGTGAGCCGCCGCGCGTCGGCAGCGATCCGGCGGTACGCGGCGAGCCCGTCTACCCCCCCGTCGAGCGCCAGCTTCGGATCGTAGTTGCGCACCTCGGGATCGAGCCGGAGCAATTCCCGCTGTACGACATAGGGCGGATTGGACACGACGAGATCGAAGCCGCCGCCGAGCGCGGCGGCGAAATCGCAGGCGACGAACGTCGCACGCCGGGCAAGTCCAAGCCGCTCACAATTTTCACGCGCCACGCCGAGTGCCGCCGGGCTCACATCCGTTCCCACGCCGTCGGCGCCTTCGAGCTCATGCAACAGGGCGAGCAACAGCGCGCCGGATCCGGTGCCGAGGTCGGCGATGCGCAGGCGTTGTCTGCGCTTGGCGTCGACCACACCGAGCGCCGCTTCGACCAAAGTCTCGGTCTCGGGTCGCGGCACCAGGACCGCCGGCGCAATCACGAACGGCAGGCTCCAGAACTCTTTGGTGCCGACGATGCGGGCCACCGGCTCGCGGCCGATGCGCCGCGCGGCAAAGGTGCGGATGCGCGCGGCTTCCTCGCCGCGGATCGTTCGATCGGATTGCGCGGTCAGCGCCGCACGATCCAGCCCAAGCGCGTGGCCCACCAGGAGGCGCGCATCGAGTTCGGGCGTGTCGAGGCCGGCCTCGCGGAAGGCCGTGGCGAGAGCCCGGCGCGCGCCCGCGACCGAAACCGCTGGTTCGAGATCGCCGATCATGGCGCATCCTCGGCGGCAAGCAGGGCGGCCTGCGTCTCGGTGACGAGCGCATCGACGATCTCGCCGAGCGCCTCGCCCTCGATCACCTGCGGGAGCTTGTGCAGCGTCAGATTGATGCGATGGTCGGTGACGCGCCCTTGCGGAAAATTGTAGGTGCGAATGCGCTCGGAACGGTCGCCGGAGCCGACCTGGCCGCGGCGTTCGGCGGCGCGCTCGCTTTCCTGCTTGCGGCGTTCCAGGTCGTAGAGCTTGGCGCGGAGCAGGGCCAGCGCCTTGGCCCGGTTGCGGTGCTGCGAGCGGTCCTCCTGCACATTGACCACGATGCCGGTCGGCAGGTGCGTCATCCGCACCGCGGATTCGGTCTTGTTGACGTGCTGGCCGCCGGCGCCGCCGGCGCGCATGGTGTCGACCCGCAGATCGCCGTCGGCGATCGCCACCTCGACGTCCTCCGGTTCGGGCAGCACCGCGACGGTCGCGGTCGAGGTATGGATGCGGCCGGAGGCTTCGGTCGCCGGGACCCGCTGGACCCGGTGCACGCCGGATTCGTACTTGAGCTTGGCGAACGCGCCGCGGCCGCGGACTTCGGCGATGATCTCCTTGTATCCGCCGACCGTGCCCTCGCTCGCCGAGATCACTTCGACCTTCCAGCCCTGCCGGGCGGCGTAGCGCTCGTACATGCGGAAGAGATCGCCGGCAAAGCGCGCCGCCTCGTCGCCGCCGGTCCCGGCGCGGATTTCCAGGATCACGTTGCGCTCGTCCGCGGCGTCCTTCGGGGTGAGCGCCGTGCGGATTTGGCGCTCGATCGCCTCCCGGCGAGCGGCGAGCTCGGATTTCTCCTGTTCGGCGAGCGCCCGCATGTCCGGCTCGGTCGCGGCATCCGCGATGAGCGATTCGAGCCCGCTGAGCTCCTCGTCGGCGGCGCGGTAGCGCTTGATGATCTCGACCAGCGGCCTGAGCTCGGCGAATTCCCGCGACAGCCGCACGTAGCTCTCGCGATCCGGGCGGCCGGAGAGTTCGCGCTCGATGGCAGCGTGCCGGGCGATCAGCGCGTCGAGCTTGGTTGCGGGAATCATGAGAAGATCGTCAGAGCTGGAGACCCTCGGCCGCCGCGAAGGCCTCGAGTCGGTCGCGAATGGCAACGCTGCCGACCGGGCTTTCGATCATCGGACCCAGCAGCGATTGCACCTTGCGGGCGTCGAGATCGAGCAGCATGGCCTTGACCGGCCCGATCGAAGAAGGGGTGAGTGAGAGCAGTCGATAGCCCAGCCCGATGAGCGCCAGCGCCCCGATCGGCTTCGACGCCAGCTCGCCGCACAATGTCACCGGCTTGCCGCAGGCACGGCCCTTGTCGACAATGGCCTTGAGCGCCCGCAACACCGGGCCGGACAGCGAATCGAAGCGATCCGCCACGCGCCTGTTGCTGCGGTCGACCGCATACAGGAACTGGAACAGGTCGTTGGAACCGACCGACAGAAAATCCGCCCGCGCGCACAGCTCGTCGAGCTGGTAGAGCAATGCCGGCACTTCGACCATGGCGCCGACCTGCACGCGTTCGGGCAGGCTGTGGCCATGCCGCCGCAAATGCGTCAATTCGTGCTCGACCATCGCCTTGGCGCGGTCGAACTCCTCGATCGAGGCGACCATGGGAAACATCACGCGCAGCTCGCGGCCCTCGGCGGCCTTGAGCAGGGCGCGGATCTGGCTGCGCAACAATCCCGGCCGGTCGAGCCCGAGCCGGATCGCCCGCCAGCCGAGCGCAGGGTTCTCCTCTTCGACCGCGCGCATATAGGGCAGCACCTTGTCGCCGCCGATGTCGAGCGTGCGGAACGTGACCGGCAGCTCTCCGGCGATCTGCAGCACCGAACGGTAGAGCGAGAGTTGCTCGCTGGTACGCGGGAACGCGGCCGCGACCATGAACTGCAGTTCGGTGCGGAACAGACCGATGCCGGCGGCGCCGGATTCGGCAAGATGCGGAAGGTCGACCAGAAGCCCCGCATTGAGCATGAGGCTGACGGGCTCGGCATCCTTGGTGACGCTCGGGGCCTCGCGCAGCGCCCGGTACTGCGCTTGGCGCCTCGCCCGGAACCGCACCTTCTCGGCATAGGCGGCTTCGATGTCGGGCGGGGGTCGCACGTGGACCTCGCCCGAGGAGCCGTCGACGATGATCGCATCGCCGGGATCGACCAAGCCGGTCGCATTGTCGATCTGGCCGGCTGCCGCGATCCCCAGCGCGCGCGCCACGATGGCGACGTGGGAGCTCGGCCCGCCTTCCTCCAGCACCAGACCGCGCAGTCGCGACCGGTCGTAATCGAGCAGCGCCGCCGGACCCATGGACCGGGCGATGATGATGGCGTTGTCCGGCAGCTGCTCCCTGGCGGGAGCGTGGTGCTTCCCGGTGAGCTGCCGCATCAGCCGGTTGGCGAGATCGTCGAGATCGTGCAGCCGTTCCCGCAGATAGGGGTCGGTCTGGCGCAGCATGCGGGCACGCGCGTCGGACTGCACGCGCTCGACCGCGGCCTCCGCCGTCAGTCCGGTCACCACCGCTTCGCGCAGTTTGTGCAGCCAGCCGCGATCGTAGGCGAACATGCGGAAGGCCTCGAGCACCTCCTTGTGCTCGCCGTCGTCGGCGACGTCGCCGCGCTCCAGCAGCAGATCGAGATCGGCTCGCAGCGCATCGATCGCCGTTTCGAGCCGCTGCAGCTCCTTTTGCACGTCGTCCGCGATGAAATTGGTGACCACGACGCGCGGCTCGTGCAGCACCACGTGTCCCAGTCCGATGCCGTCGGCGATCGCCTGGCCGCCGAGATGCAGCGCGCGGCGCGCCGCGGGCTCCGCGCCGGGCCTGGCGAGCGCGGAGAGCTCGCCGGAGGCGATCATCTCGGCGAGCACCATCGCGGTGGTCTGCAGCGCCTCCTCTTCCTCCTCGGAATAGGTCCGGTGCGCCCGGTTCTGCACGACCAGCACGCCCAGCGTGTTGCCGGCGCGCAGGATCGGCACGCCGAGGAACGAGTGGTAGATTTCTTCGCCGGTTTCCGGTCGGTACGAGAAGGCGGGGTGCGACTGGGCATCCGATAGGTTGATCGACCGGGCTTCGCGGGCCACCAGCCCGACCAGGCCTTCATCGGAGCGCATCACCGTCAAGTGCACGGCCTGCCGGTTGAGACCTTCGGTGGCATAGAGCTCGAGCGTGCCGTCGACGCGCAACACGTAGGCGGAGCACACTTCCGCCACCATGTTGGCGGCGATCAGCACCACGATCTTGTCGAGGCGTTCCTGCGCGCTTACCGGTTCCGCCATCACCTCGCGGAGGCGACGCAACAGCACGCGCGGACCGCCGAGCACACCACGCATGAGGGTCCTCTCGCCCGGCCGGCCTGTTCCGCGCCAGCATGGCCCGGCCAGGACGATCCGGCAATTCTCTTTCAGAATCTCGCAGGCTTTGCGAGGCAGCTCCGGCCGCCGGCCGATCGCAATCCCGCTCGCCGCCGTCTGACCGGAACGGGTCAGCCTCGGAGGCAGCGGAGCCGGCGATGGCTACCTGTCGAGGCCGTATAGCGAATGCAGCGTGCGCACCGCAAGCTCGGTATAGGCCGCGTCGATCAGCAGCGAAAACTTGATCTCGGAAGTGGTGATGGCCCTTATGTTGATGCCGCGCTCCGCCAAGGCCCGGAACGCCTGGGCGGCGACCCCGGCGTGGCTGCGCATGCCGATGCCGATCACCGACACTTTGGCAACGTCGTTGGCCCCGTCGACCCGTTCGTAGCCGATCGCGGGCCTGGAGCCGGCGAGCACGGCGCTCGCGCGCTCGTAATCGGCGGCCGGCACCGTGAAGGTGATGTCGGTCGTGGCCCCGTCGCCCGAGACGTTCTGCACGATCATGTCGACGTTGACGTTGGCCTCGGCGAGCGGACCGAAGATCGCCGCCGCGACCCCCGGCTTGTCCCGAACCCGGCGGATCGAAATCTGCGCCTCGTCCTTGGAGAACGCGATCCCGGTCACGACGTGCTGTTCCACGATCTCCTCCTCGTCGCAAATCAGGGTTCCGGCCGGCGACCCGCGCGCATCGCCGGTGTCCGGCTGCTCGAAGCTCGAGCGCACGCAGATGCGCACATTATGCACCATCCCGAGCTCGACCGAACGCACCTGCAGCACCTTGGCGCCCAGCGAAGCAAATTCCAGCATTTCCTCGAAGGCGATCTTCTCCAGCCGTCGCGCCTTGGGCACGACCCGGGGGTCGCTGGTGTAGACGCCGTCGACGTCGGTATAGATGTCGCAGCGATCGGCGTGGATCGCCGCCGCGACGGCAACCGCGGAAGTATCGGATCCGCCGCGGCCCAAGGTCGTGATCCTGCGGGTCTCATTGTGCACCCCCTGGAACCCGGAGATCACGGCGACCTCGGCTCGTTCCTGGAAGCGGCGGATGAGCTCCGCACCATTGATTTCCAGGATGCGGGCGAGCCCATGGGAATCCGTGGTCGCGATCGGGATCTGCCAGCCTTGCCAGGACCGGGCGGGCACTCCGATCCCCTGCAGGGCAATGGCCAGCAGCCCGGAAGTGACCTGCTCGCCCGCGGCCACCACCGTGTCGTACTCACGCGCGTCGTGCAGAATGGCGGCTTCCCGGCACCATTCGACCAGCCGGTTGGTGGTTCCGGCCATCGCCGAGACCACGACGGCGACCTCATGGCCGGCGCCGACCTCGCGCTTGACGTGCTGCGCGACGTTGCGGATGCGCTCGATGTCGGCCACCGAGGTCCCGCCGAACTTCATCACCAGGCGACCCATCGCGGCTTCCGAGCGGCTGTCGGCGAACGCACACGGCCTCGGGGCGAGCACCGGCGCAAAAAGGCGGCTATACATACCGACGCGCTCATGCGGTCGCAACCGCGCTCGCTTTCCGGTCCGCCGCCGAGGAGAGAGATGCCCGAACCCCTAGCCGCAAGCTCCAGCGTCGATCCCAGGGAAGTCGCGCGGTTTTCCGCGCTGGCCGCCGAGTTCTGGGACCCGCGGGGCAAGATGCGCATGCTGCACCGGATCAACCCGCTCCGGCTGCGCTTCATCCGCGACCACGCCTGCCGGCAGTTTGGCCGCGACTCCGGCCGGCTCGACTGCCTCGACGGCCTGCGCATCCTCGATATCGGCTGCGGCGGCGGCCTGTTGTCGGAGCCGCTGGCGCGTCTGGGTGCCTGCGTGGTCGGCGCGGATCCGTCGGAGAGCAACATCGAGGTGGCCAAGCGCCATGCGGCGCAAGCCGGGCTCACGCTCGATTATCGCGCCTCGACCGCCGAGGCGCTCGCCGGTGCGGGCGAAACCTTCGATCTCGTGCTGGCCATGGAAGTGGTGGAGCACGTCGCGGACGTGCGCGCCTTCATCGGCAGCTGCGCCGCCATGGTGGGGCCGAGCGGGCTGATGATCGCGGCGACCATCAACCGGACGCTCAAGAGCTTCGCACTCGCCATCGTGGGAGCCGAATACGTGCTGGGATGGCTGCCGCGCGGGACCCACCGGTGGGACAAGCTGGTCACGCCCAACGAGCTCGAAGCCGCGATGGAACGCGCCGGCCTGCGCTTTGTCGAGATCAAAGGGGTCGTCTACGATCTGCTCGCCGACGCCTGGAAGCTCTCGGACGATGTCGACGTGAACTACATGGTCGCCGCCGCGCGGCGGGACGTATAA
>WNGI01007516.1_pt1 | contig 14284 bp, 22 predicted proteins | sample 5400621 | NCBI WGS metagenome assembly WNGI01 (sample SAMN13153374, study PRJNA577476) | soil metagenome | isolation source: 20 cm soil or saprolite under Garry oak tree replicate 1 | place: USA:California | collected 2016-06-15
GACCACCACCAGTCAACCCTCTCACAAACGAGTATATACTCGTGTCTCCACATCGCAACAAGAGACCCTGGCTAGGCCAAGTTGAAGCGTCTCAATCACTGAATTTACCCCAGTATGATCCCAACTGCTATCTATGTCCAAGAAATACAAGAGCAACAGGAGAAAAGAATCCTGATTACCTTCAAACTTATACCTTTCAGAACGATTTCTCAGCAATCTTACCTCCTCCTAGTCCTTCAGCTCCCCCTACATTACATCCCCTGTTTCAGACACAACCAGTAAATGGCGGTTGCGATGTTTTGGTCTTTCATCCTAGGCACGATTTGACCCTTGCAAGACTATCCATTCCCGAAATCACCAACATCATTGACGAATGGATGTCAGTCTATCGAAGGAGAGGTGTTCAACAAGGTGTCAAGTATATTCAAATATTCGAGGTATTAAACACCCCACACTTTAACTGTTACTGATGATCATAGAACAAAGGTGCCATCATGGGTTGTTCAAATCCTCATCCACATGGGCAAATATGGTCCTTGTCTGACATTCCTACAATTCCAGCAAGGGAGCTGGACTCGCTCTTGCGGTTCTCCCTATCAGAAGTCGGTCGTCCAGGGGCCGCCGTAGGCCCGGAAGGTATCCTTAATCCTCTTGTTGTAGTTCATTGTCCCACATAAGATACAGGACGCCCCTGCCTCTTGTGCGAATATGCCTATGCGGAATCGCAAGTGGCTGCAGATGGCCGTGTCGTCACGTATAATGAGCACTGGATAGCCATTGTACCATGGTGGGCAACTTGGCCATATGAACTATTGTGTAAGTGCGATCTATAATGAGAGTCCACTCCATATGCACTTGGAATCCATTTTTCAGTATTACCGTATAAACGACACATCGAGTCACTCCTACGCTTAACACCCGCCGAAAAGCTTTCATTTGCGGAATTGTTGTCAAATGTAACCATACGTTACGACAACCTGTTTTCTTGCTCTTTTCCCTACTCAATGGGCATTCATCAACGACCGGTACCTGTGTTCTCTGACTCGATTGAAGATAATATGAATATAGCTCATTTGCATGTTCATTTTTCCCCCCCTCTGCTACGCAGCGCAGACGTGAAAAAATTCCTTGTAGGGTATGCATCATCATCTCAATGCAGCACAAGTAATTAATGCGGATAGATTTGAACTGATGGCTGAGGCCCAGCGGGACCTCACTCCAGAACAAGCAGCGTCGAGGCTTCGCGAATGCGCTGATAAACACTATCTAAATACCGAGAGCTTGTAATGTAATACGAATTATTTCCCGTCGATCTGGAGCCACATGGACCAACGAGACTTTTCTTCGTCTGAGCCATTAAAAACCCAATTTATTCTTTTAATTTCAGAATAGCCCTCGTCACTGCATGGTTCTTCGTAGTTCTGAAGAAAGCTCGTGAAAGCCGAGTAAGGTAACAGTTTCCGCACCGGCTGATGCCTCATTATGAACGACGGAGCTTTGCTAGAAAGAACACTCACTTCTTTTGCCATCAACGGAGGTGGAAGATTGAATGCTCGATATAGGTTGTTGTGCCACGCTAGTTCAATAGACCCAGTGAAAATGAAACACCTAAAAATTGTAGTATTGTTGCGTATAGCGGTCCCACATTGCACTGTACCTGATAGGAACATTAAATTTGCGAGCAAGATCAACATAGACTTTGCGAGTCGCTCTGTCGCGATTTGTATTGTCTCCCCACCAATAAGCGTTACAAAGACATGACAAGAGCACATACGTACGTACATACCTACAGCGCAACTGAGTTTACTTTGCAAAATATCGCGAACAGTTATTGCGCACTTGGAGCGAGTCTTCAGGGCATCTTGATTGACATGCATGTAACCTGTGGGTTCAAAAAAGCGGCGGAAAAACGTCGTTTTGCCGAGGCATGGGTATCCCACAAATAGTACAATTTCCGAACCGGAAGTTGGCAACAAAGGCAGGGATGTAGGCGTGTATAATGGTACTTGAATGAACGTCAGTAGACACGTATTTATAGTTGATCAAAATTGTACAATTCGGAAGTGACGACACATGAAAGCCGGGTAGCATAACATCTTGATGAGCGGGGAGCTGCAGGAAAAATTCCTAGGATAGAATAGTAAGCAAATTTCCCAACCGGAACAACGTCTGTTCACCTCAGGAGTGTAGAACTTAATACCAACGTTAAGTGACCATTTTCGATCCGTACTTGCGAAATCCCCCTTACGCTTCTGGAATCGACGACCTGCAGCATCTCCGACAAAGAATGACGATGACTTATCTGTAGCGTGGTAAAACTTTATGAGAGTGTACATTAGCGTTCATAGCTACGCACCAATCTCGATACCGTCCGTACGGGCTGTGCGTTCTATCTCATACCATATCCCAGGCATTGGTTTCCTATATGAATCTTTTGCCGTTGCTGCATACAATCGGAATGGCACATCCGGTAACTATTTCGATTAAGGAATAGTAGGGTACAAAGCCGGCAGAACATACGGCAGTTGCGATCAAAGATATTTTTCGCTTCCACTTGTTGAGCGCCGTGGAATTGATTGCTTGGTTAGAAACAATAAGGATAGCGTAACTGCAACATACATCAGATTCGGGGGGTGGTGGGTGACTCATCGAAGAATGATTTACCCAGCTTCATGAACTTCCTTCAGCTTCGCAGGCACGCTCGACGTCCACCAAAGCCACTCCTCTGGCATCGGTGCATTCACGCTGGACTTGATCAGGGTTCCATCAAGGTCAAAGGCTGCAATTCTTGGCGCATGGAGAGGTTGAAGGTTGATACCGTATAGACAAGAGTGCCTCTCTCCAAGAGGTTCCAACCATCTGAACGAACCATTTGAAACGGAGACACGGCGCTGTCGGTCAAAGAAAGGATGAACTGCAAAGATTCCTGATTAAAGTCATTGTCCGAATGGCGGGTAATTTACTTTTCGAGGCTTTGGATGGCCTTTCCGAGTCTATTGGGATAGAGTCCGCTTGACGTTTACGACTGGATTCAACCACAACCGCCGCTTCAATGGATGAGTCAAAAGAATGCCAGTACAAATGCGACTACTATCTCTTACGTTGAACATCGGTTGTCTCGCTCATTTGTACCGAGTCAGTGTGACAATGTGAAGCTTGAAGCTTTGAAGTTTGAAGCCTGCTCGAGGCAAATAAATGTATACTACTCGTCGTTACTTTCCCCGTTGCGGAACATTCATAGCAAGACATATGTCAATGTCGATGACCTTTGTCCCGCGATTAATAGGGAGCACAACACTTTCTCCGTCAGAAGCCAGGCGAGCCATTACCATCCTCGTTGCATACATCGTTAATCTTGTTTCCAAGATGGATAACGCTAAAACAGTTGACGTATATTGATGGTGATGGTAAAGAGGTCTGCTACTACTCAGCTGGCAGATTATTACACTGATATCAAACTCAGAGGACATGGGAATGTGCAGAACGAAAAACCCGCAAATCTGCAGCCCTTGACGGTGCGCAATGATCAAAACTATTACAACCAACAATTTATATAACCTTTGTTCGGCAGCTGTAGCTATTCTCGCTATTCTACGGTCCAAAACCAATGCATTTGAACCCTCAACTGTAATCATAGAACAGTATCGTCCTCCTCTGGACAAAATAGCCATAGGTACGTTTTCCTACATCAGTTGGTTCTTTATGTACCAAACAAACGTTATAGAGCTCCCTGCAGGTAGTTATCACATCAGCAACCAAGTGAATGCTTCTTATATAGAGAAGGACTTGTGGACGAAGGTGAAAGTCCAGAGAAAGCAGCTATCCGAGAGTTGTTCGAAGAAACAGGTTACACGGCAACTCGGGTGATCGAATCTTCACCGATCTTAGTGAATGATCCTGGTATTATGCATGGTTCAACATCCGATACAGCACGTCTGATAATACCAAGGTATGACCAATGCAAATATGAAGCTTGTTCTGCTAGATGTCACCATGGAGGATGCGCTGGAAACCCCCGACCAACATTTGGATGTGGGAGAACATATTGTGAAACGGGTTGTTAAGCTTCAAAAGCTGGAAGACGAACTTAAAGGTACGGATGGTGATTCTTTATTGTCTATCGTATTATAACATACCATCAGAATATCATCGGCAGGTAGGGTACATTGTTACATCGGACATCGGGTCATGGAATGATACTGTCAAGGGTTGTGCAGTCGATGCCCGTCTCTTCCACCTTGCCAAGGGGTACGCGATGGCAACCAAATTACAGGAGGTTATAGGTGTATAATGCATTATTACTTGTGTCCGACAACGTACCATCATCCTAACACTTTGTTTTCCTAATCCTTTCGGAGTGAGCCCGAAGCTTCCGCTGCTTTTCTCTTAGCGACGCCTTTTTTTTCTTTCTTACGGCGTCGCTACCGAGGATCATCATAATCGGCTTACGTCTGGCCTTTTCCCTGTTGGTGGTACTGCTAGGTACAGTCTTTTTCTGTTTTCCTTTGTGAGACCCAAATTTTTCCCGGCCTTCACGACCTTTCTGGATTGAAGCCATGCGCTCTGCATAATCCGCTTTCGCTTTCTTCCGAGGCCCGAGGATGTCGTCTTCTGTCAGAAAAGCGTTTTTATTCTGCCGGTCACCTTCCATTTGCGCCCGATTCGCTTCCAGGCTTGCAAGTTTACGTTTAGCAGCAGCTCCACCGCCGACTTGGACTTCTTTAGTTATCGCTTGTATGCGCAAGTCATTTAAGAGTGCAAAGTCTGCGGGAGTCAGAATCTACATGTCGTGAGATATCATACAACGCCAACTTGTAGAAACAAACCTTTGTCGTCGCCAGTGTTGGGAATTGTGGAGCAACTGTAGGCGGACCTGGTTCTATAGCATGCGTCGCATCATCATCGCTATCACTAATGGCAATATCGCCTTCTCCTTCTTCTATATCTATCCATCCTTCGGAAGAAGAATCGGAGGCGTCTGAATCGGACATCCAGCCATCCCATGCGGCTTCTTCATCCATGATGATGCCATCCTCTTCGCGGAGCTTTTTGAAATGATCTTCGAGGAGCTAACGGTGCATGAATATGCGGCAAGCAGGGTGGGATAAGGTAAATACGGACCGCCAATCCTTCAATATCAACCACTGCTTCAGAAGAGTAACCAAAGGGTAGCGGTGTTTTTATCGCTGATATGCTTGCTGTCTTGCCCTGTGCCACTCGTTAATAAAAATCGTCTAGAACAAAATTATAGTTCTACCCTATCTCTTCTTTTCAGCAGCGATGGGTTCATTTCTCGATACAACTGCAACAAACCCCTGGCAGCTGTCACAATGCTTTTGTCTTTGCTCTTTCTGTACTCGACAAGATCCCCTAACAAATCGCCACCCATAACCCAAGGTTGTCGCCTAGATATCTCTCTGATCGAATTCAGACCCGCTGCGATGACCTCGCTTGCAACACCCGGGTGTACGAATTCCCGTGCCAGTTTTTTCACGACCGGTTCGACAGCGTCAGGTGGTGTCATGTCATGGATAGACTGTGTTAAAGCAACAAGGATTGACGGTATTTGAGGCTGGCGGTAGGTAAGGAACTTGATGATGTAAGTATAAAAATTCAAGACCGAGATTTTGTGGACGCTCATTACGCGCGAGAGAAGTTGCATGATCAAAATTTTATGATCCAGAGTGTATCGCTTATCGTGGTGATTCAATTGATCAAATAACTTCTCTGCAAAAGACTGTGGATCGTGTAGCAATTCGATTGCTGGGAAGTTAGGTTTTCGGTTTGCTTTGTTGTGCCCCCTCTGCCGAAAATAAATAGGTGGATATGGCAGGAGTTGCAAAAGAGCCTACCTTTTGAGCGTTCTTGAGCTGTCTTTTAAGCTTTTTATCTCCTGCTCGCGTCTTCTTATTTATTTCCCTTCTGTGTTGTAGTGCTCGCACATCGGTCTCCTAGGAACAGTGAGTCATGACTAGAAAAAATCGCATGGATTACGAACTTGCTGATTTTCACTCTCGTTCAAGGCATCATCGAGATTTTGACCGATGAAAAAATGAATGGATGCACTCTGCACTTTCGTATTTGGGTGAGCGCATCCTAAAGCTATGATAGCAACTGTCTTCGTGTCCATCCTATTTCATGGTTCGTTATGCCTTGAATGAGAGCCAGGAACACGCACCACACATTTTTTTTCCATAACTCTTTTGCTAGTATGATGGCCCACATGGCTTCATCCTCTTCATCGCCTGTCTGATGTAAGGATGTTTTGCCCTTATTACCTGCCACACGGTTATCCATGCCGCGTTCAACCATCACAAACAGCATTGCCTGCATGGCTCTGTTAAGTCTATGATTTTTGTGGCTCGAATTCGCAGACTGGATATCGGATAAAATTGTACGTCGTATGAAGAGACGAAGGGTAGGTGATGGTGTGCGAGGTAGTAATGGTAAAAGAGATTTTAAGAGACTAACAATGCGTAAGTCTGATGAGTGACGCTTGAAGAAAAAGGAACCCAAACTGACTCAATAGAGGAAATAACCTCCTTGCTTCGGAGCAGAATCAAATTTTGCATAAGTGATTTTCTCATTTCTTGCGAGAGCACAGTGTAGTTATCGGTCAAGAGAGAAGACAGGTGGGACGGAAATTCCGCAGTTTCGTTCGGATAGCATGTTGCAACCTGGGATAAGAAGGTGACTAGCTCTCTGAAATGGCCGGCTGAATCATCCGGATTCAGTCGGAAGAGGTGACGAGTACTGTTATAGTGATTCCATTGTTGCAGAAATTCTTCCTTATAAGCAGTGGGATCTCTCTTTATGAGGTTTTGCAGCTGAGGTAGATTTGCAGTGAGGATGCCGCGGACCATGACAAAAAACAACCGACCAAACACTATTTCATCCACACAACTATTTACTAGTCACTGCTAATGCGCTTCATCAAGTCTTTCGTTCATAAACGGGCTCGTTCGGAACCTACATCCTATTCAAACGATCTTCCAAAATCTTTTGTCATTGACAAGGCCTACAACGATCTCTTTGCCCCAGACCATCCTTCGCTAAGTTCTCTGCAGTCCCGCGACATCAACTTGGAGAACGTTAATCTCAGAAGGCTCTCATCTGCCTGGGCTTTGTCTCATTCTCGCCTCGTCTTAGATCTCAACCTGACACAATCGGAACTACATCTGGAATGCGAGAAGAATAAAAGCCTGCTACAGCATCTCCGCTATCAATCAGAGCTCCTTGAAGATATGAAGCAGTCTCTCGCTAGCCACGAACATCTCATCTCCATCTTAAGCGAGATTGGCTTGTGTGAAGGTATTATCACAAATGCCCATTCGTCAATATCTGAAGGGCAAGACGCCGTTCATGCGATCGTCAAAGCTATCAAGGAGGCTGCTGCCGTCCCCGGAAGTAATTGGGCAGTCATTTTGCCAGCAATTTCGGGCCCGAGAACTCAAGCAGAGTATATCGCAGCCTTGCATCTGTCGCTCAACATACGCAAGGAGCTTCGCAAGTGCAAAAAAATCGCCAAATTCTGGAAAAGCCTTGCCCAACAGCAATCAACATCTTCCGTAGTGACGCCTTCCGTCTCTGCTTTGTCTTCCATTTACGAAAAGTTATCACCCGAACGGCAAGATGCGGTCAATACACTGATCGAGCGCCGGAAAAAAGATGGGTGGAGGAATCCGCAATCTACTGGTGGACCACTGATCCACCCCAAGCCTGGTCATCTGGGATCTCTGGCACAATTATCACCAGGCTCTCAGCCCGGAGATCTGACGGACAACGAATCGGTGTACATTACCATGGTCGAGACCCCAACTTCCCTGAAGCCTCCTAGTAGATCCCTGTTTTCTTCTGCTGAGGTTGGTTGGGATCCTGATATTGTAACATTCAATGACTCCCTTCTAGGAGCTCCATGCGCGGGATCGTTGTGCCAAGGAATCCTCAGTTGACGAAGCGAGCCTGCCGCTCACTACGAAAGCGTGGTACAAATTCAAGTCTAGATTGCCTATCCCGGCACCCCAACGTCAGAAGCAACCACGGAGGACAGATTGCGTTGCCTAACTAGAGATTGAAATAAACAGATCCATTTTTGGATTTGACTAGCTACCCCAGCTATTAGGATGCCTTACTCTGTCAACTTTGATGATTTGATCACCTATTGGTATGAAAACATGCACGTATAAGAGATAGATCGTGGTTATGGTCAATGTATGGTGGTATCTGAGTCCTCCGAAGTCTCTGTTTGTGGAGGATGTCGCGCTGAAATCAGCGCTTGTGTCTCGCCAGTTGATGGACCGTCATTCTAGCTCGGACCATTGAAGGCAGATGCTCCACCTCTTCCCCGACCTCTTCCCCGCATATCCCTGTTAGGTCTTGCCCTAAAACCACCACGGTGCCATTGCGAGTTGACAGTAGATTGAGGTTGTGCTGTTGTTACCCTGTCAGTCGTTATTGCGTCAGTCGTCGTGTTCTCCCTGCTAGGAGCTTTATTGCCTGAGGAAGGAGCGGGCTTCCCCGAATCCCACTCTCTGCCATGTATTTTATCCAACTTTCTTCTAGCATTCTGCTCCCGAGCGTGATTGACCTTTTCTTGAACTTGACGAGTCTGAGCAGCCTTCGCACGTTCCTCTTGCTCAGCTTTTCTGAATGCTTCCTCGTCTGCTTCTACATCCTATTTTTTGAGTTAGAGGGCTAGATGCCGATATAATATCATGCGAACCAATCTTCTTTGCTTTATCTTTTCATTCTGCGCTTTGATACGTTGCATGCGCTCTGCAAGTTTTTCATCACTGAGCTTCTCCTGTACAAAAACGATGTACTTAATACTTTGTAGCGTATCTAGATGATAGTCATACATGCTGAGATCCGCCAGTCTTGAAGCGTTCGGGGTTGACATAAGGCTTCTCCTTTTTCTTCTCCTTGGAATCGGACGGTCGCTCCGTCACCTGTGACTCTGGTTCTGGTTGTGTCGACTCGGTATCTGCAATCTGGAGCTGTTCCAATTGCAGACCAAGGGAGTTTTCGGGAGTGCTTGTCATAAATGGTACGAAGGGAGGAGCGTGAGCATCAGGGTTAGGGTCAGGACCCATTGATTTATTGATAAGGGATCGCCGGAGAGATTAGGACTACAATATACGATGTCGCTCTCCAACAAGTTGTCCATTACTGACCTGTCTTTGGAGGGAAAGCGTGTGTTGATACGCGTAGACTTCAATGTACCTATTCAGGACGGCAAGATCACCAATCCTGCCGTAGGCAAATCCATATGCCCCCATCCCATACTGGCTCATCCGTTTACAATCACAGCGTATTGTCGCGGCTCTGCCAACCATTAATCACGCTCTAGATCATGGTCTGTTCCCCTATTTACTTGACCATTGCTTTTCTGACCTTTTTCCAGGCGCCAAGTCTGTTATATTGATGTCTCATCTTGGGCGTCCGGATGGAAAGGTTGTCCAGAAGTACACATTGCGCCCCGTGGCCGAAGAGCTTAAAAGGTTGATCAATAGGCCCGTTACGTTCCTGCCAGACTGCGTGGGCCCTGAGATTAAGGAAAAGGTCAATGCGGCCATCACTGGCTCGGTCTTTCTATTGGAAAACCTCCGTTTCCATATCGAAGAAGAAGGATCCGTAAAAAATGTGGATGGAAGCAAGACGAAAGCCGACCCAGCAAAGGTGACAGAGTTTCGGCAAGGCCTTACAAGCCTCGGCGATGTGTACATTAACGATGCATTTGGGACGGCTCACCGTGCTCATTCCAGCATGGTTGGCATTAACTTGCCCCAGAGAGCCGCAGGATTCTTGGTAAAGAAGGAACTTGATTACTTTGCAAAAGCCTTGGAGAACCCCGAAAAGCCATTCTTAGCTATTTTGGGTGGTGCAAAGGTTTCCGACAAGATTCAGCTGATAGAGAATATGTTAGATAAAGTGCGCACCACAGATTGCACATAATTACCTAGCTCACATTGACAGGTCAATTCTCTGGAATTCACTTTTTGACGTTCCAGGAGCAGAAAAAGTCAAATACCTTGTAGAAAAGGCCAAGGCGAACGACGTCAACCTTGTGTTCCCCGTTGATTATATCACAGCAGACAAGTTTGACAAAAACGCCAAGGTTGGTTATTGCTACCATACAAATCCATTGCTTATATCCGGGCAGGCTGGAGCTGCAGATGATACAACTGGCATTCCCGATGGTTGGCTGGGTCTTGATGTTGGACCAAAAAGCAGGGAATTGTTCCGCACGACCGTTTTAGCGTCCAAGACCATTTTGTGGAATGGGTATGAACTTAATATCTGGTCTACATCCATCACGAGCATTTTTCAGTCCACCTGGGGTATTTGAATTCCCGGCCTTTGCTGGTGGGTCGAAGGCTTTACTCGAGGCAACCGTCGAGGCAGCAGGGAAAGGCGCCACTGTTATTGTCGGTGGAGGTGATACGGCGACACTTGTTGCTGAGTACGGTGCCGAGGACCAGCTGAGCCATGTCAGTACTGGTGGGNNGCCAGTCTAGAGTTGCTTGAAGGAAAGGTTTGTGGCTTGTGACGTTTCACTCTGACCCCGTTGCTTAACGCAGATATATAGACTCTTCCTGGTGTAGCTGAACTGAGCTCAAAGGAGTAGGAAGTCTGGAATTGCATCATGTTAGATAGATGATCATCGACTTGAATAATGAATTGAAATGGAATCGCTTATCTCAGCAGTTTCTAGTTACACGAACCTAAGGCTGAGTGAGGCCTGAGGGCAAAGTCAGACAAACATAGCCCTTGGTTTCCTAGTGCTATTATTGACAAGCTCTCAAATTTATGGCGCGCAATCGTCGTCGCGCAGCACGTACGAATACACAAAAGTCAACAGCTCACTCAGCTTCATCGACTCGCTCCAATACCCCCGTTCAAGTCAATGAACCGGAGGCCGAGAATGTAACAGCTGAAACATGCCCTGCGTGCCCCGACGTGTCGAAGGACACGTCACACTCGTTGGACAAAGAAAGCTGGATCCGATGCGATGCTTGTAAAACGTGGTATCACTGGAGGTGTGCAGGTGATGACAGTGACGTTGAAAGCATTGATAAATGGTAATTCAGTTCTTGGTCATCCTACTTGTCTGACGGTTTGATTAAATACAGGTATTGCAATTCCTGCCTTATGGCTGATCCTGTTCGCTCTATCACCTTCAAGGCACCCACTCGCAAATCTTCTCGTAGAAAAGCACAAAGAGATTATGCTAATCTCAATTCAGGGCAAACATCTGATCCTCAGCGTTGGTTAAAGATGTTAGAAGGCAAATTGATCAAAGCGGATTCTTTCAAACGCACGGCAGGCAGTTTGATGAATATTTCCTGGTTGGAAAATGATGAAAATGCCATGACGGAGCCTATCATCGTCGAAACTCCAGATGGTTTGGGTATGAAAATGCCCGAAAAAGAGTTTTCTGTTAAGGATGTGGTAGATTGCGTTGGTGCAGAAACGCCTGTCGAGGTTATTGGTATTTGCCTTCTTTTACCTGTTCTGATTAAACACTGACAGAGATGAGATGTTGCAACACAGTCCACCTCTCCTGGGTGGACACTCGGGAAGTGGGCCGAATACTACATGCTTGAGCCTGCCTCGCGTGAAAAGATTCTCAACGTGATATCTCTAGAGATATCGGACACCCCTTTGGCACAGAAAATCTCTCCACCTCGTGTTGTAAGGGAGCTTGATTGGGTAGAAAACTTTTGGCCCAGCGCAAAAAAAGGGAAAGGCCAGTCCTATCCAAAAGTGCAACTGTATTGCCTAATGGGTGTCGCATCAGCGTGGACGGTGCGTAATCATGTGCTTGGCTGTCAAGCACTTGACGATAGTTCCGCTCAGGATTGGCACATCGATTTTGCTGGATCTTCTGTGTATTATCACATCCTACACGGCTCTAAGGTGATTGCAAATGGTATCGCGAACCTTTCGCTAACGCCACTTAACCAGGTGTTTTATTTCATTAGGCCAACGCCGTCAAACTTAGCAGCATATGAAAAATGGTCGGGCACAGAACTTCAAAATCATACATGGTTGGGCGATATGGTCGATGAAGTTGTCAAGGTTGAACTCACAGAAGGGAATACTATGATTATTCCTACGGGGTGGATCCACGCAGTGGTAATATTATCTACATTTTTTGGAAGCTCAGCTTATATCATTCTCAGCACACCCCAGTAGACAGTTTAGTATTTGGCGGCAACTTCTTACATTCTTATAATATTGCAACGCGTAAGACTTGATTCGCTCGTGGTGAGACGTTTAGTAATTGGTTTTCAGAGTTCAAAGTATGCAATATCGAAGTAGTAACTCAGGTACCGAAGAAATTCCGATTTCCTATGTTTACCAGGTACGGTGCACTGGCAAGTTTTTGACTTAGCTCATGTCGTGCAGGCTATGCTGGTATGTTGGAGACAAGTACCTGCGCGAGTTGAAGGCCTCAAGCGTCCAATCTTATCCTCTCCGAGTTAAGTCATCAATACTTGCTCTTGCAGAACATCTCGTCTCCGAAGTCCGTATGCTAGAGAAAGGTTCGGAGTACAGTAGGAAGGAGACACGAGATCAAATTCCATCCGAACGAATCAAGGATGCCCCTGCAATGGCGAGAGAGCTACTATGGAGGGCTAGACTCCTTCTATATGGGTCTGCGAGTGACGAAGAAGCTGTCAATAATGATTTCGGCAATTTCAAGGGAGGAAAGAGGAAACGCTCTACCGAAAGCCCAGGAGTAGACGACAGCTCATCTTTCAAAAACTTCAAGCCGAAGAAATGGGATAGCAGTACGGAAAAGGTGCTTGAGAAAGAATTGCGGACCGTTAGATTATCAAGGCCTGAAGATGAGAAGTGGAAGGAGAGGTGGTCTGAATGGCGAGTGTTGGAGGATGAGGGAGATGCGCAAATTGCACAAGTAACGCATTCTCGCGATGTTTTGATAAGGGTTCGTAAGACTTCCCGGGGGCTAGAAAGGCAGCGGATTGAGCGTACCGTCGAGGAGTTGGTCTGGGAGCATAGCACAGAACGAGATACGACGTAATCATGAATGATTTGTGGGAAAAAACCCTATAGAAATCGGACTATTTCGCCGCAGGTGACCTTCATCCAAAGACACATTCAGGAAACCAGTTCCGTTCTGAGATGTCTAATTATGACAGGCATGGAGACTGCTCAGCTGTTCCAGAACAAGGCATCGAGTCTACACTACGTGAGCTCCTTCCTGAAACTTGTCGCGCATTCTAATCCCTGCGGCCCTCATTGTAGCGGTGTCTGCTATGCGACACGAAATGTATTCCATGTCTTCGGTATCTAATCCAGACCACACATCCCATTTTTCTAAGGACGGCGCAGCTAGTTCGGTTTACGATTCACTCGACCTCACTCACTTCTCAAGTTTGCGCATCAGCGACCCGGAACCAAGATATATAGATCCTCTTCATCGCCCGGCCTCTTCAACGTGCGTAAGGCCCATTTACCCATCTCAGGCTCCGAATAAACCTTTTTATTCTAGCAATCAATATTTGCCCAATCACGGCCTTGGTAATGATCAACATTGGCAAGAATTTGGCAGAGCCAATGGGTCACAGTTGCCGCGCTACAATGAAGATATACAGCGCTTTGATGACCTCCCTGTCCCTGGTGTATATTCCCAACGCTCGTGGCAAGGCGCATCAGATCATAATCCTTTGTATGCTGCCGCCTCCAATGTGTTAGGAATGGGTCCACCCCCAGATCCCACGTCTTCAGCTAGCGTAGCTCCTGATCTTCCACGTCTACAAGGATCGACTTCCCTCAATTATTATCAGCAGGCGAGCAGCCCCAATTCATTTCCACCTGGTTCGCAGCCCCCCCCAACGTACATCCCAGAGCCGGAGATTGAACCTCGGCCATCGCTCCACCGTGGAGGAACCTCTGCCTCTACATCCCTCAATTCTCAGAAGAGCAAGGCGGTTGACCTGACTGCACCTCCTTACACCAAAGAGTATATTGATCAGTATCGACAACGAATCAAAAGTGATCCCGATCCCGAAGCCCATTTTTTGTATGCAAAATATCTAATTGATGCTGCGAAACATATCCGAGCAACTGCAAAGGATCAACGAGCAGGGAAAAAGTATAGTGAAATTCTGGTCGCTGAATCCCTCAAGGTTATTCGACGCTTGGCTACTCAGGGGGACACTTACGACGAAGCACAGTTTTTTTTGGCCAATTGTTATGGAACAGGGGCATTGGGTCTACAGGTGGATCATGAGCGGGCATACCACTTATATCT
>WNGI01003247.1_pt1 | contig 14280 bp, 11 predicted proteins | sample 5400621 | NCBI WGS metagenome assembly WNGI01 (sample SAMN13153374, study PRJNA577476) | soil metagenome | isolation source: 20 cm soil or saprolite under Garry oak tree replicate 1 | place: USA:California | collected 2016-06-15
GCTTGGCTTTGTTTGCCGTTTCGGGAGCGGGGAAAGCTCGCCTATCAACTACATTCCGTTCATGGCGATTTCTAGTGGGCACGATTACAGCGTGGGCGTCGGGGACGGTACGCAATATTTTGCTAGCGCGCGTACTGGTCTTTCTATGAGCGATATTTACGCGGTGACCGCTCTGACGGGATCGGCGAGCATGATCACCGGGCTCAAACTGGACTTGCTGCGTTCACTTATAACTGCTTTGGGTGCTGTCGTTTGTTTCGTCCTTCGAATCGTCAGCGTGTCGCAGCATTGGAATCTGAACCAAGCAATTGTTAGAAGAGCTAGCCTCGCGCCCGAAAAACCAAAGTCCGGCGGCGTGATTTCCAATGAGTTGTAAAACGCGCTAGGAGCTATCGATTTGAACGCAATCGCATCATTTTTAGGCAACGACTCCGGCAATTTGTTTCAATTCATCAAATATGGAGTCAGCGGATGCATCGCCACGGCAATCCACATTATTATTTTTCACCTTGTCGCGTGGAAAGTGTTTTTTGCCATGCAAGCGGAGGATTGGTTTGTTAGGGTTTTCAATCTACCGGTACAAGAGCTGGACGACGCTACCCGCTCGCGCAACTCGATGTTCAGCAATGCTACGGCGTTTTTAGTTTCTAACTTGGTGGCGTACCTAATCAACATTTACTGGGTATTCGTTCCCGGCCGTTATCATTGGGTCTTGGAAATCACGCTTTTCTATTTGGTCTCGGGCGTCGCGATCGTTATCGGCACGTCGATCATGGGGGTGCTGATCCGGCGTTTCGGGATGCTAACAACCTATGCTTTCGCTTCCAACCTATTTGCCGCCCTAATGATCAATTATGCCATGCGTAAGTTCTTTATTTTCAACGGATAGGCGTTGGCGCGCTGTATTCGCGCAGCTCTGTTCTGCGCGCCACTTGCCAGCAACGATTTCTTGTGTAGTCAGGAGGTGTGCACATGGAGATAATCGGATTTGTCGGTTTGGGTACCATCGGCGGGGCGATTGCCAGGAATATCCAAAAGGCCGGCTATCCCCTGATGGTCCATGACATCCGACCGGAAGCGCTCGAACCGCTCGTCAATGCGGGAGCTCGGTCAGCAGAATCGGCTGTGGAGGTAGCCCGGCATTGCCGGGTAGTTTTCACGTCGTTACCCGGACCGCCAGAGGTGGAAGCCGTGGCCCTTGGCCCAAACGGCCTTTTGCACGGAGTGCATGACGGCAGTCTCTATGTTGATCTTTCCAGCAGCTACCCAGATCTTATACGGCGCATTGACTCTGAGTTTCGGTTGCGTGGCGCGCGAGTCATGGACGCACCGCTCATTGTCGGGAAACAGGGAATTGCGAACCGAAGCGTTCAGGTGCTGGCATCTGGTGCGCGAGCAGCCTACGAGGAAGTAAAGCCGCTCCTCGACACCTTCAGCGACACGCTGGTCTACACCGGGGACTTGGGAACCGGAACCGTGATTAAATTGGCGCACAACCTGGTTCGACGTGGCATTCAATTGGCAATCGGTGAAGGGATTGTTTTGGGCGCAAAAGCCGGGATCGACCCTCAGGTTCTATGGGATTGCATGCACTGGGGACTGGATGTCCAGCTGCATCAGTTGGTAAAAACTTTCTCGGCGACGATCTTCAAAGGAAACTACGAGTCTCCCGCGAGTTTCAACATCGCCCTGTCACGAAAGGACGTCGGACTGGCGACGGAGCTGAGCCGCCAGCACAATGTGCCGATGCCGATTGCCGCGTTGGTCGAGCAAATCATGGTTCAGGCTGTCGGCCGCGGCTGGTCCGAGCAGAGCACTGCGTCCCTTTTCCGTCTTCAAGAAGAAGCCGCCGGTATCGAGGTGCGGAAATAATCGGATAGAGATGGTCGCTTTGCCGCGTTATTATCCGAGCGGCGAATCGCGTCCGGTCAGTATAGCGATTGTCCGACTTATAAATACCCGACGAAGTGGTTGCGCAACGCCAGACTAGTTCCCTTCTGACGGAAACCGCATTTTCGGTCTTATTGCGATCAGCGCAGCCGCGCCAGGAAATAGGCCAGATCCTGAATCTGCTCGTCACTAATCAGATAAAGCACGTCCGCCATCGACGCATCGTAACCGCGGCGAGTGTTGTTTTTGTATTCGCGCAAGGCTTTGACGACGTACTCTTCGCGCTGGCTGGCGAGGCGGGGGACATTTTCCGCGCCGGAGTAATTTCCTTGATGGCAAAAGTTGCAGCGGTGCTGCTCGCTGAGTTCCCGGGCGCGCGCCATCCGATCGAAGTCCACTGGACCGCCGGCGGGGTCGGGCGGCGGGAGCTTGGTGAGATAAGCGGCAATGTTGCGCAAGTCATCGTCCTTGAATCCTTGCATGACCTGATTCATCGCTTCGACGACGCGTAATTTGTCTCTAAACATGAGCAGCTGGATGGTGAGGTAGAAAACCGGCTGGCCGCCGAGCGAAGGCACTTCGGGGATAGCCGATTGCCCTTTTACGCCGTGACAGGCGAGGCATGGAGCGAGTTGTGCGTCGACGGTGTCGGCGTGGGCGGACAGCGCCGAGAACACAAAGAATGTGGCGGCGATGCTAGGCATGAGGACGCGCATAGGAATGCAGGCGCTCATGCAACATAGGAAACGATGCCGCCGATTCGACCTGCGCGAGGCGTTCAACGCGTGGCGACCTTAGCGCTGCCGTAGGTCACTCGGTAAACTGCGCCGGCGTGGTCGTCGGAAACGAGCAACGATCCGTCCTTCATCATCTGCACGTCGACGGGCCGACCGCTGTATTCGTTGTTCTGCAGAAAGCCGGTGAGAAACGGCTCTTGGGATTTTACGCTGCCGTCCTTGTTCAGTCTCACGACGATGACGTCGCCGCCGATTTTTTTGGTTCGGTTCCACGAGCCATGGCGTGCGATGAAGATCGCGTTCTGGTATTGGCTCGGAAACATTTTGCCGGTGTAAAAGCGCATGCCGAGGGCGGCGGAGTGTGGGCCGAGCAATGCCACGGGTTTCTCGAACTCATCGCACGAGCGACCCCAGCCGAGCTCACGATCGGTAAAGTTTCCTTGGTGGCAGTACGGAAAGCCGAAATGTTGGCCGACCTTGGTGACCCGGTTGAGCTCGTCTTCGGGAAGGTCCTCCGATAACCAGTCGCGTCCATTGTCGGTGAAATAAAGTTCCTTCGTCACAGGGTGCCAGTCGAAGCCGACCGAGTTGCGCACGCCGCGCGCCGCCACGTCGGCGCCGCTGCCGTCAAGATTGACCCGCCGGATCTGGCCGTTGGTCGCGGGCGGCTCGCAGATATTGCATGGTGAGCCGACGTTTACGTAGAGCTTGTTGTCCGGTCCCAATGCCATAAACTTCCAGCCGTGCGATTGGTGATTTAGGAAGTCGCTGTAGATCACGACGGGCTTGGGCGGATTTTCCAGTGTATCTTCGATGTCCTCAAGCTTGGAAATTTTGGTTCCTTCGGCGATATAGAGCGCGCCTTTGTGGAAAGCGAGGCCGTTGGGCCGGTCCAATCCCGAGGCGATGACTCTTATCTCGCGTTTGCCGTTCTTTTCCACGATGGCGTAAACCTTGTCGAGAACACGATTGCTGACGAACACAGTGCCCTTGTCGCCGAGACGCAACGAACGCGCGTTAGGGATGCCGCCCGCATAGACTTCGACCTTAAAACCCTTGGGTAGCTTGAGTTGCGCGATCGGCAGCTTGTCTTCCGGCGCGCCGAACGGCAGAGGGGCGACGTTGCGCAGCTGCTTGGCGACCTCGGCATTGGGAATATCGGGCCGTCCCGGAACCGTCGTCGGCTGAGGTTGCAGTGTGGGCATTGGCTTCAAGGCCTCGGATTCCGCCGGCGACTTCGGCGGTTGAGCCGGCGGTTTGTCGCCTGACTGTTGCGCGAACGCGGGCGTAGTGACTAATAGGGCGATGAGGAGCCCGGCGAGCATGATGCTTTGCTGTTTTGGAGACCTTGTAATCATAAAAAATCCTCCTCGTTTGAACGAATCGACGCTTTTAATATTGACTTCGCCACAGCGAATCTCAGCATTGCTCGTGCTTAGCCGCCGATGATCAGGGTCGCATGGTATCGAACCTCAGCTTAAGACAGCATTTCGACGGCTGGCATTCATTTTGGTCCGGACGATAACGAGACTTGGTGATTGCGTCAACCTCGACTCGAGGGGCCGATGTGAATGGACGCGCCTCCGACTATTGGGCAAGAAACTCATGATCACTAATCCTAACGGTTATCCTCGCGCATTCCGGACAAGCTTCTCGGGTTCCTCCTGGAACTTTATCTCGGCGTCTTGAGGCAAGACCCATTTTTTGAGCGGCCGTCCTTCGGCCAAGGCGCGCAGCTCCCTTTCCCAAATCTTGCGGAACAGGATGACGCCGATATCCGAGCGGCCGAGATGTTCTTGCGCGCGATCCGCGAGTGAGCCCTGTCCGACTTGCGCGACGTAGTCTTGGGTATGCACGAGCGAAATCTTGTCTTTGAAGAAATTATCCAGGTCTTGAAAGCTCAGCTTGCCCGACAGCACGGCCTCGCCCATTTGCACAACGGAAATTTTTGGCTCCGCGGCCGCGGCACCACGGCGCGCGCGGTATTTATCCGCGGCTTCCTCGCTGAGCGGCAGACGGCGCACGCGAAATTCCAACGAGCGCTGATCATCCAGCGGCACATCCCATTGCATGCGGTCTTCCGATCCACACTCCGGTTCGGGCGACGGATTTCGAAACGCGTAAACGTTGGGCATGAAGAAGTGAAAAACGTTGCGCCAGCCCTGAGCAAAACTGGCATAGGACGTCGTTCCCCAGGGGCTTTCTTCCTTGGAAATGTCAGGCAGGCCGCTGCGGTTGTTGTCCGAAGAGGCGGAATAAGCGCCGCGATGAACGAAGGGCACGTGATAGGTGTCGCCGTTATTATCGATGCGCTGAAAAAAATTGCACGGCCATACTTCGGTTGACAAAACTTCGAGCACACCATCCTCTTCCATATGCGGATAGACGGGAAAAGGCGGCGCGGCGCCTTCGCCAAAGTAAGCGAATATCAAGCCTAGATATTCTCGTGTGGGATAGCTTCTTATGCGAATCTTTCCCGCGAAAGATTTCTCCTCTGCCGGCTGGTCGGTGCACTGGCCGGATTGGTTGAACAACCAGCCGTGATACATGCAGCGGATCGAGTCGCCTTCGACCCAGCCGGCCGAGAGCTGCGTGCCGCGATGGGGACAGCGAAAATCGACAACATGCGGCGTGCCCGTTTTACCGCGGTAGAGCGTAAAGCGCTCGCTCATGATTTCGATTGGCTTGGCTTGGCCGGCGCGCAGCTCTTCGGCGCGATGTATTGGATGCCAAAACCGGCGCATGAATGTACCGGCGAGACTACCCGGGCGAGTGGAGACGAGGTCTTCGTAGCGGAGCTTTTTGTGGGTGCGGTTACTTTTACGTTTGGCTTGCGGCATCTTTCTCTCCTAGTCTTTGCCAATCTAAATTCGAAATCCGAAACAAACTAAGAAAATCCTAAGGACCAACCTTAACAAAAAAACCAGTCATGACGTTTCTTGTCTCTTCCAGCATCGTTTCGAATTTTCCGGCCCGGTTTTGAATTTGTTTCGAGTTTCGGATTTCGTGCTTCGGATTTTTCATTCCGTCCTTTATGTCTGTTCGAGATACCGATCTAATTGCGGATTTCGCACTCACGCTTCCATTCGGATCGGCGTTCCCACTCGCTTCAGATTCTCTTCGAAGCGGCGACGAATCTCGACGTCCTCGTCCTCATATTCGATCATCGTGCCGCCGTCTTTAACCGAAATATAAACGCCGTCGGTCTTCTTCTTAGCAGCTTGGTGTAGGCCGATGGGATGCAATCTGCTGCCGAATCTGAGCGCAAGCTGGCGCGCGGCTTCTTTGCCGATGTTGAAGTGCTGGTGAAACCAACCGCTGGGCGGGCTCAAAACGCTGCCCTCGCACCAGCGCAGCTCGACGACCTCATCGCCGCGGCCTGTCGCGTACGGTTGCGTGCCGCTCTCCTTCGGCCAGAGCAGCGTGTATCCTTCCGATTTCAAAATCACGATCACCGCGCCGGCGCCGTGGTAGTGCGCTTTGTGGTAACGGCCGCTGGGCCAATCGGCGACGTGGCCGATGAGAGCATTTTTCGATGATTCGAACTGCACCATTCCCACTTCCGCTCCTTTGACGTAAAGATCGTCTCGAACTTTGACCTCTTTGGCGTCGGGAACGAAGTTGGTCTCCCAGATCGACTGCATGCCGACGGCGTAAAAATTTTGGCTCGTGGCAAAGTAGTCATCTTCGCCGCGAAAGCGATCGTTAAAAGTATAGGGGCAATTGAAAATAAATTCCGCGTTGCGATAAAAATCCATCGCGATCGGGGCGGTGGTGACTGCCATCAGCCGGACCGGCTCTCGGCCGCCGTTGACCAAGCGATGCCAACTATTCAGCGGCGGCGCAAAGAGACTATACGGGCCCCATTCGAACAGCCGCTTTTGCCCGCTGTCCTGCCAGATTTCCGTGGCGCCGTGGCCGGCGAGAATGCAAATCATTTCTTCGTAGAGATGGCGCTCGGGATTGAGCGCGCCGCCCGGCGGGATCTCCGCGACGTACATGCCGGTTTGCCCCTCCATGCCGTAGAGATGAACAAAAGCGCCGCTGCCGCCCATGCGGTGCCAGGGACTGAGTTTTAACTCGCGCACATCCTCGATACTGAAGCCCTCGACAATGGGAACGCCTTCACGCTTCATCCATTGGCAATAGCCGGTGCGTTCCAGCGACGCGAGCATTTCTTTGAGTTCCGATTCCATGAGAGATCCTCTATGTCAATTTCATGAATTTGCCATCGTCTCGGTTCAACACGAAGGACGCGAAGAGCACGAAGCTTTCCTATCGCTTCTTGTACAGTCCGTCGATAAAACCGCTTTGATCGAGCTTGGCAATGAAGCTCGCGTCGACGAATTGTTCTACCTTGGCGGTTTTGATCGCGGGCTCCGTCAGCGCGATTTCTTCGAGCACGCCGCGCACGCCTTCCGCGTTCGGATAGGGTTTGGCGGGAGTGATGCGCGAGTAATATTCGTAGGCTTCCTCGGCGATGGCGTTGTCGCTGACGCGCAAGAACTCTTTGATCATTTGCATGCTTTCCGCTTTGTGCGTGCGGTAGTAAGCGATGCCTTCGACGAAAGCACGCAGAAAACTAAAGACGGTCTGCGGCTCCTCACGGATGAAGCGGTCGGTGCTGGCGATGTTATTATGCGGATAGGTGAGTCCTAGCTTCGAAGCATCGGCGAGCTCGACAAATCCCTGCTGGCGCGCGATCAGTGTATTGGGCGCATCGACGACCGAACCGTCCACCGATCCGCTCAACAACGCGCTCATCCTCTCGCGCTGGTTGCCGACCTGCATGATCGTCACGTCCTTTGACGGATCAAGTCCCAAACGAGCGACCATAAAGCGCGCGGCGAAATCCGACGAGCTGCCAAAACGAGAGATGGCGATCTTGCCACCCTTGAGCCGTTTAGCGTCTTGGATCTTGGCGTTGACATAGAGACTGTACGGCATGGTCGGCGTGTAGGTTGCGACCAGCAAGTTTCCCGCGCCCTTGAAGCGCGCTCTCTGCGCCGCCGTGCCACCGCCGCCGCTGATCAGTTTTATCTCCCCTGACAAAAGCACCTGGAGCGCCTGACTGCCGCCCTGCAGCAAGAGAAAGTCGACGTCCAGCCCGTTGCGTTTGAAGGCGCCGATTTTCTTGGTGACGTAGAGGGTCTCGATGCCGCCGCTGATGCTCGCGAGGCCGAGCAGCAGAGTCTTCTGGCTTTGCGCGGGTAGTGACACGGGATAGAAGAGAAAACAGAAGAGCGCAGCAGTGGCACATTTCATGGGTTTTCTCATGCGAGTTTGCATTCGCTCGGTTCGCCGCATTATAGATGCGGCTAGTGTATATGGCATCCGAGCCGATTTGACAATGAAACTTTCCGACAAGGTCGCTCTAGTCACGGGGTCGGCGCGCGGGCTAGGTTGGGAAATCGTCCAGGCTTTTGCGGAAGAGGGCGCCAGGATCGCGATCTGTGATCTCGCGCAATCGGACGTTGACCAAGCCGTCGCAAAACTGGGATTGCCCCCAGCGAGAGTTTTGGGCATCAAAGCCGACGTGACTTCGGAGCGCGACGTCAATGATCTTTTTTGCCGAACGCTGGAGAAATTTACCCGCCTGGATGTTCTCGTCAATAACGCCGGCTTTGCTTGGCCGCGCGGCGGACCGGTCAATCTCGAGGTCGCAGAGACGCCGCTCGATGTCTGGCTCAAAATTCTCGATACCAATCTCAACGGCACTTTCCTGTCCAGCCGGGAAGCTCTCAAGATCATGCGACCGCAGCGCAGCGGCGCGATTATCAATATTTCTTCGCCTCAGGGCAAGAAAGGCAAGCTGCTACGCGGCGCTTACTCTGCGGCCAAATTCGGCGTCGAGGGACTGACGCAGGTGCTGGCGTTGGAGAACGAAGCTTACAACATCCGAGTGAACTGTCTCGATCCGGGTGGGATCGTCGCCACCGAAGCGATAAAAAACATTCCCGGCAATCGCGGCGTGCGCATGCTCAGCCCGGAAATTGTCCGCGCCTGCGCTGTTTACCTTGCCTCGGATGAGTCAAGCGGCATAACGGGGCAATCTTTTGTCGCCACTGAATGGAATAAGCAGCACGGCATTGAGGTGCCCTACGTCGTTGCGTGACGCAGCTAATAATGCGTGGCAAATCGAGTGAGACGAAGCTGAAGAAAATCTCCCCTCTCCCCTCTTTTTCAAAGAGGGGAATGAATTTTCTCAGATCAAACAGAGTCCGCCTTTTGACAAAGGGGGATTTAGGGAGATTTTTTAGGAAGACCTCGATCCAAAATTCCCTACGGGAGAAAAACGACATGCGAGCAAAGTTGAAGCTAAACACTCTCATCAGCCTTTTAACCGTCGTCGGCCTTGTTGCCAAAGCAGAAGCCAGAACGGTGAACGTAGCCGTGCCCACGCTCAGTATGGTGGTGATCGCCTTCACTGCGGCTAAGGAGAAAGGTTACTATCAGGAGGAAGGTCTGGATGTAAATTTAGTCGTCATGAGAGATACCCTCGGCATATCGGCGCTGATCGGCGGCAATACGGATTTCGCGTCGATGAGCGGCGCCGGATTTACCGCGATCCTCGGCGGGGTGCCGCTGCGGTTTGTGTATACGAGTTTTTTTCGCCCTATGTTCTGGCTTTACGCCAAGCCGGAGTTCCAAGAGATCAAAGCCCTTAAAGGAAAAAGAATCGGCGTGACGGGCCTGGGCAGTGGCCCCGATAATCTCCTGCGTGAGACCCTCAAGCGCAATGGCCTCGAAGGTGGCCGAGACGCGACGATCCTAGCTTTGGGTTTGCCATCGACTGTCGCGACCGCGCTTCGCGCAGGGACGGTGGATGCCGGCACGATCAGCCCGCCGTTTAATTTCATGGTGAAAGAGGCCGGCTTTCGCGAGCTAGTGTCGTATCTGAAAGAAGATTTCGTCGAGCTGCAAGGAAGCATTCTGGCGCATGAAAGAATTCTTCAATCCGATCCCGCTTTGGTCGAAAAATTTGTCCGCGGCACCGTAAAAGGGCTGCGCTACGCGAGAGAAAACAAAGCCGGGACGATTCCGATCTTGCTCCGCTACATGAAACTGAAAGAAGATCTCGCGGGACAATACTACGATCAGGTGCGGCCGATCATGACCACCGACGGAACCGTCAGCGTGGAGCTACAAAAAAAATACCTCGACCAAGCGCTCAAAGTTTTGGCGCCCAAAGAATCCCCCGCGGTGGAGCGGATCTATAATTATTCTTTAGCGCGCAAGATCAATGCTGAGTTGGATGCATCAGGGTGGAAGCCGGGGAAATAACTAGTTTGATTTTGGCCAAGGGCTGGATGGGAGAAGGTGCGAGGTTTGGATCATTTGCAGCTGGGCCGCTAAGTGGTTTTTTTGTTCGCTCTTTTTTTTGGATTTCTTTTCACCGGACCCGCAATGGGCGCGATCTCGTGAATTGAAACCGAGAGACCTGTAATCTAGAAATGCTAACGTTTGCTCGTTTTGCCGTTGCCTGTCGAAACCAACTCGAAATCAATTTCGCTCCGAAAGGCATTAATCCGGACAACTTTCACGCGTACGTTATCTCCTAGTCTAAACTTTCGTCCGTGGCGGCGGCCTTTGATGATGTATTCTTTTTCGTAGTAGTCGTAGTCGTCGTCGATCAGTGAAGAGAGTTTCACCAGGCCTTCGACGAAATACTCATCCAATTCGACGAAGAAGCCAAAGTTGGCCAAGGTCGTGATGAATCCGGTGAATTCCTCGCTGAGCTTGTTCATCATGAACTGGGCCTTTTTGAGAGCGACCATCTCCCGTTCGGCGTCCATGGCGTGGCGCTCGCGCTCGGAGGTGTGCTTGCCGGCTTCCTGAAGGTAGCGGACAAGGTCTTCGCGCTCGTTGGGCTTGAGCTTGTCGCCGCGCAGCGCTCGGTCGAACATGCGGTGCACGACCAAGTCCGGATAACGCCGGATCGGCGAGGTGAAATGAGTGTAACACGCCGACGCCAAACCGAAGTGTCCGATATTTTCCGGTTGATAGACCGCCTGCTTCATGGATCGCAGCAGTACGCGGTTGAGCACGCGCTCTTCGGGTTTGCCGCGCGCCGATTCCAAGAGTTTTTGAATCTCTACCGGTGCAACTCTTTCCTGCTTGAGCGGTAGCCGATAGCCGAGCGAGAGCAGAAAGGGCGCCAAAGCTTCCAGCGCTTCGCGATCGGGTCCTTCGTGCACCCGGTAGAGCAGGGGCAGGTTCTTTTCCGTCAACTGGCGCGCCACCGCTTCGTTGGCGGCGATCATGAATTCCTCAATGATCCGATGCGCGATGTTGCGCTCGGCGCGCACGATGTTTTCCGGCACGCCCTGAAGGTCGAGAATGATCTCGGCTTCGGGCAAATCGAAGTCCAGATTGCCGCGCGCTTTGCGCTGCTCGTAGATCAAGAGCGCGAGCTCTTCCATCAGCTTGAATTGATCGATGAGCTCTTTGTAGCGTTCGAGAACTTCGGGATCGCGGTCAACCAGGACGCGGCGCACGTTGGTATACGTCATGCGCTCGTGGCTGCGTATCACCGAATTAAAAAAGCGGCTGCGGACCACTTCGCCCTTGGCGTTAAACTCGATGCAGACGGTTTTCGTCAAACGGTCTTCGTTGGGATTCAGACTGCAAATGCCATTCGATAACGCTTCGGGCAGCATGGGAATCGCGCGGTCGGGAAAGTAGACGCTGGTCGCGCGCGCCCAGGCTTCCTGATCGAGCGCGGTTTCAGCAGCGACGTAGTGCGCCACGTCGGCGATCGACACGTAAAGCTCGTAGCGATCGCCCTGTTTGCGCACGTAAACCGCGTCGTCGAAGTCACGGGCATTTTCTCCGTCGATTGTGACGATCGGCAATCCCCGCAAGTCGGTGCGCGCAGCGACTTCTTCCGGCGCGATCGCGTAGGAAACCTGACTCGCTTCGCGATGGACTTCCGGAGGAAAACTCGTCGAGAGTCCGTACCGAAACACGATGGATTGCGCCTGCACTTCCGGATCGTCGGGGTCGCCCATGACATTGACCACGTGAGCTTCCGGCGGTGACATGGCCGTGCCGTAGCGGGAAATTTCCGCCGCAACGACTTTACCTTTTTCCGGTTTGACCTGGCCCGGCTTGAGCGGAATGGCGCCGATGCGCGCGTCCATGGGGACCAGGAAGCCCTTGCCGTTCAGCTCATCGTAAGTTCCGAGCAGGCGTTTTTGGCCGCGCTCCAAGACTTGCACGATATGGGTTTCAGCGCCGCCGCGGGACTTCCGATCGACGCGCACCATTACTTGATCGCCGTGCATCACCCGGCGCATTTCGCGTCGATTCAAATAAAGATCGTCCATGTCTCTGTCTTCGGGAATCAAAAAGCCATAACCGTCCGGGTGGGCATGAACTCGGCCTTTGACGAGATGCTGTCGGTCCGGCAACGCGTAATGATTCTTTTTTAGCCGAACCAGTTGGCCGTCGCGGCACAAGCCGCGCAACGCGTCGACGATCAGTTGTAGCTCATCGCGGGCGAAGCCGGCGCGCCGGAGAATTTCGGCCGGTGTGAGCCGCTCCCTGGGTTTATGGGCGAACAAATCGAGGATTCTCCCGCGCGCCTTAGGTTCGGAGGCGGATTTAAGATCGGACTGCTGTCGCATATAAAGTAGTGGACCTGCTTCGGGAATTTCCCAGTTTGCATCGGCACGGCATGGCGCCGCTTTGCAACTGGAGAGTGTCGCTAGATCCAGTTTATCGGGTCAGAGACTCCACCGCTAGCTCGGCCATGAACCAATCATCTTTCATATCGGTGGGCCGGGGAATCTCCCGCAGCGGTATTTCTTTTTCGAGCGCGGCTAAAATTGCGCGCCCGGTGTCAAGGAAGTCATTCATGGCGAGCAGCACGATGACGGCCTTTTTTCGGTCCACCGTGCGAATGATGCCAACCTCTTCGTAGGACTCGAATATAAACTTTACATAGGCGATGTGCTCGGCAGGCACTTGCAGATATATTTCGTGCAATACCATTTCAAAAACGCTTCAACGATTCAAAAAGCGCTCAAGGGCGTCGGGGAGCCACCGCTTGGCGTCATTGGGCTCGTCGCCTTGTTTCGTATCCACGTCTTTGTCGTCGGCGCGTCCCGATGAACTCGCGCGCATCGCTTGCGCCAAGGCGCGATTATCGAGCCGGATTTTGACATCTGGGATCTTGCCCTCCAAGCGAAATGAGATCGCCAATCTACCGCGCCGGTCCAGCAGATGACGGATGAGTCGGTAGTCGCGTTGCATCTCTTGAGACAGGCGCGGAGATAATACCAGCAAACCATTCCACTTGGTCGAGCGGTCAAAGCCGATCCAGCCCGCGCCCGTGATCGTATAGTCGGGAGTTGTAATGACGAGATTCTCAGTGCGAACCTGTTTTTGGTCGACGGTGAAATTCGCTTTTAACGAGTCAAAGACCGTATCACGCCGGCCCACTAATCCGGCAAATCCCGGTGGTAGTCGGGACGCTGACGACGGCGATATCGTGGCGCCGCTGCCACTTAACAACACCTGGCTGACCACGTTGAAATTTTTGATCATTCCCCGCTCTATGGATGCCTCGCCGGTTCCTTTGAGCGCATCTTTGATACTGCCTCCCTCCGTGGTGGCGGCGTCAAATCGAGCGTGACCCTGCAGCTGCCCTTCGAATCTGTCTGTCAACGGCGGCATGAGCTGCGCGATCAGCGCGCGTACTTCCAAAGCGTCGAATGCAGGGGAAAACTCAAGGTGCTGTACACCCCGGTTAACAGACGCCCAATAGCCATCGGACCGGAGCCTACCATTCAGCACTTGGGCCGAAAGATTTTTAAACGTCAGGGTCGCCGCTGTCAGCACGACGTCGGCGCGAAGGTCGCGAAATCCAACCTGATTCAGACTGCCTTGCGGCGCGATCACCGATCCGTTGAAGACCACCCGCTCATTTTGCAATTGCATCACGCCAGTCGCGGTCATGTTTTCGAGTTGAACGGGGGGAATGGTGCTCTGCAAAGGTAGGTCCGCGAGATTCAACTGAGGGGAGCGTAGACTGTAAGCCACGGTGGGTTCGAGCAGGTTTGGCACGGTGCCGTGGAGCAAGATCGTGGATCGTCCGATGCGGAATGTCACCTCGTCCAAGCGCGCCTGTTGACCGGCGAAGGAAACTTTGGCGTTCAAGTTTTCGATCCTTCCGCCGGTGTCTTTTTGTCGAATTTCGGCTCGAGTGAGCTTCAGTTGACCCTGAACGTCCCAGTTCTCACCACCCGCAGTCAAGCCCTTTCGAATCGCGATGTTCCATTCGGCCTCGCCGGCTACACCGATGAAAGTGGAGGATGTGATAAAACCGTTCCAGCCCGCCACCGGGCTTCGCGCGCTATGCACATTGAGCGTGAGCCACGGCAGGTTGTCGTAATCGACGCCGCCGGAAAAGCCGATCTTTTGCGCGCCGACAACGAGTTGGGATTCATGAAATAAAAGTTTTTTGTTATGCCGCGAGATCTGCGTCCTGAGCTCGGCCGGGGCGCCTGCGGGCTTGCGCAGCGACTCTTTGTAACGCAAGTCGGCTTTATCGGCGCGCACCAGCGCGCCGATACGAAGATTCTCCCACGTTCCCTCGAAACGGCCGTAGATGCCGAGCGTCCCGTCGACGACCAATGCGGCAGGCAAA
>WNGI01003825.1_pt1 | contig 14279 bp, 15 predicted proteins | sample 5400621 | NCBI WGS metagenome assembly WNGI01 (sample SAMN13153374, study PRJNA577476) | soil metagenome | isolation source: 20 cm soil or saprolite under Garry oak tree replicate 1 | place: USA:California | collected 2016-06-15
CGTTACGGTTGATAACCCGCCGGTGTGACCCAACGAGCCCTTACCGCCGCCCAGTCCACCCGTTTCCGGGAAGACCTTCGCTCCGTACTATTCGAGTCCTTGCGGGCCCGGAGTTCGGGAGCCCACCGATGTCGTTTCCTTCATCGGCTGGCTTTCTGACAGGTCGCGGACGTAAGTGTAGATTCGCGCGTTATCGGGCCGCAAGTCCAAACTGCGGTTCGCAAACAGATGATCGTTCGATCAGTATTTGCTGGCCTCGAAGAAGCTGCCACAGGCGTGGCACTTGCACTGCATCGTCATAACCTGGCTGCCGAACAGCGAGATAACCTCCGTATCCGCCGATCGGCAGAACGGACACGGCGGCTTCTCTTCCCTCCCCCGCTCGCGGGGGAGGGCAGGGTGGGGGCCAGATTGCGAGCTCATCCACTCGCCGGCATGTAGCGCTTTTCGGCAAGACCCTGCAGCATCTCGAGCGTCGCCTGGTCGATACCGCCCGGCTGGATTCGCCGGCGGATCGGCTCCCACCCGCGCCACTCGAGCCCGCTCGGCGGAGCCTGCCCGTCGAGCCGCTCTTCGAGTAGCCGGCGCAGGTCGCGCACGCCGTGCGCCAGCCGTCCCGCGCGGTGAAGCTCGTCGACATCCGAATCTTCCGGACCGATCCACTGCAGCGATTCCGTCCACGCCCGCTCGAGCGCGGCGCCGGCGTTCACCTCCTGCATCCAGCTCCGGCCATGCAGCGTGTGATAGCGCTCCTCCTGGAGCATCTTCTTGAGCCGCGTTCGTAACACATCGACATTGCCCTTGGCCAGTGCCTCCATCATCAGGGTGAAGGCGCCGTCGAGCACGGCGTTGGCGGCGACGAACTCCGACCAGTCCGTCCAAGGCCGGTCCAGGAAGGGCACGTTCGCGTAGCTCGCGCCGTCATCCGTGCCGGCATCCGGGGTTCCAAGTTCGCGCAACGAGCCGTAAAGCACCCGGCTGTGGCCGATGTCGTCCAGGCCCATGGCGGCCGCGGCGATGTCGGCTTCCAGCGTGGGCGCGGCGATGCACCATTCCGCGTAGCGCATCCCGAGTAGCTGCTTGTTGTCCGCGAGGCTCTTGACGAGCGAGTAGAGACTCAGCTGTCCCCGCCCGGCGCTAGGCCATGGCGAGGTTGTCGTCCGGCGCAACCACGGAGCCAACCTGGTGCAGCGGCTCGACGCGGGTCTTGCGGGCGAAGACGTCGTACTCGTGGACCTCGGCGTGAACGCGCGCGTACGGCATCAGACCGAAAGCCCCCAGGCGCGCAGCGCTTCGCGACCGTCGTCGCTCAGCCGGGCTGATGTCCACGGCGGGTCCCATACGACATCGAGGCGAACGTCCTCGATGCCCGGCTCGGCCAGCAAGCGCTCGCGGATGTCGCCCATGATCATGTCGCTGGCCGGGCACCCCATCGCCGTGAACGTCAGGCTCACGCAAACCCGGCCCTCGTCAACGGTCAGGCCGTAGATCAGGCCCAGGTCCACCAGGTTGACCGGCATCTCCGGGTCGTTGATCTCCGCCAGCGCCGACCAGAGTCGCTCGTGAAGCGATATTTCCCTCCCCCTCTGGGGGAGGGCAGGGTGGGGGCTCATCGCCGCACCTGGAACTTCGCGAAGCTCTCCTGAAAGAGCGCGACCATCTCCGCGTTGCGCGGCCCTCGCGCGCGCCAGCGTTGGAGGACCGCATCCCAGCTGCACGGATCCTTGAAGTCCCAGCGCTTTTCGTCGGCATCGAACGTGCAGGGAAACGGATAGTCCAGCACATAGCCGTCGCCCTCCTGGTGCGCCGGCACCGCGATCCCGATGGATTCCATGAAGGGGACCACGGTCGACAGCCATTGCTGCCTGAGCTGATCATTCGTCAGGCCCTTGAGCCGATAGTCGAGCTGGGTGGAGTGCTGCTTGAGATTGTCGGGCAGGCCGAACCATTCGACCGTAAGCGGAAACATCCAGTCGACCGCCTGCTGCAGCTCGTTCCTGGCTTCGCCGCCGGCCTGGCTGATCCGCTTCGACCAGTTGCGGCCGTTGCGCAAATGAAAATTCTCCTCGGCCATGACTTTGACGAGCCCTCGCTTCCAGGGACCGTAGGACCCGTGCTCGTGGATGTCGCCGAGCAGGCAGAAGCCGGCCTGGTCGTACATCGCGTTCGCCACCACGAGCTCGGTCCAGCTTTCCAGCGGCACATCAAACGCGTACGGATACCGAAAGGCCTTGGGATCGCGCTTGAAGATCAGGGCCTCCTGGCTCTCCCCCAGCTCTTCCAGGATGTGATACGCGATGTGCGCGTGCGCCAGCTCGTCCTGGATGATGGCGATCCCGGTCATGAAGGCGTTGACACTGGGCGCTTTGCGCGCCGCCAGGTAATAGGCGGGCGCGGAGATCAGTTCAGTGTCGCCGGAGACGAGCAGTGTGTGCTTCAGCTCGCGGAGATAGTCAGGCGTCATCTCCGACGTCGACTCGACCAGCTCGCCCCGCTTGAGCAAGGCCTCGAGCGCGCCCGAATTCGCCGGCTGCATCCGGCTTGATTCTAAGAGGTGAACGGCTCGTTCCCCCGGCGTGCGGAGGCGATCGTTTGGCTCCCTCCCCCGCTTGCGGAGGCGATCGTTCGGTTCCCTCCCCCGCTTGCGGAGGCGATCGTTCGGTTCCCTCCCCCGCTTGCGGGGGAGGGTCAGGGTGGGGGCAAAAATAATGCGACCTGCCGTTACGGTTTACAACTCACCGGTGTTATCCAGCGAGCCTTCATCCCGCTGCCCAATCCAGCCCTTGCGGACCGGACCTTCGTCGCCGGCAGAACCGGTCGTCTTGCGACAACCGATACCCCAGCCCTTGCGGGCCGGGCCCCCGGGCCTCACGGCTCGAGAGTGGGAACCTTGCGGTCCCCTCGCCAGCAACCGATCAGAGTCGTTTCCTTCTCTGACTGGCTTTCTGACAGGTCGCAGGGGGAACGTTAACGGCCCGGCTCGATTGCCGCAATACGGAACGTTTGTTCACAAACAGCCGCTCGTTTTCCTTCATCCCACCGAGACACCCCGGGTGTCAACCCGTAACGGGACCTGTAAGGAGCCGTGATTCGGTTTGAAGCTGACGACCCTTACCGTTTGCGTTATCTGCAGTAGGCGCGTGGGCCCTCGGAGTCGACCCTGCGCCCGGTAACGAATCCATGAAAACCAACCGCTGGCGGGGCCGCGCTGGGCAGTCGCTCGTCGAGATGGCCATGGTCCTTCCCGTGCTCGCCTTCCTCACCTTTGGCCTGCTGGACTTTGGCCGCGCCTACTACTTCCAGGTTTCAATCACCAACGCCGCTCGGGAGGGCGCCCGGGTCGCCATCCTCAATATCTATACCGGTCCGCAAAACCCAACCTGCTCGACCTCCAACAGCTATTCCACCTGCCCGGTGCAGACGGACCTTAACATCGCCACCGCCGTCTCCAAGGAACTCGTTTACAGCGGCATCACACTCGCGCCGACGGCCATAACCATCTGCCCGCCCCACGACTCGAGCATGTCCACGGCCGGCTGCCCCGATGCGAGCAACCGCGTCGACAACTGGGTGAGCCAGAACCCCGTCAACTATTACGTGACGGTCAACGTCAAGTACGACTTCCAGCTCTTCACACCGCTGATGCAGCAACTCGTCGGCAACCCCGTGCACATGAGCGTGTCGGTCCAGATGAGGACGAACTACTGATGCGCGGTCTGCGGTGCCAGCACAAGTCACGGGGTCAAGCGATGGTCGAGTTCGCCCTTCTCGCCGGCCTCCTGTTTCTCATGGTGATGGGCATCTTTGACTTCGGGCGGGCGATCTCCGTCTACATCAACATCGCTGAGGCCGCCCATGAGGGCGCCCGGCAGCTCGTGCTACGCAGCAACTACGCCAGCACGCCGCCGGACAGCGTGATCATCAACGCCACCCTGGCGAAGATCGGTGGCGGTGGCATGGTGCTCACGGAAGACCCATGCCTGTCGAACCCGATACCGTGCACGTTTCCATCGATCCCCCCGGTGACCGCCCCAAATACCGGCTACATCTGGATCTCGCCGAACCGCACGACGGGAAATCCACAGGTCACCGTCCGAGTGACGTACCGGTTTGCCCCGATGACGGCCATGATCTCGGATCTGACCGGCCCCTCATTCATCTTGCAGGCGGGGTCGTCGATGCGGGCGGAGTACTGAGGTGCTCATCGTGATCCGCCGCCGAGGCGCAGGCCAGGCGATCGTCGTCATGGCGCTGGCCATGGTCGCGATCTGCGGCATGCTGGCGCTGGCGATCGACGCCGGCCGCCTCTACTTCCAGCGCCGGCTGATGCAGGATGCGGTCGACTCGGGCGCGCTCGCCGGCGCCCAGAGTCTGGTGGGAACCGTGGCCAACCCGAACGGGCAGCCGAACTACGCCCTTTACTATGCGATGGACGATACGTTCGCGGTCTTCAACCAGAACCCCGCCAACAATGATCCGAACTCGTCGTTCTACACAGCGCCGGTCAACCGCACGGTGACCGACACGCAGGGCGGGTACACCGTCACCGCGGTGGCCCCGACCGGATACAGCAACAAACAGGTCCAGGTCACGGTCAGCTTTAACGCAACCGCCACCTTCGTCCAGGTGCTCGGCTTCAGCCAGATCGCGATCCTGGCAACGGCCACGGCAGAAGCCGGAACCAACGCCAAGACCTACGCCCTCTTCGCTTACACCAGTGGGGGCAGTGGCAACACCATCCAGAACGACCAGAACGGCTATGCGCAAGTCGACGACGGCCAGGATGGCGCCGACGTCTGCCTGGCCAGCATCGAGGGCCTCACGGTCAGTAACGCCAAGTTCCACGTCCCCAACCCGACTCGGGTGGCGCTCAACATCAATGGCGATCTCACCGTCAACGCGGCCAGCGACAACCATTCCCTCTTCACCTTCTGGAACAGTCCGGTCAATTTCGGTACCGGGCAGGAGGCCGAACCCGACTACCTCATTCCCGACATGTCCCAGATCACCACCGTGGTCAATCCCACGAACAAGGCGAAGATCGCGCCCGGAACCTCCCAGTCGGTCAACGGCGTGACCATTTTCAACTCGAGCACCTCGAAGTGGGTATACGTGTTCACACCTGGCAGATACACATCGTCGATCGTCATCCCGGCCGCCGGGGACAATGGCAGCAACAGTGTCTACGTTTTCCTCAACGGCGTGTACTACTTGACGTCAGGCGCGAATATGACGATCACCGGTGGTTACGTCTCGAACACCTCCAATGGCCTTCCCCACTTCGTGGGATCGCCCTCGATCGGCGCCACCGACCTGCCGCCCGCATCCGATGGCACCAACGGGGTCGAGTTCATCTTCGACCAGGGTGGCACCTTCTCCGCGAACAACTCGGATCTGCCCAACGATGGGAGCGTTTTCTTCGTCGCCCCCCACTTCGTCCCGACCGGCAGCACCAACATCGCCTTCTATATCAGCAGCACGAACGGCAACAACGGCGTCGTGTGGAATGAGGCATTCGATGCCAGCGCTTCGAACGTTCCACGGTTCCAGGTGTGGGGGACGGTCTTTGACGCTGATCCCTCCGGATCCATGACCTTGACCGGCGTCGCCCTCGGTCCGCACAATACCGCGGCGACGGACGCCAACTCGACTGGGCAGTACGCGATCAACGGTGAGTTCATTGGCGCCTTCCTTCAGGTGAACGGCGGCAACGTGCTGGGGAACAGCATGGGAACGCCAGGCTGCCCCGGTTATACCCCCGGGCACCCAGCCCTGCTCGTCCAGTTCAACTCAAAGTTTGCCCCCGCCCCCGGCGTGAACTCCTACCTGGTGAAATAGCGCGGCGGTTCAGCCGCCCATGGGGCATGATTAGAGGCCATTGACGGCGATCGACGTCATCCGAGATAAGCGCGATGGCCGGGCTCTCTCTGACGAGGCCATCGAGTTCATGGTGCGCGGCGCCACCAACGGGTCGATCCCGGACTACCAGATATCGGCCTGGCTGATGGCGGTTCGGCTCAAGGGCATGACGGATCAGGAAACCAAAGCGCTCACGCTGGCCATGGCCGGCAGCGGACGCCAGCTCGATCTGTCGTCGATAGCGGGCCGTAAAGTCGACAAGCACTCCACCGGCGGCGTCGGCGACAAGGCCACGCTGGTGGTGGCGCCGCTGGTCGCCGCCGCCGGCATCCCGGTGGCGAAGCTATCGGGACGCGCCCTTGGTCACAGCGGCGGCACGCTTGACAAGCTGGAGTCCATCCCGGGCTTCGACGTCGACCTGGGCATCGACCAGTTCATCGATCAGGTCCGGCGCATCGGCATCGCCATCGCCGGACAGACGTCCGACATGGTTCCCGCGGACAAAGTCTTCTATGCCCTGCGCGACGCCACGGCTACGGTCGACTCCGTGCCCTTGATCGCGAGCAGCGTGATGAGCAAGAAGCTCGCCGCCGGCGCCGACGCCATCGTGCTCGACGTCAAGTGCGGCCGCGGCGCCTTCGTCGCGACACTCGACGAGGCCGAGGCGCTAGCACGGGCGCTGGTGGCGATTGGCGCCAGCGCCGGACGCGAGACCGTCGCCTACGTCACCGACATGGAGCAGCCCCTCGGCCGCGCCGTGGGTAACGCGCTCGAGGTCCGCGAGGCGATCGAGACGCTCTCCGGACATGGCCCGCCGGACCTGGAGGCGTTGAGTCTCCGGCTGGGCGCCGAGATGCTGCGCTTGGCCGGCGCGCCGGCGACGGACCTGGGGCGCCTGCTGACCGACGGGACCGCGTTACGCAAGTTCGCGCAACTCATCGACGCGCAATCCGGCGATGGCTCCGTCGTCGGCGATCTCGACCGGCTTCCGAGGGCTCCCATCCAGCGCCTGGTTCCGGCGGGCGCCTCCGGCCAGGTGGGGTCAATCGACGCCCTGGAAATCGCGCTGGCGGCGAAATCGCTAGGGGCCGGCCGGGACCGAAAAGACGCCGCCATTGATCTTTCGGTTGGCGTGGTCCTGCACAAGAAAGTCGGTGACCGGGTCCGGGCGGGCGAGTCGCTGGCTACCGTTCACGCCCGAACTGAGGAGGCCGCTCAGCAGGTTACGGCCCGCGTTGCGGCCGCCTTTCTGGTGGCGGCGTCGGCACCGCCGCGACGGCTGTTGCTGAGACGCGTCACGCCGTCTGGGATCGAACGGCTCGACACGTAACGCCCGACGCAACACGTTGGACCGATGCTGACTTTGTGGGCCAGCGCGGGCAGGTGGGTGCGGAGTTCGCCATGGTCCTCGCCTTTCTGTTCGCGTTCGGCGTCATGGCCGTGCAGTTCTTCGGCCTTGGCCTCGATGCACTAAAAGTCAGCCACGCTGCCCAGGAAGCCGCCTACGTCGGGGCCAGCAGTCTGGAAGCCGCCAGTGACAAGGTGCCCTGCTGGGCGGTGACTGGCGGCCTGGCACAACCGAAGGCCTACGCCGATGCCGCCGTGTGCACGACCGTGCTGGAGAACCTCGGTGGCGTCGATCCCAACCTCGTGAGCGTCTCGGTCTCGCCGTCGAGTCTGGTGGAGCGAGGCGGGCATACCCCGGTCCACGTGACCGTCACCTACCGCCAGCCGATCAACTCGCCATTGCTGCGGGTCTTTCTGGGCGAGACCTACGTCGCCTCAAGCGACGCCTGGAGCCAGTAGCACGAAGATCTCCCTCGCCTGCTTGCGGGGGAGGGTCGGGGTGGGGGCTATCGCGCTAAACTCACGTCGGCTATGGGGGATTTGCAGTATCACATCCGCTGCAAACCTGGCGACGTCGGCGAGGTCGTGCTCCTGCCCGGCGATCCCGGTCGGGTGGAGCCGATCGCCCGGCTGCTCGACAGCCCCCGGTTGGTTGCGCGCAACCGCGAGTACACGACCTACAGCGGGTCGCTCGACGGCCGCGCCGTCTCGGTCTGCTCGACCGGCATCGGCTCGCCGTCCACGGCGATTGCCGTCGAAGAGCTGGCCGCCATCGGGGCGACGACGTTCATCCGCGTCGGAACGACGGGGTCGATCCAGAAAGACGTGCATTTCAGCGACCTCGTCATCGCCACGGCCGCCGTGCGCGATGAGGGCACGACGCCCAGCTATGTGCCGATGAGTTATCCCGCCGTGGCCGACTTCGAGCTGGTTGGCGCCATGCTCGCCGCCGCCCGCGCCGCGAACCAGCCTGCCCACGCCGGTATCGTGCGCAGCCACGATGCACTCTATCCCGATCTTGCTGCGGCTCGCATGCCGCGCCGCCAGGAGCTCGAAAGTGCGCTCAGCGTCTGGCAGCGGGCGCGGGTGCTTTGCAACGACATGGAGACATCCACGATCTTCGTCATCTGCGCCCTGCGGAATCTCCGTGGCGGCTCCGTCCTGACCGTGGTCAACGAACCCGGTGAAGAGGCCATCGACCCGGCGCGGGTCGCCGCGCTCGAGCTGACGCCGATGTTTCGGGTGGCGCTTGCCGGGGCCCGTCAGCTGGCGCCGCTCAAGGCCTGAATGGAGATTGGCACGACGCTGACAGTCCGTAATCGCGTCGAGTGGCGACGCTGGCTCGCCAAGCATCACACCGACACCAGGGAGATCTGGCTGGTCTATTACAAGAAGGCCTCCGGCAAGACGGGCATCAGTTACGAAGAGTCGGTCCTCGAGGGCCTTGCCTACGGCTGGATCGACGGCCAGAACAAATCGATCGACGACGACAGCTACGCGGCCCGCTTCACGCCACGCCTACCAAACAGCAACTGGTCGGACTCGAACATCGCGCGCGTCAAGACGCTCCTGGCCGAGGGGCGAATGGCGGCGCCCGGTCTCGCCACGCTCCCACCGGAGCTAAGAACTTCCCTCCCCCGCCTGCGGGGGAGGGTCAGGGAGGGGGCCTGATGACGCTCCATGTCATCGAGCACCCACTGGTTGCGCACTACCTGACGCGCCTGCGCGACCGGGACACGACACCCGACGAGTTCCGCGAAGCCTCGGACAAGATCATCACGCTCCTGCTCTACGAGGCGACCCGCGATCTCCGGACCCGCGACTTCAGCATCGATACGCCCCTCGAGAAAACGCAAGGTCACGCGATCGGCGACCGGGTCGTCGCCGTGCCCATTCTGCGGGCCGGCCTTGGCCTGGTGGGCCCGGTGCTCGAGCTCTTGCCGCACGTGACCGTGGGATACATCGGCCTCGAGCGTGACGAGCGAACGGCAATCGCCTCTCGCTACTACGTCAAACTGCCGCCCGATATCGCGGGAAAAGCCGTCATGATCCTCGACCCGATGCTGGCCACCGGTGGGACGGCTACCAAGGCTGTTGAGATCATGAAGGAATACCGTCCGGCGAGCGTTCGCCTAGTGTGCGTCGTGGCCGCTCCCGAGGGGATCCAGGCGCTGCAGGCAGCGCACCCGGACGTCCAGATCTTCACGGCAGCGCAGGACCGGGAGCTGAACGCCCAGAAGTACATCCTGCCCGGCCTCGGCGACTACGGCGATCGCCTCTTCGGTACCTGACCGCCAGCGTCCTGGTTCTCGTCGTCTCTCTTTTGCTCCTGGTCCAGGCCGGTGCCAGCGGGACCCACCCCCGATCGGAGACGTCTCCGAGCAGCCGGCCATCCTGCACCACAACGTTTCGTGTTGCCTTCGTCGCCGACGTCGCCGGCTTGCGATCGTCCGTCGATGCCGCCGGATGGCGCGGCGTCGATCAAGCCGTCGGTACCGTCGCCTGCGCCCACGCCGACCTGGCATTGCCGGCGCGTCCGTCCGAGTACCGGCGGACGCTGCAGGCATACGCCGGTCATGACCTTGTGATCGCCGGCAGCTTTCTGTTGACGGACGCCGTTGTCGAGATCGCCCGGGCCAATCCGGCGACGCACTTCGTGCTCGTCGATCCGATCGTCACGCCGCCGGACGTAAAGAACCTGGCGGTGCTGACGTTTCGCTCGGACCAGGCGGCCTTCCTGGCCGGCGCGCTGGCCGCGATCGTGACGCGGACCGGTGTCGTCGCCGGTGTGTATGGCCCCGACGGCCCGATGGATCGAGCCAACCGGCTTGGCTTCGAGCAGGGCGCGCGATACGTCAGGCCGGGCGTGCGCGTGCTCGGCGCCTACCAGCCGGCCGGGAGCGCGCCCTATGCCGACCCGGACTGGGGCGCCGGCCAGGCGCGAGCCTTCGTTCGCGAGCATGCCGACGTGATCTTTGGCGCCGGCGGAACGACGGGGCAGGGTGCCCTGCTTGCCGCCGCGCAATCCGGCGTTGCCTGCATCAACGAAGATCTCGTGGCATCGAGCGATCCGTCGTGCGTGATCGCCACCAGTGTGAAATTCGTCGAGCGTGGCGTCCGGATGGCCGTCGCCGACGCCATCGCCGGACCGTGGCAAGGCGGCGTGCATACACTCGGCATCGCGCAAGGCGCCGTGGGCCTGAGCCTGCGCAACGATCCCCTGCTCACATCCGTCGTTGCGCAACGCGTCCGGACAATCGCGGACCTGCTGGCCGCAGGATCGATCTCGATGAGCCCGTAACGCTCAGCCCAGGTATAGCTCCAGGAACGCCTCGGCCACGAGCGCGTTGATCCACGCCGGTACCGGGACGACCACATCCTCGGGGCTGGTGCGTCCACGCGCGACCGCCTCCAGGCACCTTGCCTGGAGCGCGAAGCCGAGGTCCATGGACTCGATGGAATTCCCCAGGGGCCTCGGCCCACCCAGGTTGACCATGTGCCCTTCAGTCAGCACATGGATCTCTCGCCCGTCTGTAAGTCTTAGCGTCGTGATGCCCTCGGGACCGTCGCGGCGTCCGGTGACCCGGGGATCGGCCATGATCCGGTCGACCGCGATCTCTGCCGGGAAGTGACCGGCGTTGATCAAGACAACTCGATGACGAAGAATATCGAGGTCTGCCTCGGTGATGACGTCCTGGGCGCCGGTGGCGGTGATGACGACGTCGGCATGGCGCAGCCCTGCGGCGCGGTCCGGCACCTGGAAACCGTCGAAGTTCGCCTCCAACCTGAGCACGGGATCGGGCTCGACAACGGCGACCGAGGCGAAGGCGTTGCGAAAGCTGGCGGCGATGCCCCTGCCGACTGAGCCGTAGCCGAAGACCAGGACGTTTCGCCCGTTCGTCGCCCGGTTCGTAATTCTCAGGAACGATTCCACGACACTCTGGCCGACCGCGTGGCGGTTTTCCGCGAACTGTTTGATCGGACTGTCGTTGATCACCAGGATGGGCCGCCTCAGCCGCGACCGCAGCTCCGTCAGTCGCCGGCGGCCCGACGTCGTCTCTTCGGTGCCACCCAGCAGCCGTTCGTACCCGTCGTCAAGATATCGCGCAAAGAGATCGCCGCCGTTGTCCAGCAGCAAGTGCGGCTGACGCCGAAGGACCTCGCGAAGATATTCGTCATGTTCGTGCTCGTCCGTGGTGCGATCGCCAATGACGTCGACGCCGTTGCCCCGCAGATATTCGACCGCGTCGGGCTGGGTGCTGTTGAGATTTCCGGTTGAGACGACCCGGGCACCACCGGCCTTCAGCGTCAACAGCAGGGCGACGGTTTTGGGCTCCAGGTGGATCCCCGTGCCGATCGTCAGGCCGGAAAAAGGCAACGTCGCCGCGAACTCCTCGGCGATGCCCAGCAGCAACCGGCAGCTGCCGCGGACCCAGTCAATCCGGGACGTCATGGCCAGACATTAGCGATTCTTAGGCCGCTGGCAAACCGGCTGTGATCGTGAAAGAATAGCCGTCGGGAAAACCTCTGCGGGCCCTGGCCGGCATTGGAGACAAAAAGGAGGGGAAGCGCGTGCGGAAGATTCTTATCCCGCTGGCAGTGCTCGGCGCCCTGGTCCTGGCGAGTTGCGGAACAAGCCAGGCGGCGTCGAGTTGCTCGAAGACATTCAAGGTGGGGTTCGTCACCGACATCGGGAAGCTCGGCGACAAGGGCTTCAACGACGCCGGCTGGAAGGGCGTCCAGGACGCGGCGGCCGACTCGAGCCTGTGCGTGCAAGCCAAGTTCCTGGAGTCGAAGCAGCCGACCGACTACACCCCGAACATCCAGCAGTTCGTCGACCAGAAATACGACATGGTCGTCGCCGCCGGGTTCTTGCTCGGGGACGACACGCTGAAAGCGGCCAAGGCCAACCCGAACGTGAAGTTCACCATCGTCGACTCCGCGGACTTCACCGATCCAACCGCACCGACGAACTTCACCGGGCTGCTCTTCAAGCAGGACCAGGGGGCGTTCCTCGTTGGGGCCCTCGCCGCGCTGATGTCGAAGACCAACCACGTCGGCGGTGTCTACGGGCTCGACGTCCCGGCGGTCGTCCAGTTCCGTAAAGGCTATGAAAACGGCGCGAAGTACATCAATCCCAGCATCAAGGTCGACGGCGTTTTCCACCCCGCGGCCGCCAACGCCTTCGCCGACCCCGACTGGGGCAAGGCACGGGCGCAGGACGAGCTCAGTGGCGGCGCCGACGTGATCTTCGCGGCCGGTGGCGCGACCGGCAACGGCGCACTGCTCGCCGCCAAAGAGGCCGGCAAGCCCTGTATCGGCGTTGACGTTGACCAGTACTTCACCTACCCGGATGTCGATCCCTGCCTGGTCACTAGCTCGGAGAAGCACATTTCCGTCGCCGTCAAGACCATCATCACGAACGCCGTCAAGAACCAGTGGCCGAGCGGCGGCGTCCTCACGTTCGACCTGAAGAACGACGGTGTCGGGCTGGCTCCCTACCACCAATGGGACTCGAAAGTCTCGGCGGACATCAAGGCCAAGCTCCTCGACATCATGACCAAAATCAAGAACGGAACCCTGAGCACAGGGGCGGAGGGGCTCACCAAATACTCGTAAGCGCGTCGCCGGCGCTGGAGCTTCGCGGGATCGTCAAGTCCTTCGGAGAGCTCCGGGCGAATGACAACGTGGACCTGGTCATCGAGTGGGGCCAGGTCCACGCGCTTCTGGGAGAGAACGGGGCCGGAAAGACGACGCTGATGAACGTCGTCTACGGACTGGTCCGCGCCGACGGCGGCGAGATCGTCTTCGACGGCAGCCCGGCCGCGATCCATGGCCCGACGGACGCGATCCGGCTCGGCATCGGCATGGTGCACCAGCATTTCATGCTGATTCCTCCATTGACCGTCGCCGAGAACATCATCCTCGGCCACGAGACCGTCGGCCCCCTCACAACCGTGGATGTCGCCAAGGCCCGCCAGCAGGTCAGCGCGCTGGCGAATCGATATCGGCTGGAGGTCGACCCTGCGGCCCGGGTCGCGAATCTTTCCGTCGGCATGCAGCAGCGAGTCGAGATCCTGAAAACGCTGTATCGCGGCGCGCGGCTGCTGATCATGGATGAGCCCACGGCTGTTCTGACCCCGCAGGAGGCCCAGGGCCTCTTCGAAATCCTGCGCAGTCTCGCCAAAGAAGGCAAGGCGATTATTTTCATCACGCACAAGCTCGGCGAAGTGATTGACATTGCCGATCGGATCACCGTGATGCGCCACGGCAAAGTCGTCGCCACCACGACGCCTCGCGAATCGAGTCCCGCGGACCTGGCTCGCTTGATGGTCGGACGGCCGGTCATGCTGCAGGTCGACAAGCGTCCGGCGCGTCCGGGTAAACCCGTGATGCAGCTGCAGCGTCTGGTCATCGACGACGATCGTCGGCATACTGCGGTCAACGGCGTCGAGCTCGAGGTCCGTTCGGGCGAGATCGTCGGCATCGCCGGTGTTGAAGGCAACGGCCAGAATGAGCTGGTCGAAGCCCTGGTCGGACTCCGCCAGCCGCGGTCAGGAACCATCTTGCTCAACGGCCGCGATGTGACGCGAACCTCGGCGCGGACGTTTATCTCGCTTGGCGTCGGCCATATACCGGCCGATCGGCACCGCATGGGCATCGTGATGGAGCACTCGATCGCCGACAACCTGGTGCTCGCGACGTACGATCGTCGGCCTTTTGCATCTGGGATCGTTCGGCAACTCAGCGCCGTCTGGTCGTATGCCAAGAAACTGATCAAGTCCTTCGATATTCGGGCCGGATCTCCCGGGCAGCCGGTCGGGTCGCTCAGTGGTGGGAATCAACAGAAAGTCGTCGCCGCCCGCGAGCTCGGACGTAACCCGAAAGTCCTGATTGCCAGTCAGCCGACGCGCGGCCTCGACGTCGGCTCGATCGAATTTATACACAAACAGATAGTCATGCAGCGCGATGCCGGCCTCGGCGTGCTGCTCGTGTCGTCCGAGCTGGACGAGGTTCTGTCGCTGGCCGACCGTGTGGCCGTCATGTACCGAGGCCAGATCGTCGGCGTGCTC
>WNGI01003250.1_pt1 | contig 14276 bp, 11 predicted proteins | sample 5400621 | NCBI WGS metagenome assembly WNGI01 (sample SAMN13153374, study PRJNA577476) | soil metagenome | isolation source: 20 cm soil or saprolite under Garry oak tree replicate 1 | place: USA:California | collected 2016-06-15
CTGGTCCAAGAAGGAGTCGATCAGCTCGCCAACGCGAGGACCGGACGACCGGCGCCGGCGGGTGGCAATGGAGCTCGCAGCGGGCTGAGCCATTTCCCGATCCTAGCCGCCAAGGGGAAACTGTCCGTGGATTTGGCTGCCCTTGAAGTGCTGGTAAGGCAAGCTGTTCAACAGCAATGAGTTGCCCCTGCAGGCGAGCCCTTGGAGGGCTCGATCGACGGTCAAGTCCAGCATTGGGGGAGCGCCCCGCACCCCGATGACCGTCCATAGCGGTCTCGCCACAAAGTAGGATCGTCGGCATTGCACCTGCGCGACCGTCGCTGCGATGTGGATATGAGCCCGGCCCCCGGCAGCTGGAGGAGGGTGCTGACGTTGGCCCTCCTGGCAGGCGCGGCCGTACCCGGAGGCCGCTTGCCGTCTCTGTACAAGTCGCAGATCTTTGATGGCTCAACTACGACCCTCAGCTTCGAGCATGGTGTGGCCCGCCTCGTGCTGCATGAGATCGATCATCTTGCTGGCCGCCTCTACACCGACCGCCTGATGGAAGGATCGCTCATACCCCATCGAGCAGTCCGAGGGCACACGCACCGCCTGGCAGTACTGACCGGTCCGTGCCGATCTTCGCTAAGAGCGGCCCTTTATCTACCAATTAGTCTTATAACCCGTTCTATACCTAAAATTCGGGAACTGTCCGGCTCTTGACAGCCTACTCGTTCGTCTTGAAAATGAGAACAGACCGTAACCACTGCTACGGTCGCCGGGGGAGCAATAAATTGGATTCCAGCGCGGCACTCAAATCACCGTGAACAGTCTGTACAAGAATTGGTCTGGTCAACCTCAATGGACTCAAGACGCCTTTAGCGCCCCTGTGACCGATGAGGGCCATACGGAGACAAGTGCCGTCTACTTCAACAATCTGTGGTTGCTATATCACCGTCATCGGGGATGGCAAGGCGATCCCAACAGGACGACGATCGGTGTTTCAACGAGTCTTGACGGCACGAACTTCACGTTCGTTGGTGATGTCATCAGGCCCAACGACAATGGCGTCGGTTGCCTGTCAGTGAACGCCCCCAAGGTGTTGGTTCAAGCAGGCCTGCTGACTATGGTGTACGAGGCTGTTCCAGGCACCAACACGCCAGGGTGCCCCACACCGGCATACCAGACCACGGTTGCTATGGCTTCCAGCATGGACGGCCTACTTTGGTTCGATCAGAGGATCGTCCTCGTCGCCAAGCAACCCTGGGAGGGGTCAACGATCTCTGCCGGCCGTCAGATCGGCAATGTCGGTACGCCCTACATCCACAAGGCAGGCAACCACATCTACATCGGCTACCACGGTTTCTCGGGCGGGACGTCTCCCCCCTACCTCCAACGTGGCGTTGCTCGATTCAATGGCTCCGACCCTCGGCAGATCACTGCTGTGGACTCCAGCTATAACAACAACCTCGTGCGGTCCACTTCGCCGGTTACTTTTCTGCGTCAGAACGGCGGCGCAGAAGACCGCCCCGTATTCAGTGCAGGGTACGGGGCCGCGGACGTCATTCGCTACATCCCTGGCTCCCCTGGCACCGACGACGGCGGTTTCTACCTGGTCCTCGAGGGATACCAGGGCAGTCCGTTCTGCAATGATCCGAACACGTCCATGGTGATCGCGATGGCGAGGGCCGACATTCCCGAGGGGCCGTACAGGATTCAGGACAAGGTCCTGCTCGGATCCTTCCAAAGCCCGGGGAATCCTCCCAGCTCCTGCGGCCGTGACCTGCCGTCCTGGCAATACCACAACGGGCAATACAAGGTCATCCTGACCCAGCCGAGCAAGTTCGGGCTGCAGAGAATCGCTCTCTTGAACTAGCTTGTCCCAGGGCACCTTGACCGCGGCCGGATGACCACGTCGGCCTCCGCCGGTTTGTGATCTGACCTGGTCTTGTGTGCCTGGGACGTCGGGGCCCTGGGTGCATGAGGTCCCTCTCAGGCATCCCGGTGGAGATCCTCGGCTGACTGACCGGCCGGACGCGCCCCGCTCTGCCTACACGTCGGCCGGGATGAGGGAGTGGCTGGGCCGGCCGTGGGAGCTCGGACTGTCCAGGATAACGGTCACTGGTCTGCCCAGGCGCCAGTTCCCGCTCGATTGTTCCCCACGGGCAAGCTATTACTTACGAGTTGCTGGAGACCTGGTAGCGCGGGGTGGTGCTGTGCCATTGGCGGTTGCCACCAAGCCAGGCCCAGATGTCGGTCAGGAAGCGCCGCAGCGCCAGCGAGCCCAACTGGCTCAGGGCAGCCGCCTCCGCTTCGTAGGTGTGCATCAGCTCGTTATGGATCTGCACGGCGCGCTCGATCGCCTCCCTTGGAGAACACTTCTCTTCGGCGGCGATGACCTTGGGCAGGTCGAAGTCCGTGTCCGATTCCGTCGCCATCGAGTACAGATCGTTCAGAATCACACTCGCGCTGCCGGCCAGGCAAAAGACACGGCGCACCCGCCGATCGGCGAACTCGAAAGAGGGAAGCTCGTAGCCGGCGATCGGATCGACCAGGACCATCGGCGGCAAGAAGCTGTTTTCATGCCGGTGCGTCAGATACTCCCAGACCGGCGGGACTCGCCCTGAGTTGCGCCAGTCCGCCTCATGGTTGTAGGCCATGCACATGACGGCGAGTTCGTGGCGGAGTCGGGCGACCTGTGTCGCGGTGGCGTAACGAGCGAGGTGGTCGAGGGCCGAGCGGTAGGCGACCGCGACGGGCTCATCCGATAGAGCCTTGTCGAGCTGGGGGGCGTACCGGGCCGGAAGATCGGCCGGGTCTATGGCCGCATAGGTGACTCCCAGACGCGAGCCGATCATCCTCGCGTCGGCACCCATGGATTCGTCGTCGAGGAAGTGGTCGTCCGTGGCCCACTCCGCCAGGACGCACTTCGCTGCCGCCAGGAGGCGGTCGGGGTCATCTGTGGCGGGATGGGTGAGCATCATCAGACGCCCGAAATTGGCTGCTCTCACGCGGTCGAGCTGTCCGGGGTAGATCCCGACCTGCCCGGCCCAGTCGACGAGGCAGTCGTTGACCAAGTCGCCAAGGGCAACGTTGTCACGGAACGCAGGAGGACAGTACAGCTCCGTACCTGATCCATCGTCAGCGGGCTGCGCGGCCGAAACCCGCAGGGCGGAGGTGCCCAATCCGGTGGGTCCGTCGAGCATAGGGGGTGGCACGCCACGGCCACTGGCTGTGACTGTTTCGCCGGCGGCGGTGTAGCCCCAAGGGCTCCGGGCCGCCGACGTCCCCAGGCCCATGGGACCGGTGACGAGCCGATCCCCCCACTTGGCTACCGGATCTTCGCCCCCGGGAAGCTGATCTCCGACCGGTCCAAGAAGATCTCTCGGGGCAGGGCGTTTTTGGCTGGAGAGCAGGGCAACCACCACGCCCGCCAGGTCATTGGTGGCGGCGGGAGTGGACACACGGGAAAACACAGGCATCAGGGCCTCCTTCCCTAATAGTTGATGAAACCCTCCTTGCCCAACTGACGGGCGCCTGCTCACCGTGCACACCGGGATCCGATGGCACCGACTCCGTCACCACTCGCCCGTCACGCCCGGTCTGCGACGATGAGCAGGTAGTGAAAGCTCTCCTCATGATAAGCGCTTAGGAACGACTGCTCGATGCCAGTGCGCAAGGAGGACTGGTTGCGGAGTTCCCAATAGGGGATGGTTTGAGGCGTCAGGTCGAGGACCTCTATTGGGACCAGCTTGTTCGCTGCGAGGGCCTTGAAGTAGATGCTTCGGGGATGGACGTTGCAAATATAGTGCTCGTCAATGCGGGCGACCGACGGTGACTTGGCCCCCAGGACGTCGTTGTAGCAGCCGGTGATGTTCACGTAGCGTCCGCCCTTTTCGAGCAGGCGGGCGAATTCCTGGTAGAGGTCGAACAGATCGACGTACATCGTGGTCTCGTTGGTCCAAATGGCCCGAAAATCGCCGTCGGGGAATCCGGTATCGAGCATGTTGCAGAGGTGGAACCGAACTTGGTCGCTCCGCCCGCGTTTTGCGGCCTGTTCCTTGGCGAAGTCGACCTGATAGGCGGAAATGGTGACGCCGTCCACCTTGCAACCGAAGCGTGCGTTGGCCATGATGCTCGTTCCGCCGCGCCCAGAGCCAGCGTCCAGCAGACGGTCCGCGGCATTTATCCTGCCTAGGCGGTCGAGGAGGACGTCGGCTTGGGCGGTCTCCAGCCGGTGCAGTTCCCCGATGATCTGCTCGTCTCGAGTTCCGTCCGGGGCTTGCAGCACTGCCGGGTCTGGGTCGCCGAGCCCGTAATGGTGATGGTAGATGTCGTCGATCTTGCCGAGCGCCAAGTTGACGGGGTCGTTGGTGTGGGTGTCCCAGTACTTGGCCACGTCACGCTGGTAGTCGCTGGTCGTCACTCGACCGGTATCACTGGTTTCCATCGAGGTCTTTACTCCTTTACGATGCAGGAGATTGCACCGTGCCGAAGCGCTCTCAAGGATTTCATTATCAAAGGTCCCTCTCCGGGCCAATGGAGGGCCACAGCCAGTGAGGACACTGCGTGCCGGACGGTTCGGAGGTTCTGCCCCGAGCTGTGTCCTCTATGAGGCGGGATATTACCGGAACATCCAGCTCTTGCCTAGACCCATTTTCCAACTCTGTGCGGGGGCGCAGCTTCTGCCCGTCTTGGCGACTTGGGATGACAATAAAATGACTACGGTTCTGTCCATCGATGACTATGAAATTACAACGTCGTCCCTGCGGCAAGATTTTGCGGCCAGCGACATGGGCGACCGGCAAGTGCCACGTGGAAACGGCACACCAAGCCGGTTTGGAGATCCCGTGAGGGGCAACTCTCAGGAGAGCGGGACAAAGCGGGGGGAGGTCACGCCACCAGGCCCTGCCGGTCCGACTTCGGCATGAGGGTGGGGTACCAGCGACGAAGTCCCCGGCCAGGTCGTCGTTCAGCACGCGAGTTCGGATCTGGAGCAGGAGGTGTGCCCCCCTCGGCGACCAGCGCATCTGCTGCTTTCGACCATGCGCTTGCTCACGACCTGGTTGATCGCCGATTCCATGAAGGCGTTCGAGATCGCCTCGCCAGAGCGGTAGCGCTCCCCGTAGTTCGGGATCCAGGTGGCGTTGGCTCCGATGTAGCCGCCGAACTCGCCGAGTGCCTTCAGATCGAGGACGTGAAGGATGCGGGATATTGAGTGGAGCCAGGGCTTCAGTGGTGCTCCGGTGTGGGACAAGATCCTCGACGGCGTAGTAGGCATGGCGGTCGCCGTGGACCGCCAGCCCCAGGTGCGTGCCGCGTTCATCATTCCCAGTAACGCATTGGCGGCGACTTGGCGCACCCTGGCCGCGGGGCGATTACGGTTCCCTGGCGCACCATCTGGTCGAGCTGGGATCCTTCTCCGCGAACCCGCCGATCGAACACGGCGACCCGCAGGAGTGCGCGCCATGCCTCGAGCTGGGCGGCGGTGGGTCCGGGCGGTACGGGACCGCGTCTCTTCTGGGCGAGCCAATCGACGAAGAGCGGTCCTGCAAACGTAGTAACGAGAGCGACGCCGACGCCAGTCACCCCCGCGACCACTGATGCCACGACGTCGTCCTCGAGAAGTCGGTGGAGAGGGACTGGCCCAGAGAGAGGGACAGCTAAACCACTCCCTGGTGCATGCACGTGAAATGTCCGAACGCCTCCGGCCCAGCGCGGGCTCAGCACGGCGCCGACCTGGAGCCCCCTCCGCATTGGCCGACCGATACCGGTCGGTATCACGGCAGGTCTCCTGGCGAGATGACCACTCCCCCGCCTTCTCCGCGGGCCGTCCACCTCGAGCCGTCTCGTCGCGAAATGTTCGTGCTGTGTTCGCAATGCATTCGTTTGCCGGTCGCCGGTCGTCAAGGTCGGCGTGGAAGGCTCCCTCCACCGAAGGAACGACGAGGGAGGGGAGGGCTATGCGATACAAGCGCGCGTTCACGGCGTTGGTCGCGGCAGCGATGCTCATCGGCGTTGCCGCAACTTCAGCAGGAGCGACCACAGGAAACGCCGTCGGTCTCGGGGTGGGCATTCCATTCGGGGGGAGTCCTCAGGCCTCGACCATCGCTGTTATCGGCGACATCCCTTACGGGACAACGAAGCTCGCGCAGTTCCCTGCCAACATTGCGCAGATCAACGCTGACCCCGACGTGTCGCTGGTGGCCCACGTCGGCGACATCAAGAACGGGAGCAGCCTCTGCACCGATGACTACTTCACCACCATTCGCTCGGACTTCGATCAGTTCCAGAAGCCGCTTGTCTACACACCGGGTGACAACGAGTGGACCGACTGCCACCGAGCCAACAACGGGGGGTATCTCCCCACCGAGCGCCTGGCGAAGCTGCGGGCGGACTTCTTCCCCGTCCCGGGCCAGACGCTCGGCCTCCACCCACGGTGGGTGCTGACCCAGTCTCTGGAGCCCCAGAACCACGCCTACGTGGAGAACACGATGTGGGCTCAGTCCGGGGTGGTCTTCGCAGCCTTGAACCTGCCGGGCAGCAACAATGACCTCGTGCCGTGGTTCGGCGTCACTCCCCTGTCGTCGGTACAGCAGGACGAGTACAGCAACCGCCTCCGCGCGACCCTCAACCGGCTCGATGCGACGTTCCTCGCCGCCGGGCTGACCGGCGCCAAGGGCGTCTCCCTCCTGACCCAGGCAGACATCTGGGACACCGCGGCGCTCGCTCCGGGGGGCGACGGCCTCACCGGCTACGACGCTGTCGTTCAGCGGATCGCCACCCTCTCGCGGTCCTTCGGCAAGCCGGTCCTGATAGAACATGCCGGAAACTGGCATCGGCGTTCACCGAACCGTCCAGATGAAGGTTCGCTCCATTGACGGCTCTGGGAATGCAATGGAAATCGGGACGGCACCCGCGGGGACAGGAAAAGTGATTGGGCCTCGGGCACATGCACCCGCAGCCAGGGGACCGGGAATACCAAGAGCTGCTCCATGAACAACAGCGCCGCCAGAGAGGCGTAGTTCGAAGTCCCCAGGATCGGGAGGCATGATGCCATCCGTTGCGCAGAACTCCACCACGGCGCGGATCGTTGGGCCGCTCGGCCCAGCCCCGCCCGGCGTGGGGGGTTCGTTTCCCACCCTGAGGATGGTCATGCTCTTGGCCCCCCATGGATCGGGGAGGTCCAGATTATCGGTCAGGCGCACACGGGGGAACACAAGCCGGCGCCCGACGGGAGCGCTCAGCACCTGTGTCCGGGACTTGGATCCGATGGTAAGAACGGCAAAGATGGTGACGCCCGCGCCGACGGCCAGCAAGACGAGACCGAGGATCCACCAGATTCGAAGCCCGACCATCGCCGCTCTGTCTGCTGGCTTGAGTTCCCGATGGGTGGGCCCGCCGAACCAGCCAGGTGCGTCTCGGACAGAACCACCCGCGCGACGCGAGCGCAATGCGGAGCGGATCAGGAGGTGGAGGCGGAACCCGACGAGGAGGATGAGGGCGCCCAGGCCGCTCACGACAAGGACTTTGCCGGTGGCCGTGAGGCTTGTGGTCATGCGGGTGAGAGCAGCAGGGCTGGCGTTCTGATACAAGGAGGGTCGGAGTGCATCTACGCCGACCGACCACGAGCCACAATATCCGCGGGGCTGAGCCGAGAGAATTCGGTCGCTGACAACTTGGATCCGATTGCCGAGCGGGTAAGCATCGCAATTCTGATGAGGAGCAGTATGACGGGATGCCCAAGGCCGAAGGCCCCGCCAAGGTGAAGCTCCGCTCCCCCGGGCCGGTCTCGCCCCTTCGTCTGGCGACGGGTCCGGGTGCGCAGTGGCAGGACCGTCGCCGACCTGAACACCACTCTGCAAGCGCGTCCACCCCGCGACAGCCTCCGGCTCGCATGAGGAGAACTGCGGTCCTCACCAGCTCACGAACGATTGAGGCGTCAGGGGTGTACTCCGGTGATGTCCGGCGTGTACTCGACCGTGACCTTCACGCCCGGCTTCACCTTGGCCAGCGCAGGCAGAATATGGTTGAGCACCTGCTCGGCCGTCGCCTTGTGCCGGTTGCCCGCGGCAGTGATCTGATGCCAACCGCTGCCGTCCTTGGCGAAGTAGTAGTAGAAACGACCCGCCTTGGAACTGAACGTGATGCGGTACTCGGTGTTGCGTAACGTCATTTCCTCCCCTCACAGTGCGCCAACGAGTGCTCAACGAACAGTATGTCGGGCGCGTCCCCGCGTGGTCGCGTCCGTGACCTGCTGACAGCGCGGACACGTGGCGGCTTGGCTATCCTTCAGATCCGTGTCGGGTAGAGCGGCGGCAGACGAGATCGGGACCGGGGTGGCCCAACTCCGCGCGTGGCTGGCGGAGGTGGATCCCGCGCTGCTCTACGAAGCGCCCAGTCCCGGTGAGTGGACGGTCATGGAGTTGCTTGCCCACACGGTCGAGTTCCTGCGCTACTGGCCACGCGTCATGGCGGGCATCGCCGCCGAGCCGGGCCGGTCGTTCGGTCGGGGCCTCGACGATTCCGACCGGACCGGCTACGTCCTGGCGCACGGCGGCGACCCCCTGGGGTCCATGCTCCAAGAGTTGAATGCCGCCGGCGAGGAGGCACAGGCCACGCTGGCCGCCATTCCGGCCGCCGGCTGGGAGGCCACGGGGGTGCACATGGATTGGGGCGAGCTGGCCCTGCCCCAGATCGTGCAGCGCGTCCTCACCGGCCACTTGGCCGGCCACTACGCCCAGGCGAAGGCCGCCTACGACGCCGTCTCTCGCCGGAACGCTCTGTAGCCAGCAAGCCCTGTAGGCTTGCCGGATGTCCCGCGGACCCGAGCTGCGTACCGGGCGGCTGTTGCTCCGGCGCTGGCGAGATACGGACAGGGACGCCTTTGCCGAGTTGAACGCCGACCGCGAGGTCATGGAGCATTTTCCCGAGCCTTTGCCACGAGAAGAAAGTGACGCGCTCGTCGATCACATCGAGGTCGGCTTCGAACAGCGTGGATTCGGGTTCTGGGCAGTCGAACTCGTCGCCTCGGGCGAGTTCGTAGGGTTCACGGGCCTGGCGGTCCCGGGATTCGAGGCGCACTTTACTCCCGCGGTTGAGGTGGGCTGGCGACTGAAGCGATCGGCGTGGGGCCATGGTTATGCAACGGAGGCAGCCCGCGCAGCGATGACGTACGGTTTTGACGAGGTCGGCGTTCGGCAGATCGTCTCCTTCACTCCCACGAACAACGTGCGGTCGCGGGCGGTGATGCAGCGACTCGGCATGAGCCACGACCCAGCCGACGACTTCGACCACCCAAGTCTGCCCCCTGGGCATCCGCTGCGCCGGTTTGTCCTGTATCGGACCTCTTGGGATCGCTGGCGACCAACGAGCCTCGACCGGCTGATCCAAAAATACGATGGGGCCGCCCGGGGGCGATTCGTTGGCTAGAATCCCTTCGTTCGCTTTACGACACAGCTCCGCTTGGCAGATCAGGAGGGCTCGGATGCGTCGCCTGAGGGTCTTGGTTGTGCTGGTGATCGTCACTGCCACCCTCGCGCTGGCCCTGCCCGTGGGCGCCGCGACCGGTGTTGTTGCCGAGGCGCATCGAGCGAGGACGACGACCTGCAGCAGCGCCTATTTCGACGGCGATTCGAGGCTCGGTCCCCAACAGCTTCCGAACGCCGGTCCGATCGCCCCAATCGTGCGCGGGTACCACCGATTCGCCGGACTCACCGAGCAGGAGTTCCTCACCACCTATTGGGATCCCACGGCCAACGGGGGCAGCGGTGGCTGGCGGTACCCGCCCGACAACGGGTTCCTGCTCGATCCGGGCGGCACGCCCATCGAGTTCAGCTGGAGCCTGCAGGTCGGCCAGGAGATCGACCGCTTCGGCAGCGAGTTCGGGGCGTTCCTCGCCCCCGAGGACACCCCGTACGCCGAGCGGGCCCTGCCGCCCCAGAGCCTCGACGACGTCGACCCCGCCTTCACGTGCAACTACCACCTCTACCGGGTGGTCAAGCCCTTCACGGTCGAGGCGGGGCCGATCGCCCCGGGGTTCGGGCAGCGGGGGCTCGGCCTGCAGTTCCAACTCGTCGCCTCGCTCCTGCCGGGCACAACGGCGACGGCGAACGTCGCGTGGCTGCTCAACAACGGCTACATGCAGCGCATGACCCCCGGCCAGTGCGGAGACTATCCCGACTGCAGGGAATAGCCCAGGTACTGCAGGGTCCACTTCTGGTTCTCGTTGTCCGACTGCTTGCACGGCCAGATGTCGGCCCACACCCCGTTGCCGGTCCCGTTCCGGAAGACGTCCAGGCAGTCGTTCTTCGACACGTTGTAGATCCCCACTGCGCCGGGGTCGCCGGGCCAGGGGAAGACCCTCCATTGTTGGGTGGACTGGCCGAGGCAATCCCACTCGTTGACGTAGTCGCCGTTCCTCGCTCCGGGACCCCGGTTGAGATCCAGGCACTTGCCCGTGGACATGTTCTTGATGTTGTAACCGCCTGACGTGGGCACAAAGGTGAACTTCTGGTTGCCGCCCCCGTTGGGATCGTAGGTGATGATGTGCGTCCCATTGGCACTGTTGTTCTGGTAGACGTCGAGGATGCGCTCCTGGGAGCCGTGGTTGCTGTAGCTGCCGATCGAGTACCCCGCCGCGGCGCGCAGCGGGACGACGCCGAACTCTACCGGGTAGTGGTCCGAGGAGAACCCGCCGAGGCGGTGGCCCTGGTACAGCAGCCCGAGCGCCCCCATGTCGCGCGAGGCCACCATGTAGTCCAGCTCACCGGAGCTCTGCTGCGTTGCCTGGCCCGACCGGTAGATGTGGGCGCTCGCCCGCAACGGCCCCCCGATGAGGGTGGCCGGGTCCCGGTTGAAGTCGCCCAGGATGGCGTAGTCGAGGTGGTTTGCCTGGCTGCCATCCACGATCCGGTTCACCATGTTCGGCACGTCGTTGCCGCCGCCGGACAGCCCGTGCATGGTGTAGAAGACGGTGTTGCCAAACTGCACGCCGAACGAGGCACGGGAGCCGGCGAAGGCGGGCGACAGGAACCAGATCTGGTCGGCGGCGTTCTGGGTCACCATCGCCAGGTTGACCCGGTTGCCGTTCGGGTCGGTCTGCATGAAGTAGACGTGCCGGAAGTTCGGGCGGCTCCGTGTGCCAAAGTTCCGCGTGTAGTGGTAGACGGTCATCCCGTTGACCGAACGCCTGTCCTGGTACGAGAACACTCCTCCCGGGTCGAGCGGTGGCAGCGGTCCCGCCTCCTGCAACGCGATCACGTCATGGTTGAGCAAGCTGGGGATGTCCGATGACCACTTCGGGGTGGTGTCGGCGGACGCGCCCTGCATGTTGTAGGTGACCGGGTTGTGTTGCTCCAGATTCGCCGCATGCGCCGGCGCGCCGGCGGCGGTCAGGCAGCTTGCGGCGAGCGCGACGACCGTGATGACCCGCGCGACGGCCCGCCACCGTGGCGCCGGCATTCTGGACGGCACCTTTTCCATGGTCAGCTCGGTTCCGAAGGAGTTTGCGGTCATGGACGGAGTATCGGGGCCTGCAGGTTGCCAGGACATCACGCGCCCTGGTAGTCCATTTCGGGCACTGGCCTAGCCTCCGCGGCGGGGGTTACTGACCGCCGGGCGGGGGTGGGACGGAGTGGCCCTCCGGGGCGATGACCCGGGGGCGAGAGCGGAGCACAGGCTCGTGAGCTGGCGTGACTACGCCAGATCCTGACCCCGCTGGACGAGGAGACGGGTCAGTTCGACGCGGGAATCGATGCCGAGCTTGCCGAAGATATGGCGGAGGTGGTAGCCGACGGTGTGTGGCGATAGGAAGATCGAGGCGGCGATCTCGCGGTTGGTGCGGCCTTCGGCCACGAGGTCGGCGACGCTGCGTTCGGTTCCGGTCAGGCTCTCCCACCCCAGTGTCGGACGGTGGCGCCGCCTTTCAGGAGCGGCACGGTGGGCGTCGGTGGCAACGGGCGAGTCGCGCTGGAAGCGCAACAGGGCCCCGATGAGGTCGCCGCCGTCCGCGATCGTTTCGCAGCACACCACGCTCGAACCTCCCGGCGGCACGGGCAGCTCGAGCTGGGCCCGCCGCTGATCGAGCAGCGCCGACGAGACGAGGTCCCACAGAACGGCATGGTCGACGTCGCGCACCAGCCTGGCCGCCGGGGCGTTCGTGTACATCGCATTTCTGTTGATCGCCACCAGGGCTCCGCGACCACCACGCCGGGCGCGCAGGAAGCGTTCAAGGAGGACACGGTCAGCCGCCGGGTTCGCGCTGACGAGTCGTTGTTCGATCTCGCGGGCGGACCGCTTTGCCATGGCCAACATCAGCGAGTGAGACCCCTCTACGGTGCAGGTCAGGTCGATCGCGCCGAGGACCGAACCCGTGGTGGGGTCGACGATGGGGGCTGCGGCGCAGGCCATGTGCGTGAGCTCGTCGGCGAAGTGCTCGCTACCCATGACCATCGATGGCGCCCGTTGCTCGAGCGCGGTGCCGATTGCGTTGGTACCAATCTGGCCTTCGCTATAGCGAAAACCGGGCGCCAGCATGATCCCGTCCAGCCGGGCCAGCAGCTTCGTGTCGCCGACCCTGCGATCGACGATATGGCCGCGCCGGTCGGACAGCAGGAGGCTCATCGTCACGGACTCGAGATCCTCGGCCAGATGGTAAAGGACCGGCCGGGCGGCACGCACGAGACGGTCATCGGTGTTCGACTCGGCCTCGAACGGAACGTCGAATCGGTCGGGGTGAAGGTCACAAGCCAGTGACCGTTGCCACGAGGCGGCTATCTCAGGTCGGACCGAGTCGCTGATCTGCCCGGTAGACAGCATCTCGCCAAGTGCACGGCGCAAGTCGGTCCGGTCCGGTGCCATCTGGGTCTCCCCGAGAACCCGATTCCGCGGAACTGCGGGGACGATTCTACTCGAACGCGCGAAGAGACTCCCCTCGCCCAACCACGACAACAAATGTTGGTCTTTTTTCGCGCGTCGACGCGCGATTTCGACCTTACTTCGGCCGGATTTCATGATCGACTTCCCCTACTGTGACATCTACAGCCGCGAACCCGAAGGGGAAGGAGCTCATGATGCTGGCAGCGCCGGTGGCAACCGGCCTGGCTGTCCTCGAAATGGCGCAAGCGGGACGGTTCGCGGAGATCCGCGACCTGTTCGCGCCGCAGTTGCGCCCGATGGTGACGGCCGAGGCGCTGCAGGCCGCCTGGGCGGCCGAGCTCGGCAGGAAAGGCCCGGTCTCCTCGGTCGGCGCGCCGGTGAGCGAGCCGGCCGGGGCGGGCGTGGTCGTGGTGAAGATACCGGTGACGTGCGAGCGCGGCGCGCTGACGGTGGTGGTCTCGGTGCACGAATCGGGCTGGCTGACCGGCATCCAGCTCGCGCCTGCCAGCGCGGTCGAGCCCACCGGGCCGTGGGAGCCGCCGGCCTACGCGGACCCTGAAAAGTTCGATGAGCAGGACGTCACGGTGGGCGCCGGGCCACTCGCGGTGCCCGGCACGCTGAGCGTGCCGCGCCAACCGGGGCCGCTGCCCGCCGTCGTGCTGCTCGGCGGGTCGGGGCCGGGCGACCGCGACCAGACGATCGGGCGGAACAAGCTGCTCAAGGACGTGGCGTGGGGCCTGGCGAGCCGCGGCGTGGCGGTCCTGCGGTTCGACAAGGTGACGTACGCCCACCCGAGTGAGGTCACGAAGGTTCACGACTTCACGGTGGCCGACGAGTACCTGCCTCACGCGGTCGCGGCCGTCCACCTACTCCGGCAGCACCCGGCCGTCGACGCCGGGCGGGTCTTCCTGCTGGGCCACAGCCTGGGTGGCACCGTCGCCCCGCGAGTCGCGGCGGGCGAGCCGTCTGTCGCCGGGCTGGCCATCCTGGCCGGCGGAACGCAGCCGCTGCACTGGGCCGCAGTCCGGCAGGTCCGCTACCTCGCGTCGCTCGATCCCGAGACGGCCGCCGCATCCCAGCCCGCCATCGACGCGATGCGTGACAAGGCCAGGCTGGTCGACAGCCCCGGCCTGTCGCCGTCGACGCCGGCCAGCGAGCTGCCCTTCGGCGTGCCTGCCCCGTACTGGCTGGACCTGCGCGGCTACGACCCGGTCGCGGTCGCCGCGGCGCTGGACAGGCCGATCCTCATCCTCCAGGGCGGCCGCGACTACCAGACGACCGTGGCCGACGACCTCGCGGGATGGAAGACCGGCCCCGCCGACCGCGCGGACGTGACGATCCGCATCTACCCTCCTGACAACCACTTCTTTTTCCCCGGCGCCGGCAGGTCGGCCACCGCCGAGTCCGAACGGGCGCAG